>Ga0265295_1005433_pt1 | contig 16249 bp, 17 predicted proteins | sample Munlansysbiofilm_FD_192503 | JGI IMG/M metagenome (GOLD analysis project Ga0265295, IMG submission 192503) | Leachate microbial communities from a municipal landfill in Southern Ontario, Canada - Methane capture system biofilm | ecosystem: Engineered > Solid waste > Landfill > Unclassified ... | reverse complement strand
CTTCGATTTCATTTACGACCGCTTCAAGGTCGTCCGTCATCTTGATCATCTCCAAATCTTCTTTGTCTATCATTCCGTTGACGACCAGTTTCGTATCTATAAACTCTAAAAGCGGCTTATAAAAATCCTCACCGACGATAAAAATTTTCACCCCGGTCACTTTTCTCGTTTGTACCAGCGTCAATGCTTCAAAAAGTTCATCGAGTGTTCCGTAGCCCCCGGGAAAAATTACGTACGCCATAGAGTATTTAACAAGCATAACTTTACGCGAGAAGAAATAATCAAAACGCAGCTCTTTTGTCGTATATTTATTCGCTATCTGCTCAAACGGCAAATCGATATTAAGCCCGATAGATTCCACCTCTTCATGTTCTTTCGCACCGCGATTTGCGGCTTCCATAATACCCGGCCCGCCGCCCGTCATAATGTTAAAACCGCGTTCACCCAGCATTGAGGCAAGCTGCTGTGCTTTTTGGTAGTAGAAGTTATCCTCTTTAAGTCTCGCACTCCCAAAAATTGTAACCGTCGGTCCGAGTTCCCCTAAATCGTCAAACCCTTTAACGAAATCCGCCAAAATTCTAAAAACGCTCCAAACATCGGTTGATTTTATCTCGCGAACATATTTTTTTGTTAATTCATTCTTTTTTCTTTTCAAACTAGCCCTTTAATTGCGTCAATCTCTCTTTTTTCGTTCCGATGGTAGTTATCTGTACCCCGAAGTTTCCATCAACTATTACCACTTCCCCTTGTGCGATCACATGATTGTCTACCAATATATCTAAGGGATCGTTAGCGAGTTGATTAAGCTCGATTACCGAACCTATGTCCATATTCAATACATCTTTTAAGAGCATTTTTTTCTGCCCTATTCTCACCCGTACGGGAAGTTTTACATCCATAATCAGGGAAATATTTTGCATCTCTTCTGCCGAGAGGTGTGCATTTTTAGAAATCAAGTCGTTTGTGGCACCGTTTGTTTGTTTTGACTCCATCGGTTTTTCCTCTTTCGCCCCGTATAAAGTGTTATAGAGATTTTCATCTATTATCAGCATCAGCAGGGATTCGATCGTATTGAGCGAAAACTGATACACATACATTTTGTAAAATTTTTCCAAGCTGATTTCAGGTTCATCCTGTTTAAGCTTAATGCTGTCGATCTTGAAAGAGAGAGCAGGCATCTCTTTTTGCGCCGAAAGAGTATTGGATATCGCACCCAGAATATTCGATACGATCTCTTTTGTCGCATCCAAGTCATCGTCGGTGACCTCTTCGCGATCACTTGCTTCCTCCCCCATCATCATATCCGAGAGAGCCGCCGCCAAATTCGGAGGCACTGCGACCATGGCATGTGCATCCGCAGCACCAGAAACGCTGACTTCCAAAAGGACGATAGGGGGGATGATATTTGAAATAATACTGAGATTTTGTTCCTCTTTGAGAGAAAGCTTAGGCGCTTCTCCGACGAGTGCCTCTATGGTACCGACCGTCTCATCTTCAAACAGTTTAATAAAATCGCTCATCTTTTAATCCTCAAATTCATCTTCCGTGTCATCCACGTTTTCTTCCTCTTGCGAAATAATATCTTTTACACCCGATATTTTTTCGTGACGCAGTTTCTCAAAGTTTTCCAATGCGCGTTTAACCGCATCTTTTTCGGTATCGACGATCTCGGTAATTTGGATCGATTTTCTAAATCTTCGTAATCCTATCTCCCCTTTAAAACGCTCTTTGCCGTCGATATAGACCGTTACGATATCGTCTGCGGCGGAAGAGAGGCGGATCACGTCATCCACTTTCAACTCCAATACATCTCTGAGTGTAAGCTCCGAAGTTCCCAAATTTGCTTCCACGTTTACTTTTGCGCCCCCCAAGAGCACTTGAAGTTCCGTATTTCTACTTTTTTTCGAACTTGTTTCGTTGAGCATCAAATCTCTTGAAGCCAACTTTGGAAGTACGGGTTCAAGCGAAATAACGGGGTAACAGATATTCATCATCCCCGAACTGTGCCCGATAATAATCTCCATAACGACCATGACGACGATCTCGTTTTGTGCAACGATCTGCACGACGTTGGGGCTTGACTCTTTCGATTCGACGCTAGGGTAGACATCCATAACCGGTCCCCATGCCTCTTTAAGTGTGCTCATCATAACCCGCAAAATGGTTTCAAAAAGGGAAAGTTCTATATCGGAAAACTCCCTATTCGCATCAAAAGGTTCCCCTTTTCCCCCAAGAAGCCGATCAAGCATCGGGAACGCTATCGAAGGGTTGATCTCGATAACCCCGCTCCCCTCCAATGGCTTCATCGAAAAAACGTTAAACGACGTCGGGTTGGGAAGCGACATCAAAAACTCCCCGTAGGTCATCTGATCGACCGAATGCAGCTGTATCTCGACGATAGAGCGCATAATAGAAGATATCTGCGACGCGAGTGAGCGCGCCATCTTGTCGTGTACGCCCCGAAATGCACGCAACTGCTCTTTTGAAACCCTGTTAGGTCGTTTAAAATCGTAAAGGGTTACCTGCCTTTGGGGTAAAAGAGTGGTTTCACCGGAACTCTCAAGAACGTCGTCTCCTTCGTCTTCGACAACGTCCAAGAGAGCATCGATCTCTTCTTGTGAAAGTATATCCGCCATACTATGCTCCTATACTTTCTCGTATTTTATGCAATACCGACTTATGAATCTGTGAAATTCTCGACTCGGTGATATGTAACAATTCACTGATCTCCTTAAGAGTCAACTCTTCAAAATAATAAAACTGTATAATCAACTGCTCTCGCTCATCGTAATGGGAAAGGACATCTTTTATCACTTCGATAAGCTCCTCGCGTTCTATCGTCGCGAGTGCGGCGCCCTCATCGCCTATATGCAGCTGATCCGAAAGGGGCATAACGGTATAGATGGAGGAAGCCACCCTTGCATCGCGTATCTTTTCGACATCTTCCTGCAGCATTTTGGCAAGCTCTTCATCGTCGGGTTCTTCATCGTGCAGAGTTCTGTACTCTTCTATGGCATGTTCGATCGACTTGATCAGTTTCCTGTTTGAGCGGCTCACGACGTCAAGACTTCGCAAATAATCAAGCATCGCCCCGTAGACCCTTTTTTTTGCATAGCCCCAAAAAGAGTCGTTTAACGTCTCGTTGTATCTTCTGGCAAGTTTTATAAGCTCTTCCGTGCCGATTGCCGCCAAATCCATAAAATCGACGGAACTGGGCAACCTCTCTTTAAGCCGAAATGCCATCGCTTTCACCGCAGGAAGGTATTGGATGGCAAGTTCGTCCTCTTGGTGTTTAATATCCTCTAGGTAACCGTTTTTCATGCGTTTGCCCTTGAAGCATCTTCGGAATTCATCTTGATCGCTATATCGGTGATTTTACTCGCAGCGTCTATAATCTTTTCGCGCTTATTGATCTCTTTGACGAACATGTCCAACTCTTTTTCATGGATCTCTTTTGGAAAATTATATGTTTTTGCGGCTATCGTACGGAAATAAAACGCAATGATAATATGGGAAAACAGATAAAAAAACGTCGTAATAAAAAAAGTATATAAAAGCAAACCTTCGGCATCGAAAGATTTTAAGATACCGAATATTATCCCTACGAAAAAACCTTGAACAGTAAAAAAATAGACAAAGTTCTCACCCAGCATCTCACTACCCTAAAAAAATTTAAAAGTGGTCGATCAGGCGTCTAAACAAGCCGCTTAAGCCACTTTCGTTTGAACCAACTAGCACGTTACGTTCCAACTTGGAGGCGATTTTGTTCGCTATTGCCACGATATCCTTGCTTGGCTGCGACGTCGGATGGGCAATACTAAAAAGCGCTCTTTGTTTGACCGAAGAGGAAACTTTCACGTCTTCGTTGATCTTTCCCAAAAGATGCAACTGCAGATCGTGTTTAATGTTGACGTCGGCAACTTTTTTAATCTTATTAAAAACTCCGTGCGCCTCTTTATCATTTTTCACCTGATTCAAGATCATCCCGATATCGTTGCGCAAAACCGCTACCGTTTTGATAGTGGCATACGCGTCGGTGATCGCTGCGGGATCGGGAACCGTCACCACGATCACATCGTCGGCGGCTTTTAAAAACATTTGAATATGCTCCCCGATCCCCGCGCCCGTGTCTATAATCATCACGTCAAGCTTGTCCAAAACCTGCGCTTCTTCCATGAAACGATCAAAAAGCGCCATATTGGAAAATTTCAATATCTCGTCGCCGCTCTCGCCGGGAATAAGTATCAGATTTCTCGTAATAGGGATAAGTATCTCGCCGACGGTAGCTTCCCCGCGCAAAACGTGCAAAATATTTTTTTTCACTTTCACGTTGAACATTACGTCTAAATTTGCCAAACCGATATCCGCATCGAAAATACCGACGTTCAGCCCGCTTTGAGCAAGCACGTAGGCAAGATTTGAGCTGATAGTGCTTTTGCCAACACCCCCCTTGCCGCTTGTTATGGCGACAAATCTTGTTTTTTTCGATCTTTTTGGGGCGGATTCCGCTACAAGTTTCTCTAATTTTTCCGCTTGATGCCCGTTCATGCTTTGCTCCGATTAAAACCGTTTAATAAACACTCGACTAAAAAGTCACTGCTTGCGCACACTAAATCCTCGGGCACCTCCTGCCCCACCGAAAAATAGCTGATCGGCTTTCTCGTTTGGAACACTAACGAAAAAATATTACCGAATCCTCTTGTTTCGTCAAGCTTGGTAAACATCATCGTATCGATGTTCAAAGCTTCAAAATTCTCATACGTCGCCTTGAGATCCTCATACTTGATCGAACTCGGCATCACCAATACGACGTCGATGCTAAACTCCGTATCGTTGGCATGGAGACATTCGTATATCTTTTCGATCTTTACCTTGTCGTAGGGGCTTGAACCCATCGTATCGATCAAAATATAGTCGCAATAGCGCAAAGAGTTCAATGCACTCGAAAATTCGGGCGGTCCGACAACCGTCTCGATCCCTAGTTTCATCATCCGCGCATACTGCATCAGCTGCTCCACCGCACCGATACGGTAGGTATCGAGCACCACAAGCCCCACTTTGTATTTTTTCTGCATCAAAAAGGAGTAGCGTGCTGCAAGTTTAGCGATCGAAGTGGTTTTTCCCACACCCGTAGGTCCCACAAGCATAATCACCTTTTTCGTGCCGTGTTCGGGCGGCGTTTCCAAGCGGATCGGGATCATCTTGCGCAAAAGCGTTTGAAAATAACGTTTTACCGTTGCCGAATTTTCACGCATCTTAAAAGGCATGTGCTCGAGCGTCATCTGCATAATCGCATCAAGATGTTCCTGATTCATCCCGCTCTCTTTGGCAAGTTTGTATATCTCGGCAAATTCGGGCGGTATCGCATTTTGAAGTGCAGGTGCTTTCTCTTCCCAAAACATGTTTTGGATCAATTTGACTTTGTCGCTGAGTTTATGCAACTCCGACTTAATCTCTTTGAGTTCTTTAGGCTCTTGATAAGGCTGCTGTTTGGGTATGCCGTATTCGTAAAGCGGATCGGTCACGTCCGCAATTTTAGAGATCTGCTGCGCCGCACTCGAAATATCGAACAAAATATCTTCGCTCTCTTTAAGAAGAGGCTTTTGTTTTTCAAGCGGCTTATGCTGTACTCTCGGCGGCGTTTTTTGAGATTTTTGGGAGTTCTTCGCCAAAACCTCTTCATCGATTCCGATCACCATCTCATACAAAGCCTCTTTCCCCAGCGCTTTTTTCTGGATCTCTCTGGTTTCGATTACGACCCCTTCGTCGCCGATCTGCTCTTTTGCGCGTTTAAGTGCTTCTGAAGGGGTTTTTCCGGTAAAGGTTACTATTTTCATTTTTTGAGTTCCGACAATGGTATCACCACACTTTCTCGCTCAGACCAATGGGGATGCGGAATAGTGAGATTATGTTTTTTTACGATTTCATCGTTGAAAAAGATTATATCCAAATCAAGCGTCCTTGGGGCATTGGCAAAACTTCTTTTGCGTCCAAAACGCTTCTCGACACCCATAAGATATCTCAAAAACGCCGCGGGTCTCATATCTACACCCAGCACCATCACGCAATTATAAAAATCTTCCTGTTGGCAAAATCCAAAGGGCGGATTTTTCAAAAGGGGGGAAACCTCCAAAAGTTTCACCCTCTTATCATGTTTCAAAAAATGGATCAGGTGCGTTATGCGTCGTTTGACGTCTCCGACGTTGCCGCCCACTCCCACGAGGGTTTTATATCTGCGGGGGCTTTGTTGTTCGTATCTGCAAAGCAAGTGTTCGTTTTTAAAAAGTATCAAACTCTCTGAGAGCTTACGTTGCAGGTACATCGGCTACTTTGCTTGGGCTGCCGCGTGAGCCTCTTGCGCCGCTTTGATTTCGTTGAGGATTTGGATCATACCGATCATTGCCAAATGGTACCCGAATGGTCCGAACCCTACGATAGAGGAAGCGCATACGGGTGCGATCATATTTGTTTTTCTAAACTCTTCACGGCGGTGGATATTGCTGATATGCACTTCGATAGTGGGAATAGCCACCGCTGCAATCGCATCGCGGATAGCGATAGAGGTATGGGTATATGCCGCAGGATTGATGATAATACCGTGTGCCTCCCCGTAGCACTCTTGGATCTTATCGACAATCTCCCCCTCTAAATTTGTTTGGAAAAATTCGATCTCGACGCCGTTTTGATCGGCAACGTCTTTCATCTGCGCATGGATCTGTTCAAGTCGCATCGGACCGTAGATGTGTTGTTCGCGTACGCCGAGCATGTTGAGATTTGGACCTTGAATCACTACTATTTTCATTAGAAAACCTTTATCGTAAATTATTTTATGTAAAACGCTTAACGAACAAGTCCGTTAAGCTACGCTTGCGCCGCTTCTGTGCTAAAGCACGATGCAGAAAAAAACTAAATTTTTTTCTGTTGGCGACTAAAGCTTGCTTCTTCAAAGCAAGTAGACTTCATTCAAAACCAAGTTATGAATGAAGCTACGTAAATTTTTTAAGCGCTTATTCTAGCAAAATTAAGCATAATCTATTTTAAATTTCTTAAATTCCCAAACTAAAGACAAAACATGCAGATACTTTCACCTAGTTATATCCTCACACCCGACACCCTTTTAAAAGAACATGCCATAGCTTTTGAAGAAAAAATCGTAAAAATCGCACCTCTTGAAGAACTTCAAAACCAATTTCCGGATGCCGAGATAATTGCGCTCAAAGAGCATTCTCTCGTGATGCCCGGACTTATCAATGCCCATGTCCATATAGAGTTTAGCGCCAATAAAACAACACTCAGCTACGGAGATTTTATCAACTGGCTCTACAGCGTAATCGAAAACCGCGAAAAGCTCATCAACGGCTGCGATGCAACCTGCATGGCGGATGCAATCGAGGCGATGTTAGAGAGCGGCATCACCACCTTCGGGGCGATCAGCTCCCATGCCATGGACTTAGAGGCATGTGCACATGCCAAGCAAAACGTCGTTTTCTTCAATGAACTTATCGGTTCCCAAGCGGCGATGGCGGACGCACTTTTTGGGGATTTTCTCTCTCGCCTTGAAGCCTCCAAGCAGGTAGCGCGCAAAGGTTTTCACCCCGCAATCGCCATCCATTCCCCCTATTCGGTGCACCCCGTGCTCATAAAAAAAGCGCTGGAGATAGTAAAGCGGGAAAATCTCCCCTTGAGTGCTCATTTTATGGAAAGCCAAGCGGAGAGGGAGTGGCTCGATGCAAGCAAAGGGGATTTTGAAGAGTTTTTTACCAAACTCCTCAAACAAACCGCCAACGTGAGTAATGCCCAAGAGTTTTTACAACATTTCAAAAACACCCCCGCATTACTGACACATGCCACAAAAATAACCCGCGAAGAGCTCGAAACGATAGCACATGACGGTCATACGATCGTCCATTGCCCCGTCTCTAACCGCCTTTTGGGCAACGGCGCACTCGATCTTCAAGCCCTTATAGAGAGAAACATCCCCTTTGTATGTGCAACCGACGGATTAAGTTCCAACTACAAACTCGATCTTTTCGAGGAGATGAAAGTGGCTCTTTTTATCCACACCGCCCTGCCGATTCTCGATCTTGCACGCCGCCTTTTGCGCAGCGTTACGCTCGATGCCGCCAAAGCTTTGGGACTTAATACGGGAGCCATAGAAGCGGGATACAACGCCGATATGCTCGTTTTGGATCTCGAAGAGGAGCCAAACGAACAATTGGCGCTTCATTTAATACTCCATCGCTATAATATCTCCAAAATTTTCATAAACGGACAACTCGTAAAGGAACAATGACATGGAACTACTCAAAAAAATCTTCTTCCCCCTTGGATGGAGCATACGCTACATCCAAAACCATTTCAAAGCGATGCTTTTTCTGCTTTTGCTCGTATTGCTTTTTGCCCCATCTTCCGAAGAAAACCTTCACCCCAACAACCTTCAATCTATCGCATTGAGCGGCCCTATTTTTGAGGTTTCCGAGGTGCTTGCACAAATAGAGGAGGCAGAGAAAAACGACGCGATCAAAGGGGTGCTTTTTATCGTCGATTCTCCGGGCGGAGCCGTGGCTCCATCGATCGAGATCGCCATGGCGATCAAACGTTTAAAAGAGAAAAAGCCTGTCGTGGTCTATGCAAGCGGCACCTTCGCCAGCGGCGGCTATTACGCTTCTATCTGGGCAGATGAGATTATTGCCAATCCGGGAGCGATGGTAGGAAGCATCGGGGTGATTATGCAAGGAGCGAACATGAGCGAGCTTATGCAAAAGATAGGGATATCCACCCAAACGGTACAAGCGGGTAAATATAAACAGGTAGGCACAGCAGATCGCGCATGGACGGACGAAGAGATCAAAGAGCTCAACAAAGTGATCCAAGGCACCTACGATATGTTCACAAAAGATGTCGCCGATGCAAGAGGGCTTGATTATGCCAAACGCGATTTTTATGCCAACGCTCACATATTTACAGCCGCGCAGGCCAAAGAGGTGGGGCTTGTCGATACGATCGGCGTCATGTACGATGCGCAAAAAAGGGTCGAAGAGCTCAGCGGCGTGATCGACCCTATTTGGAACGAGGAAGATCCGTTTGAAAAATTCCTCAAAAAGATCGCCGCACAAACCGCGGTAACGCTTCATACCTATTTCCCGCAGATCACCCTGCGATAATAGGTCTGGCATGTTAGGCACATGCCAGACCTTTTTTTCTAGTCTTTTTTGACCCTCACGACCTCTTGGGGTCGCTGCAAAATCTTTGCGACTCTCTCTTGCCACAACATGCCAAACTCCCTCTTCTCATCTTGATTCGCTTGATTTTGCAGTATCTTTTGCATCAGCGACTGCATTTTCGGCGAAGGCGCCACCAAAGAGGGGTCGTAAAAAAGCTCAACACTTTGCGCGGTATCAAGGCGCTTTAAGCGCATTTGCCCTTCCATGGCAACATTAAAGTGCAAAAGAGAGCAGCGGGCAAACTTTTGGTTAAGCCCCTTAAAGCCCCCCTCATCCGCCGCACCGCTAATCATGGAAACAACGTTGGCGATCACCCCCGCAACCCCCTCCTCTTTTTTTTCGCGAAAACTTACCTCGACCATACCGCGCTGCGGCGTCGTGTCGCAATAAAGCGCTTCTAGTCCGAGCTTTGCCATCAAAAATGCACCCGCCACGGTGGGGCAAGAATGCCCGGCAAGCTTTACGGCATCTAGGTAAGAATAACGCACTAAACCCCCATCAAACGCGCCTAAAACCTCCGCAAGGGGATCATAGAGTCTAATAGGTTCATGTGTGTCGAAAAAATCGGGATAGTGCATTGTAACCTCTCTTAGAGAGCGGTTTTGGCAAGAACCTCGGCAGTAATTTTTACCTTATCGCTCATCGCATCAAAGGTGTCACCCGCCTCCAAACACTCCAAATCGATCACTTTGGCATCTTTGGATATCTGCGCAAAACCGCTTCTGTTTTTAAATTTTGGATGGTTCGATTCTAACATCTTTCGCAGATGCGCAACTTGATTTGCGTTAAGATTAAGGATATTTTCTATGGCATGGGGAAAGCGCACGCGGATGTGTTCCGCCTCTTTGCGGGCATTTTGGAGTTTAAAAACGAACGCCTCCCTAAAGCGCTCACCCAAGCGCTTCGTCTCCTCCTGTTTTTGGAGCAGTTTCTTCTCTACCGAATGTTGCAAAAAAGAGCTTTTGAGATGCCCTATCTGCTGGGTGGCAAAAAGAAGTTTTCTTTGTATATTTTGCTCCAGCTGCGTTGCAAGGGTATCGAGATAGAGTAAAAGTTCGTTGCCATCGGGCAGCACCATCTCCATCGCAGCACTCGGGGTTGGTGCGCGCAGATCGGCGACAAAATCGCTTATAACAAAATCGATCTCGTGCCCCACCGCAGAGACGATAGGCGTTTTGGCATAAAAAATCGCATCGGCAACGATCTCTTCGTTAAATGCCCACAGATCTTCTATGCTGCCCCCGCCTCGCCCTATCACGATCATATCGTACCCTTTGGCGTCACTCACTTTAAGAGCATTGGCTATAGCAAACGCCGCCTCTTTGCCTTGAACCAGTACGTCGTAAATATCGATCTCTAAGAGTCTATAACGGTTGTTTGCAACGCGCAGCATATCTTGAAGCGCCGCACCCGTAGCGGAGGTGATAAGCGCAACCTTTCTGGGAAAGCGGGGAAGGATTTTTTTTCTTGAGGCTTCAAAATAGCCCTGTGCGGCAAGTTTTTGTTTGAGCTGCTCGAATGCCAGCGCCAAAGCGCCGTGCCCCGAGGGTTGGATGTTAAAACAGTTGATCTGGTACTCCCCGCGCGGCGTATAGACGCTGAGTGCTCCGTCGATCAAGACCTTTAGCCCCTCTTTAAGCTCAAAACGAAGTTTCGACGCATTGCCGCGAAACATCACCGCTTTTATGCTCGATGTTGCGTCTTTGAGGGTAAAGTAGATGTGACCGCTGCTATGGCATGTGATGCGCGAGAGTTCCCCCTCCACGTAAACATGGGAAAAACTGCTCTCCATGAGCGATTTTACCTGTTCGTTGAGTGCGCTCACGCTAAGGGTGCGCATGATCTGCTACTCTTTGTATTTTTTGGCGATGATAAGTGTAGAGATATCCATCGAAAAACTTTTGACGTACATCATCTCAAAACCTGCATCTTCAAGCTCTTTGACCATATTCTCAACCGTAGAAAAATCGCCGATGGAGTTTGGAAGATACTCGTAGGCTTCGAGGTTTTTCGAGATAAACCCTCCCACTTTAGGGAGGATTTTATTCATATAATAATCACGGAGTTTGCCTAAAAACGAAGGGTTTTCGTTTTTCATAAACTCCAAAATCACCACAAGCCCGCCTAGTTTTAAGACTCTGTGAAACTCTTTAAGTGCCGCTTGGCGCTCGACGACGTTGCGGATCCCGTAGGTGATGCTAAGAATATCCGCACTTGCATCTTGCAGCGGTATCTCGGTCGCTTTGGCAACATGGTAATTGAACTTCGGAAATTTTTCCCGTGCAACGTCAAGCATCCCCACCGAAGGATCGACGCCTATGATCTCTCCGATCGCAACACCCGATTTTTCGGCGCGGCTTTTCCAATAATCCATCATATCACCCGTGCCGCATGCCACGTCTACGATACGATCGATCGTGTCTTTGCCGTTAAACTTGTAGGTGAGGTCACATGCCTTGCGTCTCCAACTGCGATCGACACCCATACTCATAACGCGATTTGCCGTATCGTAAGTGGGTGCGATGTTGTCGAACATCGAGACGATCTTCTCTTGTTTTGCCTGTTTTTCTTCTTGCATCTATTGTTTCCTTTTCATCCACATGATTATATCTTGCGCATCTTTTTGGAGGTTTAAAATTTCAAAATTCTCTTTTTGCAAACCCAAACTTTGGCTCCCACCCATGCTAGGGGCTAGGTAGCAAAGATAATAATCGACAACCTCTTTTGTCACTTTGAACATCTTCGCGCCCCCTTCGATCATCACGTTATGATACTCGTTGATTTTTTCAAGACTGTTTTCTATGTACACCTTACGCCCCTCCACGCCAAAAAGAGGGATTGTTCGATCGAAATCGCTGCTTCGGGAAAAAATCAACACATCGGGAGCTTTGCCTGTGACCAAGCGTGCATCGAGCGTGGGACGATCGGTACGTACCGTATTGCCGCCGATTACAAGCAGGTCGCAGCGATCCCTCATGGCATGTACGCTCTCTCTTGAACTTTGGGAGCTGATAACGCCTCTATCGACGCTGCCATCAAGTCGCTGTGCCCATTTGAAAAAAACAAAGCGCCCCCTTTGGTTCCATGCCACGAACGGAGCCAAAAGTGCATCACACTCTTTTTGAAGCACCCCTTCAATTACCTCGGCACCGCTTTTTCGTACGAGTTCGTTCCCATTTGCCGCGATTTCATTGGTATCGTTGGAGCCTACATAGATTTTTTTGATCCCCAAAGCACTTATCAAAGAGGCGCACGACGGGGTTTTTCCGATATGGGAGCATGGTTCAAGAGTAGTATAGAGACAGAGGTCTCTAAAAATACCGTTATGGTGTGCCAAAAGATAGGCATGTATGGCATGTGCGTCGTTCAGTGGCAGTACGGCACTATCGCCGCTCATCGCGAAATAGGCATCTTTAAGTGCCTCAACCTCCGCATGGGGGGCACCCGCTTTTTTGTGAGCATTACATGCCAAGAGTTCGTTGTTTTTGCCTACAACGCAACAACCCACCGCTGGATTAGGGTAGGTTAACCCTTGGTAGCGCCACGCTTCTTGGAGTGCGAGACGCATAAAAAACTCTGGATTGATCACCATTCAAAATAGGTTTTGGCTTTTGAAATAGTTCCGAATTCGATCTCTTTGAGTGCACCCTCTTGTTCTAAAAAGATTTTGGTGCCCTCGACTTTTTGAAGCACCCCTTTGAGTTTCTCTTTGCTAAGAAGCGTCAATGCCACATTCTCGCCTATTGAGAGGAGAAACTGCTCCAAAGTTGTGATCTTTCTCTCTATACCGGCACTGCTTACCTCTAAACGGTAGTTGCCCGATACGGGAGGGGTTACGTCTAAAAGGGGCGAAATAAGGTTGGTAAGTTCGACGCATTGATCAAGCGTCACTCCCTCTTTTTTGCCGTTGACAACATTGGGCGAAACTACGCTTACACGGTAGATCACATCGTCGTTTTCGTGTAAAACCGCCGTATCGTAAAGTTTTAATCCGACCGATTCGGTCATGGATGCAATATCACGCTCTAAACTCATTTACCTTCCTTGGCAATTTTTTTAAAAAGCTCTTCGATGTTTTGAGCTTTTTGGAACTGATCGTCAAAGATGAAAGCAAGTTTGGGGCATTTATACCACCCCTGCTCTTTCAAACAATAATCTTCGATGATCGGACGCGCTTTGTTGAGTTGTTTTAAAAGGTGCTCTTGTTCTTGCGGCGAATAAAGACTCGGATCGAGATAAACTTTCGCATCGCTTTTACCGCGCGAACATTTTACCTCTAAAACGTCGATCTCGTGAAGTCTCGCATCGTTAAGCTGGCTGATCGCTTCGGGGATAAGTTCCGCCAAAAGCGATTCCGTTCGTTTTAACTTAATTTCGGCAGGGGTCACAGTGTTACTTTTTGCTCAATTTTTTTGAATGTCTCGATCACGTCGCCTACGACCACGTCATCGTACCCTTTGATAATCACACCACACTCGTAGCCGTTTCCGATCTCTTCAACGTCGTCTTTGAAGCGTTTAAGCGACGTAAGCTCACCCTCGTGAACCACGACCCCTTTACGGATAACGCGCACAAGCCCGCCTCGGACAAGTTTCCCGTCAACCACGACACATCCCGCAACCATCCCTTTAGGCGATTTGAAGGTATCGCGCACTTCTGCTTGACCCGTGTTCTCTTCTGTAAATTTAGGTGCCATCATACCCGTGAGCATTCCCGTAATATCGTCGAGAAGCTGGTAGATGATAGAGTAGGTTCTGATATCGACGTTTCTTTGTTTAGCAAGCGCTTTGACGCTTCCCGTAGGGCGTACGTTGAATCCTAAAAGAACACAATTCTCGCTTGCGCCTACCAGTTCAACGTCGTTTTCGGTAATTCCACCGACGCCTGCGGAGATAACGTTGACTTTAACCTCTTCGTTTCTCATCTCGTTAAGCGACGTGCGTATAGCTTCGAGAGAACCGTGAACGTCTGCTTTTAAAACCACTTTAAGAGTTTTAAGACGCCCCTCGGCAATCATCGCCGTCATATCTTCGAGCGTCGATTTCGTACTTAAAGAGAGCTCTTTATGACGATCGTACTCATGACGTTTTTGTGCATAAGCTTTTGCATCTTTATCGCTTTCCATCGCCATTAAAACCTCGCCGGAAGGTGGAACTTCGTTGAGTCCCACAACTACCGCGGTATGGCTCGGTCCGATCTTTTTGATCTGCTTCGCATTTTCATCGATAAGTGCTTTAACACGCCCGTACGAACTTCCGCACACCACGTAATCACCCACTTTTAATGTACCGTTTTGTACGATAACCGTAGCAACCGGTCCGCGCCCTTTTTCCAAAGAGGACTCAACGACAGTCGCTTTTGCCATAGCATCGACGTTGGCTTTGAGTTCAAGCACTTCGGCAGTGATCAAAATATTTTCTAAAAGATCATCGATCCCCATTCCCGTTTTTGCCGAGATAGGGATAAATTCGATATCCCCGCCCCAGTCTGCAGGGCTTATACCGCGCTCTGCCATCTGTGCTTTTACCATGTCGGGGTTTGCCGTCTCTTTATCCATCTTATTAAGCGCTACGATAATCGGTGCACCCGACTCTTTTGCAAGTTTGATAACCTCTTCGGTTTGCGGTTTTACACCGTCGTCCGCCGCGACCACTATAATAATGATGTCGGTAATATCGGTACCGCGTTGGCGCATTGCACTAAATGCGGCATGCCCCGGAGTATCCAAGAACGTGATCGGCTTGCCGTGTTGTTCAATCGTGTAAGCACCGATATGCTGGGTAATACCGCCTGCTTCGCTTTGGGTTACTTTGGAGTTGCGGATCATATCCAACAACGACGTCTTTCCGTGATCGACGTGCCCCATGATAGTGATAACGGGAGGTCTCTCGGTCGCATTTTCATCGATCTCTTCGGCTAAATCCTCTTCGTAGTTGAATGCTTGTTTAGGATCCACTACCGTTACTTCTACCCCGAACTCTTCGGAGAGGATTTCGATCTCGTCGCTTCCCAAGAAGTCGTTTTTGGTCATCATCAGCCCAAGTCCGAAAAGGATCTTGATCACATCTGCGATAGGTCTTTTGATTTTTTCTGCAAATTCGTAAACACGGATATCTTCAGGGATCTCTACATGTGTTACGATCTCATCTTCCTGTTTTGTTTTCGCATAGGTTTTTCTTTTTTCGCGCGCTACGTTTTTAGGTTTGGAGCTTGTTTTTTTGTTGGCATTTCTTCCGATAGGCTTTGGTACTTTCGGTTTTTTAGGCTCGTCTACCTCTATCTCTTTCATTTGGATATCATTGAGGTCGATAAGCGTAATTTGCTCATCGTCCATATCCATAGAGACCTCGTGTAACGAATCACCGAAAATATCGAGTTTGATTCCTTGGTCTTTTTTCTGTACGGGGGTAGCAGACTGTTTTGCTTTCTTCTTGCGCGCAAGTTCTTCAAGCGCTTCTGCGCTCATTTTTCCGTATGAAGAGAGCGTTTGCTGTTTTTTCGGAGTTTCTTCGGCAAAAGATCTAAGTTCCTCTTTAAGAACTTTTTTCTTAACGATTTTCAGACCCGATTTTTTCACCTGTCCGATCACCGAGGTATCTTCTTGCTGTGAAGGAGTTTCGTTTGCTTCCTCTTTAGGCTCTTCCTCTTTTGAAGCTTCTGCGACTGCCTTTGGTTTCTCTTTTACGGCAGACTCAGCTTTTGCCGCCTCTTTCTTTTTCTCTTCGATCGGAGCACTCTTTGTAGCCGGAGTATCTTTTGGACTCTGAGTATCACTGCTTGCTTTTTCGGTAGTTTTTTCTGCTTGTTTGGATGGGATCAACGGACTTTCACCGTTCATTATAAAATTCATTAGTTGGTCTGCTTCTTCCATGGAAACGGTACTTTGCGCAGATTTTGCATCTATACCTATCTCCGAAGCTTTTTTGATAACATCTTTTGAAGCTATTCCTAACTCTTTTGCAATTTCGTGTACTCTAACTTTATCTATCATCCGCGATGATCTCCTTTAGTTTATTACTCAGATT
>Ga0265295_1005432_pt1 | contig 16250 bp, 19 predicted proteins | sample Munlansysbiofilm_FD_192503 | JGI IMG/M metagenome (GOLD analysis project Ga0265295, IMG submission 192503) | Leachate microbial communities from a municipal landfill in Southern Ontario, Canada - Methane capture system biofilm | ecosystem: Engineered > Solid waste > Landfill > Unclassified ... | reverse complement strand
TCTAATTCTAGTGATATCAGCACCAGTACACAATTTTTTAATTACTTCTAACTTGTTGGAAACAAGTTTCTCTTTTGACTCGTATAATATTGGATTTGTGCACTTAAGATCGTAAGGCATACCATTAAAAACAAAGTCAGATATGCTCTTTGAGCGGATTGGTGGGATGCAGGTTGGGAAATGATTAATTATTGTTGTTTCACACAAATCGTGAGTAGATACCATAAAATATTCGTGTCTCATAATGTCAGCTCCCATTTCTATGAGATCGTCTATAGAAATAGAGCCATTAATACAATCTCTGACTTTGTTTTGTAGAGAGTGATGGAGCATCGAAGGCATTGCTTGATGCCAGCTATGTCCTTTTAAAGAACCTGATCGCAGATTTTTTAAATGGAATTCAATAGGAGCTGGCTCCCAAATTGATCTAAATAAGGAAGTCAATTCTTCAATAGATATTATTGATTCAGAATTAAAATAATTTGCAATATCATTATAGGATGAAGCTCTGTTATAACTAATACCTTTCTCATCTAAAATTTTAAATGCAGTATTTTTAGAGCACATATTCTGAATGCAATACTTAACTAAATTAATATTTTCTGAGTTGTTCATTTTTTATTATTAAGAAAAATATTGATGCTTTTTCGCCACTCATTACCATCGTGCCAGCCGCAACCCTCACACTCTTTCATATAGTTATTGTCTCCCTTGTACCAATACTCAATTTCTAGAAATGGTGGTCTAATTGAATGTGTTTTGCAAAAACCACAAGCTCTGTCTTTTAATAAATTATGCTCTCTTGTAAGGAGCTGGAAATGTTGGATAATCTCTTCATCATTTAATAATGTGGGATCAATATCTTTGTCTAATCTTGTCCAAGGAATCTTATGGTCAATTTCAGGAGTAGATGATATTGATGCTCCTGTAAAGGCATCTTTCCAATTAAGCAGCTTTAAAATCCTATCTCTTTGATTAGCTGATATGTAAAGTCTAGGCTTTTCTTCAAAAACTGGTCTGTCTGATAATAATTTATAATGCGTTCTTTTAGCATCGCATATTTTACAATACATTTCCTTTCCCCATCTGCTTGGTGATGGCTCTTCAAAAATATAGCCTAATTTTTTTATTTCACGAAAAGTTGCAGCTGGTTGATTACTGCCAGAGTTACAATAACCACATACCCACTCATTAACATTTTTACGAAATGCTTTGAGCAATAAATCCTTTTTTGACATCAATCAAATAATTCCTTAATATTGATATTTAGCCCCTTTGCTAGTTTTTCAATAATTTGTAACGAAACATTCCTTTTACCGTTTTCAATACCAGGTAAATAGGTCCTATCTATATCGCATTGATTAGCAAGTGACTCTTGAGAGAGCCCCTTAGAAATTCTAATTTTCTTCACATTATCGCCGAATCGCTTTTTAATATCATCCATACAAACAAAACTCTAAAAATGTAGACAGAAAAACAACGGACTATAGAACACATTTCTAAATTAGATCTAAAAATTGATAAGTTTCACCCACACCATTTAAAGAGTAGAATCTACTCTCCACACATCCTTACGCGATCAAAGGCGGGCAGTTTTCTTGTATATTGGGGGTATGAGGAGAGGGTCGACCAGACGAGATAGAGGCCGAGGGGGGTTGATTAGGTTTGTTAAATCCAAGACAGAATTTAGGCTTTGCTTTCGCTAGGCAGAAGCCGGGTAAGGTTTTGTACAACTAATAATTCGGCACTCTCAGTAATCAATATTTTTTATAGATGGGTAGGAGATGGATATTTGCGCCTTTTAAATTTATCCGTTTGCAAAATGAAAAAATATTTTCTTCCATTTATTACACTTGCTGTTACAGCGTTTTTGATAAGCTCTTGCTTTTTAAACATTGTTGAGCCGAGTGGAGAATATATCTCAAAAGACTATAATGTAAGATCATTTGAAAATATCTCAGTATCAGCCGGAATGGAGGTCATCCTGACTCAGGATACTACCACATCTGTAAGGATTGAAACTTATGAAAACCTCTTTGATTATTTAATTGTAAAGGTGGTTAACAATACACTTTTCTTAACAAAAGATGTTGAAATATTATTCAAAAATCCAAGGATAAAAGTTTATGTTAATATTGCAAATCTTGAAGAGATAGTGGCTTCAAGCGGAAGTAAAGTTGACTTAACCTCAGGCTGGATTGCGGATGATTTGTATTTTGAGATGAGTTCAGGTTCTTCTGCAATGGGTAGTCTAGAGCTTAATGAGCTTAATTTGACACTCTCTAGCGGCTCTTCTGCGAAATTTGAGGGTGTTGCTGATGATTTGAATGTTGAGGCCTCTTCCGGAAGCTCATTCAGGGGTTTGGATGTAAATGTGCTAAATGGCAGAGTTTTTCTCTACTCAGCATCTTATGCCGAAATTAACGCCTCCGAAACTCTTTACGTTGAGGGGTTCGAAGCTTCTATTGTCCGTTACAAAGGGGCTCCGGATATTACTATTAAGACAAGTAGCGGAGCTAGTGTTATAAAGCTTCCTTAAGATACTCCAACGGCGATACGAGTTCAAACTCTTTTGAGCTGTCAATAAATGGGTTGAGCAGATTCAAGTGGCCTACGCCAAAAATTACCAATATTCTATCTTCTGGGGTTCGTGGGATTCTCTGGATATTGCGGAAAATCCGGAGGTTTCGGCTAAACCATCGGCCTGTCTCAAAATCAACTCCAATGAAGTCGCCGGGAGTCTCTTCGTATGTGAACCCTTTTGTGAGGTAAGAGCTTAGATCCTCTTTGATTCTTTGGGGATTATTTAGCTTAATTAACTCTTGTACAATGTCCTCTACCTTTTTGCTGTAAAGCTCTTTGCCCTCTGTTTTATCCAGCGAGTCGATATAGTTGCTAAAACGCTCAAGTCTTGCATTGTCTTTAAACATTGTCTGAAGGTTGTCATAGTGGTGTCCCCAGTCGTTGATGCAGTAGATTTTTGGGAGGTTCAGGTTCTTGCCAATTCGGTATGCCAGTTGATATACCTCCCCCTTTTCCGGTGCTAGTTTTCCGAGTTTATATAAAGCGTATAGAGAATCAACAGAGCTTTGTTTTGTAGGGTCAAGCTCAATTGCGATTATTGTTGGTTTAAACTCTTCAATTGATTTGGCTATTGATGCGATTTGCGACTGGTAAGGCTCATCCAACACAGATATCATATCTTTCTCCGCAGTCTTTACACGGTCAAGATTGTGGTAGGCAAAATGGTAAACGCCCAGGGTTATTACCTTTGTTTTTGGGTTTGTTGTTCCGGACTGCGAAAAAGAGGGGATTGCGATTGCTAAGAAAATAAGAGCACCAATGATTTTTCTCATTTTAAAATTTTATCTGATTATATAATAGTAAGAGACGACTATCCGCCATACAATATTACAAAATTCTTTTCTATAACTTTGCAGCAGCCAGATTTGACCTCAGGGTTAAAGAGTCAAAATATTAAATATTAATGAATTATGAAAAAGAGCAAATTTTATATATGCTTGGTTATTAGCGTTTTGGCTCTTTACCCCTGGGGTAGAACCTATGCTGCTGAACTTCGGATAATGACCTACAACATTCGTGTGGGGAAGGGGATGGAGCTGGCGCAGAGCCTGGTGAGAACGGCGGCTGTAATAAGTGGGGAGAGGCCGGATATTGTTATGCTGCAGGAGGTTGATAGTGCTGTGGCACGGAGCGGTGGGGTGGACCAGGCGATGGAGCTGGGTAAACTAACCGGGATGTACGCTGTTTTTGCTCCGGCAATAAAACTTGGGAGCGGAAAATATGGAGTGGCAATGCTATCGGCAGAGAAGCCGCAATCTATAAAAATGATACCACTACCGGGGAGGGAGGAGGCGAGGATGCTGCTAATTGTGGAGTTCCGCAGGTTTTTTGCTGCCACTACCCACTTTTCGCTGACAGAGGAGGATAGGATGGAGTCGGTAAAATTACTTTTAAGGGAGGCCGAAAGGCTTAAGAAGCCATTTATCGTTGGTGGAGATTTCAATGCATTGCCGGGTTCAGCGGAAATTGAACTGCTAAAGAGCGGATTTACGCTGCTCTCAGATGGGAAGACTTTTACTTTTCCAGCAAACTTTCCGGACAGATGTATTGATTATATCTTTATTTCAAATCGTTTTGCAAAGAGATTTAATGTAATCAGCTCCTCTGTTATCCCGGAGGCGCTTGCCTCGGATCACAGGCCGGTGATGGTGCTGGGAAACCTATAAATGTATTTCAGACGCAAATGTCCTCTTAATCCCTTTTTTGTATTTGACGGTCGGGTATCCAAACAGAACAATCAGCCCCTCGCGGCTTGTGTATTTGATTTTGTACTTTTCCCGGAACTGTTTTGCCTTTTTGCCGTTCTGGATAAGAGGGTGGACACTACCAATCATACAGGTACCAAGTCCCAACGATTCGGCGGCGTACATAGCTACGGTGGCAGTGATGATGGGGTCGGCAGGGTCTGTGTAGGGAGAGCCGTAAAAGTACATTGCAAGTGGGGCATCGTATGTAGCCATATTTACGCCCCGTGAAGACTCTTTAATGAAGAATTTGAACATAGGCTTAACGAATCCCCTGAACATCTCATCGTTTGCCTTGCCCCATAGTGGGCGCATAAGCGCTAGAAACCACCTTGATACAAACCACTTCATTTCATTGAGGTAGTTGCAGAAGTCAAGGCCGAATCCTCTCACAGCCTCTTTTGAGCCAAGTACAAGCACATTCACATCAGATGGCGGTAACCCCATAGGTGATGTTCTGGCTGCATTAAGAATTTTCTCAATTACATCTGCACTTACCCCCTTTTCAGAAAACTCCCTTATGCTCCTCCTTCTCTCCAGTAAGGCCGATAGTTGTTCGTAACCACATACCGCAGAAGAGTCCGGCAGGGAATATATATCGGCAGAGGATATCTCCCTCCCCTGTATCTCAATTGCTCCTGTGGGGCATACTGCCATACAGTGTCCGCAACCTGTACAGCCAAATAGCGGATTATCTGAGATTGCCAGCTTGCCCTCCCGAATCTCAATGCTGAAGTCTTTACACACTTCCACGCATTTTCTGCAAACTGTGCATTTGTTATAATCAATAAGTATTGAAGCTTTCTCTTTAGCTCTGGTTGTGGGTATGGCCATATCTCCTAAAATCTTTTATTATATTGAAAATTACTGAGGGCAGATCTCAGCTTTTGCATTGATACTTCTGCCACACTCGAAGCACTACTTCTCTCCTTCCAGTTTCATAACTTATGTAGTTTTTAGGAGAATAAAGGTAAATGTTATTTTCAATCAGTATACTGTTAATATTAGTTAATGTGTTAAAAAAGTTGTTTAAAGTGTTAAAAAAGTTGTTTAAAGTGTCTGAGGCTTATTGTCGTTTTTTTACAATCTATTAAGAATTATTTTAATTTTCTTTATATGCTTGATAAAAAAGATGTTGTTATGAAAAACGTTCTGTATGTAATCTCTGTTATGCTTCTATTGGGGGCGTGCGGAGGAAATAGTGGAAAATCCCGCGGAGAGGAGATCTCCGTTAAAGAGCTGGCTAAAGCAGAGGCTAAAAGATACCCTTTTAAAAGTGGCATTGTAAAATCAACTACCGAAGCTATGGGAATCGAGAGCTTTATAACAACCTATATTGATGACTGGGGAGAATGGGAGGTTATAGAAACAACAATTCCTATTGAGATGATGGGTCAAGATCTTACTTCAAGGAGTATTGAGATTATCAAAGGAGATGATCACTGGAAAATTGATCCGGATAAAAAAACAGGTTACCATTATTCACAAAAAAGAGCCCTAAGTTCACTGGGGGTTGATGTAGAAAATGTCACCCAGGAGCTTCTGGGAAAAATGAATATGGAGAAACTTGGAGAGGAAAACTATCTAGGCTACAATTGTTCCAAGTTTAAGATTGTAAGTGATAAAGGCACAGAGATGGTATATCTTATGTATGGTAATTTAATGATGAAGATGGATGGAGAGGCAATGGGTATTAAGACAAGTCAAAGGGTTACCTCTCTTGAAGAGACTGTTGTGCCGGCAGAAAAATTTGAAATTCCGGAAGGAGTGACAATTACAGAAGAGATATAGCTCCTCTGTATTCAAACATTTGTTACTTTTATATAATGTTTGAAGTAAAGAGATTTGTACAGAACAAGATGGCGGAGAATACCTATGTTCTCTCTGCTTTAAATGGTGATGCTATTATAATTGATCCCGGAGCAAACAGCGAAGCGGAGAGAGTTGCTATTGCTGAATATATCTCTGCCAAGGCTCTTACTCCACTTGCAATTCTCCTTACTCACGGTCATTTTGACCATATTGCCGGAGCAGCCTGGGCAAGGAATTGTTTTAACATCAAATCCTGGCTACATATCGAAGACAAAGATGAGTTAACAATAGCAGCACACGCAGCCTCTGTATATAGTATAAATATGGATATGCCTTTTACTGAGGCCGATAACTATTTTGAGGGAGAGCCTGTGTTTAGGTTTGGCTCAATAGAGGTTCATATGCTACACACACCGGCTCACTCACAAGGGTCGGTTTGTATCTATCTTCCTGACGGAGACCTCCTTTTTGCAGGTGATACCATCTACAATGGAACTATTGGATACTCAAACGATGGCTTTGCCTCGCTTATCAAGGTAATAAAAGAGAAGATTCTCACTCTTCCTCCAAATACAATGGTATATAGTGGTCACGGCCTTCCCTGCCCTGTTGGAGAGCTTAAACTCCCAGCCAGTGTCCGCCGCTAATCTCAATCACTGACCCATTTATAAATGAGGCTTCAGGGGTACATAAGAAATGTATTAGATTTGCAACATCCTCGGGTTTCCCCAATTTCCCCAATGCATTAATCTCTTTAATCTCTTCAGGAGCATAGTTGTTAAGCCTTTTAAGTGCCCCTGCTTCGATACTTCCGGGAGCAACACAATTTCCACGAACTCCCTTTCTGCCATACTCTGCTGCAATTGCCTTGGTAAAGGATTCCATATAGGCTTTGCTACCGGCGTACACGCCTTGTCCTTTGTAAACTCTTGACGCAGAAACTGATGATAGTCCTATAATGACCCCTTTACGTCTACTGCACATATAGGGAATGATGGCCTGACAGATCTTTGTATATGCAGTGATGTTAACTTGGATGGTATTTTTTAGTGACTCTTCCTCAATTTGTGGAATTAATCCAGAATCTGTTCTGGCTGCAGCATAAATAAGGATTTCGACATCTTTTAATCTGGATATAAAAATATCTAGTTCATCATCATCTGAAAAATCTGCAGTGACTACCTCTGCATCATTCTCCCAGTTATTTAGTATCTCTCTGTTCCTAAAACATTGAAGGAGCATTGGCATTCCAAGATCTGCCATTCTTTTGGTTATAGCCAGACCAATTTCTGAGCTGGCCCCAGTTATTACTATTTTTCCCATTTTTTAAGTACTAATGCTGTGTTTTCTCCTCCAAAAGATGAATTTGTTTTTAGGAGATATTTAATTCTAACCTTATGTGGTCTCTCTTTTATCACATATAAAGGGGCCCTTGGATCTTGCTCCTCAAAATTTATTGTTGGAAGTACTACTTGATTCTTCAGTGAATAAATTGCTCCAAGTAACTCCATAGCTCCACAGGAGCCAATAAGATGACCAATTTGTCCCTTCATTGAGTAAACGGGAAGAGTATTCACCCTTTCTCCAAAAACTTTTTTAAGTGCATTATACTCTGCTGGGGCATTTTTAGGAGTGCCTGTGCCGTGCAGATGTACGCAATCTATCATGTCAGGAGTTACAGATGCTTCTTTAAGAGCCCTTTCCATTGCATCTGCAAGGGAGGTGCCCTCTGGGTCAGGATCTGTTACTGCGTAAGAATCCATAGATGTTGCGTAACCAATAATTTCTGCAAGGATATCCTTTGGGCGGGCACTAGAGCTATCTTCCAGTAGTATGACTAGTGCTCCCTCTCCAAGTACTGTTCCGCTCCTTTTTAGGTCAAAAGGCTTGCATGCATATGGTGAATTTGTATCTGCAGTCATTGCTCCGAGTTTTTGGAAACCCACATAGTTTATATGATTAACCATAGAGTCTGACCCCCCGGTAACGGCCGCCTTCCTGTATCCTGCCTTGACCATCCGGTAGGAGGTGCCTATTGCCTGGCTTGACGCTGCACAGGCTGCCATAAAGACATTTGTCCCTCCCCTTATGTTAAATTTTTGGGCAATTGCTTTTGTCTCAGCACCTGTTTTGAAATGAGATGGAAGTTCTCCTCCTGCCGGAATTTTAAACTGTCCTGTTTTGAAGAAATTTTCGATATCCACGTAATCTAAACCACCACCTGAGTTAAGTACAACCTCCTCCGGACTGAACCTCTCTGAAAAAATAGTGGCCTCGGCAAGGTCTGAAATCGACTGTTCCAGAAAAAGAGATTTTCTATCAATGTCAGGAGCTGTCCTTACAACCTCTCCATTGTGTCTTACCTCTCCGGCTGCCCTCTGTGTAAAACCACCCGTGTCAAAATTCTCAATATCCTTTACGCATCTTGTTCCGTACTCCAGATTCCTAAAGCACTCCTCCAAAGAACATCCAAGCGGGGATCTTACTCCTATACCAGTTATAACTACTCCCATTATGATAATTGATTCACAAGCATTTTATATATTACAGTTTTCCCGGAAGAAACAAATCGCCTCTCTGTCACTTTCAAGCATCGGGTGGGTTTTGAGCTCCTGAGCTCTAACAAGCGCAAATCCCGCCTCAGCTGTACCATTAGCGTGGAGTTTTCCGGCTCCTATAAGAATCTCTCCGCTTCCAGAGGAGAGCATTGCAGGCACGAGTAGTCCGGAGACGGACCCCATTACAGCTGCATTATCACCTTTAAGTCCATACTCAATTGATATAAAACAGTGTGCCATATTTCTCATCATCTTAAAGTGTGAGAGTGGTGATATAACAGGAAGAGCCTTTTCAAGAAAAAGAGAAGAGTCAAATTTTACCACTCCTGAGTCAAAAACCATGCAGGCCTCTTTATACAGATCCATCATCTCGGTCTCTCCTCCTGAGAAGTAAAATGGTGTGTCTGGAGAGGGCCTTGTACCATTAAGTAACTCCCCGATACTAACTATCGCTGCCATAGTCTCTCTTGTAAAGTACTTTACAAGTTTTCTTCTGGAGAAATAGTCAACAGCAGGAATCTCTTCGTCCGGAAGATACTTCTTATATATGACTCTCATCTGATGCTACAATTATTGTGTTTTTAAGAACAGATTCAAGTGCCTCAGCAGATATTTTAATTAATTTCTCATCTAATATGTCTGCAAATCCAAACAATAACTCCCCCTCTGCATAAATTTTATCCTCACACTTTGCTGTTACTGTTGCAACAGCATACTCGTCAGGATAAAATAGCTTTACGCTGCAATGGTAATCAAGTTTGTCTCCCGGGTGAGCAAACCTGCGGAACTTCATCTTATTTACAAGAGTAAGGACAGGCCGTTTATGGTTATGTCCCAGAGTTATTAAAGAGTATTCAAACAACACTCCGGATAACTGAGCAAGCCCCTCCATTATCAAAGAGCCAGGCATAATGGGGTACCCAGGGAAGTGGTTGTTAAATATCTCGTCGGTCATAGAGATACACTTAACTCCCTTTGCCCATGATGCGACCTTAAGCTCTTCAATTCTATCTACGAGTATAAACCTCATAATTTTTGTAACTTATTTTTCACTCTTTCTATCAATAATTACTGCAAAATCATTTACCGTGAATGTCTCAAAGAGCTCTTTAACAGTCAAACCCTCCTTAAAGCGTTCTGTTTTAAAATCTCTGTTAAGCTTCTCAGCAATTTCAGCGGTTATTTTACCATCTTCCAGATTATTACCGTCAGATGAGTACTCAGTCATAGCTATCTCTTGAATCTTTATCTTAACACCCATCTCTGTCTCAATTAGATAAAGAATCTCAACAAAATCAATACTCTCTGCTCCAAGATCATTAACTAAAGCACTCTCTGGGGTTATATCATCAATCGAAGCCACGCCAAGTACAGGCACAAGAAGTTCTCTAAGTTTATCTGTGGTATTCATATAATATAAGTTTAAGTTTTTATTTAGTCAAAGAGAATATCCAATTGGAATAATGGCACCAGCCTCTCTTCCTGGTGGGATTTTAAGAATTTCTGCAATTCTCTCTCCAGCAATAAGAGGACCCGTCATATAGCAGGCTCCTAGACCGATACTCTCTGCAGCAAGAAGTATTAGCATAGCTACACAAGATATTGACTTAACAGAGTTATCTCTCTCCCATATAAGGAGAGGTTGAGTTACATTCTCTTTCAGAAGAGAGCTCATTACAGGTGTTGTTTTGAAATAGGGGACTATAATAAGTGGAGCTTCTGTAAAAAAGAGAAAATTTTTAGAGTAATTGATGAACATCTCTCTAGCATCAAGCTCCATATTATGAGATACTACTTCAACCTCCTCTTTAATGGCGGCTGCAAGCGAATCCATAGCGGATTTCTCTTTGATTGTTATAATACCCCAGCTTTTACTACCCCCTGCATAGGGAGAGTGGGATGCTATAGATAGTATCTTTTCAATACTTTCATCCGGAACAGGTTCCGGTTTGAATTTTCTACAACTTTTTCTGGTCTCGCAAATGATCTTGAACTGCTCGTAAGGACTCTCCATAAAGGGATATTTGAAGGACACCTAAGTTACCCATTTTTAATAATTTTTCAAGATGTATTTATCATCAATTAGTAAAAGTGTCAATATTTACCTTTTGATGATTTATATTTTTCTATGTGGAGTAATAATAGAGTAAATTTATGATGGATTTATTTACTTAATATTATATAAGAGTGCACAGAAATTTTATAAAAATGTTTATTGTTTTTCAGCTAATATTTAATGGTTGCGTTAAACAAGAGGACGTTGTATTCTATGGTAATTTTGAAGCTGATGAAATAATACTTCCCTCAACAGGAGCAGGACGTTTAGTTGAGCTATACGCTAATGAGGGGGATTTGTGTTATGAAAATGATTTGCTGGCAGTGGTTGACACAACAATCCTTTCACTCGAGCGATCAAAAGTAAAGTCAAGTTTAAAAGCTCTGCAGGAGATGGGGATGTTTTCTCAGTTAGAACCTTTAAGGTATGACCTCCGTATTATCGAAGAGAAATTAAAGATGTGTTATATTAAGTCTCCAAAATATGCAAAAATATTAAAGATAAATTTCAAAAAAGGAGAGTATCTTTTTGAGGGAACCCCCTTTATATCTATCGTTGATGAAAATAAAATTTTCTTTACTGCTTGGGTACCTGGGAGCCATCTCTCGTTATTTTCTGTAGGTGATTCAGTGTGTGTTTTAAGTGATCTGCCAAATAAGCAGCTTTCTAAGCATAAAGGAAAAATAATATCTGTTTCTGAAAGACCTCAATTTGTCCCATCAATGGTTCAGACAAGGGAAAACAGAGTAGAACATCACTATAGAGTAAAAGTTGAATTGCCCAATAATGGGAGCTTGAAGGGTGGTATGCCAGGCGAAATGATTCCCTGATAAATTTTATGAATTATAGTAGAAATGATAGAGGTCTGCGGAGTATTTAAAAAATATGGTAAGCAGGATGCCTTGAAGGGTATTACTTTTAATGTGCCTCAGGGCTCAATTCTTGGTATAGCCGGAGCAAATGGTGCTGGGAAGTCTACCCTTTTTGATATTCTTGCAACATTAGACAGAAAGTATAAAGGCGAAGTTGTCATAGAAGGACTTTCAGCTAGGAGAGATTATTACAAAATCAGAAGAATACTTGGCTATGTGCCCGGGAACTTCTCTCTCTACCCAGATCTTACAATAATGGAGAATATCTCATTCTTTGCACAGATGTATGGTTCAAAGCCAATATCATATTGTGAATCTCCATTTTGGGAATCACTTAAGGACTTTTCCAATACAAGGGCAGATCGCCTCTCCGGAGGAATGAAACAAAAGTTATCAATAATCTGTGCGATGGTTCACTCTCCAAAAATTCTCCTACTTGATGAGCCTACTACAGGGATTGATTATCTTTCAAGAAAAGCTATATGGGAGGAGCTTAAAAAACTTAAAGAGAGAGGGATCACAATAATTGCTAGTACTCATTACTACGAGGAGTTTAATTATATGGATACTCTTTTACTTCTCCACGAAGGGAATGAATTACTATATAGTTCAATTGAAGATATAAGGGGAGATTCGGAAGGGAGTGATGTTTTTTATCAAGATTTTTTATCAAGATGTCTGATCCAGTTATAGTTAGTAGACGTTTGTGTTTTAACTATGGCTCATTTCGAGCTGTAAAGGATCTTTCTCTAGAGGTCAATAAGGGTGAGATTATTTCTGTAACCGGAGCAAATGGTGCTGGAAAAACGACGCTAATAAAAATGTTAAGTGGAATTCTAACCCCCTTATCAGGTGAAGTTATGATTGCTGGGTACAATGTTACTATGGATAAAAAAAATGCTATTAGGCACATAGGATATATGAGCCAAACATCTGCTCTTTTAACAAATTTATCTGCATCTGAAAACTATAAATTTTACGGAATAATTAATGGCTTTTCAAGGAGGGAGATAGAGAGAAAGTTTGCAGGAGACTCAGATCTTTTTAATATGGAGCGATTTGGAAATAAACGCGTAGAAGAGTTGACTGCCGGATGGAAACAATTACTATCCTTTGCTATTACCATAATGAAAGAGCCTGAGGTATTACTTCTGGATGAGCCAACTGCCGGTGTTGATGCTGTAACTAGAGTGAAAATATGGGATAGAATTAAGGAACTCTCTTCTTATGGAGCAGCTGTTGTCGTTACCTCTCACTACTCTTCAGAGGCTTCTATGTGTCATAGAAATATTAATATACAAAAACCGGAGCAATGATAAGAAGAGTATTATATATTGCCAGAAAAGAATTGATCTCAATATATAGAGATAAGATGAGTATGACAATATTGGTAGTGTTACCCCTGGTTATTGTTGGTATTCTAGGAAATGTACTCAGGTTTGAACTTATTGATGTTAAGTTTGCTCTTCTGGACAAAAGTGGATCAAACCTATTTCTTCCTCTTGTTTCTGAACTAGATGCAAGCAACGAATTCTCATTTGGAGGAAATCTGAATAGTGAGAGAGAAATATTGCCTGCTTTTATAAATGACGATATTGAGTTTGTAGTATCAATCCCTTCAAACTTTAATCGAGGAGATAAGTTAACTGTTTTTGTGGATGGATCTCTTTTGTTAATGTCTGAGGCTATAACTCAAAGATTATCTCTTCTCAACTCAGAAGATTATCCTTTTGAAATATCATATAGATATAATGAAGAGCTTAAAAGTGAAATGGAGCCTCTGCCAGGATTAATTATGATTGCGCTTGTAATTGTTGCCTCTATTATGCTCAGTTTAAGTATAAATAGGGAGAGGGAGCGAGGTACTGCCAGGATGCTTATTCTAACACCAGCAAGGATGAGTGAAATAATTGCAGGAAAATCTCTTCCATATTTGGCTGTTTCACTTATTCACGGACTTTCTGTATATCTTTTGTCACTCTTTATGTTTGGAATTGAGATAAACCAAGGGATTGCAAACTTTTTTCTTCTAACTCTTCTTTTTTCCGTTGCTTCAATGATGACTGGGTTGTTTATAGCCTCTATAGTGAAAAATGAGCTTGAGTTACTTATAGGTTGCTGGCTCTTTATATTTATTCCAAATGTGTTTTTTTCAGGATTTATCTTTCCCTTGCAATCTATGGAGAGTTTGATTATTCCATATGCCTCTTTAATTCCCGGAAGCTTATTCATTGAGGCTTATAAGGGGATTGTTTTTAGGATTTCTTCTCTTGAAATTAATCTAAAATACTTTGTATTGCTTGTTCTTCAGTCACTTCTATTTTATCTGGTCGCACTTTATCTCTTCAAAAGAAACTTTTTTAGAAAATGAGACTTTTATTTGCCACAATAAGGAAAGAATTTTTTCAACTGGTCAGGAACAAGATTTTGATGTTTTTACTTCTTGTATGCCCTCTCATAGTGCTTGGTATTATTCCTCTTTCATTTGATGGTGGTTACAGAATTCGAGCTGGAATATGTGATGCTTCATCGGATTTGGAGTCTGTTGATATTGCCAAGAGACTTTCAGAGAGCGCTATGTTTGAGGAGATCTTTTATTATGAAAATTTAACAAGTGCAGAGAGAGCAATGGAGAGAGGAGAAATTGATATGATTTTGCTCCTTTCAAATAATGGACATAGTATAATTCTTGATGGAACCTTTCCGCGGAGAGCAATGAGTTCTGTTTATGCAACCTCTTTGGAGGCATTTGATAATAACGACACTCAAATAGTTTTCCAGATATTGTTTAATGCAGGTAGGAGTCATAAACACTTTTACCTTGTCTCCCTGATTATTCTGGTAATAACAATATTGGGAACAGCTTTGATAACTCTAAATATTGTAAATGAGAGAGAATCTGGTGTTGAGGAGCAGTTCAAAGCTACTTCAATGAATAGAAGTATCTATTTGTTTGGAAAATTCATCTTCTATACTCTGCTCTGCCTTTTTCTATTTTTCATTTCCTACCTTTTTTGCTATTTTGTATATAATCTTCAAATTGAAGGTTCCCTTTTTGCTCTTTTTATTGTTTCTCTATTTTTTACTTTCCTTTTACTTGGATTAGGGTTTTTAATAGCTCTGTTATCAAATACTCAACTGAGAGCTGTTTATATCCTTACAATTAATCTTGTCCTGATGATTATGCTGAGTACGATGTTCACTCATCTTAGTTCAATGCCTTATTGGGCGGCCGTTACAAGATTTGCTAATCCTGTTTGGTATGGTGTTGAGAGCGCTAGATTGGTGGTCTTGATGGGGGCAACTTTGGAAGAAATTGCGAAAAATTTGTTGTTACTGCAACAAATTTAGACCTCTTTTCGTCTAATTACAAAAAGCAAATTTTTGTGATGGATATTAAAACTCAAGTTCGGATATATGACTCTCTTGTTTGGGATAAATTATTCCAAAGAGAAAGTCGGGAACTGGAAGAGATTCTGGAGAAGATGTCTGATAATGACAAAACGTTACTTTTCTCAGTCTGTAAGAAGATGTGTAATAGGTTAGGTGCTAGTTAATAGCATATTAGTTTTCGGGGCAGCTATATGTCCTTAATGTGAGGCTTAAGCACTCACAAGCCGTATTCAACAACGGATGTAGCATTTGAAATTTAGTTTTTTGTAAAGCAAGTATGAAAGTAACTAAAAAAATTGAAGTCATAATAGCAGAGCCTTGTTCTAAAGATAAGGCTCTCTATTTTGAAAGAATTAATGAATGGAGATCAATTTCCAGTTCGTTCGCAAATGAGCTTGTATCATTTTTATATAGTGTAGATACATTGAGCAGTAGTAAAATTATGGATGAGGAGAGCCGTTTGGTGCTGAATATCCTTAAAATGACCGGAGACTCCAATACAGAAGAGGAGGCTCTCTCTACTCTTTTTTCTGAAAGGGTAAATGGGAGGTTGCCAAGTTTGGTTATCTCTGCAATCTATAAGATAATAAATGCGACATACCAAGAGACAAAAGAGAGAGTTGTTAAGGGAGTTTCAACTCTTCCAAACTATAGCAATCTCCCTATCCCCTTTACTTTTAGTTGCATAGAGAATTTAAAAAGGCTTGGGGGTAGCTGTGACTACTCCTTTACTCTATTTGGTATTCCTTTTAGAACTGAGTTTGGAAGGGATAGGAGTAATAATTTTCAACTCTTTTCACAAATTGCAGCGGGAGCTGTTAATGCGCCAAACCTATCTTTGACAATTGATAGAAGAAGAGGTAAGCTCTATCTTCTAATTTGTATTGACTTGCCAAAGAAAGAGGTTGAACTAATAGAAAACAACAGACTAACTGTTGAGCTCTCTGATTGTGCACCATTGGTTGTCTCCTTCAGAAACAGGGTTGCACATATTGGTGGTAAGGAGGAATTCCTTTACAGAAGAAATCAGATTGCGGAGGGAGCAAGAAGAGCCAGCCAATATATAAAGTTCACACCGGGAGGGAAGGGAAGGAAAAGGAAGCTTGCAGCAATTAGGAGGCTTCACTCAAAGGAGAATGAGTATATTAATACGAAAGTTCACAATTATACCAAGCTTGTTGTTGAACACGCAGTTAAAAACAGGTGCAAAACCATATGCATAGTTAGAAGC
>Ga0265295_1005431_pt1 | contig 16255 bp, 8 predicted proteins | sample Munlansysbiofilm_FD_192503 | JGI IMG/M metagenome (GOLD analysis project Ga0265295, IMG submission 192503) | Leachate microbial communities from a municipal landfill in Southern Ontario, Canada - Methane capture system biofilm | ecosystem: Engineered > Solid waste > Landfill > Unclassified ... | reverse complement strand
TGTCCCCATCGTCTAGCTCGGTCCAGGACACCGGCCTTTCACGCCGATAACAGGGGTTCAAATCCCCTTGGGGACGCCACGCACGACCATAACGGGATTCATCCCGCCCCCCCGGAGGTTCCGGGAAACATCACCTTAGGCCCCGAGCGAAAGTTCGGGGCTTTTCACTTTTCGTCACCTGATGGACAGCTCCCCTTTCGGTCGTTCTGCAAATCCACGCGAACAGAGCCTTGCTCCCGTCTCCCCAAATCAAAACCGTTCAAAGAATAAAGATTCCTGCCTCTATCACAAACGGGCCCCTGGAATATGGGTCCGCTTAAGCGCTTTCTCAAACCGACAACACCAGAGTCAAATTTAAACGATTTTATCGTCAAATTTAGTGTAATACTCTACTCAGCAGGAAGTCTATTTGCTCTTGCGGCACTAGCGTAGCCGATTTACCATCCCTGACAATCGCCGTTACGAACCGACTTTGCGGCCATGCTGACGGCAGTTGACGAATGACTTCGCTGCATGCCGCTGATGAAGCATGAGTGTATGCCGGACTCCGTCCTGGCATTCATTCAGGCTGGTGCGGTTCATACTCAACGGGGCCTTTCAAACACTCATCACCTTGCATGCTGCCCTTTTCCATCTTGCCCTTCGCAACGGTTACCGGCACTAAGCCACAGTTCCCGTCAGAGTCAAAGCACCTATGCCCGACCTTGAGGACATTGATGAAAACGAAAGGAATCCCGGCCGATACGCCTAACCCTCCCGAAAAGGCGCATCGCCAACCACTCACTCGTTCGGAGATGATGTCACGCGTCAAGTGCAAAGATACGGGGCCGGAAAAGCGGGTAAGATCACTCCTCCACGCGTTGGGCTACAGGTTTCGACTGCACAGGCGGGATCTGCCCGGTTCACCGGACATCGTCCTCCCCACCCGCAAAGTCGCAATCTTCGTCCATGGATGCTTCTGGCACGGCCACGGCTGCAAACGCGGAGGCTGTCTTCCCAAGACGAATGCAGCCTTTTGGGCAAAAAAGCTGGCAGACAATCTGGCGCGGGACGCTCGAAACCGAAGTGCCCTTGAAAACATCGGCTGGAAAGTTCTGGTGGTATGGGAATGTGAACTGAAGAATGAGGAAACACTAACGAATCTGCTTTGCTCTTTTTTGGATTGATCCAAGCCCCATCTCGGGCGCTGCCCTGCCCTCGGCCGGTAAGGGTTGCCATATCTGAAATTTTCCGTAAAATAGTGATGTTATATTCCGATCTTGCATCAACCTTCTTTTCTGTCAGGGGCGATCGTGACCACCATTAAAAATCCTCCGTTGGCCCTGGATCTGTTCTGCGGTTGCGGAGCCGTGACCGAAGGCGTCAAGCGCTCCGGGTTCAGGGTCGTCGCCGCAATCGATTTTGATGCTGTTGCCTGTGCCAGCTACCGGTTGAACCATCCGGAAGTACACCTCGTGCAGTCGGACATCCGTGAAGTTGATCCGGCTGAGTTCAAGGTTATGTTCGCGGGTGAACCCCTCGAACTGCTCATCGTATGCGCGCCCTGCCAGCCATTCAGCAGCCAGAACCGCAAACGCACTGAAGACGTGCGTTCGCTGCTGATACTCCAGGGCCTGCGCTTCGCTAAGTCGCTTTCACCACGCGCCATCTTCTTTGAAAATGTACCGGGCCTCGCGGCAAGCGCCAACGCTCCGATTCTTCTTGAGTTGGAACGCGGCCTGACGGCATTGGGCTACTCCTTAAGCGCTCCGCACAGGGTGAACGCTGCCGATTACGGTGTTCCTCAAAGGCGCTACCGTTGCGTCATGATCGCGACGAAAGACCGGGACTTACCGGACATCCCGCCTCCGGTCACACCTACGGGCAACAGGATTCACGTGCGGGATGCCATAGGCGACCTTCCTGCGCTGACATGCGGTGAAGCGGCTGCGGGCGATCAACTGCACCGCGCCCGCAGCCACTCGGCTCTATCCCTTGCTCGCATGCTTCATATTCCCAAAGATGGAGGCAGCCGTTTCTCCCTGCCTGAAGAACTCGAACTTCGATGCCATAAAGGACACAGCGGACATCCCGACGTATATGGGCGGATGAGTTGGGGGGATGTCGCCCCGACCTTGACCACGGGTTGCACAGACATCACACGCGGACGCTTCATGCATCCTCGGGACGATAGGGCCATTACCCTGAGGGAGGCTGCTCGCCTTCAGACTTTCGGGGACGACTACCGGTTTGCCGGCAACTTCAGCGATGTCGCCAGACAGATCGGGAACGCGGTTCCCGTCCTGCTGGTCGAGAACTTGGCCTCGGCCCTGCTACCGGGGAAGCCGTAAGGAGATTACACCGCAATGTCGACGATACGGGTCCGCGCAAGGGCGCTCGATATGCTTGGCCGCCAGCAGATGGCCGGCATTCCGAACGCACTGCATGAACTTTTCAAAAATGCTCATGACGCCTACGCCGACCGGGTGGACGTGGACTATTATCGCGCGACCGGCCTGCTCGTGCTTCGGGACGACGGCGTCGGGATGACCCGCGACGACTTCGAGTCCCGCTGGCTCACGCTCGGCACCGAAAGCAAGGTTCAGCACGGGGGCATGAAACCGCCCTACAAGGACCCGCATAAGCCGGAACGGATCATGCTCGGCGAGAAGGGTATCGGCCGCTTGGCGATTGCCACCGTTGGTCCCCAAGTCTTCGTCCTTTCCCACGCAGAGCGCGAAACCGGGCTGCAGGATTTCGTGACGGCCTTCATCAATTGGACATTTTTCGAGGTCCCTGGCCTTGGGCTTGATGACATCGACATCCCTGTAGGATCCGTGACGAAGCTTGAAAACGGCGGAGCGGACATCCTGCATGACTCGATCATGCATTATGAAAACCTGTTGAAAGGTCTGGGTAACAATATCTCCAGTAACTACCGGGACAGAATTGGCCGGGAACTTGAATCCTTCCGTAAAGCGATACCTGCCGTCACCGAATCCATCCGCGAGATGCAGAAGGCGAAACTCAGAGGGACCGCTTTTTTTGTGCAGCCCGTTGACCCGATCCTTGAGAAGGACATCGACGAAAGCTTCGATGACCTGCCCTCAAATTTAACGAAGATGCTCCGCGGCTTCTCCAACACGATGATGGAGAGCGACACCCCGCCGCCCCTTACCGCAACCTTCAGAGACCACGGAAAGGACGGCTCCGTAACCGAGCTTATCGGGGCAGACAATTTCTTCACACCTAAGGAGTTCAAGCAGACCGACCATCACTTCGAAGGCTGGTTCGATGAGTTCGGTCAGTTCTCCGGCTCCGTGCAACTATTCCAGGGAGAACCGAAAGCCTACTCAGTTCCCTGGGATGGAGCCCAAGGAGTGCCCACCACTTGTGGAGCTTTCCGAATCAAGGTTGCATATGTTCAGGGAAGTGAGAGGGAAAGCCTGCTTTCAAAAGAGGACCACGCGCCCCTGATGCAGAAGCTTGCCAATTACGGCGGGCTATACGTTTACCGAGACGGGATCCGAGTATTGCCATACGGAAATTCAGACTATGACTTTTTGAACATTGAGCGCCGGAGGACCAAATCTGCTTCGGACTGGTTTTTCAGCTACAGGCGTATGATCGGTGTCGTCGAGCTTTCGCACAATGAAAACAGCTCGCTTGTGGAGAAGGCCGGGCGGGAAGGATTTCGCGAGAACAAAGCCTACCGCCAATTTCGCGGTGTGCTCGAAAATTTCTTCAAAACATTGGCGATGGATTGGTTCCGAGAAGAAACCACTAAGTATGGAGACTTCAAGGAACAGCGGGCAGAAATAGAGCGTCAGAACAAGTTGCTCGTCAAACGGGAGAAAGGGGCAAAGCGCAAGCGCGACCGATTGTCGAAAGAATTGGACGCATTTTATGTGGGCATTGAAAAGAAAACCCCAGAGGCGACAATCGGCAGTGCCAGGGCGCAGCTCTCGGCAAGGTTAACCTGCATTGCGGAACTCACATCGGAAGACGCAGCCAGGACACTATTGAAGCTCGAAACGGAACTGCGCACAGAGCTTGATGCACTAAGGAAACGCTACCGTATCACCAAACCTCGGGGAGTCGGGCTAACCAAGCGTCTGCACCAAGATTGGGCCCGGTCAGTTACCATCGCGCAGCGACTTGAGGAAGAGCTATTCTTTCCATTCGAGCGCGAGATCGACGAGCGGGTAACCGCCTCCATCGGAGAGACGCGTGCGCTGGTGGATCGCAGACGCCGCCTTGTCGAACTCATCCGTGCGAACGAGCAACGCGACGTCGGCCGTGCCAAGGCCCTGGCCAAGGAAACCCGCGAAACGGCAGGCATTCTCGGGAAGGAAATTCTGGAGCGGGCCCGGACCGGACTCGCTTCGGTGGATGAAGCGTTCAAGGCCGCGCAGTCCGAGTTGGAGCGGAACGATTTGGCGGCGCTGGACGACCAAGGGGCGGTGGAGTTCCGAAGAGCTGTCGAAAGCCGGCTTCAGAGGACCGTCGCCGAACGTATGGGAGGCCTTGAAGCCCTCACGGACCAAATTCAGGCCGTTCTCGATTCTCTCAAGGATGGCACCGCCCTTGACGAAACTGCGGCCGCCCTTGAAGAGCGCAACAAAATCCTTGAGGAGCAGGTGGAGTTTTTCGGAGAACTCGCGCAGATAGGCGCAGCCCTCGGGGTCGTCCAGCACGAATTCAATTCCACTGTGAACGGGGTGAACCGGGGCATCCACGACCTGAAGCAGTATGTGAACCTGAAGCCTGAGCTCAAGAACACCTATGAGTCGCTTCGGAACACGTTCGCCCACCTCAACACGTATTTGAGCATCTTCCTTCCCTTGGACCGGCGGCGCTACAGCGGAACCATCGAAATGTCCGGCAAGGAGATTCGGGGATATTTCCTGCAATTCTTCAGCGAGCGTTTCAAGCGGCACAATGTTGAGCTTCGCGCGACACCGGCTTTCCTCGCCCATACCGTTCAGGGGCTGCCATCGACCTTCCTGCCGCCGTTCATCAACCTCCTGGACAATGCCCTCTACTGGCTCGTTCGCGATAGCGCAGGGAATACGCTGCCGGACGACGGCGGGCGAAAGATAATTCTGGATGCCGATGACAAGGGCTTCCTCATCTCCAATACCGGCCCAGGCATCGAGGAGCGCGACGCGGAACGCATCTTCGAATTTGCGTTTACCCGCAAGCTTCGCGGTCGGGGCATGGGCTTAGCAATTTCCCGAAAAGCCCTCCGCGATGCAGGCTTCGAACTGACCCTTGAGGCTGTCGGCTCCCACACGAAGCCGATGTTCAGAATCTGGACTGAAAAGAAAAAGAACGTCGAGCCCTAGAGGGAGGAACGACCTATGCCCCCGACCACGGCACAAGAACGCGCGGCAGAAGCAGCAAGCCGTTATTTGTCCAACATCGTCGTTATTGACGACAAGATGTCCATGGGAGACTCTGGCGATACGCACGGACTCAACGTTGACGAATTATCCAACGCTTTTGCGAAAGTAGATTTTTCCTGCGGCATTTATAAACCGAGGGGACTGCAAGACGAAGCGGGCATCATCGCAAAGTTGGTCCGAAAAAGCGATGCGGCCGTTCTGGATTGGAATTTAACCAACGGTCTGCAGGCTGATGCACTAGGCGCGCAACAGGCCACGGGACAGGGCACAGCGCTCTGCACCAGCGTGATCCGGAAAGTCCTTGAGGACGACGACAGCTCGGGCAACCCAATCCGGCTACTATTAATTTACACTGCAGAAGGGATTAACGAAACACTCGTTCAGGACCTTCACGCTGCTTTGGGCCGGGATGAGCTTGAGGTATTGCCAACGGGAGAGTTCGGACTGGCATCTCAAAATGTCAAAATTGTTTTTAAAGCAAAGCCTAGTGCTGGGGGAGCCGCAATTCCGTTTGACCGCACAACCTTGTCCCTGCTCGACCTGCCTGGCTATATTGTCGAGCAGTACGCAGAGCTGGCTTCTGGCCTAATGCCGCCAGCTATCCTCCACGGCTTGGCAGCCTTGCGTGAGAAAACCGGCGCATTGCTCGGAACATTTAATAAGAGCCTTGACCCTGCCATGGTTATGCATGCGATACTAATGGAAAATAAAGAAGATGCGTCAAATTATTTATGTACATTGCTAAGCGAAGAGTGTGCAAGCATAATTGGAGACTGCTCTGGAATTCATAATTGTCTATCAACTGACGCTGTTGAGGAGTGGGTTAGGCAAAAAAACAATTATACAGCACGTCATGAGTCAGGAATTGTTTATACTTCAGACTATATTGCAAAAATATTAAAAACAGATGGCCATGACAAATTTATACCAGGAAATGACGCCATACGGATGCTTTCAGCAATATACGATGACGACAATTGGTGGTGTAATGCAAAGAATTTTTGTAGACTTTGTACATTGAAGCATGACCCGCATTCTAGCACTCGGAGTCTTGCTATGGATTTTAAGCCAAAACTTACACTAGGGACAATATTAAAAAGAAAGAATGACTATTTTTTGTGTATAGTACCGCCATGCGATGCCGCCAGGGTAACGAAAGGCCAACAATTCCCATTCATAAAACTTGTCTTAAAGAATATTGATGAAAATTTTTCATTTTCTGTGGGCGATTCATCACACGATGACAGATTACTTGCGAAGCCAAAGACAGTTTCATGGAAAACTTTATCAATTTTAAGATTTTGTCCAACAAAACCTAGTACGAAAGCATTAGGACAATGGGACCAAAGGCTCGATGCCTTTTATTTTAAAGAAGCCAATGGCAACCCATATGAGTGGCTCGGCGAGTTAAAACGCCACGTTGCGCTAAAACTGGCGATCGATTTGGCTCCAGGTCTGTCTCGAGTCGGAGTGGACGAATTCGATTGGCTTCGGCGAAAGGCGCAATCATCAGCCAATTCTGATAAAGGGCAATCTTCGGGACCAAGTGTTGCCCCGAATCAGAGTCCAGATGGAAAGGGTGAGGTGTCTGGGCCAAATGAAGCAGATCGTGAAGCAGGAAATATGGGGGAAAGGCCGGTCTCGTGACCATAAAGGTAAGCCCTGAAATCATTGAGTTGCGGGGCTGGGGCAGCCTTTCACGCCGATAACAGGGGTTCAAATCCCCTTGGGGACGCCACTTTCGACCATAACGGGATCCATCCCGCCCCCCCCGGAGGTTCCGGGAAACATCACCTTAGGCCCCGAGCGAAAGTTCGGGGCTTTTTTCGTCCCTGGACGCAGATCCTTCCGTGTACCAAACCCCTCTTCCTTGACCCTGCATGGTCAACTGCCTGTTTTCCACCAGCTTGCGGAAATGATCTTTCAAGGTGTTCCGGCTGGCCCCGGTCAGGATGACCATTTCTTTCAGCGTTACCCGGCCATGTTCACGGGCGTGCTCCAGAATGCGCAGGGAAAGTTCCGGCAATGCGGCCAGCACGAGATGCTCTCTCTCCACCTTCTTTTCAAGCCGCTCCATCTGTTGATGCAGAGCGCGTAGAAAAAACAACAGCCAGGGCTTCCAGTCGGGGGCATCGGTGCGAATGGTCGCCTGCGTCTGACGCAGAGCGAGGTAGTAGCATTCTTTGCTGTTCTCGATGACGCTTTCAAGCGAACTGTACGGCGCGTATGCATAGCCAGAGCGCAGCAGCAGGAGCGTGGTCAGGATGCGGGACAAACGTCCGTTGCCGTCTTGAAAGGGATGGATCGCAAGGAACGTCACGATGTAGATTCCCATGACCAGCAGAGGATGCAGGCTTCGAGTTTCCAGCGCGGCGTTTGTCCACTCGACCAACTCACGCATGAGGCGGGGCGTATCAAAGGGAGCTGCGGTTTCAAAGACGATGCCTATTTGTTGCCCATTCTCGTCAAAGGCGGCGACGTTGTTCGGGGAGGATTTGTAATTGCCTCGGTGGCGTTCGTCTTTATCGCTGTGGCGCAGCACGTCCCGATGAAGCTGACGGATATGGTTTTCCGTCAGGGGAATGTATTCCCAGGACTGGAAAATTTGCTCCATGGTTTGCGCATATCCGGCCACTTCCTGTTCGTCGCGCGTGGCAAAGGAGCGGATGGAAAGATTTGCCAGCAACCTCTTCACCTCGCTGTCGGAGAGCCTACTGCCCTCGATGCGGGTGGAAGAGCCGATGCTCTCAATGGACGCAATCCGTCGCAAGGCGGAAAGCCGCTCCGGGGCCAGCGTACCCAGAGCTTTCCACGCGCCTTTAAATTCGTCGATTTCTGCAACAAGACCAAGGAGTTCCGGCGTAATATCAAGGGTATCGATGATAAGCATACCCGTTTATACATCCAAAACCATCCACTTTGTCAAGCCGCAAATACATCCGTTTCCACCCGTTTTCTGTTTTCCGGAAAAAAAATCATCACATCATCAAATCCTTACCGCATCGCTGCCCTTGTGCTTGAGGCGAGCCATCCGGACTTTTTACGCCGACAAGAGTGATTCAACCCCCCTGTGGGAACGACGTAGAGGGGGACTGCCGAGCGCTGGTGCCTGAAGAGCCAAAAAGTTCCCTAATTGGGAACTTCTTCTTGACATATAATATGGGAACTTTTAGATGGCAAACATGAACATACTCAGCCGGAAAACGCTAAATTGCTACTGTGAGAAGTATGCAGATGCGAGAGGAAGCCTTCTGGCGTGGTATGATCTGGTTTCGAAGAAACGGTACGCGAATCACGCGGAGTTGAAAGAAGATTTCCCCAGTGCTGACCATGTCGGCGGAACCAGGTATATTTTCAACATTAAAGGGAACCATTTTAGGCTAATAGTCTGGATTCGGTTTGAGGCTGGCCAAGTGCTTGTAAAATGGTTTGGAACCCACGCCGAGTATGACAAAATAAAAGCAGCAGAGGTGAAGTATGATGATCCGTGCCATTAAGACAGATGCCGACTACCAGACGGCGCTGGCTCGGGTCGAAGAAATTTTCGACTCGGAGCAGGGCAGCCCTGAGTTTGATGAGTTGGAGGTTTGGGGAACTCTCATCGGTGCATACGAAGATGAGAATCACCCTGTCCCACCGCCTACTCCGCTTGAGGCTATTGAATTTGTTATGGGCCAAAAAGGGCTTAAGCAGAAAGACCTTACCCCCCTTATTGGTTCAAAGAGCAAAGTATCCGAGGTACTTGCTGGTAAAAGAAAGCTGACTCTCAAAATGATCCGCGCTCTTCACGAAGGTTTAGGCATCCCCGCAGACACCCTCCTCAAGGAGCCTGGAAAAGAGTTGCCTGAGAACTTGGCGGATGTTGACTGGACTCAATTTCCTATCAAGGAAATGGCCAATCGTGGCTGGGTTGAAGGTGCTAAAGACTCCATGGATAGAGCCGAGGAAATTGTCCGCAATCTCATGACACAGGCTGGCCAGCCCCACTGCTTGCCTACGGCGTGTTATCGATGCGGGATTTCCAGAACTGCGGCCGATATTGACATGTACGCTGTCCAGGCGTGGCTATTGGGTGTCCAGCTCAAGGCGCAGCAGCTCAAGACAACGGGTACTTACGATGGCAATCTCGATGAGACTTTTCTAAGTCGTTTGGCGAGGCTGAGCATGTTCAGCGATGGGCCTAAAAAGGCCGTTGAGTACCTCAGTTCAAAGGGAATCAAACTGGTTGTTGAACCACACTTCTCTCATACCAAATTGGACGGCGCTGCAATTCTTCAATCCGGCATACCGATTGTCGCGCTGACTTTGAGATACGACAGGATTGATAATTTTTGGTTCACGTTGCTTCATGAATGTGCCCATGTCATCAAGCATCTTTCAGAAGACATTAGTCTCATTCTGGACGATTTTGAATCTGAAATTGTCGATGACAGAGAGCATGAAGCTAATATTCTTGCAAGAGACGCTGTTGTGCCAATTGAAATATGGAAAAATCACAAAATCACAAATGTAAAACACCCAAATAAGGAACACGTCATTGACTTGGCAAGCAAAATGGAAGTTCATCCTGCGTTGATCGCCGGGCGTGTTCGATATGAAAGAAAGCGATACGACATTCTTTCAGGGCTTGTTGGTAACCGTGAGGTGCGGAAATTTTTTCTCAACAGATGAATTGGAAATTGCTTTAGACGGGATTAACGGATGATTTTCGGCCATTCAACGCTCTTTATCCTTCGACGTTTGATCAGGTAGGCCATCGAGACGAAGCTGACCAGCGTTCATGCACGCTGGATGCTTGGCCTGGCATCGGGGAAACTGTCCGGCACCAGGCACGTGCGTCAGCTTTCCTAACGCCGCCGCCCTGCCAGCGCTTCATCCATTTTTTGCAGGAGGTCCTCAATCTTGACGGGCTTAGCCGCATATCCGTTCATGCCGGCGGCCAGGAACTTCTCCTTGTCTCCGTCCATGGCATAGGCGGTCAGGGCGATGATGGGGACGTCCCTCTTTGGGCCGAGGGCAGCGGACTCACGGATGATGCGGGTCGCTTCGACCCCATCCATGACGGGCATCTGGATGTCCATGAGGATGCAGTCGATGTCGCTTGCGGCCAGCAGTTCAAACGCCTGCCGGCCGTTTTCGGCCAGAAGCACCTCGTGTCCGGCCTTTTCCAGGAGCTTCTGGGTCGGGAAGCGGTTGGACGGGTCGTCCTCGACCAGGAGCACGCGCAGTCTGTCGCCTGACCCGGTGAAAGATGTTTCGACGGCGCTTGATGACGGATCTCCATGTATCGTGAAGGGCAGGACGACATGCGCGCTCGTGCCTTCGCCGAGGGTGCTCTCCATGGTGATGCTCCCGTCCATGAGGCCAACCAGCCTTTGCACGATGGACAAGCCCAGCCCTGCGCCCTGGTAATTTCGGGTCAAGGAATTTTCGACCTGCCGGAAAGGCTCGAAGATGTCGCCAAGCCTGTCTTCGGCGATGCCGATGCCTGTGTCCGTGACGCGAAAATGCACGCGACAGTCGTCTTCATCCTTCGTGGACTGGGCCTTGATATCCACGACGACCCTGCCGCGCTCCGTGAATTTGAGGGCATTGCCCACCAGGTTGAAGAGCACCTGGCGCACCCGCATTTCATCTCCGACCAGAACTTCGGGCATGCCCGGGGCAAGATTGCATTCCAGGACCACGTTCTTGTTTCTGGCGGTGACGGCAAAAAGTCCGGACACGGAATCGATGATGTCCTGAATCCGGAAGGGTGCTTTGCGAATCTCCATCTTGCCCGCCTCCACCCTGGAGAGGTCGAGAATGTCCGTCAGGAGTCTGGTCAGGCGGTTGGCGGCCTCCGTGGCCATGTGGATGTAACCGGCCTGTTCGGCGTCAAGCGGGGTGGTCTCCAGCAGTTGGAGCATACCCAGGACCCCGTTGATGGGGGTGCGGATCTCGTGGCTCATGTTGGCCAGAAATTCACTTTTTGCCTGGTTGGCGGATTCTGCTTGCGTCTTTGCCTGGAGCAGAGCTTCTTCAGCCCGTTTTTGCTCCGTGATGTCCCGAAACTCCGTAACCCGTACATGCTTTGCTTTATATGGGATGTTACGTGCTTCGAGACGGATGGGATACTCTTCCCCGTTTTTGCGAACGCCTAACGCCTCATAGGGGCTCTCGCGTCCGGACAGGATGGTGTTCATAACCAAATCGCGGGATTTTTCGGATATGAGCATAAGACCGTTCATCCCGATCAGTTCATCGGTGGAATAACCGGTTATTTCGGAGAGCCCCTGATTGCAGTCCAGGATGATGCCCTTGTCGTGAATGGCGATGCCGCCGAAAGAGGCATTGTGAAGGACCTTGAAACGTGCTTCGCTTTCCTGCAGTTCTCGCGTCCTCTTTTTCACCTGCAGGCGCAGCATCCAGGACCAAAGAAAAAATCCAAACAGGAGCAGAAGCAGCGGCGCAACGATCATGGCGAGATTGCGCAGGAAGGCGGCAAACGACGGGGTTTGCTGTTCGTAAACACCCATCCATTTTTCGTTGAGACGACGGTATTCGCCGGAATCCTTGACGACCTGCAAGCCCTCGCTGAACTGCGCCAGAAGCGCCGCATGCCCGTTGGGCACGGCATAGCAATAATCCAATGAAAAAAATGAATTTTGCCCCAGTTGCAGATTTGTCCATCCGTGCGCTTTGATGATGTACAGGGAACTGATGCGGGGGCTCAGTGCACAGTCATATTTCCCCTCGGCCAGCTCCTTAAGCATGTCCTCCTGGGTCTCCACGGTGGAAACCTGGGATTCCAGGCCTTGCGCAAGCAGATAGTCGTGGATGACGTCTCCTTTCTGGACGACGATGCTCTTGTCTTTAAGATCGCTTAATGAAACCGGCGGAGCGCTTTCTCCGCGTCGCACCACAGCTACGTAATTGTTCACCGAGTGGGCTTGGGTGAAGTCGAATTTACGGTCCCGCTCCACAGAATAGAATATTCCTTGGATCGCATCGATTTCGCCTCGCTCCAGAGCACGCAGCACATCGGCCCAGGGCCCGAGACGAATCTCGACGTCAAGCCCCATCTCCCTGGCGATCATCCGGGTGAGTTCGACATTGAAACCGGCCGGGTTTCCCTTTTCGTCCAGATACTCGAACGGAGGATACTGATGATCACCTCCCACGACGATGCGGCGCTGTCCCGGCAGTTCCAGGGCGGCGAACCACCGGGCGCGGAGACGGCGGTGGGTCCCGTCGGCGATGACTCTGGCGAGCCCTTCGTTCAGCAAGGCCAGCATGGTGCTGTCGCCATTTTTGACGGCGAAGCAAAAATCCTGACGAAAGCCCTCAATGGGCTCGTCGACGATCCGCAGGTTCGCAAGTCCTGTTTGAGAGATAAGGCGCAGCCCCACAAGGCGTTGCACGACCACGGCGTCGTGACGCCCCCGGGACAATTCGTGCAGGGCTTGTTCAAAGGTGGGCGCTGTCTGGATCAATATGCCGCGTTCTTCTCGACGCAGGAATTCCTCGGCGTTGTCGCCGCTCATGACGGCCACCCGCCGTCCCTTGAGATCGGCCAGACTCCGGATATCTTCCGTCCCGGAGCGCACCACGATGGCCCCGTGCAGGGACATGTAGGGCACGGTGAAATCAAAGAGTTCTTCACGTTCGGGCGTGCGGCCGACCAGAGGCAGGACCTGCACATCATCCTGTTCCAGCCAGCTCTTGACCTCGCCCCAGGGCCCGGTGCGGAAGGTGACGTCGCGACCCATGGCGGCCAGGGCGGCACGCAGAAGTTCCACGGAAAAACCGTCTGCGCGGCCCGTTTCATCGACAATGGAAAAAGGCGGGTAATCGATCTCGGCGGCCGAGACGACGGGTGAGGATGATTCGGATGCCTCGGCTGCACGCGGCGCGTGCAGGATGAAGGCGAGCAGCGTGAACGCGAGCAATGCCACGACGCATGGCCACGGTCTGAAGACATGCCTGCCCGAATGGTTCAAGTAGCAGCCCGCAAAGAAAATTTGTTCGCTCATGTTTTTTCCGGAACGCCTTGGGTATATTGACCATCGTCACCTCACGACCTTGTGGCCTACATCCCTGAAAATCTCAAGGCATGCATCAAGATTGGCACGAGGTTGCCTCTATTCGGCACCTCTCCCGCCCCCCGAAAGTTCCGGAAAACATAATTCCCCGCTCAAAACACCGGATCCCGCCAGACCTCCTCAGGGTCGCCGGGATATCAATCCCTGCCTAAGCGAAACTTCACCTCCTCCACCCAGCAATACAGCACCGGCACCACGAAAACGGTGATGATGGCGAAGATCATGCCGCCAAAAGACGGGATGGCCATGGGAATCATGATGTCCGAACCCCGGCCCGACGAGGTCAGGATAGGCACCAGGGCCAGGATGGTCGTGGCCGAGGTCATGACCGCCGGGCGTATGCGGCGCTTCGCGCCTTCCAGAACCATGTTCCGGATCGATGCTATGGACTCGGGCCTGAAACGCGCCCTGCTCTCGTCCAGAAAGGTGGCCATGAGCACGCCATCGTCGGAGGCGATGCCGAACAGGGCCAAAAAACCGACCCAGATGGCCACGCTCAGGTTGATGGGATGCACCTGGAAGAGTTCACGCATGTCCACGCCGGCCACATGGAAGTTGAGGAACCACTCCTGCCCATAGAGCCAGATCATGGTAAACCCTCCCGACCAGGCCGTGAAGATGCCCGAGAAGACCATGAGCGTGGTCGCGATGGACCCGAACTGCAGATAGAGGATGATGACGATCAGCATGAGAGCCACGGGCAGAACGACCATGAGCTTCTTCTGGGCCCGCACCTGATTTTCGTAGCTCCCCGCGAATTCAATGGTCACTCCCGCCGGAATGACCAGATTGCCGTCAACGCGCTGCTGTTCCAGATACGCCTTGGCCGACTCGACCACGTCCACTTCCGCATAGCCCGGCTTCTTGTCGAAGAGTACGTAGCCCAGGAGGAACGTGTCCTCGCTCTTGATGGCCTGGGGGCCGCGCACGTAGCGGATCTCGGCCAGCTGTCCCAGCGGGATCTGCCTGCCGCTGGCGGCCGGAACCGGGATGCGTTCCAGGCTTTCGACCGAATCACGCAGATCACGCATGTAACGCACCCGGATGGGATAGACCTCGCGGCCCTCGATGGTCGTGGTCGCCACCATGCCGCCCACGGAGGCCTGGATGATCTCCTGTACCGTTGCGAGCATGATGCCGTAACGCGAGATGGCCTCGCGGTCCGGCACGATCTCAAGATACGGCTTGCCCACGATACGGTCCGCCACCACCGCCGCAGGCTGGACCATGGGCACTTCCTTGAGCAGCCGTTCCACCTCCATGGCTACGGACTCGATGGTCCGCAGGTCGGGACCCTTGACCTTGACGCCCATGGGCGCGCGCATGCCGGACTGCAGCATGACGATGCGCGCGGCGATGGGCTGCAGCTTCGGGGCCGAGGTCATGCCCGGCACGTCGGCGGCCCTGACGATCTCGTCCCAGATATCCTCGGGAGACCTGATCCCGTCCCAGGCGGCGCGCCCGGGATTCAGGTCCGGGTCCAGGGCGGGCCTCCAGAGACGCAAGGGCTGCCCGTCCTCGTCGGGGATGAGCCGGCCCTGATCATCGCGCTCGAACCAGCCGCGCACCAGATACGGCATCCCGTCGGCCGCGGGAACGGACTTGCCGTCCGGGTCGCGGAAATAGTCCTTGGCGTCCTCGTGCCAGACAAAGCGTTGGCGTCTGCCGTCCCCGTCCAGCAGATACTCGTTTTTATAATTGATGACGGTCTCGACCATGGACACGGGCGCCGGATCCAGGGGCGAGTCCGCGCGGCCGAGCTTGCCCACGGCGCTGTCCACTTCCGGGATGGCCTGGATGGACATATCCTGCAGGGCCAGGAGTTCCTTGACCTCGCCCAGGGAGGCGTGGGGCATGGTGGTGGGCATGTACAGGAAAGAACCTTCGTCGAGCGGCGGCATGAACTCCTTGCCCAGGCCCGGAAAGGCATGGACGAAGGCCACCATGGGCCTGGTGGTGCGCAGTCCCTCGGGCATGAGCGCCAGGAACGGCGCCGCGCCGAGCCAGACCACGCCGCCAAACAGGACCAGAAAGGCCGGAATGGCGAGAAAAAGCGCCTTGTGGCGCAGAAAAACTCTCAGCAGCCGGCCGTAGGACCAACTGAAAAGCTGAAAAAAGCCCAGCAAGAGGGCGATGAGGCCGAGCACGAACACGGCGTTGACCGTGCGCCCTTTCTCCAGCCCCAGCGGCAGCCAGTCCAAGGCCAGGAACACGGCAACGGCAAGGGCCAATCCGAGGCTCGCGCCCCAGCGCAGCCGGGTCTGCCAGCGCCTGGGCAGGCGGTCGTAAAGCAGGCGATAGACTCCGACCACAACCAGACCCGCCCCTATCCAGACGGATTTCCAGACCGCCACGACCAGGCCGGCGACCACCAGCGCGGCAACGAACCACAGCGACGGCCGCACCGAGCGGCGGCGGAAAATGAGGGCCGCGCCCGCCGGGAGGATGGTCAACGCCACGATGATCGAAGCGATGAGGGCGAAGGTCTTGGTGTAGGCCAACGGACCGAACAGCTTCCCCTCGGCCCCGGTCATGAAGAAGACGGGCAGAAAGCCGACGATGGTCGTGGACACGGCCGTGAGCACGGCGCTGCCGACCTCGGATGCCCCCTCGAAGACCACCCGGCTCATGGGCGTGTCCTTGGGGGATGAGTCCATCTTCTGCAGGATGCTCTCACAGATGATGATGCCCATGTCGACCATGGTCCCGATGGCGATGGCGATGCCCGACAGGGCCACAATGTTGGCGTCCACCTTGAACTGCTTCATGGCGATGAAACACATC
>Ga0265295_1005429_pt1 | contig 16260 bp, 11 predicted proteins | sample Munlansysbiofilm_FD_192503 | JGI IMG/M metagenome (GOLD analysis project Ga0265295, IMG submission 192503) | Leachate microbial communities from a municipal landfill in Southern Ontario, Canada - Methane capture system biofilm | ecosystem: Engineered > Solid waste > Landfill > Unclassified ... | reverse complement strand
GTATGACCCTTGATCACCGCAGCTGCCTCGACCATGTCCTCGTACCGGCCGTTGGTACACGAACCGATGACCACCTGGTCGATCGTCACGTGACGTGCCTCTGTGACCGGCCGCGTGTTGGACGGCAGATGCGGGAAGGCCACCGTCGGCACGATATCCGCAGCGTCGATCTCGTAGATGGCGGCATATACGGCGTCCGGATCCGAGTAGTACTCGGTCCACGAACGCTCGGTACGGTCCTTCATGTACTCACGGGTGACGTCGTCCACGGCGATGATGCCGTTCTTGCCACCGGCCTCGATCGCCATGTTGCAGATCGTCATACGGGCGGACATCCCGAGCGCGGCGATCGTGTCGCCGGTGAACTCCATCGACTGGTAGAGCGCACCGTCCACACCGATCATGCCGATGATGTGCAAGATGACGTCCTTGGCACCGACGCCGGGCCTGAGGCTTCCCGTGATGTCGAACTTGAGACTCTCGGGCACCTTGAACCAGGCACGCCCGGTGACCATGCCTACGCCGGCGTCCGTCGAGCCCACGCCGGTCGCGAACGCCCCGAGCGCACCGTAGGTGCACGTGTGGCTGTCGGCGCCGATGATCACGTCGCCTGCGCCCACCACGCCCTGCTCGGGTAGGAGCGCGTGCTCCACACCCATACAGCCCACTTCGTAGTAGTGCGTGATCTCCTGTGCACGAGCGAACTCACGCATGATCTTCGCCTGCTCGGCGGACTTGATGTCCTTGTTCGGCGTGTAGTGATCGGGCACGAGTGCCACTTTGGCGGAGTCCCACACCCGCTCGACACCGATCTTCGAGAACTCTTTGATGGCGATGGGTGCGGTGACATCGTTTGCGAGCACGAGATCGAGGTCGCACTCGATGAGCTGACCCGGCGCGACATCATCCAGGCCAGCGTGAGCTGCAAGGATCTTCTCGGTGATGGTCATCGGTCGGGGCATACGGTGCTCCTTCGTGCCGAGTGTGGTCCGTGCATTCTACGCGATGGGACGAGGTGAGGCCACGTCGCTAGGCCTCCGGCCGCAGCGGCGGCCTCTCTGCCGCCATCAAGAGCCGGTTGAGCGCGTTCACATAGGCCTTGGTACTCGATACGATGATATCCGGATGCGCGCCACGACCGGTGAACGTGCGACCGTCCTCGCTCTTGATACGGATAGTCACCTCGCCGATCGCGTCGATACCCCGGGTGATGGACTGGACACTGAACTCCGTGAGATCGTTCGGTTCGCCGACGATGCGGTTGATAGCATTGTAGACGGCGTCGACCGGACCGTTGCCATGGCTCGAATCGATGTAGCTGTCACCCTCGCGATCGATAAGCTCGACCGTGGCCGTGGGGATGCCCGGATCTCCGCAGCTCACCTGGACCCGCTCGAGATGGTAGACCTCGCCGACCATACGCTCGGCTTCGCCCACGAGCGCCTCAAGATCCTCGTCGTAGACTTCCTTCTTCTTGTCAGCGAGCTCCAGAAACGCCCGATGGATGGCCTCGAAGTCGTCGTCTTCCATCGCGTAACCGAGCTCGGCGAGCCGGTGGCGTAGTGCGGCGCGGCCGCTCCGCGCGGTGAGCACGATAGAGGATCCGCCCGCACCGACATCGGCCGGGTCGATGATCTCGTACGTGGAACGCTCCTTGAGTACCCCGTCCTGGTGGATGCCACTCGAGTGTGCGAACGCGTTGGCGCCTACGATCGCCTTGTTAGGCTGCACGAGGATGCCGGTGATACTCGAGACGAGCCTGCTCGCCCGTACGAACTCACGTGTGTTGATGTCGGTGGTGACGCCGAAGACGTCGGGGCGCATCTTCAGCCCCATCACGACCTCTTCCATGGCGGTGTTGCCCGCGCGTTCGCCGAGGCCGTTGATGGTGCACTCGACCTGTCGCGCGCCGGCCCTCACGCCCGCAAGCGAGTTGGCCGTGGCCATACCGAGGTCGTTGTGGCAGTGGACCGAGACGACGACGTCCTCGATACCGCGGACGTTGTTCATCAAGCCGCCGATAAGCTCGCCGAAGACCTCGGGATACGCGTAGCCGGTGGTATCCGGGATATTGACGACTGTAGCGCCTGCGGCTATGGCCGCCTCGATCATGCGGTAGAGGAACTCGGGTTGTGCACGACCGGCGTCCTCGGCATAGAACTCGACGTCCTCGACGAAGCGCTTCGCAAGCTTGACCGCAGCAACGCCGCGTTCGAGCGCCTGGTCACGCGAGATCTTGAGCTTGTCACGCAAGTGGCTCTCGGATACGCCGATGCCGGTATGGATGCGGGGCCGCCTGGCACCTTGAAGTGCCTCGGCGGCACGCTCTATGTCAGCCGGGATCGCACGCGAGAGCGCGCAGACGGTAGCGGCATCCCCCACCTCAGCGGCGATGCGGCGTACGCTCTCGAAGTCGCCGGGAGATGAGATCGGGAACCCTGCCTCGATGACGTCTACGCCGAGCCGGACGAGCTGGCGGGCGATCTCGAGCTTCTCGGCGGTGTTCATGCTCGCTCCGGGCGACTGCTCGCCATCGCGAAGCGTGGTGTCGAAGATGAAGACATGGTCCGACGGTTGCGTCGAAGAGTCCATATGTGTGCTCATTGGATACTCCTGGAGATGTATGAACGCGGGTACGGGCGAAGTGTGCCGGCACGAGCCGTCAGTTAAACGGCGGCCGGCTGAGTAAGTCGCCCGGTAAGGCCCAGGAGCATGTGCGGTGTCGCATTCATGTGCGGAAGTATAGCGCCTCTCCGGGCACTCGCATACCTCCTCGCCTCCTACCTGTGTCACCCACCGCCTTCCTGCCGCCACGAGACGGGCAGGTCTGCCACCGCACACTTCGATACGAAGCGGATCTGCAGTCTGCAGTCGATCGCATCGGCGTAACGACACAGCGTCGTGACTGACGGCACACTCGGACCAAGGCGCTCGAGCCGTGACACCGAGCTTTTCGTCGTGTCCATCATGGATGCGACCTGCTCCTGCGTGAGCCCCGCCCGCCAGCGCGCCTGGCGCATCTCGGAGCCGAGAGACTTCAGGTAGTCGTACAGCTCCTGTTCCGTCAGCTCGCCGCGCGGAGGACACGGCAGACTCCTTCGTCGAGCTTCCTCCCGCAGGGCGCCCCATTCGTCCGCGATCGACCGCGGGGACTGCTGCTCCATCAGCGTGCCTCCTTCATATGCGCCGGGTGCAAGCATATGCAGGTGCAACCAACAGGCTCTTACCAGGAAGTCAACACATATCACGTGTCATGCGGGGCGGCACACCTGAGCTGTTCGCGCTTGCGCGCTCCCAACCCCGAACCCCTTCGTGGACAAGTCCGCACAAATGAAAATCCTTATGTTTGCGCATTCGCGAATCACTACAAATGACCCCCTCGGAGTCGAGAAAGCAGAGATGCGAACCTCCTGAAGCGGCCGCAAAGGCCTCCGGAAAAACCGAAGGGGCCCCGTGTGATGGGACCCCTTCGCTCGTTCTCGGCCGCTCGTGATGCTCTGCGCCCGTGTAGTGTGCTTGCTACAGCTCCACGCTCCACGCCTCGGATACCTCAGCCTTGGCGTTGATACGATCCATCAGCGCGTCCGGGATGACGGAATCCACATTGAGGCTCATGAGCGCAGTACCACCCTCGCCTGTTCTGGCCACCTGCATCGATGCGATGTTGAGGCCGTTCTCGCCGAGTGCGGTACCCACCTTGCCGACAACGCCTGGCACATCGGTGTACTCCAGGAACAGCATGTGATGCGACGGTGCCATGTCAACGGCGAAGCCGTTGAAGACCACCACGCGAGGCTCGTTCTTCTTACCCATGAGTGTCGCACCCAGCCTGAACTCGCGGTCGCCGCTCTTGGCCACGACGACCATCAGACTCACGTAGTCCGTGCTCTCGACGCGCTTGTTCTCGGCCACAGATATCCCGCGCTGCTTGGCATAGTGATTAGCGTTGACGAAGTTCACAGCGTCCTGGCCTACGACGGTGAGCAGACCTTTGAGCATGGCGGTCTTGAGAATCCGCGTGTCTTGATCGGCAAGGTGACCGATGAAGTGCACTTCGATCTCGCTCACCGGACCGCGCGCGATCTGGCCGATGCCTGCGCCCAACGCTTCGGCTATCGACAGGAACGGCCCGACGGCCTCCATCACCTCGGGGGCGACGGGTGCGATGTTCACGGCCGTATCCACCATGTCACCGCAGAGGCCAGCCGCCACGAGATCGGCGATCTGGTCACCTGCACGATCCTGTGCTTCTGCGGTCGAAGCACCCAGGTGCGGCGTGAGTACCACATTGTCGAGTTCGTGCAGCGGCGACTCCGTGCACGGCTCGGTCTCGAAGACATCGACACCTGCCGAGGCGACCTTGCCGCTCTTGAGCGCATCCACGATCGCGTCCATCTGATAGATGCCGCCGCGGGCGGTGTTCACGAGCCGCACGCCATCCTTCATCTTGGCGAACTCCTCGGCCCCGAACATGCCGATAGTCTCCTTCGTCTTGGGCAGGTGCACCGTGATGAAGTCGGCCAGCGGCAGCAGGTCGTCGATCGCGGGGTATAGCGTCACTCCAAGTGAAGCGGCGCGCTCCTCGCTCGTATAGGGATCGTAGCCGATGAGCTTCATACCCAGGCCACGGGCGCGCTCGGCCACGAGCGTGCCGATACGACCGAGCCCGATGATGGCGAGCGTCTTCTCATACACCTCGGTGCCGGTGAACTTGGAGCGCTCCCACTTACCCTGCTTCATCGACGCGTTCGCCTGCGCGGTATTGCGCGCCGTGGCGAGCAAGAGCGTGATCGTCTGCTCGGCGGCGGAGACCACGTTGGACGTCGGCGCGTTGCACACGATGACGCCGCACTCGGTCGCTGCGATGACATCCACGTTATCGATGCCCACGCCTGCACGGCCGATTATCTTGAGCTTGCTGCCCGCCTCGATGATCGGACGTGTGGCCTTGGTGGCCGAGCGCACGATCATGGCCTCGTACTCGGGGATGATCGCCACGAGCTCGTCTTCTGACAGGCCCGTCTTCACATCCACCTCGTACCCTCCGGCACGAAGCTTCTCGATACCGCTATCAGAGATCTTGTCAGCTATCAGTACTTTCATCTGTCTACTCCCCCATGAAGACGGCTTCAGCCGCAACGATGCCTGCGCCACGCTCGAACTCGTAGCCCAGCTCGGCGAGCGTCATCTCCAGACCAGCAAGCGTGGTGATGATGTCGAACTTGCCGAAGTAGCCAAGGTGCCCCACGCGGAAGATCTTGCCCGCATAGTCGTCCTGGCCACCGGCGATGGTGATGCCGTACTTGTCCTTGAGAACGCTCACGATCTTCTTGCCGTCGATACCCTCGGGCACCCAGACCGGCGTGACCGCGCTTCCGCGGCCCTCAGCCGGAGCGAACAGCTTCATGCCGAGCGCCTCGCAACCCTTGCGGGTGGCCTCGGCGAGCATGCTATGGCGTGCGATCGTGTTCTCGAGACCCTCGTCCATGATCATCTTTAGTGCCACGTTCAGACCGAGCACGAGCGACACGGCCGGTGTGAACGGTGTGGTGTCCTTGTCGATGCTCTTCTTATACCGCATGAAGTCGAAGTAGAACTTTGGCAGCGTGGAACGCTCGTAGGCCTTCCATGCCTTCTCGGAGACCGTACAGGCGGCCAGTCCCGGCGGGAGCATGAGCCCCTTCTGCGAGCCGGTCATGACGATGTCCAGACCCCACTCGTCGGTCTTACACTCCACCGCACCGATACCGGTGATGCTGTCGACGATAAGAATGGCATCGGGGTACTCGCGCACGATCGCACCGATGGTCTTCACATCATTGAGCACACCCGAAGAGGTCTCGCTCTGCGTGACGATCACGCCGCGCACGCCGGGGTTCTCGGTGAGGGCGGTCGCGACATCGGCCGGATCGACCACCGACGTCCACTCGTACTGCAGGTCGATAACATTCAGGCCATAGACCTCGGCGATGGCCTTCTGGCGATCGCCGAACTTACCGTTGCGACACACGATGACGGAGTCGCCCGCACAGAAGCTGTTAGCGATCGCAGCCTCCATGACACCGGTCCCGGAGGATGCGAACAGCAGTACATCACCCTTGGTCTGGAAGACGTACTTCAGCCCCTCGATAGCCTGCCTGAACGCAGCCGAGAAGTCCGGCGTGCGGTGGTGGATGATGGGCGCAGCCTGCGTGAGCAGGACCTCTGCGGGTACCGGCGTCGGGCCCGGCGTCATCAGGTACTTCTTCTGCATCGTGGCTCTCTTCCTCTCTCAGGGGTATCGCCGCCGCCCCCCATGGACGACGTCTTGATGCCTATCGCCGCTTCCGGCATGAAGCAGCGTTGGTGCTACTCCTCGTCCTTCTTGATCCAGGCGAACATCCCACGCATCTCGCCACCCACATCCTCGATGAAGTGCTCGGAGTGGATGCGACGCATCGCCTTGAAATGCGGCGACCCGGCACGGTTCTCGAGGATCCAGTCGCGTGCGAACCTACCGCTCTGGATATCCCAGAGCACCTCGGCCATCGCCTGTCGGGTGTCGTCGGTGATGATGCGCGGACCCGTCACATAGTCGCCGTACTCGGCGGTGTTGGAGATGGAGTCACGCATCTTGGCCATGCCGCCCTCGTACATGAGGTCGACGATGAGCTTCACCTCATGCATACACTCGAAGTAGGCGATCTCGGGCTGGTAGCCAGCTTCCACGAGCGTATCGAAGCCCGCCTGTACGAGGTGCGTGAGACCACCACACAGCACGGCCTGCTCGCCGAAGAGGTCCGTCTCGGTCTCCTCGCCGAACGTGGTCTCGATGACTGCTGCACGAGCGCCACCGATACCAGCCGCCCACGCGAGTGCGATGTCGCGTGCACGACCACTCGCGTCCTGCGCGACGGCGATCAGGCATGGGACACCGGAGCCCTCTACGAAGGTGCGGCGCACCATGTGACCGGGACCCTTCGGGGCGATCATGATCACGTCCACGCCTTCCGGCGCTTCGATCTGCCCGAAATGGACGTTGAAACCGTGCGCGAAGGCGAGCACCTTGCCCTCAGTCATCGAATCGTGGATCTCCGCATAGTAGATGTGCGCGGTGGTCTCATCCGGCGTGAGCATCATGATGATGTCAGCGTCGGCAGCCGCCTCACGCGGAGTGGTCACCTTGAGACCGGCCTCCTTGGCCTTGTCCCAGCTCTTCGAGTCCGCACGCAGACCCACGCGGACGTCACAGCCGCTGTCGTGCAGGTTGAGCGCGTGCGCGTGCCCCTGCGAGCCGTAGCCGATCACGGCGATCTTCCGATCGCGCACCAGTGACAGGTCGCAGTCCTTTTCGTAGTACACCGTTGCCATCGTGTCTCCTCCTATGCGTCCCGGGAGCCGCGCGCCAGCGCGATCTTTCCCGTGCGGGCCAGTTCTTTGATGCCATACGCCCTAAGCAGGTCTTCCATCGCGGCGAGCTTACCGCCGGTCCCCGTGGCCTCGATCGTGAGGGTCGCACGACCCACGTCCACGATCTTGGCGCGGAAGACGTTGGCGATCTCGATGATCTCGTGCCGCCGCTCGGGAAGCGCACTCACTTTGTAGAGCACGAGCTCCCGGTCGATCATGTGCTCCGGATCGAGATCCTGGACCTTGAGCACGTTGATCAGCTTGTACAGCTGCTTGGTGATCTGTTCGAGAGCGGTCTCATCGGCCGAGACGACGATCGTCATTCGCGAGATCGTGGGGGCCTCGGTCGTACCGACCGCAAGCGAGTCGATGTTGAATCCGCGGCGGGCGAAGAGCGACGCCACGCGGGTGAGGACACCCGGCTTGTTCTCCACGAGTACTGACAGCGTGTGCTTCATCTACTCCCACACCTCCTCGAGGAGACCCGAGTCGAGCATCTCCGAGACCGGACCGCCAGGTATCCCACCGAGCATCTCGTCGATAGAGCCGCCGGGTGCCACCATCGGAAAGACGTTCTCCTCACGCTCCACGCGGACATCGACGACCGCTGGCCCGTCGTAAGCGAACGCTGCAACAAGCGCATCGTCGAGCTCGGCAGGCGTTGTGGCCCGGATACCGAAGCAACCGTAGGCCTCGGCAAGCTTGACGAAGTCCGGGCAGTCCTGCGGGAGCGTGGACGACGAGTAGCGACGCTCGTAGAAGAGCTCCTGCCACTGTCGGACCATGCCGAGGTAGCCGTTGTTGAGGATGATCACCTTGACCGGCAGCTTGTTGATCGCCGCCGTGGCGAGCTCCTGCGAGTTCATCTGGATAGAACCGTCACCGGCGATGTCGATGACCATGTGGTCCGGCCGGCCGAGCTGCGCGCCGATCGCCGCCGGCAGACCAAAGCCCATCGTGCCAAGACCACCCGAGGAGACCCACGTGCGGGGCTCCGTGATACGCAGATACTGGCACGCCCACATCTGATTCTGACCGACCTCGGTGATGAACACCGTCGGCTTACCTTTGGTGAGTTCACGCACGCGCTCCACCACCTGCTGCGGCATGATCGACGTCTCGCTCGCGTGATAGTGGAACGGATACCGCCCACGCCAGTCGTCGATCACACGCATCCACGCGTCGGTCTTTGGCCCGGCGGCCATCTTACGCAGCTCGCCGATGATACCCGCGATCACACTCTTGGCATCGCCCACGATCGGGATATCAACGCTGCGATTCTTGCCGATCTCGGCCGGGTCGATGTCGATGTGCACGATCTTCGCTTTGGTCGCGAAGGTGGCGAGCTTGCCGGTAACGCGATCGTCAAAGCGCACGCCCACTCCAAGAAGCAGGTCGGTCTCGGTGATGGCGTAGTTGGTGTACTTGCCGCCATGCATGCCGGGCATACCGACGAAGAGATGGTGGTCCTCCGGGAAAGCACCCTTACCCATAAGCGTGGTGACGACCGGGAGCTGCATCAGTTCGGCCAGCTCCTTCAGCTCTTTGGCGCCATCGCTCGAGAGCACGCCACCTCCCGCGTAAAGCAGCGGTCTGCGTGCCTTGGCGATGAGCTCTGCCGCCTGGTGGATCTGCTTGGCATGGCCCTTCACCGTGGGCTTGTAGCCCGGCAGGTGCACACGCTCCGGATACGAGAAGTCGATCTCCTGCCGGGAGATGTCGACCGGCACGTCGATGAGCACGGGTCCGGGACGACCGGTGCCTGCGATGTGAAACGCCTCGGCCATCGTCTCCGGGATATCCTCGGCCCGATCGAGCAGGTAGTTGTGCTTGGTGATCGGGATGGTGATCCCAGTGATATCGGTCTCCTGGAACGCATCCGTGCCGAGGACGTGCGTGGCCACCTGTCCGGTGATCACAACGAGCGGCACGGAGTCCATGTACGCGTTCGCGATGCCGGTGACGGTGTTGGCCGCGCCGGGCCCGCTCGTGACGATCACGACACCCGGCTTACCGGTCACCCGTGCATATGCATCGGCGGCGTGTGCGGCACCCTGCTCGTGACGCGTCAGGATGACACGGACACCCTCGGCCTCGTAAAGCGCGTCGAACAACGGGAGTACGACGCCGCCGGGGTAGCCGAAGACGACCTCCACCCCTTCTTCCTGGAGCGATCTGACGATAGCCTGTGCGCCTGTCATCTTCATGCGTTCACCTCCTGTTGGGTCGGTCGTGCACACCGGACACCTGTATCAGCATTCGAGCACCGCCCCTCGCTCAGCACCCGTGACGAACCGGGCATAACGGGCGAGATACCCGCGCTTGGCTTTGGGCTCAGGTGCAACCCACGCCTCGCGGCGCGACTGAAGCTCGGAGTCCGGCACATCGAGTGTGAGCGTACCGGCGTCGATGTCGATCGAGATAGTGTCGCCCTCGCGCACCAGCGCTATCGGACCGCCCACAGCAGCCTCGGGGCTCACATGGCCGATCGAAGCGCCCGAAGTGGCACCGCTGAAGCGCCCGTCGGTGATGAGCGCGACGCTCGTCGCGAGCCCTCTACCCTTCACCGATGCGGTCGGCGAGAGCATCTCGCGCATACCCGGCCCACCTTTGGGGCCTTCGTAGCGGATGACGATCACGTCACCTTCGCGGATCCTGCCACCCAAGATGGCCTCACTCGCTGCTTCCTCGGACTCGAAGACGCGCGCCGGGCCGCTATGCTGGCGCATCTCGGGAGCCACCGCCGACTGCTTCACCACAGCGCCAGCGGGTGCAAGGTTGCCCTTCATCACGCGCAGGCCACCGAAGAGCGCATACGGGTCGTCCAGCGCGCGGATGACGCATCCGTCTGCACCGGTGAAACCGGTAAGGTTCTCGGCCAGGGTGCCACCGGTCACGGTGCGCACCGTGGTGTCGATATGGCCGCCCTTGGCGAGCTCGGCCATGATCGCCGGGATACCCCCGGCGAAGTACAGGTCCTCGATGTGTATGTCACCGGCCGGAGAGATGCGCACGAGGTTGGGCGTGCGCTCGGAGACCGCCTGCCAATCGTCGAGCGTGATGGGTGCCCCCGCCTCGGCAGCGATCGCCGTGAGATGAAGGACCGTGTTGGACGAGCCGCCGAACGCCATGTCGACCGTCATCGCGTTGGCGATAGCCGCAGGCGTCATGATCTGCCGGGCGGTGATTCCCCGCTCCAGCATCGCCATGACCTGCATACCTGCACGCTTTGCGAGTCGGATGCGCTCAGAGTAGACGGCCGGGACGGTACCGTTACCGGGGAGTCCCATGCCGATGGCCTCGGTGAGGCAGTTCATCGAGTTGGCGGTGAACATGCCGGCGCAACTACCACATGTAGGGCACGCACTGTTCTCGAGCTCGAGCAGCGACGCATCCGACACATCTCCGACGGCATGCGCACCGACCGCGGTGAAGACGGTGTCCAGGTCGACGTGCCGGTTCTCCCAGCGACCCGCGAGCATCGGTCCTGCCGAGACGACAACAGTAGGCAGATCGAGCCGAGCGGCTGCGATGAGCATGCCGGGGATGATCTTGTCGCAGTTGGGGATGAGCACCACGGCATCGAACGCGTGCGCCGAGACCGCGATCTCCACCGAATCAGCGATGACCTCGCGGCTCGCAAGCGAGTAACGCATACCGTCGTGACCCATCGCGATGCCGTCACAGACACCGATCGTGCAGATCTCGAGCGGTGTACCACCCGCCATGAGAACCCCGGTCTTGACCGCATCGACGATGCGGTCCATGCCGACGTGACCCGGGATGATGTCGTTCGTGGAGCTGATGACGGCGACGAGCGGGCGCGAGATCTCCTCGTCGGTCAGACCGTCGGCCTTCAGCAGACTGCGATGAGGCGCCCGTGAGGGGCCTGCCTTCATCAGATCGCTTCGATGCTCCATGCGTGACCCTGCCTCTCTGGGCGGGGATCCGCGTGCCGCATGGAACGGGTGGAAGGGCGGCACGATGGGTACAGCCCTGAATGGACGCCTCCCGACTGCAGAGGCGTTCGCTCATGCGGCAGGTAACGGATGCCACCGACCCGTCCTACTTGACTGGCCCCTGCGGAGGTCGTCCGCCTCGGGTACCGCGCCGTTCTTCCGGGTGGCTCAGGGGTGAGTTTCGAAGCGTCCCGCGCCGGGTTTCCACCGTCCCCGACTCTCTACAGCTGGGATTGACCTCTACTGGTCCCCGTCATAGCCGATCATGCTGTGCGATTGGTCAAGCTGCGAGTATACATGAATGCGAAGGGACCTGCGCAAGCAAGCCCCTTCGCCTCAACGAGATCCCTCTACTTCCCCCGAACCTCGGACTCCCTATCCATAACACCCACCTAGCGCCTTCTGCCGCCACCGCCACTACCACTGCCCGTACGGTCTTTGTGTCGCGTCGGATGGCAGGCATCACACGTCTTGTTCCAGGGCCCGGTGAACGAGTCCACATATGTCTCGTGACACTCGACACAACCAACCGCCACCGTCGACTTGAAGTGCTCGGTCTTGAGATCCATGGAGTGACAGTTCGAACAACCATTGTTCGTAGCTGTAGCGTGAGCAGCGCGCGGGTAGTGCTGTGTCTCGATCGGCTGGAGAGACCCATGACACGACGCGCACTCTATCGTCGCTGATGCCCAGTCGATGCGGCCGCTCGGAGCTGCATGGCACAGCGCGCAGTCCGTAGAACCGCTCGAATCGAGGTGCAGTGCAAGCGCGTCACCGGTCTCATGGCAGTCCACGCAGGCCTGACTACCGGTAGCCGTATGGACCACATCGATATCATCGTGGACGGTATGGCAGCTGTCGCACGATGACGAAACGCTTGCCCAGTCGATACGGTCCGTATTGGGATTATCGTGGCACAGCGCGCAACTCGTATCGTAGCCGGGATAGCGGCTCAAGAAGCGCTCATGCTCCTCGGGAAGCGTGCTGGCGACGTGGCATGCGACACCGGTGCACGAGGCGTCCATCGTGTCGTAGGTGTGGGCGACGTCCATGTTGGAGTGGTAGTCGGTACCCTCTGTCGCGTGGCAGCTCGAGCACTCGGCACTGAGGCTCGAGATATCCCCGACGCGCTCGGCGTTGCTGTGACACACGGCGCACGCCCCGAATGCGGCATCCACGTGAACGGCCTTCACATCGATCGAGCTGGTGCCGCCTTCGTCATGGCACACAGTGCATGCCGCGCTCTCAGCTGAGTCGACCGTGTGACTACCGAGATCGGGGTGCTCGACCCCATGACACGCTGAGCACTGTGTCTGCCCGCTGGCAGAGATGACGTCCTCGATGAGTGCGCCCCGCTCGCCCTCCCAGTAGCTGTGACAGACCGCACAGCCCGCGAGCTCGCGGCCGGACGGAGTGGTCGTCGTGTAGGTGCCGTTATGCTCGGTCTCGAGCTGTGTGGAGTGACACTGCGCGCAGTCGACACCGGTGCTCGTGTCGAACGTCACCTCATGCACTGCCGCGATCGGTCCATGCACCTCATGACACGACTCACAGGACGACAGTCCGGCTTCGATCGCATCGAGCACGGTAGGGTCTGTGGATGAGTGACACGTCGCGCAGGTCAGCGGCGCCCCGGTGCTGTCGAATCGAGGACCGATGACCCAGTTGTTCAGATAGAAGAGGCCGAGGTGCTCGTCGACGAGGTTGGACGTGTGGCATCCCTGGCAGTCAGTGGTCTTGGGTGTGCCGACGGAGCCGGTGTAGTACGCATAGTTGGGTGCATGCGCAACCGACTGGAGCGGCGGGTTGGCGCCGTGGACATCACGGTGCCCGCCCGTCTGTGTGACGCCATCATGGCAGTCGCTGCAGCCGGTCAGGCCATCTTGTATCTGCCGCGCCACTGAGAAGTCGCTATGGCACCCGGCGCACGTGAACGAAGCGTTCTTCTCTACGTGCACCTCCATGAGGTCGCCGGATACGCTGTGGCAACCCGCACCGCTGCATGAGACAAGCGGCGCCCAGGAGCTGGTGTGGCGCTCGGCACCATAGTGATCGTCGAAGGTGAAGTGACACACGGTGCAGTCGCTGGTGGCAGGCTCTCCAGTCGTGCCCGTGTGGCACACGAAGCATGAGGTCTTCCCCGTTGCCTCGTCGGTCGCATTCACGTGCACGGAAGCAAGCTCGGTGCCCGCGTGGCAGTCAAGACACAGGGCATTGGAGTCTGAGATCATATGCGACGCATCGATGCCCGCGTGCATCGGCCTGGTGGACGCGACTGTGTGACAACCCCCGGTAGCGCACGTCTGATCCCATGCGCCGAACGTCTCACGCGGTTGCGGGTGACACGTGACGCAGCTTGCGCCCTCGGCACCCGGGTCACCATGGACGGTCGCAAGGTCGAGTGAATGGCACGCCGAGCAGGACATGTCCTCGATCATCCCGTCGTCAGCGACGTGGTCGATGGTGTCATAGCCGTGTTCCACGACGCGGGCCGGGTGGCACGTACCGCACTCCGGCACGAACTCAGCGGTCGCAGCCTTCGCGATGGCATGACAGGCGTCGTTCACGCACGTCGAGGGCACGGTAGTGGTACCGGTACCGGTGGACTGCACGTACGAGATCGCCGGATACTCGGAGACGGCATGGTCTGCATGAGCGACGGGTTCGCTGTGGCACGCAGAGCAAGCGGCGGCGCGGTGACAGTTCGCGCAGTTAGCGGTACTCCCGGCCTTGAAGACCAGCGAGTTCACCCAACCGGTGCCCGAGTGCGCTGCGTGTAGCGCTTCAGGGCCCGCGCTAAGAGATACCGATGACTTGAAAAGGCCATAACTCACAGAGACATACGTCGAGGAGAAGCGCTGCGTAGAGCTTGAGATGAATGGAGCCATGGCCGCGTGACAGTTGGAGCATCGCGTGAAAAGCGAGCTGGGGCTGTGCCAGTGCTGCAGATTGGCGGATCCGGCGTGGCACGTCGCACACCTGGCGTAATCGACCGCCGAAACGTCGAACTCCACCTTCCCTACGGCACCTGCGCCCGATACACCGTGGCACGTATAGCACTCACCGGGATCCGTGTAGACGGCCGGTTCCTCGCCGTACGCTGCACCCCCCAGGAGCGCGACCACTACGAGCGCAAGAATGAGCACGGGCATGATGCGTCGACGCATTCGGATCGCCACCTCTTCTTCGGCACTGCAATGTCGAAAGAAGCCCTTACGGGCGGTCCGGCCGCTTACTGCGCCTGCCCCGTGGCTCAGAAAGAAAGAACCGGCCGAACACGATCAGCCGGTTGCGCCACTCGCTCCCCATCGTCCAGGCGCCCAGTCGCAGACGATGGTTCATCGCATCAAATCGGGTCAGGGGCCCCTCGAACATTACCCCCGAACATCCGTGAATTATGAGCATAGTCCTACCGACGGTCAAGTGATTCAGGTGATATACATCACACTCAAACCTCCGGCGGCAACCTACCTGTCCGCCCCCTGTACCACGAGCCTCCGTGCGCCGCTCGTGACCGAGACCGACACGAGCGAGGTGGACTCCCCCTGCATCGAGTTCCCCTCGATGAGCAGCAGTGCGTCCGCCTCCGCCCACTGTAGCGGATACGAGTCCCGTCGCCCCGATATCTGCACGGGCACACCACCGTCCGCAGGCACGACGTACACGCGAGAAGAGCCGTCGTCACCGTGCTCGGCATAGACCACCCATACTCCATCCGGAGAGACCGAGAGCGATCCGATCGACACGCCGCGCGCACCTTCTGCCGATCGGACCTCGATGCGCTCGTCCGTCCCGCCGAGAGACATCGAACGAAGCGTTGCCTGCCCACTCCCACCCGGACCGGTGCCTATGTAGATGCGGGATGCCGTACACACGATGCTCGTGACCGGTGCGCTCGTAGCTCGCCGCTCAAGACGGCCGTCGCGCCAGACGAGAGTCGCCGGATCCCGTGAGTCCGGCGAGATCGCGATCACCGTGGCGCCATCGCGTGCGAAGACCGGAGCCCGACCTTCGCACAGGACCGTCTGACGGCCACCGTTGCAGGAGTGCCTCCTCACCACCGGCCCCGGTGCCGTATAGACGATCGCCCCGGAGTCCGGCGACCAGGAAGGCCTCTCCCGCTCCACGGGCCCGAGATCCCGGGCATCGTCCGTGACGACATCGTAGAGCCGCAGATGCCCGTCGGCGTCCACGCTCGCGATAGTAGCGCCGTCAGGAGACAGCGAGAACACACCGGACTCAGACTCGGCCACACGCCGCTCTCCGCTACCGTCGAGCGCCGCCACGCAGAGCCAGCCGTCTCGGCGATAGGCGACACGCATAGGGGCCGGATATGCATCACTCCCGGTGCTCTCAGGCTCGGGGATCGACGATGACTCCTCGCTCGTGGTCACTTCGTACGACGCGACCGGAGCGGTCGACTCGACAGTCTGCTCGGCAGGTGTGATCCTCCGGCTCGCCTCACCTTCGGGTACAGCCGACTCCCCGCCTGACAACACTACAGCTCCCACGACGATCACCGCAGACACGGCGGCGGCACCGAGCGCGATACCCGCCCGATGCCGCCGATCGAGAACACGCCAGTCAGACGATGCCGTACGTTCGTCCACTGCCGCCCCGCCTTTCATTCGCTTTACAGGCGCTCGATGACCGCGTCGGCGAACGCCTGCGTACCCACGCACCCATCCGTGCTACCCGTGACCGAGCGCTTGATGTCGTACGTGACCTTCTCGCCCTCCCCGATCACCGCGCGTACAGCAGCGAGGACCCTATCGGCCGCGTCACGCTCACCGAGATGGTTCAGCATGAGCATAGCCGAGAGTATCTCGGCCGTCGGGTTGGCCATGTCCTTACCCGCGTACTTGGGCGCCGAACCGTGCGTGGGCTCGAAGACGGCGCAGTCGGTGCCGAT
>Ga0265295_1005428_pt1 | contig 16261 bp, 11 predicted proteins | sample Munlansysbiofilm_FD_192503 | JGI IMG/M metagenome (GOLD analysis project Ga0265295, IMG submission 192503) | Leachate microbial communities from a municipal landfill in Southern Ontario, Canada - Methane capture system biofilm | ecosystem: Engineered > Solid waste > Landfill > Unclassified ... | reverse complement strand
ATCATCGTGATAAACCGCTTTCCCATTATTAAATGGAGCATAGAGATCCGGTTTTGTAAGTGATTTACCAGCTCTTTCATTAAAAAGCTCCCTCTCGATTGGTCCATCAACTAGTCCTCCATAGGTAAGATCTCCATTATGAACAGTATATGAGGAGTGTGGTGAATCTGGGTAATCCCCACCTTCCGGGAAGCCCACAATCATTGATGTTCCCCACGGATTTGTTCCAAAGAGCCAATCCCTCAGTGCCATCTCCATCTCAAGATATGTCTCATCTCCGCTCGCTTCACGATAGAGTCTTGCCTGAGTTATTGCTGCAGATACAAGGTTATTTGAGCACCACAGGAACGGAATTCCATAAATAAAGGGATCATCAGCAGCCCTTTTACGAAGATGTTCCAATCCATCCTTCATAAATTGTAAATATTTCTCTTTAGTAGCCTTATCGGATGAAGTTGCAAGGTAGTAGTGCCCCAGATTAATAAATGGGTAAAATTGATAATGCCTTCCTCTTCCTAGCTCCATCCAAGGAGTAACTGGCTCAAGCTGGCCCCAATAGTCTGCTCTTTTTCTCCAGCTCTCATCTCCGGTATATTTGTAAAATGTTGCAGCTGCAAGCTCGACATCATCTACCCAGGTATCCTCCTCATAGAAATACGGAGATACTACACAAGCTGTCTGAGTGTTTCCGGGAAACTCCTCTGCAAATGCAAATGCTTTAACAGCCTTATCTTTAAGTTTTGCTGCATATTCAGGATCACTCTCTTTGAGAATTTCTGAGGCAAGGGCAAAACTGGAGGCAAATTTACCCGCTGTTGAAGCGACTCCGGTTGTTCTGTTAAAATGTTTTCCTAGTGATTGTGGAGCGCCGGATACAAAATATACAGGTCTTCCTGTTCCCGGACCCCATCCGTAATCTACCTTATCCTTGTTAGGGAGTCTGAAACCTGCGTGGTCACGGTCATCTGCAATTTGGTTAAACATAACTTTATCTTCCGGATTCATTCTGTCCAACCAGTCAAGACCCCAGCGAATTTCATCGAGAATATCAGGAATACCGTTAGAGCCCTTACGACCTCTTGCATCAAAATTATCTTTAAAAACACTCTTGTCTTTCTGCTGTTCCCAAGAGAACATCAGGTGATAAAGTGTAGTGGCCGATGTAGTTGTATACTGAAGATAGTCGGTTGCATCGTGCCAGCCTCCTCTAACATCTACCTTTTCACCATCTCTTGTAGGATGACCAACTATATATCCGTCGTGCTGATGACATAGTTCACCTGTATATGGATTATCTCCGCACCTTTGTTGTCTCATATACTCCAGAAGGAAGTCTGAGAGACCATCATAAGAATCAGCTGCGATTTTAAAATTTGGAGATTTTGCGCCGTTACTAACTATGTAATAACCGCCCTCCTTTACAATTTTTGAAAAATCAAACCTATAGGCATTTTTCATACCCCAGGAAACGGCATCGCTCTTTTTGCCTGCTCCCTGATATACTATCTTATTTGTAACTGCATCTCTTACCTCAAAGAGTGGAGAGGTACTCTCATTAAGAGAGATAAATACTGCAACTTTTATGTCTGCAGGCAGATATCCTGCTTGATTAACTCTTATCCAGGAGTTTGCCGTCAATTGGGCTGACGTACATAAAAGGAGTAATGATAAAAAAAATTGAAGTCTTAAATATTTCATACTACTAAGGGGGATTAATTGATACAATCCCAACAAAAGTAGTACTTTTTTATCTCTTTTCCGACTACTCTCCCAAGTTGTAAGAGAGAGAATTTAGAGGTTCAGCTTCGTAACTTAACAGCGTGTGGAGAGTAGAATCTTTGAGCAAATCTCTGTAGTCGTACTCCTTACTATCAATTAGAACTCTGTTTGATATTAATCTTACTCCGTGGCTATAATCAACATATGTATCTATGTGGACATTTGTCACAGGCTGAATAGCAATTCCGTTAAGTCTGTGCCATCCGTATATTGTAACGTGGTGAGTACGTTTAGGGTCTGATAGTTTAGAGCAGATTACAATATCCTTTTTTGTTCCGGCGACAAATATACCAGGTCTGTTGCCGGAAGCTTTAATTTGAGCTATAACAATTTTGGAATGGTCATAGAGTATATCGGGAGTCTCATTTCTATTCTCTCTTGGAATAAAATTGAAGGGCTCGAGCTTAAGTCTTGATTTTTGATAAATAATATCTACAATTTTGGGCGTAGGCAAGGAGGCGTTGAAGTGATTTGCTATTATCTGAGCAGACTGAGGTGTCATTGGAAGTGTAAAATAATCCTCGTCTGTACCTGCTGCGATATAATCGGCCTTAACAAAAATGGTTACTCTGCGGCTATTACCATCGGCATCAGTTCCTACATACTCAACCTCTTGCCAAATATTTAAAAAATTGGGGATATTACCTGAGGTTATCTCATTTACAATTGAGGCCTCCCTCTCCTTAAATTCAAGGGTGCGCATCTCTTCATAAAAGAGAGATCCACCCCGGGAGCTCTGTGAAAAGATGCTCCCGAATGCAGATATTGTCAATGCTATTGTGAGAATAGTTCTCATCATATATTGTTTATTTACTTTTTCTCTATCTCTTTAGCAGGGAATCCCAACTTCTCCAAAGCTTTTGCAAGTTCATCCTTGTTGGTTTTTGCCTCTTCAAAGCTAATCCAAATTGTTCTATCTTCAAGGCTTACCTTAAGATCTCTTACACCTTTTTCATAAGGCATTTTTGCCTCAATCTTTTTTACACAGTTAGGACAGTCCAGATCTGGAATTGAGAGGGTAATCTGAACCTCATTTTTTTGATTTTTTTTGTTTTGTGCATCAACTGTAACTGATGACACCAAAATCAAGGCAGCAACTGCCAGAATAATAGTTTTAATCCTTTTCATATTGTACTAGTTTAGTTGTTATTATTTCCAGATAGTAAATCTTATACCTGCGTATACCTTTCTTCCCATTAGCGGTCCCCAAATAAGAGTTGAGTTGAATTCAGGAGAGTAAGGATTTTCCGCACCCATAATTGGATGAGGTTGTCTGTAGTTTCCAAGATTCTCTCCTCCTATATAGACATCCAGGTCTCTGAATTTCTTTGTGACCTGAGCGAAGAACATTGGATAGACAGGAGATAGACCGCCCTCCATAAAGTGAGGCAACCTTGATGGACCGTTTATTTGAGCTGTAAAATCAAAGGTCCATTTATTCATTCTTGTTGCATACTGAAGATTCAAAACCCCCTTATATCTGCTGGTTAATGGCCTCTCAACCAATCCCTGCCCCTCATATGTAGCCCTTGAATCTGTATATCTGAAAGTAGCAAGCACAGTAAATCTCTCAAAAGGCTCAGTTGAAAAGTCTGCCTGATATGTGTTTGTGAATGATCTTCCATCAAGATTGTATAGCCAGACCCTTCTCACATCTCTCTCCTGATCAACAAGGAGCTGTTTATTGAAGTCTGTTCTAAAATAATCAAAGCTCAAATAGGTGTTTTCATTAAATCCAAAAGGGAGATAAAAGGTGAAATTTGCCCCGTAAGTCCAGGCATCCTCAATATCGGGATTATCCTCCAGCACAATCTCCCGTCCTGTTGAGAGAATACCAAGGTTGTCAGAGATCTGGTTTGGCGACCTAAAGCCTCTTCCTCCTGATGCTCTGAATATCAGTTTATCTGTAAAGGAGTATTTAAGATTTAATCTGGGTGCAAAGAGCCATCCGTGAATGTTGTTTTTGTCAAGTCTGATACCTGCAACCAGAGATACCTTCTCTCCATTTGTATAGGTGTACTCCCCATATGCTCCTGCAGATCTCTCCTCTCTTCCTGTATTGCGAGTGCCATACCACATCCCAAAAAGCGGGGCAGAAACTACTTCATCAAAATTATCATATTGACCACTTAATCCCAGAATATATTTATGATTTTCATTAATCTGATTCTGATACATTATGTTCAGGAAGGCAGAATTTTGAATTGCATCAAATCTGTTTATCCCAAAAAAGGAGTTCATTCTGTGCCAGGTATAATCGGCAACAGTTGCAATATTCTTACTGTTATCCTCATTAAGAGGTATTCCAACTTTAAGGTATCCGTTAAGGCCGGAATTTTTTATTTCAGAGCCCCATAGGGTATTAGTAATATCCATACCCTTTTTGAACTCATTCATCCCAGCAACTCTGTCATCAGACAAAGCCCTGAATCCAAATCTTACCTGTGCTCCATTATCAGCAACATAGAGCCATCTATTTGAGAGGTTAAACTGCATTGATACAGGCTCATCTTTAAAACCGTCGTGGTTACCATCGTGGCCCATAGGATCAGTGGAGAAGTGGCCAAGAATTACGGTGCTCCATTTAGGACTTAATTGCAAAGAGGAAGCTATATTTGCTTCAGTCCTAAGGGTACTTCCAAGAAATAGATTTACAAAAAGAGGTTGCTCTGCCGTTGGTTTTCTATGCTCTAAATTAATTTGGCCTGTTATAGCCTCCAATCCGTTAACGACTGATGATGGCCCCTTTGCAATCTGAATACTCTCCAGCCACTGTCCGGGAACATAAGATAGACCGAAAGGTGCTGCCACCCCCCTCATCGCCGGCCTGTTTTCATCCAGCATTTGAGTATATATTCCGGATAGGCCCAACAATCTGATCTGCCTTGCCCCGGTAATAGCGTCTGAATAGCCTACTGTAACACTTGCTGAATTTTCAAAACTCTCGGCCAAATTGCAGCAAGCCATCTTACATAACCCGGCCGCAGTTATAACTTCAGTTTTAATGGGTGTCATTTTTGAAAGGTAATTTCCCTCCTGCCTCTCAATTAGTCTTGCCGCTTCAAGTTCCGCCTCCTCTCTTAGAATCATCTCAACATTAGAGGTACCTGACGCAACCCTTACTGTATCCTTTGAATGGCCTACAAAAGCCGCCACAATTGAAACAGTTTTAGTGCCATTGGTTTTAATTGAAAACTCCCCTCTGTCGTTTGTCTCTGCCGAGACCTTTCCCTCCAGCCAATAAACAGAGGCATAAGCCAGAGGTTCTATCTCTCCGCCTGCTTTGCGGACCTTAACCACACCTTTGGTAGTTTGTGCATTGGTTATGCCGGCTGAAACAATCAACACAGCAATAATTAGAATAATTTTTTTGATCATTTGTGTGAATAGAAATAATAGTTAAACATTCAATCTTCTGACTGAACGAAAACTACAATCTCCACACAGATATGCGAGAATGATAATTCTCCGGTACATTCTCCGGAGGCGAATACTCCGGTTTTGGATTCTCCTCCGCTACGGAGGTCTCAAAACAACTCTGAATAGATCCACTCAAAATTATGAAAGGAAGAAGTTGAACAGTGGGTTGTTCTAACTGATATAAGGCTGTTGCCTCATACCCCTCTTTCAATTGATAAACCTCTGTATGACAACACTCCTTATCGTGATCACAATTAGAACTGCACTCATTGGAACATCCAGATGTATGTGAGTGATTGTGTAGACTCTCACAAGAGGCATCGTTAATCATAACCAGGGGAGTGATACTGCCTTCTGTATCGCATATATGCAACCCGTAACCCAGACCTGCCGTTACATAAAGCAACGTCAGGGTAAGAAGAGTCATATTTTTCAGCAGTTTCATATCTGACAAAAATAGAAAAAATTATTAATTACCTATCATTTTATCAAATTCCGCAGATAGATCTGTTTTGTTAAGATAATCATACAGGCTCATCTTACGAATATTATAATAGTATTGCCAGAAGTTGCCAAGATCATTTATATATCTGTTTGAAGCCTGATCCTTCTCATTTTGAGCTGTGTTCAACTCAGTTACACCAATTGTTCCATCCACAAAACGCTGTCTGGCAAACTCGTATCTCTCTCTAGCAATTGAATCTGCCCTGGCCGACAAATTACACTGCTCTACCTGATTATTAAATTGAATTACCTTTATAAAAACATTCTGCTTAAATTCGTTCAACTCCTGGTCTACCTGCGCCTTTATAAGTTCCTGTCTTGATTTGGCCATCCTTACTCTACCTCTTCCAAGGCCCCAGTCAATAATTGGCAATCTTAAACCTAAACTAACAATTTGTTGATCCATAGGATTTGAGTAAGCAGAACCAAGTCCCTCACCCTGCTGTGTAAGACCAAATTGGGCATTAAGATTTGCCTGAATACCAGTATTAGCCTTGTTTCTCTCAACCTCCTGTTTCGCGCTCAATAAATCAAGTTCATTATCAAGCAAAAAAGATGAGTTTTTATAAGCTTTATCTAACACTTCGTTAAAATTCAGGGTAATTTCGGGCCCTGAATCTGGAACCTCCAGTTCTAACTCTACGTGTTCATTATAACCCATATATGTTTTTAATCTCAATATCCTCATATCGAGAGTTAGCTTATGATCATTTATTGATAAGTTTTCATTAATCATCCTAAGTTCAAGTTGTAGAACATCATTTTTTGAAACCAAACCTCTGTCGAATCTCTCTTTTGTCATTTTATAGAGAGCAACAGTATTGTCGTAATTTTTACTGGACATAGATAGTCTCTGTTGAGCCTGTAAAACATCAAAGTAGAGAGGAATAACATTTCCGTTAATATTCTCCATTTGCTCCAGATATCTTCTCTTTGCCCTTTCATATCTTTTTGGTTCGGTAACTTTGTCCCATTTAAGGTTATTGTACGTCCTCAGAGGTTGGTAATAAGTAATATTGATTGGCTGAGAGTTATATGTTCCCGGTATATCAGAGCCAAACTGATCTAATCTGTACAGACTAGTAAATAGGGAGACCCTACCTCCTGTAAGAGCAATATTCTGGTCAATTGAAAGAGTAAGGGAGTTTTTTAAATTATTATTAGCTACATAATTAATCTCGCCACTCTCTGAATTTTGAAGAGGGACTAGGGAGCGGTTATAATTCCCCAATGTAGCAGAGAGATTAAGAGAGGGAAGGAGCTGTGCCCTGAATGCTCTGAATTGCCAGTAGCTTGCAAGAAAATTATGCTTGGCTACTAATGCAGATGGTGATTGATCCTTAGCAATTTCAATTGCCTCTTCTAGAGATATTTTAAGTTTTATCTTCTGCGCCTGAGATCTATTCCAGGATAGTACTAAGATTAAAAACGATAATAGAATGGGAGTTATTTTAACCATATTTCTAAAAAGGAGTATAATTAATGAGTGGAGTGTAAAGTTAAGATTTATTACTAAATTTGTTGTAATACATCTTTAAGTCAACTCTCATTTTTTATGAAAAATTTTCTAAAAATTATAGCCGCAACATTAATAGGATCTCTATTAGCAATGTTAGTAGGCTTTTTTCTTTTTATGGGATTTATCTCATCGTTAGCCTCTTTCACTGAGAGCAAAACACCAGTTGTCCCCTCAAGTGCAGTGATGGCTCTGAATTTTTCACCTGCAGTTACTGAACAATCAATTGAGGATCCATTCTCTGCACTAAACCCATTTAGTAATGCAAGTGTAAAGAGTACAAGTATTCTTGACTTTGTACAGACAATTGACAATGCCGCCTCCGATCCACGTATCAAATTCATTTATATGAACTTGAATAATGTAAACGCGGGCATTTCTCATATTGAAGAGATTAGAGGTGCACTCTCAAGATTCAGAGAGAGCGGAAAACCAATAATCGCTTATGCAGATAACTACAGCCAAGGTGCATACTATCTAGCATCGGTTGCAGACAAAATCTATCTTAATCCATCCGGTATGTCAACTCTTACAGGATTAACTTTAAACACTCTGTTTTTTAAAGACTTGCTTGACAAAACAGGTATCGAAGTGCAACTTATCAGACACGGCAAATTTAAAGCTGCAGCAGAGCAGTTTATAAGTAACAAAATGAGCGAAGAGAACAGAGAGCAGCTTTCTGCCTATATTAACTCTGTATGGGATAGCTGGACTATTGCAATATCAGAATCGAGAGGCATATCCGTTGAAAAAATTAACCTTCTTGTAGATAATCTGGATCTGGCAAATGCTCAGGACGCCCTGGATGCAGGACTTGTTGACGATCTTCTTTACAAAGATGAGCTTACGGAAAATCTGATAAATCTATTTGGAGCGAAAGATGAAAAGGGCCTTAAAATAATCTCTTCAACTGCTTACTCAAAGGCTACGAAAAAGACCGACTTCAAGCAGAAGAATAAAATAGCCATTCTTTATGCAAATGGTGACATAATTATGGGGAAGTCCACTGAGAATATATCCTCTGACACATATCAGGAGCTTATTTCAAAAATCCGTAAGGATAGTACAATCAAGGCTGTTGTTTTAAGGATTAACTCTCCGGGAGGCTCGGCTCAAAGTTCAGACATAATTGAACGGGAACTTGCCCTGCTCAAGGAGGTAAAACCTCTTGTAGTGAGTATGGGTGATTATGCAGCATCCGGCGGATACTGGATAGCATCCAATGCAGATAAAATCTATACAACAAACGCTACTCTAACCGGCTCAATAGGTGTTTTTAGTATGGTTATAAATGGCCAAAAAGCACTAAATAAGCATTTGCGGGTATATTCAACCAGTGTCAATACAAATAGTCACAGTGATTTGATGAATGGATACAGACCTTTAGACAATAAAGAGGTAGCATTCATTCAAAGCACAGTTGAAGATATATATACAGACTTCGTTAAACTCGTTTCAAAAGGGAGATCAATGACAAGTGATAGAGTTGATTCAGTAGGACAGGGCAGAATTTGGTCAGGTTCAGATGCTATCAGAATTGGTCTTGCAGATGAGAGAGGAGGATTGATTGATGCAATAAATAGTGCAGCTTCAATGGCTGGTTTGGAAGGGTGGAGAATCGTAGAATATCCTGTAATAAAATCTCAAATGGATAAAATATTGGAGACAATCTCTAATACTGAAAATAGCGCGAGAGTTTTATCCTCACCTGAATTACTCCTTGAAAGAGCCTACGAATCTTTTAAAAAGGAGAGTGGAATAAAGACCCTGGCAAGGGTACCATATAATGTAGAGATAGCTCTTTAATAAAAGAGAGATTTATCTTTAATGGTTTAATCAACCAAAAGAATTTCTAGAATTCTTTTGGTTGATTTTGTTATACGATAGTTATTATCGATACGCTCCCCAAGTAGGCAAATAATTTTATCATCTTCTGTAGTAGCGACAATTCGGTTCTCTTTTTGAAATCTGTCTCTTTTTAAGTCTGTGAGGTAATCACTAACTTTTTTTCTTCCATTCATTCCTAGGGGAGTAAATTTATCTCCCGCTCTCCATTTTCTAAAGAGTATATTTGAACCGGTTAAATCTGCATCAAGATAAAAGATTCTATCAGAAGCCATAGGAGTAAACAGTGGATATATATCATAGAATTTAAGAGAGACTTTATCATTGATCCTTCCTGGTTGCATTTTTGTTTCAACAGATCTGACTATCAGATAATTCCTATCTTTTAAAACCTGATAATCAGATGAATAGAAGCACTTACCGGATTGAGACTCCAATGAGTTATGGATATCCTTTACAACTGAGGCAGAGAAACCATAATCTTCAAGAAGTAGATATAGCCAAAATTCAGAATTATTAAATAACTTGAGTGCAGGAATTGAAATTCTGGCACTCTCCTCTCCCCCAGTAATAATTGAAAGCACCTTCTCTCTAACCTCCTGAAGCCTCTCATTTATAACGTCTCCGGCTTGGGTAAATATTGATATCTCCCTGTCAATCGTTTGAAGAAATGATGGATTGATCTCTTCAAATATTGGGAAAACCAAATTCCTTAGTTTATTCCTTGAATAGTGTGATTCAAAATTAGTGTGATCATTACGATAAGGGATATTTTCACTTTTGGCAAACTCCTCTATCTCTCTTCTGGAGAATTCAATTATCGGCCTGACTACTGTCATTCCCTCTCCTGTAGGGTGGCTTGTCTCTCTAATAGAAGAGAGTCCGTTAATTCCTGTCCCCCTAAGTAAATTGATGAAAAGTGTTTCTGCTTTATCATTAAGATTGTGAGCTATAGCAAGTTTAGAGAAACCTCTTTGTGAGCAAAGTGTTGAAAACCATTGATATCTCAGGTCTCTTGCTGCCATCTGTGTTGAAATTCCGTGCTCTTTAGCATAACTCTGCGTATCAAATTTTTGCACAAAGCACTCAATTCCCCTTGATGAGCACCAATCACGAACCATCTTCTCGTCTCCGTCACTCTCCTCTCCTCTGAGTGAGAAATTAACCGTTGCTACTGCAAATGAAGGATATCCTATCTCATAAAATAGATGAGCCATTGTCATTGAATCAATGCCTCCGCTTACAGCTAAAAGAAAAGCAGGAGAATCACTAATTGATTCTCCCTCTCCCTTTTTAGCCAGAGAGAGTACTTTCTCTTTGAACCTCTCCCGAAGCATATGATATCTCTATTTTTTTATTTGACCAAATGTGTAAGAGAATCCCACAGAAAGAATCTCCTTAAACTGAACTCGTTTAGCCAATACTCCATCTTTGTCTGCAATGAGGATATTGTCATCGTAGATAAGATTTGTTCTGATATTGGTAGAGAAGTATTTGTTTATTTTTGCATCAACAAAGAAATCCCAGTAAATTTTAATGTTCTGTGGTTTGTTCAAGAAATCTGAGAATAGCACTAGATTAGAGGCTACTAGTAAGTCCTTTGTAAGTTGGTGCTTATAATCAAATTTCAACTGAGCACCCAATTCAAGTTTTGCCGGTTGGTCTATTCTATTTCCATATTTAGTTCTCAAAGCCTCTTGGGAAACAATTACCAGATTACTTGTCAATGGTGAAAAGTTAATTGAAAGAACCTTTGCCGGTTTGTAGTCAAGACCAATACCAAATGAGAAATATGCTGGGGAAAATGGTCCGGATACAAGAACCCTATCGCCCGAGGCCGGATAGTTAAAAGAGTTTGAGAACTGAGACCGGAAATTAAATGCAGCAGAGATAAAAACCTTATTAAAAGCTTTATAGCCATATTTGCTATCGAAAATTATTTTATCGTCGCTCTTTTTAAATTTATCACCGAATGAGTTAATAAATCCCCAGGCAAGCTGAAGTCTGTTCTCCCAGAACATTTGGTCAACTGCCCAGCCATTAAACATATTAACATATGCATTGAGTGCAACTGAGGAAAAACCGCCTGCAGCCCAGTTTGTTAGTGACATTTGAGAGAAACCGAGTTGAAATTGAGCTCCTTTTGTCCACGGACTTGGCAGCTCCTCTGCTTTTGTAACCGGTTCCGGAATTTCTAGACTCTTAACAATATCAAAAACCACCTGTTGATGAGGAGTTAATTTAATTTCAGATTCCTCTTTTTTAGTCTCCTGCCCCTTTGCGCTGAATGAAAAAATGAGCAGCAGAAGTACCGATAAAATTGAAATTTTTTGTCTCATAATTAAAAAAACTTTTTCAGTCCTCTAGGACGTCATCTGAATTGTATTTATAACCCAGTCTCTTACCTGTTTGCAATTTTGCACTCTCAATCTTGTCGTTTATCTGCTCAACTGATGCCATCTTAACCAGATCAAACGGGGGAACAAGAAGGTCAAATGAGAGAGTATAGATAACAGATGTCTCAACAATTGAAACAAGCTCCTCTTTTGTTAAGTGCTTCTTTCCAAAGGATGAGACAGACCTTTTTGGTTGTCTTTTACCCTCTACCATAAAATACTTATCCTTATTCACGAAAATTCTGGCTACAAGATAGCCCAAGTCCTCCTGTCTGTTATACTTGAGCGAGTCAGAAAGAAAGTTGTAAACATTGATAATCCCACAATATGAATTTGATGGGTCCTCCTTTAGGAAATCTGTTTTCCAGGCAGCGTGCTCCCTGTCAAACTGAAATATATCTGAATGCATACTAAAAATAAGTACATCATCTGCAAACTTAAGCTCTGCCTCAAATTTCCCCCTATCTCTATACTCAAGCCTAACCCTTCTATCGTTTCCATTTGCATCCTCAAGCAGATCATTAAGATCATTGCTCATTTCGCTAAGAACATCTTTAAGTTGGTTAAAAACCTCCATTGTCTGATTAAAGACGTGTACTTTTATCCTTGACTTTTGGTTTAATCCCTCTAGTATATCCTTCTGTCGGGACGGTAAATCTGATGCCATCTCTTAAAATTTTAATTTTTAATATGCTCTAGCAAATATAACTCTTCTTTTTGAAGGTTTACCTGAAAATACACAAAAGCCCTCTTCCTCTTTTATGTTCTCTGTTGGGATACATCTTATTGTAGCCTTGGTTTCGTTTTTAATCTTCTCTTCAGTCTCTGCAGTACCATCCCAGTGGCACAAAAGAAAACCTCCCTCCTCAATTTTAACCTTAAAACTCTCCCAGTCGTTTACTTCAAAAGTATTATCCTCACGGAATTTATAGGCTTTGTTATAGATATTTTCTTGAATTTCGTCCAGAAGGTTCTTAATATACTCTTCAACACCGGCTCTCTCTACTGAACTCTTTGTCAAAGTGTCTCTTCTGGCAAGTTCAACCGTGCCGTTTTCAAGATCTCTAGGCCCTATAGCAATTCTAACAGGAACACCTTTAAGCTCCCATTCAGCAAATTTAAATCCTGATCTTAAGTTATCCCTGTCATCAATTTTTGATGTTATTCCAAATTTATCCAGACCCGCCTTAATCTCTTTCATCTTAAGCAAGATTCTCTCACTCTCCTCTTCAGTTTTGAAAATTGGAACCATTACAACGTGAATTGGAGCAAGTTTTGGAGGAAGCACCAGTCCGTTGTTATCGCTGTGGGCCATAACGAGTGCCCCCATAAGTCTTGTTGAAACCCCCCACGAGGTGGCCCATACATACTCTAAAGATCCCTCTTTACTTTGATACTGAACATCAAATGCCTTTGCAAAATTTTGGCCAAGGAAGTGTGATGTACCCGCTTGTAATGCCTTCCCATCTTGCATAAGCGCCTCAATACATAGCGTTTCCAATGCTCCTGCAAATCTTTCACTTTCACTTTTAGCTCCAACAATCACAGGCAACGCCATAAACTCTCTGGCAAATTTAGCATAAACCTGAACCATCTTTTCAGTCTCCTCTATTGCCTCCTCTCTAGTGGCGTGTGCCGTGTGTCCCTCCTGCCATAGAAACTCGGCAGTGCGAAGAAAAAGTCGTGTTCGCATCTCCCATCTAACAACGTTAGCCCACTGATTAATAAGCAGTGGAAGATCTCTGTATGACTTAATCCAGTTTTTGTAAGTACTCCAAATAATAGTTTCAGATGTGGGACGTACAATAAGCTCCTCTTCAAGTTTTGCGTCTGGATCAACAACAACACCAGGTCCATCTGGATTGGTCATCAATCTGTGATGAGTAACAACAGCGCACTCTTTGGCAAATCCTTCAACGTGCTCTGCCTCCTTGCTAAGAAAAGATTTAGGTATAAAAAGCGGAAAATAAGCATTTACGTGGCCTGTCTCCTTGAACATTTTGTCAAGTTGAGCCTGCATCTTCTCCCAGATTGCATATCCATATGGTTTGATCACCATACAGCCCCTAACTGCTGAGTTTTCTGCCAAATCTGCTTTAATTACAAGGTTATTATACCAAAGTGAATAATTATCCTCCCTGTTGCTTATCTCTTTTGCCATTTTTGGTAATTAATTTGTTATAGATGGTACGATTTTTGACTATATTTGCAATGAAGGCACAAAAGTACAAAAAAAATAAAACACAGGAGGTGTGATATGAAAAACAGCATTTTTGCATTGGCTTTAGTAGGATTAATTGCAGCTTCTTGCGGTACATCCAGCCAATATGCGTCTTCAGCATTTGATGACGCAATATACTCCGGTCCTGAAAAAACCATAGTTATCTCATCTGCTACAGATACAAGACTACAGGATCTAAAAGAACGTACAGCCCAAACCTCAACAATAATTGTCAATGGTAAAGAAGCTCAGGTAATCTATATGGATGATAATAACACCGTAGATTTACCAATAAACATTGATGAAGAGAACACATATCTGGTAATAGATGAATCAATCTCATACGAAGAGCTATTAAGGAAGTTTGATTCTCCCGACTACACCATCAATCTCCATATAGAGAGCAGATACGATGACTGGGACTATTACAGACCTTGGATGTGGGGTTACAACCCTTGGAGTTGGAGATATTACTCAAGATTCCAAAGACCTTGGAGTTATTACGCATATTCTCCATACTACTGGAGAGATCCATTTTTCTACAACCTCTACTACTCATACGGATCATATTACGATCCTTGGGGACCATACTGGTATAGCGGTGGATACTACCCATACTATAATTATGGTTATTCATCAGGTTATTATTACAATAACAGACCATACAAATATGGCGAGGTCAATCCAACCAGAGGCAGAGTCTCAGGTAAGAGGGTAACAGAAGGAAATCGAAACGGAAATCTGGACAGAAGTGACAGAAGGGATAAAAGTGTAATAACAAGTATTCCAAGACAAAACTCAACAGTAGGCAGATCCGCTGTAAGAGGTGAACAACAGGAGAGAACATCAACTGTGAGCAATAGTGTTTATAGAAGAGGTAACACATCTACAATGGAAACTATTACACAGCAAGGTTCAAACACAACCAGGAGATCAACTTACAATACTGGAACCAGCAGAACCCAAAATCCTGTTCAAAGACAATCTACAGGAACATACAGAAGGAGCACAACAAATGTTAATAACTCTTCTCAGGGAGCTCGCAATAGTGGAAACACATATAACAGTACACAGACCAGAAGAGAGAGTAGCACTACTGGAACAACCAGAAGCAGCTCTTCATATACCAGAACACGTTCTGAAAGCTCTTCGGCTAGTACAAGAAGCTCTAATAACTCTAGTAGTTCTGCTACCCGCTCCACTTCAAGCTCCTCCTCTTCGGCAGGCAGATCTTCGTCAAGCAGCTCTTCCAGTAACTCAGGATATAGAAGATAAATTAAAGCAATCAGAAAGATGAAGAAAAAGATATTAACTGTAACATTAGCATTTTTTAGTCTTGTTGCAGTAGGTCAGACAACAACACATAATGCTCTGGGGCTTGGTAACAATCCATACATTACAAGTGCAGCTCTTTTCTCCCAAACTTTCTACGAAGGAAGTGCCAGGACCTCTGCAATGGGAAATGCATTTATATCTCTTGGCGGAGATATAGGATCACTTGGAATAAACCCTGCGGCATCAGGAATCTATAGATATTCTGAATTTTCTGTAACTCCGGCTCTTAGCATCTTTACAGGTAAAACAGAGTATCTTAACGAATCATCCCTAGAGTCAAAAAAGAGATTAGTAATTCCATCTTTGGGATATGTTGGCAACCTATTTCCAAACAGAAAAGGGAATAATTCTATAAGTATATCATTTGCAGTAAATAGAATCAACGATTTTAACTCCAGATTCAGTGCTAACGGATCTACAGATCAAAGCTCCTGGTTAGGAGCGGTTGCATCAGGAACAAATGGAACACTATCCTCTGAACTTGACATCACTTCTACTACTGACACATATCCTTTTACAATTGGATTACCCTGGAAGAACGTAATTGCCTGGAATACAAATTTGCTAGACCTCCTCTCCGGAACAACTGATGAATACATTGGAGCGACAGAAAATCTAGATGGCGAACTTATATACACAGGTGGTTTACTGAATCAGAGTTTTGTAAGGGAGACCTTTGGAAGCCAGACAGAAATTTTGGTAAACGTAGGCGGAAGAATTGGAACAAAATTATTTTTTGGAGCCAACCTTGGGATTCAATCACTTTTTTTCACAGATTATCAAAAATATACTGAATCTGCTGATAACTCCTCAAATTTTCAGACAGGATTCCAGTCAATGGACTACACATATAGGCAATCCACAAACGGAATTGGACTCAACGCAAAGCTCGGTCTAATTTTCATTCCATTTTCAGGGTTTAGGATTGGAGCAACCATAACTACTCCTACATTTATGTCCATTACTGAAGAGTGGGAGGAGGAGATGACATCTCGCTTCAACGATGGCTATCAGCAAACAGTATTGTCACCTGTTGGTGATTTCACATACGGACTTATTTCACCACTAAAACTTGGAGCTGGGGTCTCTTATGTTTTTGGGAATTTCGCAATTATATCGGCAGATTTGGAGGGTGTATCATATAGTATGACTCGTCTAAGCAAGAGTGAGAATGGAATTGATCAGTTCAGTAACGAAAACAGTATAATAAGTGATGATTTCAGGCTTGCCAAAAACTTCAGAGTA
>Ga0265295_1005427_pt1 | contig 16261 bp, 16 predicted proteins | sample Munlansysbiofilm_FD_192503 | JGI IMG/M metagenome (GOLD analysis project Ga0265295, IMG submission 192503) | Leachate microbial communities from a municipal landfill in Southern Ontario, Canada - Methane capture system biofilm | ecosystem: Engineered > Solid waste > Landfill > Unclassified ... | reverse complement strand
AGTGCGTGACGTGTCGACCTCGCGCAAGATGCGTTCAGCAACCGATCTGCAACCCTCAGGGCCCAACCAATCCAGCGCAGCACCCATCTACCACCCCCTCCACACCATCAAAGCGTTCAGCATAACCACAACCCCCGCCCCTTGAAGGTCAAACCAAAAGACAAGGTGTCTAAGGGTCAACGAAGGGGTCTCTATTTCGATAACATTCTGAAATTCAAGAATAAACGCCATTGACCTTAGACCTTAGATACTTTTTGCAGCTTGCGGCATATGGAAAAAAATTTACCTAAAAAAAATCCGCCATGTGTACATGCGTTTAAGTCACTAAGTATCTAAGAAGAGATATATTTTTATATCTAATATTCTGTATTAAAAAAGAAAAACAGCCTTAGACCCCGCCTTAGACTACCCTTAGACCACCCTTAGATACCTTGTGCCGGACGCCACTCGTCCCTGAGCACGACATTGTAATTTACCACATTTACAGGCGGTACTTGCCGGATTTCTGCGCGATTCTTGAAGTCAGAGCCGAAGGCGGACATCGATGGAACGTATTTTTCCGAAATAAGCCGCTCTTCCATCGCCCATCGCTTGAACGACAGGTACACCGTTTTGGCCTGCTCCTTTCGCCCCCCGGTGCCGTCGGTAATGGACAGGCACTGGCGAATGAATTGGCCAATCAGGTCCTGATCCATCATGTAGTCGTCGGCCTCGGCCAAGATTTCCGGAGGATACTGGATGGTCATGCCGTTTCGGTAGAAACGCATGGCGCCCCGGACCATCCAGGCCAGAATAGCGGATAGGACGGCCGGCTGCTGCAGGCGCTGTTCGAGCTTGGGATCCATCGCGAAGATATTGCGTTGCGGGTCCACCTCGCTGGCGACAGACGTGAATTGCGCCAAAAAACGGAAGATCCGCAGACGCCGGCGAAATGCGTTGTCGGTCGGGTCGCTGAGTTTGGGCATTCTGTTGGTCACGAACAGGATCTTGAAGATCGGCACGAACTCGATGATGTTGTCGCTGTTCATCCCACGTCCGACCTGCGGGTCTCCGCCGGTCCAACGCTTGATTTCGTCCATCGAAAACTCAGCGCCTTTTTTCGATTCACTCGCAACTGCCAGGCGCTTGCCTCTGAGATTGAGCAGTTCCGGCGTCGGGCCGGTGCCGTTGCGCCCGAACTTCGACTCCATCAACATCCGAGGATCCAGGGACGCGTAATACGAACCCATCACAGCCCTAAGACAACGGAAAAAAACACCTTTTCCGTTGCCCCCCTGAGGCCCCAGGAAGCAGTAGAATTCCTGGATCGCGTTGTGGCCTGTCAGCCAGTAACCGGCGCATGACTGAACGGCATCGATGAGGTGCTGTTGCCCGAGAAATATTTGATCGAGAAATTGTTCCCATTCGGGGGCCTCGGCATGGAGACCTCTCCACTCAACTGGACATTGCTGGGAAATATAAAGGCAGGGATCAGGCTTGAGCTCACGGCCGGTCTCCAGGTCAAGGACCGTGTTCTTGCACGCGACCAGATTGGGGTGACTGTTCCACCCGCGGCCAGATAACCCCAATGAATCCGCCCCGGCGCTAGCCAGTTCCAAGATCTTCTTCATACTGGTAGGCTCCTTGCACCGCTTTGCAGCAGTCTCCCACTCCTTGGCGACTTTGCGCAGCGCCTTCCCTCGCTCCTTGTCGCCGGCCTCGAAGACCTGCTTCGAAAGCTCATAGAAAAACGCAGCCTGGGCCTCGAACAGAGGTGCTATTTCAGCCACGGCTTTCAGCGAGTAGCGATCGTCGTCGAGTTCCCAATGCGAACCGTTCCAACGGAACCAGCGCTTGACTCCATTGTCGTACGCATATTTTCCGGCAGCATGACTCCGAAATCTCCGGGCCAGGCCAATGTACTCATCATCGAGGTCTTGTCGCAGCTGGGCATAGGATGGCGAGTCCTCGGGGATGAAGCCAGACAGGTCCTTCACCTTCGCCAGGGCCGCCTGATACTCCGGAGTTACCCTCTCGGCCTGGACGGCAGCGGTCACTTCCTCGCGAATTTTGTCTTCCGAGCTCATAGAGGCCTCGCATGGAATTTTAATACCCAACCGCCCGTGCATATTACCGATTTACCGATTTTGATAATTGTTCTGTGCGGCCAGATATCGGGCCATTGGCGACCCCTGTCAGTCGAGGCCCAGGAAGGACCCACGACGGCCGGAGACAGCACAAAGCGGCTTCGATGATTGGGCGTCAGCGGCCAGAGAAGAGAGAGCGAGAGAGCGCAGTGGGACGGCTCAGGCATCCGTCACGCCCTCCTACTGCTTACGTCAGACAGCCCGTGAGACAGGTCCACGGCAACGCGGTCTGTCCTGACTATGGCGTCGAGGATGCGACGAGGGAGAGCCCCGACCAGATCCATGTTGCGGGTCTCGCGCAGGTAGTACCGGCTCGGCCTGTCGCCTGGTTGAGCTGCACAATGCGGAACCCATGCGCCATCGCCAGATCCAAAGCCCTCGTCTTCAATGCCGGGGCCTAGCCCGTGAGTATGAACGTCACCACAGAACGGGCACCTGAAGGCCATTCTCCAAGCAGGACGGGCACCAGGTTCCGCCTGAAGCTGCACGCGCAACGCGGCCACGATCGGATATCCTTCTTGGGTTTTGCCGCCGATGGCGGCGAAGCGAGTAGACATCTACATCTTCTCCTTGTTTCGCTCGAACATGTCCGCACACTCCAATGCGACCCTCATAAAAGAATCATCTCTTTCACCGTGCTCGCAGTAATGCGCGAGAAGTTCGTGCATTATCTCCAAGTGCTTCTGGTCGAGAAAGCCCAGCCTAGACACACCAACCTTATACGTACTTCCGTCCCACATACTCAGGGTGAAATGACGCAAGAACTTTGCCGCGCCGTAACGGGCAAGCAATATTTCTCTGTGTGTTTCAAATGGAGACTCAGACATAATTCTTCACCTTTGCACTTTTAGATGTCCTTGGCTCTACAGCATGCGTCCGCTTCTCCAGCCAGTCGACCAGCTTATCGACTTCGTAACAGACCCGGCCACCCACCATAAGCTTCCCTGGGCCTTCGCCCTTGGCGTCAAGGTTTGCCATGGTCCGAGGATGCAACACACCTCCAGTCATGGATGCGATTTCTGACCTTGCCACAAGAGGACTCCCCCAACTTTTTGCAAGCTTCTCAAACACGCTCATGCCGCTACTCCTTTCTAATTGCTTCACTGATATTCATCTGGGATCATAGCCAGTGCGTGCAGTTATATCGAACTGGAGATGCTGAGCGTGAGGGGTAAAAAACGGGGAAAGGTGGTAAATCTCGGGGTGAATTTCGGGTCTGGCGGGTAGGCGCAAAAAAACCGGGGTTTTCCCCGGCTATTTCTTCAGCTTTGCTCTGTAAGCCTTGACCGCGTTTTTAAACGCATCTTCAAGGCACCGTCTTCGGTTTGTATCGTTAGGACTCGGTGGGTCTTCTCCACGCACAAGGGCGGCTATCTCTGCTCTGTCCATGGTCTTCGTCGGCGGCCGCCCCCATCGTTCTTGAACTTCACGCATGAGTTGCCCGTCATGGATACTGGCAACCTGTTTCCGCCGCCAGACCACATAGGGCGCGGCGTCGGCCGGCTCTGTTTCAACCGTGGAGGATGTTGAATAGACTTTTTGGTGATCCGGTTCGACTTCGGCGGCCAGGACCTTATTTTCGTATTCCAAAACCTCTCGCATAAGAAATGAGGCTATTTTGGCTCGGTAAATTCTATCAAAATCGTCTTTATGGTCACAATTGTGTTTGTATTGGTGAAGATTGCAAATTTCTTTATACGACGGGCTCTCACAGTATAGACAGGGATCTAGCTGCTTTGTGAGCCGCTTTGAACATTCCTCACCTCGCAGTGGAATCTTGTCAACTGGGACAAGGTCGCCGTCTCGGAGCGCCCTAAAGAGGTTCAACCGACTTCCTTTCCAGCGTGCGATTATTTCTTCACCTGTGATACTTGGCTCCAGATCATCAGGGGAAGCTCCTAGGTGCGAAAAAACATCGTCCGGGGCGCTGGATGCTGCCTGCCATATGCCGTGGGCTTTCTCGTACTTCTCGATGTCTTCAAGATCAAAATCGCACTCCACGAGCCGCTCAAGGATCGTTTCGTAATTTACCTCGTAAGGTCCGCCGCAACCACTGCGGCCGTAAAAGCATTCACTATCTGACGGTACTCCAAAGAGGGGCCTGTCCTCCGCGCAAGTTATGCACGACTGGCCGGAGTATTCCTTGTCAACGCTATGAGGCCGATAGCACCCAAGGTCATGATTGAAAAATGCGTCGAACAGTTCAGCTATTCGCCATGATCTTGTGCTGACAATATCGGAACCGCTGATGAATCTTTGCTTCATATCACAACCGCCTGTCGTTGCGCCTGAGGAGAAGAGCCAGGGCCAGACGCTCAGGCAAGCGCTTTTCGTCCGTGGGGATCAGCCACGGGCTAGGCCCTGAAATTTGAACGAATATTAAAAAGGGATGATCGTTTTTTTCGACCATCCCCAATGCTCAAAATTTACTCCATGCCCTCAAGAGCTCTGCAAATTTCCATGTTCGTCCGGTCAAGCTTCGTGTCAATATCGTCCAACTCCTCTGCAACCATTTTGCAAATAACCCCAAATCCTTCATTGTTGCAGTCAACCTCTTCATTTAGTGCAAGATCACTAAGAAGTTTCATCACAGATTTCATTTGTGAAACTCTGATATACTGCACGTCGAGCGGATTATTCTGACTCGAATACTCAGCCTTGCACTTGCCTTTGATCGCATCTACAATCATATTAGCCATGATGAACCTCCTGGGGTTCGTTGTGGTTAGGCTCGGGCGTGGTGTTGCCGCACCTGCTCGGGCCGATTTTTTAAGACTCCACAGCCGCTATCAAGCATTTCGGAATTCGCTTAAGCCGCCGAAGCGCCCCGTCGTTCTTGACCCTGTACACCGCCAAGATGCCGCCGCCATTCGCCAGCACCACATGGAGCCGTCCCTCAACCTTATAAAGGCCTGGCTCACTCGGCTGCTGGGGCACTTGCTCTGTCCGCCAATAAGCGGCCATCGCCCGAGAACCAAGACGGTCTTCAGTTGCCCCGTCTGCACTCCCGACATACTCACAATCCTTGCTCATCCCGCCGCCTCTCCTGTTTTTGATATTTTCTAAACGAGATGCCTTTAGATATGTTTGTCAATATATGTTTGTCAATATATGTTTTCGAGAAAATTTTTCCGTCAGGATTGCTTTTTAAAAAGGTCGACCACCTTGGCGGGTTCAGGCGAAGTCATCCCCTCAAGAGCAGCCATACCACGCCGTCGACCGGAATCTTCGGAGTGTTGATACCTCAAGGCCATGGCCGGGGTTTTCCATCCCGCCAACTCCATCATGTCACGCAGCTGCGTATTTGCGCGCCCAAGACGAGTTGCTCCTGTGTGCCGTAGCGTATGAAAGCAAACCCGATCACGATCGCGTTTCGCCCTACCCTCATTCATGCCAAGCTTTTCCACCACGTCGCGGAATACCCCAGGAGCCTGCCTATATGGCTTCCCACGGGCAGAAATAAACACCAGGCCGCTGTCCTTGCCTTGCCCCTTGCTCATGCCATGCAGCAGATCCACGACTGAATCAGAAAGAGGGATTGTCCTGTCTGTGCCATTCTTGGTTCCTCGGAAAACGGCCTGCCCGGCTATAAGGTCCACGTCTTTCCAGTCGAGGTTGAACGCCTCCCCTGCACGGCAACAAGTCAGGGCGCAAAATAGCGTAAGGCGGTAAGCGTGTGGATCTCTCTGCGCTAACGCATCGAGGATAGATTGAAGCTCCTTGGCGCTCAGAATTCGCGTGCGCCGATTACTCTCCGGCTTCAATGTTGCCCCAACATGCTTAGCCCTTGGCGGAGCATCAGGGACCATTTTTCGCATGAAGGCGTGGTCCATAACTTGCCGCAAAGTCAGGGCGATGTATTGACGGGTTCGCGGAGATAGCCCGGCGTCGACCATGGCCTTGATCAAAAAATCCCACTGCGCCAACCCTATTTGACGTATCGGGATGTGCCCCAAGAGAGGTTCCAACCAATTCTTGAAGTGACTTTCTTCCTTGTCCCAAGACTTGGCCTTCTTTCTCTGCTTTGCCGTAGACATGTACTCCGGCCAGTAATCTGCAAGCGTCACGCTTTCCTTTTCCTGGAGGCGCTTTTGCCGCTCCTCTTCAGCCTTGGCCAATTTCTCGGCCAATTCTTTTTCCGCCTTAGTCTTCGGGCCTTGAGTCAGCCCTTTTTTTGCTTTGGTGTACTCATTCAGTCTGGACATTGCCTCGCCAAGGTTCATGTCGTCGCTGGCCCATCCGAGCCCCTCAGTAACGCGCTTCCCGTCGACGGTGTAGCGAATGACAAAATATTTGTCCGGACCCTTCCCGTGCTTCCTGGTGGGATCAATGCGGACCCGGACGCCAGGAGCCAAAGTTTGCCATGTGTACGCCATACTACCCCCCTGTCCCTTGACTGAATTTTGAAATCCCTTGACTGAATTCTGTGCCCAATCTGTGCCCAATTTGGCCGTGAAACACGATATTCACAGGGCATCACATGTGAAAGCGATTATTCGTAAACAATTGATTCGTCAATAATATTGTGAAAGTTTGTGATGCGTAGTGAAGGCATTAGAAGAGATTTAAAATCCCTTGATCTTCGGATCGTGCGGGTTCAAGTCCCGCCCTGGGCACCAATAAAAATAAGGACTTGTCGAAATATTTACGACAAGTCCTTTTATTTTTATTTGAGCATCAAAACAGTTGTGCCCAATCTGTGCCCAATTCGATTTTTTTCGGCATTTCGCGAAGAACGACGACCGTCCTGCAAAGAGTCGTCACATCAGCAGTGAGAGACGGGACAAGGCGCTTGAAATGCGAAACCACTTTGCCCACTCCTAAACGTGACGTATGCCCAACAACTTGTCGAATTAAGACAAGCCAAGAACTTAATCTTCCGTGAGGTCTGCCTCTGCGACCTCCTCGTTCATCAAAGCCAGAAGCCTCGCCTCCATCTCTTCACGGGGCAGCCTCTCCATCGCCAATGTTTCCCTATACTCCGCAGCCCTGGCTAAAAGTGTGAAATGGGCAGCAATGCCTAGTTCGCTTATGGCGTCCCGGATATCGGTTAAGCCCAGGCGGAAAAACTCTTTTCGCGAGTTCACTTTGTTCACTCGGAGTTCGTTGAATTTCTTATGTAGTGCCGTTTCCAACGACGGGGCATCCTCGCTGAAGATCATAGCGTGAATGTCAAAGGGGAACGGCACCGAGGCGTCCCCGAGCTCTCGCACGCGGTCCAGGGGCTCAAGGCGCCTTGTCAGACCGATCTTGAACACGTCCCCGCCGAACGATCCCACATTCGAAATCACATAGACGTGTCCGGAACGTGTCTGTTGCGCCATGGACAGAGCGCGCTGAGCCCGCGCCTCGGCTTCTTGGAGCTTTTCCATGAGGCCGGCCAGCTGTTGCTCATATTTTGCCTTTTGATCTTCTGACGCCTGCGCCATTTCTGCCCGAGCTTTTTCCACCGCGGCCTGAATTTTGGCCTCATCCTTCGCTGCGTCCCTGATGGCCTTTTCGTACTCCCTCCTGGCCCGCTCCTCTTCCCTGATGCGCTCCTTGATGGATCGCTGCTCTTCACGCTCCAAGTTTTTGAGCTCGACAAGAACGGCGCCCCATCGCAATTCTTCCAGTCTTGCATTTCGGAAAGATTCTGTGATCCGGGCATTCCTGAAGGCCTGCCCATTCTTGTTCACCAAGACAAAGGCATCGAGGACCTCCTGACGCAACTTTCCGACATTCTCGGCTTTGGTCTTGGCCAGAATGGTGTCCACCTTTCCATTAAAGGCGTCGATGACAAAGGCGATTGCCGTTCTTCGCCGGACATCTTCGACGTAATCACAGTTGGCGGCCTGCCCTCCTTTGATCATGGTTTTGGATATTATCCTCGCCTGTTTCATTTTTTCACCAGCATCCGTAAAGCCAAATTCTTCGGCTAAGCCATCCAGGACACTTTGAGACGGCACGATATATTCGTCACCGTAGCCTTCGATGACATTTTTTAAGGCGTTAGCAACTGCTTGATATTCGCTGGCCCTATCACGGGCATCCAGGGCGTCCGCAGCGATTTCGATCGCCTTCGCTTTTGCTTCGGCAATCATTTGGTCAGCTTCATCTCGAGCTTTTTGCATATGGGTGTTTGAGCGTTTTAGTACTTCCTGTAAAACATCGCGCGCCTTGGCCTCAGCTTCGCGGACTGTCTCTTCGGCTTTTGTCTTTGCCTGACCAAGGGTAGTCCTTGCTTCGGCCAACGAGGCGTGGGCGCCTGCAATGATTTCGGCAGCCTTTTCTTCCGCATCTATCACTGGACGATAACGTTCAAGTTGCCCATTGATCTTCTCAAGCGAGGACTTGGTCCCATGAAGATCCTCTTCGAGGACTGATATCCGATGTTCTCTTTCGCCACATCGTGTCGCAAGTTCGTGGTTTTCTACCTTGAGAAGCTTTTGCTTTTTCGCTTCCACGATCCAAAGAATGAAAAACACTACGGCTACGAAAAGAACGCCAAAGGCTAAGACTATACCCACTACGTCCCGCTCCATGCCTACCCCCCGGATAAGATCTATTTTAGGGCGGCGTAGCAGGCTTTCGAGCGCCGGTCAGTAATAAATAATGTCATACATGGTTTGAAGATAGGACAGGTGGCTGTGAGCCTGGACAAAGCCGACTTGTCTCGTAGGTAGATGCTCCCGTCGCCGCATGGTCCCCCCTTCTGTCAAAAACTGACAACTCTACGCCCTTAAAATTCAGACCCCCCAATGTTGTAAAACTGTCGATCATGAAAACGAGACTAGGGGTTAACTTCTTAACCTCAAGAATCCTTGTCTATCAAGCAGGGCTTTATCTGATAGGCAACACGAGAGGGCCTTTACCGCAACGCCGTTCTGGAGTTGTTTTTCCTTGACTTTCAATCCTCAGTTCGACATAAGGTGAAAGATTGGAGGATCTTATCATGAAAACTATCTCGTGCAGCATGAAGCCCCTGAAATTTCACCAGTACAAGAGACGGAAGAGCCACGACATGCGTGAACAAAAGCAGATTCCTGGCAACATTGATCAGGCCTGGACCTGCCATAACACCGTTGTTATCCCCACTCCTACCGCCAAGGAGGCCTTGGAAATGATGCACCAGATCAAGGCCGCCGCCAATGCCCGACAACGGTTCGATCCGGCAAAGAACAACCTCGTGTACGACGGCATCCTCTCTTTTTCTCACGAGGCCCAAGGCGTAGTCCATGCCCTTGATGTGCAGGAGCAGGTCCGCAGGATAGTGGAGTCCATTCGGGAGGTCTGCAAACTGCACAAGGGGCGACTGATCGGCCTTACGATCCATCGAGACGAATACGCCATTCACGCCCACTTCCAGGTCCTTGCCGTCGGCGAAGATGGAAGAATGCTCCGGATAGGTCCACGGGACTGCAGGCAGCGCCAGGACGTAGCCGCCCGGGCCTGGGGAGACCTTGGCATTGCCCGGGGCAAACCGAAACGCCAGAGGATTGAAGACGGGGATCTTTGGTCAGAAATTATTAAGCGGAGCGTGCGGCAGCTGCACGAAGACCTTCCGCGTGAAATTGCGGATATGGCGGCCCAAAACGCCGTGCTCAGAGAAGAAAATGAGCGGCTCGCCAAAGAGGCATGGAGGATCCATGCTCAGTATCAGGAGATCCTGAAACGCCTAGGTGTAGCCCAAGAAGTCCTTGCTGCCGAGGAAGGTATTTTGATTGACCAAAATACGATTGAGGACGGGCCAAGGACGGCGATGGCCATGTCGAAGTAATTGAACAGCGCCCGCGAGCCGATCACTATGTCAGCTTGCGGGCGCTTGATGATTGCGGAGCGCTGCTAATTAGCCCTTTGGCCACGATCCAGGTCCAAAACACGGTTACGCATGGCGATAATATCCATGGTAACCGAATCCAAGATCGCAACCGCAGCGGCCAGATGAACTTCGCGAGCATCCGCGGACTCCGCCTCGTCCATCATCCAAATTTCAGATTTCAAAGCTTTGGCCTTAGCCTCGGTCAAATTAAATTCTCTGCTCATGTTCTCCCCCTTGATTGTTTCGAAGTCCAAATTATCAAATGATGGCAAATCTTTATTCTCGGATCCAGTCTGGACCCAGAATGCTTGGCGAGAAAGCTTACATTCAATCGCATAGCGCCGTACCGACTCTTTACTGAATCCGCCTCCTCGCGCAATTGGGCTCAACTTTGAGCTCTTAATATCGCGCCTCGGCTGCGACTTGCTGCAAGAATACCCCAATTGTCTGAGGTATTGCCAAACTTGATACGGATGCTTGAGCGGATCGGGAAGGTTGCCCTTGAACAGATCTTGGTCTTCTGTCTTCATAGAGCCGTCGCCCCTGTCTGGTAGTTTAAGAAAGCCCCGTGGAAGTGAGCTGCGAGAACCTTCCACGGGGCTAGGTGTATATTGACCGGTCAGGGGTTATGAGCCCATGACCGGCCAGCCAGGCCACACCGGGCCGCAGGTTGGTGAAGCCTGGCGAAAAGCGGGATACTGCCCGCACTTTTCTATGTATCGGTTGAGATTGCGCGGTCTCGTCTTTTTTTCTGCTCAACCGTCGCGATGTAATTCCAGCGCTTGGCGGCGACTTGAAAGACATCCATTTCTTGATCGGAGAGGTAGGCCAAATCGCCCTGGGTAACGGCCTGGTTCATCGCGTTATGAAGGCGGCGCAAGCCCGACTTCTTTAACTTTATGACAAGTTTCTTGAACGCCATGTCAGCTCCCGTGCACGAGTTTGTGCTTGCTCAGTGTCCGTGCAAACTCCTTGAGTCCGTCATACTCGGTCCGGGAGTGCGTGGTCATGCTTGTCTCGCGGTCGCCTGCTGCCAATGTCACCCGGAAAGAATCAGAGACACGACCGCCGGAGGCTAGACCACTGAGCCCTGCGACGAGGCGTTGTAGATCAGATCCAGAACGCACCCGGTTCAGGCTTTCCATGAGTCCCGGCATAAGGCGGGAGATCATGCGCGTGGAGTAGGCATTGGTCACGAACTCCCCGCCAGCAAGGCCGATAGGCATGCCGCCCTTAATGATACCCATGAGGTTGTCCCGCAGGCTGTAGCCGGGGAGGCGGCCGCCAAAGGCAAAGCCGGGAACAGGGCCGCCTTTCGCGCGGCCTTTACCTTTCGGATACACGTCTATGTGAACAGTCGTCACCGTGACGGTCTTGTCCTTGATCTTGGCCAGCTCTGATTGGATATGCTTCAGGACTGGGGACGCTTCGTCGTTGGTAGAGAGTTGCATCTCAAGGGCCGCGACCGAGTCCTGCATTTCCTTGATGGTCTGCAAATCCGTCTTGGCCTGGTCGACCTGTTCGGCCAACGTCTTGCGCGTTGCTTCCGCTGCCTGCTCCTGGATCAGGATGCCTTGCTCCAAGGCCTTGCCCGCATCGAGCACGCCGGTTACTGCAATGGCGTTGGCATTGGCGGCAGAGACCAGGGTCTGTTCGCCGTTCTTGATCTCGGTGTTCAGATCAGCGAACTGCTCTTGCGCTTTCTTGGCCCAGCTCGCGGCCAGCTCGCCGTCGCCTCCGGACAGCGCAAGCTTGGCTTTGGACAGGCTCTCGTTGGCCTGTTTGAGTTTGTCCTGATAGGCGTCATAATCGGACATCGTGGTCCGCAGCAGTGAACGGACCTTTTCTTCTGTCGAAAGCGAAGCAGCAGCACGCTGGTCTTGCAACTTCTTGACCTGGTCGGAGTACTTCTTTTCCTCGGTCTCAAGATCCTTGAGCTTAGCCTTGATGTTCGTGGTGATCTCGTCCCACTTCACGGCCTTGAATTCTGCCAGGTCAGACTGAATGGACTTGATCTGCTCTGCCGTCGCAGCCTCGGCCTCGATATGGCCCTTATATTTTGCCAGCAGATTCGCCGTGCGCTGATCGTCGAGCGCTTCCATTTGTGCGATATGGACCTGCTCTTTCGCCAAGCGTTTTGCGTTGGCCTCATTAAGCTTTGCTTCAAGCTCCTCAGTTCCGGAAAACATCTTGTCCCAGATGGAAATATCGTCAGATGCAAAAGATCTCTTCCAGATATCCAGCGCTGCTGATGTTTCAGATATGGTATGTTTCAGCGCCATGAATGCTACGGTTATGCCCCCAACTACCGCCGCTCCGGTGCCGGCGGCTGTCATTGCCGCCCCTGCACCAGCCCCGCTGCCTAAAGCACCAGCGAGTCCTGTTTTCGCTCCCCAGCCAGCGCCGAAAAGGATCCATCCCAGCCCATCCGGAATGGAATCGTAGATTGATTTGACCTTTAACAGGGCTCCTTCGAATTTTTGCATTGCGCCGACGATGCCATGGCCAATGTCTTGGGCGATCGTCTTAAGGCTTCCGTCCTTGATCATGCGCGTCAGGGTGTCCAAAATTCCTTGCAGCCGCTCCTTCATGTAATCAAAAACCCCGGAGTCCATGACCGCCTTGGCGAACAAAGTAATCTGGTCCTGTAGGTTGGACCACATCCCAGTCCAGCCTTTGGAAAGCAGTTCCATGCCGCCACCAAACCTTTTTTCAAAGGTCTCTCCAATAAACTGCGATATCGCGGTTGACGTTTTGTCCACGGTCTTTGTCATCTCTCGGCCAGCCTCAGACCACGCAAAGGTAACCTTGTCGCCTTCAACCTTGGCCCGAACTCCGAATTCCTTCATGCGTTCAAACTCGCCAGTGGTCGCGTCCGCAAACATCTCTACGGCGTCGTTAAGATTCTTGCCCATGGCCGCAGCGGTGTCGCCAAGGACTTTCAAATATTTTGTCGGCTCGAGCCCGTAGCTCGCCAGCTTCTTGAAGGCATTGGCCACCTCTTCGAGCTCGTAGGGTGTCGTCGCGGTGAACTCGGTGATCCAGTCCAACGCCTCTTTGGCCTTTTGGCTTGAACCTGTAACCGTACTTAGTGAGAGCTCCAGGTTCTCGAACGTCGCGGCTGTGTTGACCATATTGTTGAACAAGGCTCCAAAGCCAATGCCGGCCACCGCGCCCTGAAGGGAAAACACGGTGGACTTCATACTGTTGAGCGCTTGTCCCACCGCCTTGAGCTGCTTGGTCGCGACATCCTTTGCGGTGACGACTATTTGAATTTCATTTTGTGACATTATTCCTCCATTCGGGAGAGAACTTCCCGGTGCCGCGCTTTGCGTGCCCTCCGGGCTGTGAGAAGATGTAAAGTTGTGGCTTTGGAATCCCCGGGAAAGAGAGCCCTATGCTCTCCCCCCGGGAGTCGCGGGGCACTAGCGGCCGATTGGCAAAGCCTCCAAGCCCAGGCGACAAAAACTATTCGCCATCACCGGTACTCTTGATCATCCCACGCCAACCGGCTTGAGCTACGGAAAAGTCTGTCCGGACCTTGAATTCCATTCGATCTGTTCTCCAGTCGACTCGATCTTTCACGACAGGCCCTTCGCTCCCCAAAAAGCTTAAGCGAAGAAAGGGAGTTGGAAATACTTCCGGGGCGCAGCTGAGGAACCAATTCGTTGCGGAGCCGCCAAGGCTACTATCCTCGAGTTCTGCCGCAACTATGGGCTCAAGCCCGTATTTCTCCTTGAAAATATTCCCTACACCGGAATTGTCCTGGCCGGGCAGGCTTGTTGCGTAGCACAGCGCCCAAGCGGTCATTTCAAGGGATGGCGGGACAATCAAAAATCGGGGTTCAATAGAGAGAGGGTTTCCGCTCGAATCCTTCTGGAGACGCAGGGCAGCCAAGGATTTGCCCAGACTCGCGAAGCCCAGAGGATCGTCCATGAGATTGCCACGGTCGGAGTGAAAGACACTCTTCCCGTCAGACAGCACCTTGGAGCCGAGCAGGGCCGTGTAGGCGGTGCGTGAATTGGTCCTGGCTGCGGTGATGCCCATAGCCTTCGGGATGCGCCTAAAAACACCGATCTCGTCATTGATGAGGGCGGTGTCGCTAATGGCAAAAATGCCGCCGCGCTTTTCAAGAACCGCAGTCTCTTCGCCGTCCACAGCGTCGAGATTCGTGTATTCGCCAGACTCGCGAATGATCGGCAATTCCCCTGGGAATCCAACCGATATGATGCTTGTCGGCTTGTAATTCGAAACTGATTCAAGAGTAGTCCATCGCTCATACGTGCGCGGAGAACTCGAAAAGCCTTCCCTCAAAAACTTTGTGGCCACACTTGCCATGATGGCTGGAAAGTCACTGGTTGTCAGGGCCCTTGAAAAAAGCTGGTCCGCAGACTCACGACCCAATGGCACCAATCCTTCTCGTTTGCAGACTTCGCGCGCCAATTCGCGGATAGTCATGCTTTCCCCTTGCCCACGACAATCTAGTCTTCCAACAAACAAGTCAGACATTCTCTTGACATAAGCTTCATCTTTTTGCTTTTGCATGATTTAAATCTCCTATGCTGATTCAGATGCATGCATAATAAAATAACAAAAAGACAAGTAAACCCATATATGGAATTAAAAACGGTACATATAGAATATTTTATTCCATACATTATAAAAAAGGTATTGAGTCTTCAATGTTTCTTTTTAGCCTATAATATTCTGACGCGAGATCAAGAGAGTTTTGATAGGCAAGGAAAACCATTATTCCTTTCCAAAATCCGTTACATTTCCTGCATCTATACCGCCTTACTGGATGATCAGTCTTTTCGATGTATATTTCATTGTGGCCACAAAGCGGGCATCGCTTCATGTCAAAGAACTTTTCCGGATTTTCCAAGGGAGAGTATTTTGGCTGCATAATTCCATCCTCGTTTACAATGAAAAAATTTGAAGGAACCCAGGGAGAGCGCTTCACAACTAGCCCCCGACCCATTGCCTGATTTTAGGGAGGGCGGCCTCAAGGTCGTGCACCTCAACCTCTTTGAATTCGTAGCCGCCAGCTTCAAGGACAAGATCCATAACGGGGATCTCGCGCAGCATAGATTCCAGCCTGCGCAATAGGGCCCAATTCTTGGGATCCATACTCCAGTCCATCGGTGCCATCGTCACGCCGCGCGAGCTGCTGATCATGACCGGCGTATTTTGCATGAGGCCGATAAACTCGTCGCACATACCGAGGTACCACCGGCGGTACTCCTCTTCCTTGGTCCCTGGGGCAGCAATTTCCGAGACAGCCTCTTGCGCCAGGCGGCTCTGCTTTCGCTGCTCTACAGTCCTTCGGACATGCGAGGGTAATCCGGCCAAGACCCACGTGCGGATGTCAAGGCCCGCGCCAAAGGCGTCGCCAGCGTCCTTGCCCATGCTAGGCGGCGCGGGCCAGCGCTTGCACTGTGGGAACTCACGATCCCAAAACCGAGCCGAATTTACAGCCCCAGCCTGGTCGTAATCCAGTGCATTCAAAATCAGATCCGAGGATAGAAGTATTGCCGCGCTTTCCGCTTCAGGGCGCTTGCTCGCGCCACCGAGAGCCATTGCCCCGATCCCAAGGTCCCTGACCTTCGACCAGATCATGACCGCGTCCCGTTCGGTCTCAACCAGCACCCAGATTTTGGCGTCGCGCCCGTACCGGTTGAACATTTTCGTTGAGCCCGGAACCTCCCAGTAGCGCAGATCGGCCCCAAAATTCGTTTCCGCGTTCGGCCTCCGGACCTTGATTTTTACCACCCGGCCATGGGCGAGCATCGGGAGCACTAACCCTTCCGGCAGCCAGATCTTCTTTTCCCTCCCGTCTTTCACTTGTGGCTCAAGGCCCCAGGACGGGCGCGGTACAGCCTTGTCTTCATCGTTCCACCCAAGCATGCACGCCTTCGCGGCTTCGGCGCTCACGCCCCACTCAGCGAGCTGTGCAAGCACTTCCTGGTTCGACTCAAGACGTGCCGCTGAATGCCGGACAAATTCGGTTGCTCTCTCTTGCCATAAAGAAGGGGCGGGCTCGGTTACGACCGGGGTCCAGTCGCGACGAACTGGAGCCGCCGGCGTGCGGGGCTCGCTCTTTGCGCTTGGCGCAAATTCTGACTTGAAGGATTTGAATGCCTCGACGTCGTCGAGCTCGCGGAGGGCCGCATAGACTGAGATGAGATCCCCGCCTTCGCCACAACCGAAACAATGTGCCAGGTCGCTCGCGGGACTATAGGAAAATGAGCCACCAACAGTTCCCTCGGTGTGCCAAGGGCACGCGGCCCACACTTCCCCACCAGTGCGTGACGTGTCGACCTCGCGCAAGATG
>Ga0265295_1005426_pt1 | contig 16262 bp, 10 predicted proteins | sample Munlansysbiofilm_FD_192503 | JGI IMG/M metagenome (GOLD analysis project Ga0265295, IMG submission 192503) | Leachate microbial communities from a municipal landfill in Southern Ontario, Canada - Methane capture system biofilm | ecosystem: Engineered > Solid waste > Landfill > Unclassified ... | reverse complement strand
AGGATCTTTTTCCCATGAAACCATCTGAACCTTAAGTTTCAGTGGAGCTTCATAGGTATATCCCTTCTGGATACATTCAAGCGGACTGTACTTGATCTTCAGCTTGACCCGGTCACCACAATAATCGCAACGAGGTATTTCTATCTTTTTATGTTCCCCGCAGTAACAACAGACTCTATTTTCTTCAAGGGCATCCTCAGACGGAAGAAGGGCTCCACAGCTCTGGCAGCGCGGCCTGGAATTCTCTACCCCTTTAAGGCGACCGCATTTACATTCCCAATCGCCAATGGTATAGCTCAGAAATTGAAGTTCAGTGGTTTCCTTAAAATCGGTAATAGGAAAAACATCCTTGAAGGCTGCCTGAAGTCCGACATCTTTTCTTTCTTCAGGCAGAAGATCCATCTGAAGAAACTCGTCATAGGATTTTTTCTGAATTTCCAGAAGGTCTGGCAGAGGAAACTCTGTCTTAATTACAGAAAAATCGACCCTCTGACGATAAGTATTATTGTTTTGATCAAGCATGATGGCTCTCTAAAAAAGACTTTGATAGCTTTTATTTTCTATCATTAAAAATTTAATTTTTTAGCCCAGATTATTGTATTTCAATCACTGCCCCGACTTCAGCAAACTTGGCTTTGATGGACTCAGCTTCTTCCTTGCTGACACCTTCCTTCAGAGTCTTGGGCACACCATCAACAAAATCCTTGGCTTCTTTCAGGCCAAGATTGGTGACTTCGCGCACCACTTTAATTACCTGAATCTTCTGACTGCCCACATCTTTGAGTATAACATCAAAAGAACTTTTTTCTTCAGCTGCCTTAGCTTCTCCTTGGGGAGCCGCTCCACCAGCCATCATTACCGGAGCTGCCATGGCGGCACTGATACCATAACGGTTCTCAAACTCTTTGATGTAGTCAATGAGCTCCACAACTGTCAGGTTGTCCAGATGAGCGAAAAACTGTTCTTTGGTAAGTTTTTCTTGTTTTTCCATTGTTCTGTTCTCTCCTTTACTTGAACTTAGTTCAAGGGATATTCCCTCAATTCTCTTTTTTATCCTTGAGACCAGTTAACAACCTTCCCATATTAACCATGGGGGTTTGAAGAGTTCTCAAGAACTGGTTTAACGGATATGAAATTAGATACCCGATTCTGGCGATTAAATCCTTTTTTGAATTTAATCTGACTATATCAGCAAACATTTCAGGGGCCAAATAATGACCTTCTACTACTCCGGCCTTTATTTCCAAAACCTCACCTTGATTTGAAAAGTCCTTCAAAAGCCTGGCCAGAGCAATGGGATCATTGTCAGTAAAGGCCAGAGCTGTTCTACTCTGAAAATATGGTTTGAGCTCTGGGAAACGCTGGCCTATAGCTCTGAGAGCCAGCCTGTTTTTAACAACCCTCAGTTTATAACCATTCTTCTTGAGGAGCTTTCTGAGTTCTACCATTTTCCAAACTGGCATCTTTTTATAATCAACCAGATACCAGGTATGGTTTTTTTCAAGGGCTTCTTCCAGCTCCTTAACAATTTTGAATTTGGCCTCTTTTTTCACTTGTGAACTCCTATTTTTCTAAGACCCCTTCTGAAATCTTAAAGGATGGTCCCATCGTTGACGATATAAACATAGATCGGATGTATTTACCTTTGACTGCCGGCGGCTTAGCTTGAAGGACTGCCTGGATAAAAGCTTTGATGTTTTCCACCAGCTTCTCTTCAGGGAAAGAAATCTTGCCAACTCCAGCATGGACAATTCCAGCTTTGTCGACTCTGAACTCCACTTTACCGGCTTTGGTTTCTTCGATAGCTTTTTTAACCTCAAAGGTCACCGTACCGGCTTTAGGATTTGGCATTAACCCCTTGGTGCCCAGAATTCTTCCTAATTTACCAACGCTTCTCATCATATCAGGAGTGGCAATGACCACATCAAAATCAATCCAGCCAGAAGAAATCTTTTCTATGAGTTCTTCTCCGCCTGCATAATCAGCGCCGGCCGCCTCAGCTTCTTTAATCTTTTCTCCAGAAGCAATAACACAAATCTTTTTGCTCTTGCCAGTGCCATGTGGTAGGACCACCGTCCCTCTGACCATCTGGTCTGAATACTTTGGGTTCACTCCAAGACGAAGGGCAATTTCCACCGTCTCATCAAACTTAGAGTATTTTGCCTGCTTCAGCAGGCTGACAGCTTCTTCGATAGAATATTCCTTATTTTCTTCCTTCAAGGATTTTGCTTTGAGATAGTTCTTACCGTGCTTACTCACTGACGATCTCCAATCCCATATTTTTGGCTGTCCCCTCAATAGATTGGATAGCCTTTTCTAAATCATCGGTGTTCAAGTCTGGAAGCTTGATTTTGGCAATTTCCTCAAGCTGTTTTTTAGTAACCTTCCCGACCTTCTCCTTATTAGGGGCGCTCGAACCTTTAGCAATACCAGCTGCCTTCTTTAACAGGAAAGAAGCTGGGGGAGTTTTTATAACAAAGGTAAAGCTTCGGTCCTTAAAAACGGTAACCACCACAGGAACAATGGTGCCCTCTTCCATACTCTTGGTCCGGTCATTAAACTGCCGGACAAAATCCATCAAATTAATACCGTGAGGAGCTAAGGACGGACCTACCGGCGGAGCCGGGCTGGCCTGTCCGGCTACAATCTGCAATTTGACTTTGGCCACAACTTCCTTAGACATTAATTCCTCCTAGATTTTTTCGACCTGCAGGAACTCCAGCTCTACTGGAGTAGAGCGGCCGAAGATTGTCACCATCACTTTTAAGGTATTACGCTCGTGGTTTACTTCTTCAACTATCCCGTTGAAATTATAGAATGGACCATCAATAATTCTGACGGCCTCACCTTTTTCGAAACTATGTTTTGGCTTCGGTTTTTCTGAAGTGACCTCCATGTGATGGATGATTTTGTTCACTTCTTCCGGGCTCAACGGGGTTGGCTGGTGCCCTGACCCTACGAACCCGGTGACCTTGGGAATCTGGCGGATCATCAACCAGGTTTCATCATTCATTTCCATTTCTACCAGAATATATCCCGGATAAGGCTTCTTAGTTGTCACTACCTTTTTACCGCTCCTTATCTCCACCACATCTTCAGTTGGAATGACAATTTGGCCAATGTTATCTTCAAGCTTCATCTCCGTTGCTTTCAGACGGATAGACTCAGCCACGAAATTTTCAAAACCAGAATAAGTGTGAATTACATACCAGTTCTTGGCCATTTAGATCCTGCTTTATCCAAAGAATGTTTTTATCTGGGCTATCAGCCAGGAAAAAATTACATCAATAAAAAAGAGGTAAAATCCGAAGAAAATAACGGTGATAATTACAATAACAGTTGTCCCGCGGACCTCCTGTCTTGACGGCCAGGTTACCTTCTTTAACTCAGCCCGGACGTCTTTTAAGAAATTTACAAAACGTTTGTACCAGGGTAGCTTATCACTCATTTTATCTATGCCTTTTTATCATCCCTATACTGGCGGGTGAGGCAGGACTCGAACCCGCAACCTGCGGTTTTGGAGACCGCTGCTCTAGCCAATTGAGCTACTCACCCTCAGTCCATTAGCCATTATTTAACTTCTTTATGAAGCGTATGCTTGTTGCAGAATGGACAGAATTTTTTTAGTCCCAGTTTTTCGGTCTGCGTCTTCTTATTCCTGGTGGTGCTATAGTTCCGGCGCTTACATTCCGAGCACTGAAGAGTAATTATTTCCCTCATCTTTAAATCCTTAACTCAGAATATCTGATCCCGCTTGTTCCTATTCCAGAATTTCGGTGACTGTTCCGGCTCCTACAGTTCGGCCACCTTCTCTGATGGCAAACCGCAGACCCTTCTCCATGGCTACCGTGGTTATCAACTCTACCTCTACGTTGGCATTATCTCCAGGCATCACCATCTCTACCCCAGCAGGTAACTTCACCGTCCCTGTCACATCTGTCGTCCGAAAATAAAACTGCGGCCGGTAACCAGTAAAAAATGGCGTGTGCCGCCCACCTTCATCTTTGGTCAAAGCGTAAATCTGTGCCCGAAACCTCTTGTGCGGAGTAATCGTCCCAGGCTTGGCTAATACCTGCCCCCGCTCTACCTCATCTTTCCCTATACCCCTTAACAAACATCCTACATTGTCTCCAGCCTGCCCACTGTCCAATATCTTCCGAAACATCTCTACCCCAGTCACCACCGTCTTCCTCGTCTCCCCAAATCCTACTATCTCTACCTCATCCCCTACCTTCACTACTCCTCTATCTATCCGACCAGTCACCACCGTCCCTCGCCCAGTTATCGAAAATACATCCTCTATCGACATCAAAAATGGCTTGTCTACTTCCCTAACCGGCTCAGGAACAAACTCGTCTAAAGCCTTCACTAACTCCCATATCGGCTGACCCCCTTCCCCCTCCGGATCCGATAAGGCCTTGGTCGCACTCCCTCGTATCACCGGCGTCTTGTCTCCAGGAAATTCATACTTGCTCAATAACTCCCTGACCTCTAACTCCACTAAATCCAATATCTCCGGATCATCCACTAAGTCTACCTTGTTTATAAAAACTACTATCGCCGGAACATCTACCTGCCGAGCTAATAATATGTGCTCCCTCGTCTGCGGCATCGGCCCATCATCCGCCGCTACCACCAATATCGACCCGTCCATCTGCGCCGCACCACTGATCATGTTCTTTATGTAATCAACATGACCAGGACAATCTATGTGAGCATAGTGACGCTTCTCCGTCTCATACTCCACATGCGATAAGGCCACCGTCAATATCTTCGTCGCATCCCGACGAAACATCTTGGCGTCAGCCTTGGCTACCTCATCATATGCCTTATACTGCGCCAGTCCCTTGGTCGATAAAACCTTAGTAATCGCCGCCGTCAACGTCGTCTTCCCGTGATCTATGTGCCCTATCGTCCCTATGTTTACATGCGGCTTCGTCCTGGCAAACTTTTCCTTGGCCATCTCTTTTACCTCCTGTCTTCATTGAAGGGAATTCTCCCTTCGATTCTGGCAATTATTTCTCCCTGAACCTCTGGCGGGGTCTGTTCATACCTGAAAAACTCTAAGGAAAAAGAACCTCGTCCCTGAGTTATAGTTCTCAGGATAGTGACATAACCAAACATTTCGGCCAGAGGGACAAAAGCTCTGATAACTCGGGAACTCCCCTTTAATTCCATGGCTTCGACCCGGCCTCTCCTGGAGTTTATATCTCCGACCAGCCCACCAACATAATCATCAGGGGTAATTATTTCTAGCTTCATAATAGGCTCAAGAATAACCGGGCCGGCTTTCTTTCCAGCTTCCTTAAAAGCCATAGCTGCAGCTATTTTATAAGCTATGGGCACTGAATCAACCTCATGGAGACTGCTCTCCAGTAAGGTTACTCTAATATCAGTTACCTGATAGCCGATCAATAGACCAGCCTCTAAGGCTTCTCTTACCCCATTTTCAATTTCTGAAACAAACTCTGCTGGAATAATGCCCGCCTTTAGATTGTTAAAGAATTGGAAACCCTGCCCTCGCGCTAATGGTTCGATCCTAAGCCGGCAGTGCCCGTACTGAACTTTACCGCTAAGTTGTTTGATGAATTTAGCTTCGCCCTCAGCTTCTCTGGTAATGGTCTCTTTATAGGCTACCTGAGGTCGGCCCAGCTTGGCTTGAACTGCAAACTCTCTGACTAACCTGTCCATTATAATCTCCAGATGCAGTTCTCCCATTCCTTTGACCAGAGTCTGCCCAGTCATGGGATCTTGAACCACTTTGAAGGTCGGATCTTCAGCCATTAATCTTTCCAGAGCATTGAACAGCTTTTGATGATCAGCCTTAGTCCTGGGCTCAATAGTAGCCGAAACTACTGGCTCAGGAAAGGTAGGGGCCTCTAAAAGAACAGGCCGGCTTTTAAGGCAAAGGGTATCACCGGTTGACAGGGTCTTCATCCCACCAAAAGCTGCTATGTCACCGGCATAGACTTCGCTTATTTCGCGTCGTTTATTGGAATGCATTTCCAGCAATCTGGTAACTCTTTCTTCCTGATCTTTAGTGGCATTGTAAACAGAGGAACCGACCCGCAGCTTTCCGGAATAAATCCGGAAGTAAGCCAAATTGCCCAGAAAAGAATCATTCATAATTTTAAAGACCAGGGCACAGAAAGGCTCACTGTCAGAGGCTTTTCTAATTTCTTTCTGGCGGGTTTTAGGATGATAACCTTCAACAGGTGGAATGTCAATTGGAGAGGGTAGATAATCAACGATACCATCAAGCAGCGGATGAATGCCTTTATTCCTGAAGGAAGCCCCAAAAAATACCGGGAAGATTTTTAAATCTAAGGTACCTTTTCTTATGGCCTTTTTGGCCTCTTCAGAAGTAATCTCTTCATCATCTAAATACTTTTTCATCAGTTCATCATCAACGTCACTGAGGACTTCCAGCATCTCTCTTCTTTTGAACTCAACTTCCTCTATATATTTTTTAGATACCGGTCGTTTTTCAAAATTGGCTCCTCCGAGGTCGTTATCCCAGATAATTTCCTGCTTTTCTACGAGGTCGATTACTCCAATAAAAGTATCTTCTTCTCTCAGGGGAATTTGAACAGGCAGGGCCCTGGCTCCCAGACGGGTAGTCACCTCATCAATTACTCTTACGGGGTCAGCACCTAATCTATCCATTTTATTCACGTAAATTACTCGAGGCACATGGTATCTGTCGGCTTGTCTCCAGACTGTCTCAGACTGGGACTCTACACCCCCGACCGCACACAAAATAATAATCGCCCCATCAAGGACTCGCAGCGATCGCTCGACCTCAGCAGTGAAATCGACGTGTCCTGGGGTGTCGATTATATTTATTCGGTGATCTTTCCAGTAGCAGGTTGTGGCGGCTGCTGTTATGGTAATGCCACGCTCCTGTTCCTGAACCATCCAGTCCATGACGGCAGTGCCCTCATCAACTTCTCCCATTTTGTAAGTAATTCCTGTAAAGTACAGTATCCTCTCTGTAGTGGTAGTCTTCCCCGCATCGATATGAGCCATAAGGCCAATGTTCCTGACTCTTTCGATCGGGCACATCCGCATAAAGACTTTTCTCCATTTATCGATAAAAAAATTAAATTTATCGGCTCTTTTATAACTTTATTTTTTACCATTTATAGTGGGCAAAAGCTCGGTTGGCCTCAGCCATTTTATGAGTATCTTCTCTTTTTTTGACGGCTGCTCCTTTATTAGAGAGAGCATCAAGAATTTCAGCAGATAGTTTTTCCTCCATGCTTCTTCCGCTGCGCTCCCTGGAGAACCTTATTAACCAGCGCATACCAACAGAAATCGACCTTTGTTCTGGCACCTCTACCGGAACTTGGTAGGTAGCTCCGCCAACTCTTCTTGACTTAGTTTCCAGCATGGGCCGGACATTATCTATAGCTTTTTCGACCACCTTAAGCGGGTCTTCTTTCGTCTTTTGTTTTAAGATGTCCATAGTGTTATAAACGACTTTTTCCGCCACACTTTTCTTGCCATCTTTAAGGACAAGATTTATCATCTTACCAATCAGGGTAGAATTATAGACCGGATCCGGCTGTGGTTTCCGTTTCCTGACTATTCCACGTCTCGGCATGTTTCTTCTCCTCGCTCAGCTCACTGCCCGGGAGCCTTTTTCTCTTTGGGCTTCTTGGTTCCGTATCTGGAACGACCCTGAAATCTATTTTGGACTCCCTCGGAATCAAGGGCACCACGAATAATGTGATATCTGACGCCAGGCAAATCTTTGACTCTTCCTCCCCTTATTAGAACTATAGAGTGTTCCTGCAGATTGTGTCCAATTCCCGGAATATAAGCAGTAACTTCTACGCTATTAGTAAGCCTGACCCTGGCTACTTTTCTCAAAGCAGAGTTAGGCTTCTTGGGCGTGGTGGTAAAGACACGAACGCAAACTCCTCTTTTCTGCGGACAGGTTTCCAAAGCCGGAGCTTTACTCTTATACTTTTTGAGCGTCCTGCCTTTTCGCACAAGCTGATTAACAGTTGGCACTTATAATTCTCCTCTTTTCAGAAAAAATAAATTTTCTTCTTCCAGGATGAACTTCCCGGAAAATATGCTTGAAGAATAGCAAAAACAGCTTGCCTTGTCAAGAAATTAACAGGCTATTTTGTTTTTTTTACACTCTAATGTCCGGCCTGGATTTCTACCTCTTTTTCTTCTTTTCCAGCCGGCTCTTCTCTCAGAATAACGTTCCGGTAATACTTGAACCCCGTGCCAGCCGGAATAAGCCGGCCCATAATGACGTTCTCTTTGATTTTTCTTAAGTAATCAATTTTGCCATAAAGAGCTGCCTCAGTCAGCACTCTGGTGGTCTCCTGGAAGGAAGCCGCCGCAATAAAGCTATCAGTACTCAGGGCACTCTTGGTGATACCAAGCAGCAGGGGACGGGCTTTAGCCGGTTTGCCTCCTTTTTTCAGAACTTTCTCGTTTTCCTCCTGGAATTTGAACTTATCAACCTGCTCGTCAACCAGAAATTCAGTATCACCTACCTCTTCAATCTTTACCCAACGCAACATTTGTCTGATGATTATTTCAATATGTTTATCGTTGATGATAACACCCTGCAGCCGATACACCTCCTGAACTTCTCTTAGGAGATATTCCGCCAGCTCTTTTTCACCAAGGACCTTCAGGATATCATGAGGATTTATTGGCCCATTCATCAGAGCAGTCCCCGCCTTAATTTTTTCTCCGTCTGAAACCAGAAGATGGGCACTCTTGGGAATAAGATATTCCTTGGCTCCCCCTCTCTCGCTTCTAACGATTACCCGTCGATAGCCACGAATTAGCTCCCCAACCTGAACCAGGCCATCAATTTCCGATATAATAGCTGGATTTTTAGGACGCCTGGCTTCGAAAAGCTCTTCAGCTCTTGGTAGACCACCAGTAATATCTTTGGTTCTGGCTGCCTCCCTTGGAATCTTAGCCAGAATATCGCCAGCATAAACTTCTTCCTCATCCTTAACTTCCAGGTTAGCCCCCTTGGGGAGAAAATACCTCTTCTTAACAATAGGTTCACCCTGATCATCTTTATGTTTAGGGTCGATAATCTCGATCATTGGTTGAAGCTTCTCGTCCTTAGGTTCCATTACAACCAGGGTAATCAGACCGGTAAAATCATCCCTAAGTTCTTCCATACTAATCCCAGGTATCAGGTCCTTAAATCTAACCTGTCCTCCTTCTTCTGTCAGGATGAAGGAGCTAAACGGATCCCATTCAGCAAATTTCTGCCTGGCTTTTACCTGTTCGCCATCTTTTAGCAGAATTCTGGCACCGTAAGGAACTTGATAATGCTCTATTTCTCGACCACGATGATCGAGGATGGCTATACTGGCATTCCGGTTAACTACGATCAGATTACTTTCTCTGTCTTCAACCCAGTTAAGATTATTGAACTTAATCTGGCCATCGTTCTTGGCTTCCAAGGCCGACGTTTCGGCCCCTCGCATAGCAATTCCGCCAACGTGGAAGGTTCTCATGGTTAGCTGAGTTCCTGGCTCGCCGATAGATTGAGCCGCAGCAATTCCTACAGCCTCCCCTAAGTCTACTATTCGGCCCGCAGACATGTCCCGGCCATAACAGAGCTGACAGACTCCCCGTTTGGATTCGCAAGTTAGGGCTGAGCGGATCTTAACTCTTTCAATACCCAGATCCTGGATCTTTTCTGCTACTTCCTCAGTAATTTCTTGGTTCATATCAACTATTAATTCACCAGTATCTGGATGGATTATTCTATCTAAGGAAGTTCTCCCCACAATTCTATCAATAAAGGGCTCAATGATCTCCCCGTTTTCGACGATCGCACTAACACTACTGCCTTTCAGAGTTCCACAATCATGTTGGTCAACGATAACTTCCTGAGAGACATCGACCAATTTCCGCGTTAGGTAACCAGAATTAGCTGTTTTAAGAGCCGTATCAGCCAGACCCTTTCTGGCCCCATGAGTGGAAATAAAATACTGTAAGACATTAAGACCCTCACGCAGATTGGCAGTAATAGGAGTTTCAATTATTTCGCCAGAAGGCTTGCTCATTAAGCCTCTCATGGCTGCCAATTGACGTATTTGCTGCTTGTTGCCTCTGGAACCAGAATCAGCCATGACATAAAGCGGGTTGAGCTTCTTCTCCTCAAAACTGGCTTTCCTCATAGATTCCATCATGGCATTAGTAACTCTCTCGGTGACTGAGGTCCAGATTTCAACCACCCGGTTAAACCTCTCACCAGAGGAAATAGTGCCTTCCCGGTAAAGTTTCTCTATATCTTGGACTTCTTGCTCGGCCTTTTTTATTATCTCTTCTTTCATCTCAGGAATCATAAAATCTTCAATTCCAAGCGAAAAGCCGGCATAAGTGGCATAATTAAAACCAAGCTGCTTCATCTTATCCAGCATCTCAGTAGTGTTCTCCAGTCCAGCCTTAAGATAAACATAAAACACCAGGCTTTCCAGGCCTTTTTTCTTCAGGATTCCGTTTATAAATGGCAAGCCAGCCGGCAAAACCCGGTTAAAAATAATCCTCCCCGGGGTAGTCTCAATTAAATCATTATCAACTATAGTAACCGGGCAGCTGGACACCGCCTGGTCATCATAAAAAACTTTAAGATTCATAAAAGGGCCAGAATAGCGGACCTTGATCCGACTCTGCAGGCTTACCTGTCCAGCTTCAAGAGCTAATAGAGCTTCATCAAAAGAGGCAAAAATCCGGCCTTCACCTTTTTCATTCTTTTGTTCAAGGGTCAGGTAATAGCAGCCCAGAACCATGTCTTGACTCGGGATGGCCAGAGGCCGGCCATTAGCTGGAGACAAAATATTATTGGAGGAAAGCATCAGAGTATTGGCTTCAATCTGAGCCTCAACTGACAATGGGACATGAACCGCCATCTGATCACCATCAAAGTCTGCATTAAAGGCTGCACAAACTAAAGGGTGAATCTGAATGGCCTTGCCCTCTATCAAAATCGGCTCAAAAGCCTGAATCCCAAGACGGTGAAGAGTAGGCGCCCGGTTAAGCATCACGGGATGTTCTCGGACTACTTCTTCTAAACAATCCCATACCTCAGGTTTTTCCTGTTCATGCCATTCCCGGGCAATCTTGACTGATGGAACCAGCCCTTCTTTTTCTAACATGTGGAAGATAAAAGGTTTGAAAAGCTCCAGGGCCATTTTCTTCGGAAGTCCGCATTGATTTAACTTTAACTCTGGGCCAACTACTATCACTGACCGGCCGGAGTAATCAACTCTTTTTCCAAGTAAGTTTTGCCTGAATCTTCCCTGTTTACCTCTAAGGGCTTCACTTAATGATTTCAAAGGCCGGCGGTTAGCTCCTAAATGAACCCGCCCACGGCGACCATTATCAAAAAGGGCATCAACTGCTTCCTGAAGCATTCTTTTTTCGTTTCTGATTATGAGTTCAGGGGCTTTTAGCTCAATCAGCTTTTTTAAACGGTTATTCCGGTTGATGACCCGACGATAAAGATCATTGAGGTCAGAGGTGGCGAAACGCCCACCGTCAAGCCTTACCAGCGGCCTTAAATCTGGCGGTATAACTGGAATAACATCGAGAATCATCCATTCTGGACGGTTACCCGACATCTTTAATCCCTTGAAAACTCTAAGCCTTTTGGCATAGCGCAGCTTTTTTTGCTGGGAGTGTTCCTTTTTCATAGCCCGGCGCAGTTTTTCAGTTTCTTTGTCAATATCAACTTTTTCCAGCAGCTTTTTAACGGCTTCGGCGCCCATGCCCACTTCAAAGGTATTTCCCCACTGTTCACGGGCTTCACGATATTCTTCCTCGTTCAGGAGCTGTTTTTCTTTGAGATTGGCTTCTCCTGGATTGATCACAATATAAGATTCGAAATATAGAACTTTTTCTAATTCCTTAATTGTCTTATCCAGGATCAAACCGATGCGGCTCGGGGGACTCTTAAAAAACCAAATATGGGCTACCGGAGAAGCCAACTGAATATGCCCCATTCTTTCCCGGCGAACCTTAGATTTGGTAACCTCAACTCCGCACCTCTCGCAGATGATTCCCTTGTACTTCATCCGCTTGTATTTACCGCAGAGACATTCATAATCGTTGATCGGACCAAAAATTTTGGCACAGAATAAGCCATCTTTTTCCGGTTTGAAAGTCCGGTAATTTATGGTCTCGGGTTTGGTAACTTCACCCCATGACCAGCTCTTGATTTTTTCGGGAGAGGCAATGCCAATTTTAACCCGGTCAAAATCAACCTTAGGCCTTGGACTTATTGCTTGCCTTATCTCCATTATTCATCTCCTTTGGCAACCTGAGGAATGGAAATACCCCAGGGCAAAGTTTCTTCTTTTTCGCCCTTAAGCAATTCTATATTCAGGCAGAGGCCCTGAAGCTCCCTGATCAAAACATTGACTGATTCTGGTAATCCAGGCTGGAAATCCAGATCACCTTTAACAATAGCTTCATAGATCTTAGCCCTTCCCTCCACGTCATCTGATTTAACAGTCAGTATTTCTTGCAGGGTATAGGCAGCTCCATAGGCTTCTAAAGCCCAGACCTCCATTTCACCAAACCTCTGTCCGCCGAACTGAGCTTTACCTCCCAGTGGTTGCTGCGTTATAAGAGAGTAAGGGCCAGTCGATCTGGCATGAATCTTGTCATCAACCAGGTGATAGAGCTTCATCATGTAAATAAAGCCGACTGTCACTTCCTGGTCAAAAAGCTCCCCGGTCATACCATCATAAAGGTGAATCTTACCTGTCTTTGGCAAGCCAGCTTTTTTTAGCAGCTCATCAATTTCTTTTTCTGTGGCCCCATCAAAAACAGGAGAGGACAACCATAGGTTCATCATTTCGGCAGCCCAACCAGCGTGGGTCTCCAGGATCTGACCCAGGTTCATACGTGAGGGGACACCTAAGGGGTTAAGTACGATATCAACCGGAGTCCCATCCAGTAATCTTGGCATGTCTTCTTCGGGAACTATCTTGGCGATAACCCCTTTGTTTCCATGCCGACCAGACATCTTATCGCCAACAGACAGCCTCCTTTTCATCGCTATGAATACCTTTATTGACTGGATAACCCCAGGAGACAGCTCATCACCTTTTTTCAGAACCTCCACTTTTTCTTTATACTCTGCCTTTAAAGCTTCGATCTGACGCTTGACTTTACGGTCAAGATCCCGGATCTGATCATCCCTTTCAGAATTCTTAGGCAGTTTTAGTTCATCCAGGTCTTTGAGGTCAGTAAACCCCAGGATGTCCAGCAGCTTGTCCGTTAGTCGGGTTCCCTTTTCTATGGTTCGGCCTTTGATTTTAGCATTCTTACCTACAACCTGGCCTTTGATTAGATTTTTAATTCTGCGCCACTTTTCTTTTTCTAAAATGGCCACCTCATCTTCCAGATTCCTCTTAAGCCTATCAATTTCTTCCTTTTCTATCATCTTAGCCCGCTCATTTTTTTCCTGACCTCGCCTGGTAAAAATACGAACATCGATAACTGTCCCTTCGACGCCAGGGGGACAATAAAGAGAAGCATCTTTAACATCCAGGGCCTTCTCCCCAAAAATAGCTTTCAGCAATTTTTCTTCTGGAGATAACTGGGTCTCACCTTTAGGGGCAACTTTACCTACCAGGATATCTCCAGGTTTGACATAAGCTCCTATTCTGACAACTCCGTTTTCATCAAGATTACGAAGCAGATTTTCAGAAACGTTAGGTATATCTCGGGTGATCTCTTCTGGCCCCAGTTTAGTGTCCCGGGCTTCGATCATTTCTTCCACGATATGAACAGAAGTAAAGGCATCTTCTTTAATCAGCTTCTCGCTGACAATTATCGCATCCTCAAAGTTATAGCCGCGCCAGGACATAAAGGCACATAGAATATTACGGCCCAGAGCCAATTCTCCTCTATCAGTACAGGAACCATCAGCCAGGATCTGCCCTCTGATAACCCGGTCTCCTTTCTTAACAAGAGGTCTCTGGTTGATACAAGTGTTTTGGTTGGTTCTCAGGAATTTGGTCAGAAGATAAAGGTCTGTTCCCAGGTCATAAAGGCTGTTTTCTTTTTCGTCAACTCTAACAATGATTCTCTCGGCATCAACAAACTCGACCACTCCTGAATGCCGGCAAACCACTACATCGCCCGAACCTTTAGCTACCAGATGTTCAATTCCTGTCCCAATCAGTGGAGCTTCCGGCTTAAGGAGCGGAACCGCCTGGCGCTGCATGTTGGAGCCCATCAGAGCCCTGTTGGCATCATCATGCTCTAAAAACGGAATCAGGGCTGTTGATAACGAAACCAGTTGTTTGGGCGAGACATCCATAAAATCAATCTCTTCTCTGGGAACAATCCTGAAATTACCTCGGTCACGGGCACTAACCATTTCTTCTTTGATGTAGCCTCGAGCATCTAGTTCTACGTTGGCTTGAGCAATCTTATAATTCTCTTCTTCCCAGGCTGTAAGATAAAATATATAAGGCTCATAGAGAGGTAAATTTTTGCTTTTCTGACCCTGGAGTTGATTAACGGCTTTTTCAATCTCATCTTGGCGAACCAGTTGCCCTGGCCGGTAATCTGTTGCTCCCTGGTGAATGATTTTCACGTAATCTACGACCTGACCATTTTCAACTTTACGATAAGGAGCCTCAATAAATCCGTATTCATTAATCCGGGCATAACAACTTAAAGAGGAAATCAGACCAATATTTGGACCTTCAGGCGTCTCAATTGGGCATATTCGTCCATAATGGGAATTTTGAATGTCCCGGACTTCAAAACCAGCTCTTTCCCGGCTCAGCCCTCCAGGTCCAAGGGCGCTTAGCCTTCTTTTATGGGTAAGTTCAGCCAAGGTGTTAATCTGATCCATAAACTGTGACAGCTGGGAACTCCCGAAAAACTCTTTTAAGGCTGCGATCACTGGTTTGGAATTTATCAGATCCTGGGGCATGGCTGAAGACAGATCTGCACTGACAGTCATCTTTTCTCTGATGGTCCTCTCCATTCTGGTCAGCCCGATGCGAAAAGCGTTTTCCATCAGCTCTCCAACTGCCCTCACCCGCCTGTTACCGAGGTGGTCTATGTCATCAACTGAACCCTCTCCGTTCTTCAACCTTAGTAAATATTTAACCACCTCAATATAATCTTCCTTGGAAAGAAGGCGGTCTTCTAAAGACTCCGGCCCAGATTTTTTCTCGGTTTCTAAGAGAAAATCTCGGGTTCCACTGTCCAAACCAAGTTTAATATTAAACTTCAAGCGGCCAATTTTGGAGAAATTAAACTTCTGAGGATTGAAAAACATATTCTCAAAAAGGGCCTTGGCACTTTCTTCGGTATGAGGCTCTCCCGGTCTGAGTTTCTTGTAGATTTCTTCTAAAGCCTGCTGCCGGTCTTTTTTCAAGTCTTTCTTCAAAGTATTTAAAATGATCTGAGCTGATTCCTCTTCCTCCGGGAAAAAGACTTCAAACGTTTCTCCTCGGTTAGTAAGATATTCCAGCTGCTCGCCGGTTAGTTCTTCACCTGCTCTTATCTTTCCTTTGACATTAATCAGAGAGTAAGCTCCCTGCAAATCCTGCCGAAATGCTTTTATTTTGGTAATATTTTCCTCTTTGAGCTTGTTGATCAATTCCAGGTCAAGCCTGGTCCCCCCTTTGATCAGGGCAGATTTGGAGCTTCCCGGCTTGTAAACATCTTCTCTCAGAACCTTGCCAGCTAAACTTTCAGATACCTTCCAGAATAGGTTACCAGCCTCAGGAATTATTTCATACGATTTAAAGAACAATTTAATAATTTCTTCATCTGAACTGAAACCCAGGGCTCGAAAGAAAACAGTGGCCAGAAATTTCCTCTTGCGGTCAAGTCTCACCCAGAGGATATTCTTGGTATCATTCTCAAATTCCACCCAAGCACCGCGGTAAGGAATGATCTTAGCTATAAACTGCCCCTTTATTTCCCCTGGCCGGAAAAAGATACCCGGAGAGCGCTGGAGCTGACTAACTACCACTCTTTCTACACCATTGAAAACAAAATTGCTCTTATCAGTCATCAGGGGGATGTTGCCAAAATAGACTTCTTGCTGCTTGATATGCTTCAGACGTTTGGTTTTAGTCGAAGGATCTTTTTCCCATGAAACCATCTGAACCTTAAGTTTCAGTGGAGCTTCATAGGTATATCCCTTCTGGATACATTCAAGCGGACTGTACTTGATCTTCAGCTTGACCCGGTCACCACAATAATCACAACGAGGCATTTCTATC
>Ga0265295_1005423_pt1 | contig 16263 bp, 12 predicted proteins | sample Munlansysbiofilm_FD_192503 | JGI IMG/M metagenome (GOLD analysis project Ga0265295, IMG submission 192503) | Leachate microbial communities from a municipal landfill in Southern Ontario, Canada - Methane capture system biofilm | ecosystem: Engineered > Solid waste > Landfill > Unclassified ... | reverse complement strand
ATCAAGTCGTACAGCCGGCCATTAGTAATCACGTATTCCCCACCATAGCGTTCAATATTCTCCTTCAGACGAGCGACCTCTTTTGTGTTAATATTTGCATTTCCTGCACCATCAACCGTTCGAAGAAAACCACGGGCAACCTCTTTGGTCTGGTTATTATAATCCACGATTCCAAATTCCGTTCGGATCTGCAGCAGAGCATTTTCTACCGAGTCAATTTTATGTAGCTTCCACGACAGCATATGCTGATAAGCATCCACAACCTCTTTATATTTATCGCGATGGATACGACGAATTTTTCGGTTATAGAGCTCGATCAGGGTGTTGGCAATCGCACAGGCACGTTGGTTATCGTAATCCGTAACTTCAATCATCACAGATTCGTACATGGTTTTGGAGACCTTAATATTTTTGCCATAGAGATACATCATCGTGGAGTAGTAATACTTGTAGTCCTTATCAATACCCCAATTTTTATCGAGTTCAAATAGTGCGATGATGCTATCTTTAATATCCTGAGAATTAAACCATTGCAACATTTGCTCCGTCTCACTCTCATCCGAATAAGGGGCAATATTGGAAGGATATACGATGGCAACAGATTTATATTTTGGTTTTATAAATGTCGGCCCTGAAAAAACTGCACCTGCAATAAAAGCAAGGGCAAGAATAACCAACAAGTGGAATTTCCACTTGATTACCAGCTTAAGCAGGTTTAAATTACTAAAATAATTCTCCATCTTGTTTTGACTTTTTGATAATACCAACCGTGATTTTTGCTTTATATTCTCCTTTTTATCAGCCTTTTGAGTCGTTTCCTTTACGGGTTGGGCTTGCATGGCCGATGATTGTAGTTTTGTTTGTTCCGGGTTCATTGTAGTGGCAGGCTCCTCCCCCTTCGTAGTTAATTTACTACGATTGCTCCTGTGGGAAGAGCCGTTCAGCTTTTTTTTTTCATCCCTGAACTGCTCAATATTATCGATGATTAAAATAATTACAATAGTTAAAAAGAATGTACCGAGAGAGGCAATCAATACAATAAGCCAGCGTACGGGATAGGATTTTTTTTCCGCCTGATAGGCGCGGCTTACAACAAATTTCTGGGGCAAAACTTCCTGTGCATCTACTTTGGCTTCTTCATATTTCGCCTTAATCTGACTCAGTTGTTTTTTTTCATGCTCCAGCTGATCGCGGAGTGAAACATAAGGCCCGCCATAAGTGGAAAGCATTTCCATTTTCTTTTCCAAAGCCTTAACCCCTTCGTAATTTCCACGGGCAATCTCAATGGCCAGCTGCTGGTTCATCATCTCAGCCTGCGTTTCATAATCATGTACGCCAAAATGCCGTAACACCGTTAGTGAATCTTCCATTTTCTGTACCTGATCCCGCAAGGTCAGGTATTGATTTTCGACAATTTCGAGTGCTTTTCTGGCCCGTTCATGCTGCATCTCACTTTTTGTGCTGTCGAGCAAATCCGCGATGTCGTTGGCAATATTTGCCGCATATTCTGCATCCTTGTCCATCACGGAAATTTTTACCCCCATATATTCTGTACGCCGGAATTTAATATTACTCTCATATTCACGATACAGCTTAGTATAACGATACCGCTCATCCGTACGAATGTTGTAATGGCCAAACAGGTCATACTTTTCCACAATCCGGTCGCGGATACGATTGGAGGAAAGAATCTGAAGCATCTGCTCCACTTGCTCATCCTCACCAAACTGTAAAATATCCTGCTTGGCGTCCACGCGTTCAGTCAGTAACGCTTTTGATATGGAATTGGAGGAAGTGGGAAAAAGAATTACCGTCGAAAGATATTTAGGCGTAATAAAGAAAGGGCTGGAAAAAATTACAGAAAGCACGAATGCAATCCCTGTTAAGAGTTGGATCGGCCTCCTCCATTTGTATATAAATGCAACCAGCTGGGTAGAACTAAACGCGCTGTCCGGCTTCAAATTCTGAGTCATAGACTACAGTATAAATTATCACGGCCAAAAATAAAAAATATTCTCTTGCCTTCAACCAAATATCTCATAATCCCAAAGTTAAGCTTTTGTTTTATCTTTAATGATACCTATTAAAGATTTAATATTCAATAGTTTAAGCACTGCAGCCAGAAAAACAGAGACCGCAATAGTGGCAACGAAACCCCAACCCCATGCAAACCCTGCCGTTTTAAAGAAATATCCAGCAGAGAAAACACAGAGGACATAGATCAACAACCGCAATAAATAGCTATAATTCGGCCGCAACTTAAAGGTTTTCACCACAACAACAAGCTGAAAAGTTGCAATCAGGAACTGGGTAAACACACTGGCATAGGCCGATCCCAGAGCAAAATACCGTGGAATCAGCAAAAAATTCAGCAGGAGATTCATGACCATGCCCAAGCCGGCAATTAGATTAAGCACTTTCAAGCTACCATGGGCGGTAAGTAACGTACCAAAAACATACGTGGTGGAAATGGCAATAAAACCAACCATCAACACTTTAAAAATGGCCGCCGACTCCGGAATATGACTCGTATACAGCAGATCCATTAATTGATAGTTAAAATTAAAACAAGCCACTACCACCGTAACCGAAATAATAATCAGCATCGTAAACGAAAGCTTTATTAAATCAGAAACCCGTTCTCCCAGATTGATCATCCGGGAGAAAATGGGTAATAATAAAACCGAAAAAAGATAGGGGATCATATTTCCGGCGTCGAGGAGCCGAAACGAATGGGCATAAATACCGGCTTGTAAAGCACCCACGCCTTCGGGCAAAAGACGTTCTAGCATTACTGAATCGATGCGGTTATAAAAACTCATTAGCAATGTTAGTAGGGCAAACGGAAGGCTCTGTTTCAGAATCATAATAAAAAAAGCCTTATTCCAATGCCATTTTCGAAACAACGACTTCTTGGACACCACAATAAATGCAACAATGGCCGTGATAATGTATGCTGCGGTTTGTGAATAAATAAACCATTCGATACGAAATGCAGTTTGCGTAAATCCGCCCCATAACAGCACCCCGCAAAAAATAATCATTAACACACGGTCGAGTACGGAAATCAGACTGTCGGTTTTAAAAAGCAATAATCCTGAAATATTCGATCGTAAGTAAAGAATAAAGGAAATCAAAAACTGATTAAAAGCCATAAAACCAATAAACATCAATTGCCGGGGTTCCCTGTAGCCGATCACCAAACCCACACCGAAAGCCAGAAAAAGATACCCAAGCCCCAGCATCAGCTTCATAATTAGAATGCTCGAAAAATGCTTGTTAAGCAACTGACTGTTTTGTGCGATATTCCGGTTATTGAAATTGGTTATACCAAAATCGAGAAAAATATTAAAAAGGAAAGAAAAACTAAAAACGGCAGAGTAAAAGCCATATTCAGCAGCGCCCACTGTGTTTTGCACTACCCGGTCGATACCGAAGATCCAAAATGGCTTTATCAGCAAATTCAGGAACAGCAGGAGTGCAAGATTTGTAATAAATTTTCGCTGCATACAGGGTCTTATCTGCGACAATGAATAATTCTGCAATATTCAGCAATTTTTCGGATATTTGCCACACTGAGGTGCACTTTCTGCTCCCCGGGAAAAATGCGAACCCATTAAATTCTGTATGCATTGAAAATAGCGGTTAATACACGATTACTCTTAAAAAATAGGCTGGAAGGCATTGGGTCATTCGAGTATGAAAACCTGCTTCGCCTAACCACCCAACATCCTGAACATCAGTTTTTCTTTCTTTTCGACAGGAAATATCATCCTGATTTTATTTTTGGCAGCAATGTAACCCCCGTTATTCTGCCCCCACAGGCCAGACATCCCATACTTTATCACATCTGGTTTCAGTATTCGATCGGTTATTATTTAAAAAAACTAAAACCCGACCTGTTCTTCTCGCCCGACGGGTACCTGCCGCTCAGAACAAAAACAAAATGCCTTACCGTGTTTCACGACCTGAACTGGGAGCACTTTCCGGAGGATCTTCCCGGTTATGAAACCCGTTTCTATAAAAAATACTTCCCGAAATTTGCCGCTAAAGCCACCCGGATATGCACCGTTTCAGAGTTTTCTAAACAGGATATTATGAAACGCTATGGGATAGAAAGTGAAAAAATTGATGTTGTTTATTCCGGGTTGAACACGCGCAGAAAAGCGGTTAATACAAAAGAGAAGGAACGGGCAAAAAACACTTTTGCTGCAGGAAAACCCTATTTCATCTTTGTCGGATCGCTGCATCCCCGCAAAAACCTGCATAACCTTTTCCGAGCCTACGACCTCTTCCGGAAAAAACAACCGCAAGCAATGCGATTGTTAGTTGTAGGACAAAAAAAATGGTGGACAGAGAAGCTAAAAAATGCCTACGAGGCCATGCAATTCAAAGAGGAAGTAATTTTTACCGGACGGGTTTCGGATGATGACCTGAATGCATTGGTAGGAGGAGCCACTGCCATGGCCTACGTAAGTAATTTTGAAGGTTTCGGATTACCGATTGTGGAAGCATTTCATGCAGAAGTACCGCTGATTACCTCCACAATTTCATCCATGCCTGAAATTGCCGGAGAGGCCGCACTCTTTGCCGACCCCGCTGACCCTGAATCCATTGCCCTGCAACTGGAGGAAATATTTATTCACCCGGAGCTGCGTGCGGCATTGATCGAAAAGGGCAAACAGCAGTTAACACGTTTTTCCTGGCAAAAAACAGCCGATTTACTATGGAATTCCATTGAAAAAACCATAAAACAAAAAAAATAATCATGAATATACTAATCCTGGGATCCGGAGGCCGAACGCATGCGTTAGCATGGAAACTTGTTCAAAGCCCCCAAACCACACAACTTTATATCGCACCGGGGAATGCCGGAACTGCCCTTCACGGCACAAACCTCAACATCCCAATTTCTGACTTTCAGGCTATTGAACAAGCTATTCATGCACACCATATCGCGATGTTGGTAGTCGGTCCGGAAGCCCCCCTGGTGGAAGGCCTGCGGGATTATCTTACCCAAAAAACAGCCTTGCAGCACCTGATGATTATCGGACCCGGAAAACAGGGCGCACAGCTCGAAGGATCGAAAGATTTCGCCAAAGCCTTTATGCAACGGCATACTATACCTACCGCCCGCTACCAAACCTTCACCCAAGAAACGATTGTTGAAGCCTTTGCCTTTCTCGATACACTCAGCGCACCTTACGTGATCAAAGCCGATGGATTGGCCGCAGGAAAAGGGGTAATCATTTGTGATGCAAAAGAAGAAGCCAAAAAAAATCTTCAGGAAATTCTGCTGAACAAAAAATTTGGCGCAGCTGGCCAAAAAGTGATCATTGAAGAGTACCTCAATGGCATCGAGATGTCAGTGTTTATTTTAACTGATGGGAACACCTATGTCCTGCTGCCCGAAGCAAAAGACTATAAACGCATTGGTGAAGGGGACTCCGGCCCCAACACCGGCGGAATGGGTGCCATATCACCGGTTCCCTTTGCCAATGAAACCCTGATGGCTCAGATTAAAAAAAATATCATCACCCCAACCATTAACGGATTGAAAAAAGAGAAAATACCCTACATGGGCTTTATATTTTTTGGTTTGATGATATGCAATAACGCCCCCTATGTGATTGAATACAACGTCAGATTAGGCGATCCGGAAACCGAGGCTATCATTCCACGAATACAATCCGACCTGCTGGAGCTATTCAAAAAATGCGCTTCCGGTACTCTCAGCGAAGGGAATCTGATCGTAAACACAAACCATTGCGCTTCTGTTATGCTCGTATCCAAAGGATATCCCGAAGCTTACGAAAAAGGAAAACCCATCACTTTTCCTGAAACCACCAGTGAAGCCATTCTGTTTCATGCCGGCACCGCAATTCATGATAACGGCACGGTAGTGACCCATGGCGGACGCGTAATGGCAGTAACTGCCCTGGGGGAATCACTGGAAGAAGCCTTAACAAAAGCTTACACAGAAGCCCATGCCCTCGACTTCGAAGGAAAAAATTTCCGCCGCGATCTGGGCCATGATCTGCTTAAATACCACTAACCTATGCTTGTCAGGCTGTTTAAAAATACATACCCCCTGCAGATCAGTCTGGTGATTCTTGCCTTAATCGCACTTTGGATGCCCGCATTCCTTATCCCGGTTACCCCTGTAAACGATTATGACAAACTCCAGCCTCTTTACAATCTGCTCATTGTCAACAACCTACTAAACAACAGCCTGCTTTGCTCACTGGCGGCCATGGTGCTGCTTTTGGCAGAAGCCCTGTTTCTCAATCGTATTGTAAATAATTTTCAGCTCATCAGCAAAACCACTTTCCTGCCCGCACTGGTATATATACTGCTAATGAGCTTCCATCCGGCAGGATTAACCCTGCACCCCACGCTTCTGGCCAATTTGTTCTTGTTGTTAATTCTCAATAATCTCTTTTTCTCCAACGATAATCAGAATCATTATCAGGCCGTACTCAGTATTGGTTTTTATCTTAGTGTAGCCTCCATGTTTTTTTTCCCCATCGTGCTGCTGGTGCCGGTACTGCTGATCTTTGTCGCTACGGTCAGCACACGGCCGGTACGCGAAATAATTATCTATTTTACCGGGGTAACTCTACCCTATTATTTCCTGGCATTCAGCTATTTTATGCTGAACGATCTGCGGGAAATCAGTCATGCCTATATACAATTTTTGTGGAACTTTCTGGATTTTACACTCCACTACACACTTTTTGATTTAGGAATCATGGGATGGCTGGTCTTCCTTTTCATCCTCTCCATACTTCATATTTCACGTACGCTTTTTGAGATGATTATTGCCAACAGGAGAAAATACATTTTCCTGATTTTTATTGCATTAGCCCTGATTGTTGGAACAGGATTCAGTCCTGACCCGTTACAGGATGGAATCATGGTCGTTTTTCCGTCAAGCTGCATCCTGTTAAGCAAATACCTTTCCGACCTGCGAAGGAAAAAATGGGCTGATTTTCTGTTATGGATGCTGATAGTTTTTATTGTAATTGCAAAAGTCAGGTGGTATGCTTAAACCCTTTTTCGACGGTACATTAGTGGAAGCAGGCTGCGATGAAGCCGGTCGCGGTTGCATGGCCGGGCCGGTAACCGCAGCGGCAGTGATTCTGAAACCCGGAACCTCGATCGCCGGGCTCAATGATAGCAAGAAACTCACCGAACACAAACGGAACATACTGGCGGAAATCATCCGGGCCGAAGCAATGGCATGGGCGGTAGCCATGGTGTCACCCGAAGAAATCGACAAAATAAACATCCTGAATGCCTCCATTAAAGCCATGCACAAAGCACTCGATATGCTTAAGGTTCCCTTTGCTTTAATCCTGGTGGATGGAAACCGTTTTCACCCCTACGAAAACCTGAAGCATCATTGTATCATAAAGGGCGACGGGCGCTATCAATCCATCGCCGCTGCCAGCATTCTGGCAAAAACCACGCGCGATGCCTATATGGCAGTGCTACACCAAAGCTTCCCGCAATACGACTGGATAAACAATAAAGGGTATGCCACACCAAAACACATCATAGCCATCGACCGCTACGGCCGTTGCCCGCAACACCGAAAAAGTTTTCATCTCCACCGGCAATTAAAACTCGATTTTTAGTTTTATTGGTTCCATGTAGCCTCATTCCACAAATTTTTCTACTTTTGAGCAAACCAATGATTCACCCCGTGAAAAAGAAATGAAAAAAACAATTCGGTTTAGCTTACTACTCTTTATCCCAATAGCCATACTTGTGCTTACCGGCCTTTTTTTTACGCATAATTTGAACCAACAAAAAAAAACCCTTCAGGGAGAAACCCTTTCAGCCCATTTTCCGATTGTACTCTTCAGTAAAAAACCGGACAGCCTGTTTCCGCTGGCCTACCGTTATCCGTCGGTAAACTCCCTTTTCCCGGCCCACCAGATTCAAGACTCCTACCCCTTATGGCAGGTATTAAACAATCAATACAACCACAAAGAGGCAATGGCATGGCTATTTTTTGATTTCCCTGACGAAAATCCGGTAATAGCCATCGCCAACACGGGTACTATAGGCAAACGCACAGGCCGCGCCATACGCCGCCGCACTATAACCAAAAGGAGTTCCACATCGGACAATATTATTATTGCCGGAGAACAAAAATATTATTATACCATTGTTAACCAGATTGTGCTACTGGCCTGCGATTCCGGGAAGCTTCATCAGGCAGAAAAAATGATAAAAAACGAGGCAAAACAAAACCTTCCTCTTTCGGTCATTACAGGGTTACATCCCGAAGCCTTGCATCATCTCTATCTCAATCCCGGAACTATTCAAAATGAAAATCCGGAAGGATTTCCAACCGAGCTGATTCCATGCACTGTTGGAGCCTTCGACCTCCATGAATACAACAACACCCTTCATATCAACGGATTATCTGCACATCCCGATGCATCGGAAACACAAAATGCCCTGCCATTGACAAAACTTATCCCCACTTCGGCCACCATTCAACACCAGCGTATAAACTACCACACCCTTCAACTCGACGTATTCGCTTCGGCCACACCAAAAGGACAACAGACCACCCTCACAATACCACAAAGACAATCATCAAATCCTTCGGTCAAACAGCAATCGCCAGAAAACAACAATTCTCAATGGGTCAACCTGAAGACTCCGGTCAAAAAAGGGCCTTTTCTGGTTGCGGATCACACCACAGAGGAGACCCGGATTATTCTGTTTGACACCAATAATACCATGTACTTTTTTACGCTTCAAGGTACTCTTTTATGGGAAAAAAATTTCCCCGATGCCATTCAAAGTGAGATTTTTGTGGTAGACAAATACAATAATAACAAATGCCAGTACCTCTGGAACAGTGATAAATTGCTTCATTTAACGGATATCAACGGCGACGAGCCTGAAGGATTCCCTTTTCCACTGCCCGTAGAAACGCCGAATGCCATCAACCTGATAAAAACGGAGGAAAAAACACAACCCGAAATTCTCTATGTAGATAAAGAAAACAAAACGCATAAACTGTCGCTGGAACCTGCTGAGGACAAGAAATGGAAGAAAACAAAACTGGAATTTCCTGTTAACGGAAAAATCACTTTTATCAATCACCAAAACGACCGTTGGTACATCCTGGCGGGCACTAATGGCCAGGTAAGTATGCTCGGCGAGGATGGAGCAGTCAGAATGCGTATCAAAAAGTCGTTCTGCAATAATCCGAATTCGGACTTTTATCTTAATCAAACCAACCAAAAAGGTTTCTTGATTACCACCGACCAGCGCGGGCATCTGGTCTATATTCCCAAAAAGGGCAAAACTTCAGAAACGATCTTTTCGGCCTTCCAGGCAGCACATTATTTTTTGTATAACGATTTTGATCACGACGGGAACAATGATTTCATTTTTATCGATCAAGGGAAAATCAACATATACAACCGATTTAAGACCTTAATTTTTAGCAATGAAACAGCAAAAAACATTCAGTTTGTTCCGGAAATTCATCATTATAACAAGCGAACAATTCTGAGTGTGGTCGATGCCAGCCAGCAACAGCTACTGCTCTACGAACGTTCAGGCGCATTACTTCAGGGGAAGTCCATTCCCTGTGCGACAGTCCCTGCCTTTGATTACAGCAAAGGTGAAGTGTATACTGCCCGTGAAGAAAGTATTTACAAGACGAAAATTTATGAATGAGAATTCTTCCTTTTATCGTATATTCGTTATCCAAAAAAAAAGCACATGACCGCCTATGTACCCAAAATACTAATTGTTGACGACCTACCCCAGAATGTAATACTTCTTGAGGCGATCTTACGGGCACAGCATGTCAATATTATTAAAGCATACAATGGGAAACAAGCCCTCGAGGCACTCAATACGCACATTTTTTCGATGGCGTTACTGGATGTACTAATGCCAGAAATGGATGGGTTCGAGCTGGCATCACGCATCCGCAAACATCCAGATCACACCTTGCTCCCCATCATTTTTATTACAGCAAATAACCTCGACGATTTAAGTATCTTTAAAGGCTACCAGGCCGGAGCCGTGGATTACATCACAAAGCCGTTTAACAAAGACATTCTCATCAGCAAAATCAAGGTATTCACCGAGCTGGCACGGCAACGCCAGGAAATTATCGAACAGTCGCATCGCATGGAGGCCTTGCTGGAAGAACAAATGGGCGCCCAGAAAACCATCTCGGAACAGCTCAAATTGGAACAGACTTACTCGAAAGTATCTGGATGCTTTGTAGGCAACTTCGAAATTCAAAATTCATTCTCCGACGCACTAAAAATAATCGGAGAGCTTATCGGAGCCTCCGGAGCCTGCATGTATGATTATAAAACAAATTCCAATACCTTTGAATTGGGCACCCTTTGGCAGGAAAACAATCCGGCAGAACTGACAAAAGAACTGGCGGATTTATTTAAGGAAAAACTCAAAAAATATCAACCCAAACTGATAAAAAAACAAATTGTAAAAAATGCAGCAGAAGTGCTCGCCCCTTCCACCGACTTTTTAATGGTTCCGGTGCATGTTTTTAATGAACTCCAATCGATATTGATTTTCTTTAATCAGGAATATCCCCTCCAATTTTTCGACCGTTTTGAACGCCTTGGAATTTTCACCGATTTAATTTCGAGTGCATTGGAACGAATTGAAGTACAAAAAAAACTCCGCCACACCGAACGGCTCGCAGGAATTGGTGAAATCGCCACAGGAATCGCACATGAACTCAATCAACCCCTGAACACCATCTCCCTGGGGCTCGATAATATCCTGCTGGCCATAAAATCGGGGAAAGCTACCGACGAATATCTCGATAAAAAAACAAAAAAAATCCATGAAAACATCCTTCGCACAAGGACAATCATCGACCATGTGCGGACTTTTTCGCGTGACCAGGATGGATATATCAACAGCGAATTTAGTATCAACGACTCCATCCGGAATGCCATTAGCCTTGTGGCAGAACAATACAACAACCATGGCATCCTGCTGGAACAAAACCTGACCGATGCACTTCCAAAAGTTGTAGGCAACACCTACAAATTTGAAGAAGTCGTATTAAATTTCCTTTCCAATGCCATGCATGCCGTAGAAAAACAAAAGGAAACCGCCGGAATGAACTATTACGGGCAAATCAACATTCGCACGCTGATGGAAAACAACACCCTGATTCTGGATGTGAAAGACAATGGCTGTGGAATTCCAGAACATATTCTGAACAAAATAATGCAACCGTTTTTCACCACCAAAGAAGAAGGAAAAGGCACAGGGCTAGGGCTCTCCATCGCGTATGGAATCATCAAAGACATGAAAGGCATCATCGATATTAACAGCAGCGAAGGTATTGGTACAAGTGTCAGAGTTTTAATACCTTTGCAAACAGAACAGGACAAATAATTTATGGAGAGTAAAAAGATGAGGGTGCTCATCCTCGACGATGAGAAAAATTTTACAGAGGAGCTTCAGGAGTACCTTGAAATCAAGGATTTTGAAGCATTAACCGCCAATACACCGGCAGATGGTTTTAAAATCCTTCAGAAAACACCCATCGACCTGATGATTCTGGATGTCAGGCTGCCCGGGATGAGCGGAATTGAAATCCTTAAAGAGGTAAAACAGACTTACCCCGATATGGAGGTTATTATTGTCAGTGGACATGGCGATATGGACACGGTAATCTCTGCCATGCGTTATGGCGCCATCGATTACCTGCGCAAACCCTTTCGCCATCTGGATATCCAGATAGCCATTGAGCGAACACAAAAATACCTCAAACTTTTCCACCAGTACAAGGAAATGAAAAACCGCTCGTCGCTAATCTCACTGGATCTGGAACAACGAATACAACGAAATTTTATCGGGGAAAGCGAACCCATAAAAGAAGTACTACAACTCGCCCTTACGGCTTCACAACATCCCTATACCAACGTTCTGATCACCGGCGAAAGCGGCACCGGGAAAGAAAACGTTGCGCGTATCATTCACTACAGCTCCCCCAATAAAGAAAACGCCTTCGTCGCCGTCAACAGCTCCGCTGTACCGGAAACATTACTGGAAAGTGAATTCTTCGGACACAAAAAAGGGAGCTTTACAGGCGCTATCTCCGATAAACGCGGATTCTTCGAACTCGCCAACTTGGGAACCCTCTTCCTTGATGAAATCGCGGATATGCCCTTTAACCTCCAGGCCAAACTCCTGAGAGCACTGGAAGAAAAAAATGTAACACGCATCGGCGACTCCGAAAATATTCAGGTCGAAATCCGAATCATCTCCGCAACCAACCACATCGTACACGACCTGGTGGAACAAAAAAAATTCCGCCTCGACTTACTCCATCGTCTGAATACTATCGAAATCAATATTCTGCCCCTCCGGGAAAGAAAAGAAGACATTCCCCTGTTGCTCGAACATTTTATTAAAGAGTTTTCGATAAAAATGAATAAACCCACCCCGCAGTTCCAATCCGGCCTGATCGACCACCTCTCCGCCTATCATTTCCCCGGAAATGTGCGTGAACTGCGTAATATGATCGAACGGGCCATGATCTTCCATAAAGGAACCATCCTCTCGGCGGCTGATTTTCCTTTCAAAGACTCCTTCAATGCTCCCGAACCGGAAGAAACACTCAATCTTAATCTCGATGAAACAGAAAAAAAACTGATCCTCATGGCACTCGAACGGTGCGATTTTAACCAGAATCAGGCCTCCAAACTGCTCGGAATTTCCAGAGATGCCCTCATCCGCCGGTTAAAAAAATACAAAATCCGCATTCAAAAAGCAATGTAGCCCTTTTCAACTCCACACCTGTGCGTTTTTCACCCATGTATTTCCACACACTTTCCACATACTGTGGGAGACATTATTAATTTTTTATTTTATAAATTATTGAAAATTAATTATTTATAAAAATATCTCGTCCATTTTCTGCCGATCCTTTTCTGTGGCATAAATCTGGCCAAGGGAGTACACAACAACCCAACAGATTTTTGACATGGAAAAAAGTACTACACCTTATACAGGAATCCATACGGATAATTTTACTATTCAATACGATTACACCCTGTCGCTTTATATGGCCATGGTAACCATCCGCGTAATGGATGCCATCAAAGAAGAATTTCCGGAGGCCTATCCGGAGAAAAAACTCTGCCTGGCCGGAGGATGGGGCAACGATACCGCCGGCGTCTCCCTGATGAACCTCACCCGAAGTGGGCATCTGGAAAACGAAAAAATCAGCAATACCAAAAACTGGATGGCCTGATTAACGCAAACGGATACTTGTTCCAGGCAAAAGAACACTCTCCTTGTCAAGTTGGTTAAGCCTGCGTAATTTTTTTAACCTTACCGCATAATACTGCGCAATAAAACGTAACGATTCTCCCGGGTGAACCGTATGCGAAGCCTCCGTTGCTTTATTGTTTTTTCTTTCCAGATACACCATCTCTCCAACGGTTAACGCATCATCCCTTTTCAATTCATTATTTTTATAAATTTGATAGGAATAAAGGCCAAATTCCTCAGCCAGGCTAAAAAATGTATCACCGGGCCGGGCAATAATGAAACGGATATTCCGGTGAACATAAACCGGACGACCTGCATCACTTACGCCCACCTGTTCGAAATCAGCCACAGAAAGAGCAGCTACAGGAGATGACAGGACGGCATCGGCCCCCACATCGCTGCTACTGGATACTTGTATGGCCAGCTCATCGTGAGACATTACGGGAAACATCGTCATGGTATCGTATTGATGCAAAGAAGTTTCTTCAATAATCTTAATCAGCAAATGGGCATACTGGGGATTCGTGGCATAACCTGCCTTTTTTAACCCGTGGGCCCACTTTTTATAATCCTCGGAGCTATACGAAAATAAAAACGCATACCGCGAACGTGTGGTCAGAAAAAGAGAATGATCGTTATACGACTCACGCGGATCTAAATACTTCCGAAAACACTCATTCGGAAGGTCATCATCCATGTAAAAAGTAGGGCCATCCCATTCTTTATGGCACTTGATACCAAAATGGTTATTGGCTTCTACGGCTAACCTGCTATGCCCGCTCCCCGATTCCAAAATACCCTGGGCCAGTGTGATGGACGCCGGTATGCCATATTGCTGCATCTTCTCAATGGCTATCGGATAAAACTGCGCCACATAATCAAGTCGTGCCTGCATGTCCGACTGACAATAAAGAGGTACGGCGATGAACACACTAAACAACAGAATAAGGATTTGCTTCATAAAAAGGATTTAGGATACAAAAATAAAAAATATACACGAACCGCCGGAGAAGATCTTATAGTTGAAAAACACTATATTTGCGAACAAAGTATGAAGGCGATTACCAAATATTTCCCGGAGCTTACCGCTGAACAGGTCATGCGTTTGCAACATTTCCAGGAACACATCCGGAGCTGGAATGCTAAAATCAATGTGATTTCACGTAAAGATATGGATTCGCTGGCCGTTAACCATATCCTTCACAGCCTGGCTATTGCAAAATTCATCGCTTTTACCCCTGGCACTAAAGTGCTGGATATCGGTACCGGTGGCGGATTCCCGGGAATTCCTCTGGCAATCGTCTTTCCAAAAACCCACTTCCACCTGATCGACTCCATCGGGAAAAAAATCACTGTAGTACAGTCTTTCATTCATGAAGCTGGGATTACCAATGCGGTAGCCGAAAAGACCCGGGCAGAAGAAGTAAAGGATAAATACGACTTTATTGTCTCGCGGGCCGTTACATCCATGCCGAAGTTTCTTCCCTGGACAAAAGGGAAAATCGCTTCACGGCAACAAAACAAAATCCACAACGGAATAATTGCCCTGAAAGGGGGTGAACTGACCGGGGAGTTGGAGATCATCGGCCGCAAATATCAGGAGGAAGCCATCACGCAGTGGTTCGAAGAATCTTTTTTTGAAACCAAAAAAATCATCTACATCCCATAAAACCGGGAGCATTCCAACAACGGAAGGAAACATCAGGGAAGTACCAACACCTCACGTTCAAGCATGACCCCGAATTTATGTTGTATGGAGGCACGGATTTGTTCAGAAAGATGCAGGATATCTGATCCCGTAGCGTTACCATAATTCACCAGTACCAGGGCCTGCAAAGGATAAACACCGGCATCCCCGGCTCGGTAGCCTTTCCATCCGGCCGCTTCGATCAGCCATCCGGCCGCCAGTTTTACCGCCCCATCCGCGAGGGGGTACCCGGGAATTCCGGGAAACTGTACCTGCAACGAAGCATAGCGGGCGCCGCTAACCACGGGGTTTTTGAAAAAACTCCCGGCATTGCCCAGTTTCACCGGATCAGGTAACTTTTCTTCCCGAATACGGCGAATAATTTCAACCACATCACGAATTTCAGGATGCGCAATATGCTGCGCACTGAGGCTCGTTTTCACCACCCCATAACTGGTATTTACCCGGGGATGAGTGCTCAACCGAAAATAAACATTCCGGATCAGCTTTTTCCCATACTTTTCATCTTTAAAAATACTGCTTCGATAGCCAAAATGGCAATCTGCGGCGAAAATTTGCGCTATGGATCCAGATTCCATGTCAACGACTTCCACCTTTTCAATCACATTCCCGGCTTCAACGCCGTAAGCACCAATATTTTGAACCGCTGCACTCCCCGCCTGGCCTGGAATCATCGTCAAATTCTCCAGTCCGCCAAATCCGTGCTCCAGACAAAAATCAATCACCGTTTCCCAGGCTTCACCTGCAGAAACCCGGAGCAGTACACCCTCTTTTTCGCGGCTAACCACTTCCATACCCCGGTTGGCTATTTTAACGATTGTACCCGGAAAATCGGCACAAAAAAGAACATTGCTGCCACCGCCAAGGATAAAAAACGGCCCGGGATAACAGCCACTTTGGGAAGCAAAACCAATAAAATCTTCGTCCTGCTCCAATATCACCACTTCGTTGGCCTTCAACGCAATACCAAAAGTATTCCAGCGTGTAAGTTCATAATCGGAATAATGCTTCATACCATTTAATTAAATACGTTACCCAGGGAAGTGATGAAAAGCAAAAATACAAAACCTCCTGAAAAGAGATCAGCTTTTATAGAGGAAAGATTTTGATAAAAAAGGCAATTTTCACGCTCCCCTGACGTTCCAATTATATACTTTTGCAGTACACACACAAAATGCACTAAAAATAGTGAAGAGAGCCATTGTTTGCGTCACTAATGATCTGGTGACAGATCAGCGCGTACA
>Ga0265295_1005422_pt1 | contig 16265 bp, 11 predicted proteins | sample Munlansysbiofilm_FD_192503 | JGI IMG/M metagenome (GOLD analysis project Ga0265295, IMG submission 192503) | Leachate microbial communities from a municipal landfill in Southern Ontario, Canada - Methane capture system biofilm | ecosystem: Engineered > Solid waste > Landfill > Unclassified ... | reverse complement strand
GGTCTGGCGCTCACCGGCATGAGCCGGGATGTCTCCTGGGGGCTCTACATCTCCCAGTTCACCTTCCTGGTCGGCGTCGCGGCGGGAGGGGTGATGCTCGTATTGCCCTATTACATTCACAATTATAAGGCGTTCGGGCGGATTACGATCCTCGGCGAATTCCTCGCCATTGCCTCGCTGCTGATGTGTATGATGTTCATCATGGCCGACCTCGGTCAGCCGTTGCGCGGCCTCAACGTGCTCTTCCACCCGACACCCAATTCCATGTTGTTCTGGGATATGTGCGTGCTCTGGGGCTATCTGCTGCTCAACGTGCTGTGCGGCTGGGTGATCCTCACTGCCGAGCGGAAGCAGGTGCACCCGCCGAAATGGATCTATTTCTTTGTCTACCTGTCCATTCCGTTTGCCATCTCGATCCACACAGTCACCGCCATGCTGTACTGCGGTCTGCCCGGCAGGCATTTCTGGCTGTCCGCCATCATTGCCCCGCGCTTCCTCGCCTCGGCCTTTGCCGCCGGTCCGGCACTGATCGTGGTCATGGCCCTGATCCTCAAGCGGGTGGCCAACTTCGACGCGGGCAAAGAGGCCATCAACAAGATGGTGACCATCATCATCTATGCGGCCATCGCCAACATGTTCTTTGTCTGTCTCGAGTTCTTCGTCGGCTTCTACTCCCAGATCCCGGGCCACAAGCACACCCTGCAGTACCTGTTCTTCGGCCTGGAACACCACGGGCATGTGTATAACAACCTCGTGCCCTTCATGTGGGCCTTCGTGGTGCTCTTTTTCGTCGGTATCGCGCTGCTCAGCCACCCGTACACCAGAAAAGGCAACGATCTCTGGCTGGGCATCGGCGCAGCCTCGATCTTCTTCGCCTTCTGGCTGGACAAGGGCATCGGCTTCGTGCTCGGCGGCTTCGTGCCCACCCCGACCCACGAGATTGTCGAGTACTACCCGACCATCAACGAGTTGTTCATCACGGTGGGCGTCTGGGCGACCGGCTTCTTCATCCTGACGATCCTCTACAAGATCGCCATCGACGTGGAACACGAAATCGAAGCCTGAGCGATTCAGGCCGGAACACAAAGCCCCCGCTGGTCGGGGGCTTTTTTTTTGTGCTGGCGGAACCTCAGAGACCGACCCGGCCCAGATAGGCCTGCCAGAGGGCGAGGATGTCCGCCTGGAAGAAAAGGTACGAGAGAGCCCCGAAGGCGAGGAACGGACCAAAAGGAATCCGTGTCTGACCGCCCCGACCCTGGCGCACCATGGCAACGAGGCCCACCAGGCTGCCCGTCAGTGAACTGGAGAAGAGCACGTAAGGCAGGCTTTGCCAGCCGAGAAAGGCGCCGATCATGGCGAGCAGTTTGATGTCCCCGCCCCCCATGCCATCACGCCGGGTCAGCACGTAGTAGCCCAACGCCACCGCATAGAGCAGGCCACCACCCAGGAGGATGCCCAAACCGGACTGCTGCCAGCTGACCAGGTCATGGCCGAAAGATCCGACAAAACCGAGCACGATACCCGGCAGGCTGATCACGTCGGGGATTATTTGATGATGGATATCGATAAATATGATAACCAGCAGCGCAGCGACAAACACGAAGTAGTATCCAGCGGCAAAGCTGAGCCCAAAACGCGCGGCCAGGGCCGCCGACAGACCGGCGAGGGCCACTTCCACCAGCGGATACTGCGGCGAGATGCGCATGTGGCAGGATCGGCAGCGACCGCGCAGGGCGAGGTAGCTGAGTACCGGAATGTTCTCGTACCAATGCAGCGGCCGCTCGCAGCCCGGGCAGTGTGAGGCCGGGAACATGATCGACTCGCCTTCGCTGGGCAGGCGAAAGATGACCACATTCAGAAAAGAGCCGACAACGGCTCCGAAAACAGCGGCAAAACTGATCAGCAATGGTTCCATTTGGCATGAATTGTTGAAGGAATTGTCATAAGGCCAAGCCTCTTCTCTCTCTTGTATCGTCTTCCATGGTCGAGTTCCAGGAAAAATCCGACATACTCCGTACCGAGCAGCTGACCGAGGGGATTTTCCGCCTCACCCTGAACGCCCCCCGTATCGCCGCTGCCGCCCGGCCAGGACAGTTTGTCATGGCCTCCTGCGGACCGGGCCTGGACCCGCTGCTGCGCCGCCCTTTCTCGATGCACCAGGTGAGCCGGGACGGTCAGGTGCAGATCCTCTTCAAGGTTGTCGGCCGGGGTACCGATCTGCTCGCCCGAACCCGGCCCGGTGAGAGTCTGAGTTTGCTCGGCCCGCTCGGCCGGGGGTTCAGCCTGCAGACCGATGGGTCGATCTGCCTGGTCGGCGGTGGCATGGGCATCGCGCCGCTGCTCTTTCTCGCCAGCCGCCTGGGCGAACTGTCTGGTGGGCGCCGGTCGCCCCTCGTCCTCCTGGGGACGCGTTCAGCGCAGGAACTCGGCCCGCTGGCCGCAGAGTTTGCCGCGCTCGGCTGCGAGGTGCTGACCGCCACGGACAACGGCAGTCTCGGCCACCACGGGCCGGTCGTTGACCTGTTGCCTGACCACCTCGGACGAACCGACCGGGTCGCGGTTTGCGGTCCCTTCGCCATGATGGCGGCCGTGGCCGCACTCTGCCGGACGAGCAGCACACCCTGTCAGGTCTCCCTGGAGACGCACATGGCCTGCGGCCTCGGAGCCTGCCTTGGCTGCACCGTACACGGCGCGGACGGCAACTACCGGCACGTGTGCAAGCATGGCCCTGTGATGGCCGCCGAGGAGGTTGCATGGACCCGGTGATCCCCACCGCCCCGGACCTGCGGGTGGATCTCGGCCCGCTCTCCCTGGCCAACCCGGTGATGACCGCCTCAGGAACCTTTGGCTACGGGGCCGAATTCTCATCCCTGGTCGATCTGCATCGACTAGGCGCCATTGTCGTCAAAGGCATCTCGCTTGCGCCCCGCCCCGGTAACCCTCCACCGCGCATCGTCGAGACGGCGTGCGGCATGCTCAACGCCATAGGCCTGGAAAATGTCGGCCTGGAACGGTTCCTCAGCGACAAGATGCCCTGGCTGCGAACCCTGCGCAGCCCAATTATTGTCAACATCCTTGGCGATTCCATCGAGGAGTATGCAGAACTGGCCGGCGCGTTATCCGCTGCACCGGGGATCAGCGGCCTCGAGGTGAACATCTCCTGCCCCAACGTCAAAAAGGGCGGGGTGGCCTTCGGCACGGTGCCAGAAATGGCCGCGGCCGTCACCCGCGCAGTGCGCGCCGCCTCCGGCCTGCCGCTCATTGTCAAGCTGTCACCCAACGTCACCGACATTGTCGCCATGGCGCGGGCCGTGGCCGACAACGGTGCGGACGCGATCAGCCTGATCAACACCCTCATCGGCATGGCCATCGACGTGCGCACCCGGCGGCCCAGGTTGGCCAATGTGATCGGCGGACTCTCTGGGCCGGCGATCAAACCGGTGGCCCTGCGCATGGTCTGGCAGGTCGCCTCGGCGGTCCGCGTTCCGGTGATCGGCATAGGCGGCATCGGTACGGCCGAGGATGCGATCGAGTTTTTGCTCGCCGGAGCAAGCGCGGTGCAGGTTGGTACGGCCAATTTCTACAACCCGGCCTCCTCCATGGAAATCCTCAGCTGTCTTGAGGCTTGGCTGCGCGAGCAGGGTGAAAGCTCGGTGCGGGCCATCATCGGCACGCTCAGGCTGGATCGGTGAACACCACGCCCCGTGGGCTGGTCTGCGTGTCCGTGGCCGCCGCGGATGCGGCCGCGGTCATCGCCAGGATGCGGCCCGCGCATTCCCTGGCCGATGTGGTGGAAATCCGCCTCGACGCCATGCTTGAGGCGCGCATCGACCCCTGTGTCTCCGCCCTCGACCTCCCCCTGCTGGTCACCAATCGGCCGCAGTGGGAAGGCGGCCATTTCGCAGGCAGCGAGGACGATCGTGTCGACCAACTCTGTGCGGCGGTCCGCGCCGGCGCCCGCTACGCAGACATTGAGTTGCGAACCGACCCGGCCCTGCGCTCCCGGCTGTTCGCTGTGGCACGGGACTGCGCAGCCCGGGTGATCGTGTCCAGCCACGACTTCACCGGTACGCCGCCTGCCGCAGCACTCCAGGCGACCCTCCGGCAGATGGTGGCAAGTGGGGCGGATATGGGCAAGATCGTCACCACCGCCACCAATGCGGACGAGGCCCTGCGCGTGCTCGCCCTGCAGGAGGAGGCCGGCCGCCTCGGTTTTCCCCTGAGCGCCTTTGCCATGGGCGAACCCGGCCGCATCACCCGGCTGGCCACTCTCTACCTGGGCGGCACGATGACCTACGCCGCCCTCGATGAACACCAGGCCACCGCGCCCGGGCAATTGTCCGTGGCGCACCTGCGTTCCCTGATCACCCTTTTCGAACAGCGCCCATGATCAACGGCAGCACCCGTCTCTTCGGTATCATCGGCGACCCGGTGGAACACTCGCTCAGCCCGGCCATGCACAACGCCTGCTTTGCCGCCATGGGCCTGAACAACGTGTATGTGCCCATGCGACCAACCTCGCTGGCCGAGGCCATCACCGGCCTGCGGGCTCTTGGCTTCCTCGGCGTGTCCGTCACCGTGCCCTTCAAGGTCGAGGTGATGCCCCATCTGGACGCGATCGATCCGGTGGCGGGCCGCATCGGTTCGGTGAACACCCTGGTCTTCGAGCGCCAACAGGACGCGCCCGTCCGCTGTATCGGCCACAACACCGACTGGATCGGTGCCAATCAGGCCCTGGGCGAGGTCCTCGATCCGGCCGGACGGACGGTGCTGGTCATCGGTGCCGGCGGCGCTGCCAGGGCGGTGGGCTTCGGTCTGCTCGAGGCCGGGGCACGGGTGCTGCTCACCAACCGCACCGTTGCCAGGGGCCGGGAACTGGCCGATCAGTTGGGCTGCCCGTTCATCGATTCCCGGGAACTGGGACCGGTGCGCGCCAACGCGCTGATCAACACCACCTCCGTGGGCATGGCCCCGGCGATCGAGGCTTTGCCCATCGACCCGGATCTGCTCGACCATTTCCCGGTGGTCATGGACATCGTCTATGCGCCGCTCACCACCCGGCTTTTGCGCGAGGCGGCTGCCCGCGGTTGCCGGACCGTCAACGGCCTGCGCATGCTCCTCCACCAGGGGGTCGCCCAGTTCCGGTTGTGGACCGGCCACAACCCGCCCATCGAGGTCATGCACCAAGCCCTGGTCACCGCCCTCGGCAACCGAACCGCCTGAAACCGTTCCTGCCCACACCAGCCCCGATCCCGCCATGAAACGCATCACCCCAGTCCCGCACATCGACACCACTGTCAGCGTCCCCGGCTCGAAAAGCCTGACCCAGCGCGCTCTCATTGCCAGTGCCCTTGCTTCGGGGGATTCGCAGCTGCTCGGTCCGCTCGCCAGTGAGGATACCCGCTACACCATCGCCGCCCTGACGGCAATGGGCCTGCGGGTGGACACGAGCGATCCGGACTGCTGGCGGGTGGCCGGCACGGGCGGCTGCATCGAAACGCCGGCGGCGGATATTTTTCTCGGCAACAACGGCACGGCTACGCGTTTTCTCACCTCGCTGGCAGCGCTCGGCCAAGGCCGGTTCCGCATCACCGGCAGCGAGCGTATGGCCCAGCGGCCCATCCTGCCCCTGCTCGAGGCCCTGCACGGCTGGGGGGCCGACATCGTCAGCGAGGCCGGCACCGGCTGCCCGCCCCTGACCATTGAGGCCCATGGGCTCACCGGCGGCCGAACCGTGCTGCCCGAAGGACGGTCGAGCCAGTACCTCTCCTCGCTCCTGCTGGTGGCGCCCTATGCGGACAGCCCGGCCGAGCTGGCGGTGCGCGGCGCCATCCTGTCCCAGCCCTATGTGCGCATGACGCTTGCGGTGATGGCCGCCTTCGGCATCCAGGTCGAGGCCGCGCCCGCGCTCAACGCCTTCCGCATTCCCCGCGGCACGTACCAGGCGCGCACCTACGCCATCGAGGGCGACGCCAGCAGTGCCAGCTATTTCTGGGCCGCGGCCGCCGTGAGCGGCGGCCGGGTGACGGTGACCAACGTACCCCGCCCATCCCTGCAGGGAGACACGAACCTGCTCGCCTGCCTGGAACGCATGGGCTGCCGGATCGACAGTAGCGCCAGTGGCCTCACCGTGACCGGGCCAGAGCAGCTGCACGGCATCGAGGTGGACATGGGCGACATGCCGGATGTGGCCCCCACCCTGGCCGTGGTCGCTGCCTTTGCCGAAGGGACCACCGTCATTGACAACATCGCCCACCTGCGCATCAAGGAATGCGACCGGCTGTCAGCCGTGGTCTGTGAGCTGCGCAAGCTCGGGGTGGAGGCGGAGGAGGAACCCGCGCGGATGATCATCCGCGGTCGGGGCGGCAGGAACCTGCACGGGGCGACCATCAGCACCTACGAGGACCACCGCATGGCCATGAGTTTTGCCGTGGCCGGCCTGCGGGTTCCCGGGGTGGTCATTGCCGAGGAGGACTGCGTAGCCAAGTCCTTTCCTGATTTCTGGCAGCGGTTCCGCCTGCTCGGCTGATCCACCCTGCCCGGCTGTCGGTGTATCGACCCGGGCGCGGTTCACCGCTCGTCCGGCTGCTTCTCACGCGGCAGCAGGAGATACAACTTGCCGTCCTCCTTCATCCGCCCGGCCGCCCGGCCGGTGTGCTCGCCCGATCCCCAGAACAGATCCACCCGTCCCGGTCCGACCAGCGCGGACCCCGTATCCTGTACGCTGACGAAACGCTGCAGCCGCTGCCAACCGGTCATCACCCCGTTCGCAAACACCGGCTGCCGGCTGTCCAGAAAGGCCAGTCCGCCAGGGGGATACCAGTGCTGGTCAACGGCAATGGAACGACCCGCGGTGAGCGGTCGCCCCAGGCTGCCCACGGCCGGCCCGGCCTCTGTCCAGTGAAAGAAGATGAACGAATCGTTCTGGTGCAGAATCAGGTCGCGCTCATCGGGATGACGGGCCAGGTAGCCGCGGATGGAGTCCATCGTAACCTCTGCAAGCGGCATGCGGTCGGTCTCGACCAGGTAGGCGCCGATGCTCCGGTAGGTCCGGCCGTTCCTCGCTGCGTAATGGATGCCGCGCCGGCTGCCATCGGTGAGGTGGAGGATGGCGGAGCCCTGCACGTGGATAACGAACACATCGAACGGGTCGGCGAGCCAGACCATCTCGCTGCCGGCCAGCAGGTTGCCGCGCTCGATTTCCCGGCGCGTCCAGAAAGGGCGCAGCACACCATCCACGAGGCGGCCGATGGTCTTCCTGCCGCCGCTGTCCCGCACCACCAGACTGTCGGGCTGGGCATACACGGGATACAGAAAGGGCGGGGTGCGGGTCAGGCTGCCGGCAAAATGCGGCTGGTAGTAGCCGGTCACCAGCATGTGCCGCTGGGCTGGTGACCGGCCCTCCGGCTCGATGCGGATGACCTTGAATTGACGCCGGATTTGCTCATTCAGGGCTTCCCGGGAGGGCGCGGCACGTAACAAGCGCTGCAGAATGCGGGCAGCCTCGATCAACTGCCCGGTGGTCACCGACTGTCCCGCCCAGGTGAGGCGGCTGCCCTCCGGAAGTCCCTGCAGATACAGGACGCTCTGGTCAAGGACCTCCTCCAGGCCGTGGAAGTGGAGATCGTCGGCAAAGACCGGCTGGTCTTGGGGAGAGAGGTTTACCACCGCGGCGCAGACCCGGTCCGCGACGAGAAGCAGGACCAGAGCCATCAGGCCGAGCAGGTGGTTTTTCCAGCCAATCACGCCATAGCTCCCGCCTGGTACCGACAGCGGCCGGTTGTGCTCCTGGACCGCAGGCTGCTGTCGCGCTGCCTCAATCCGGGCCAGGGACGATGCTGGGACAGGTGTTCGATCAGAAGGGAAAAAAGAATCGGTGCCACTATCGCGGCCGACAAGGTCGGCAGAGGGCTGGCACTCCTGCGAGGGGAAGCGGACCGGTGGGAGCGTTGCCCGTCCAGTCGATGGTCAGGGAAAAAACAACGGTCAGCCTGCGGTGTGCCCGCTTCACGCGGTAAAATGGGCGGCAAAGGTGGTCAACAAGCTGTCCAGGAGGTCCGGCGGCAGTTGATTGATGCCGGCGGCCGCGGACCGTCCGCCGCCCGTGGGAAACTGGCGACAGAGGCTGTCCGCACCCTGTGGGTTATTTCGGGGGGCGCGCACACTGACGAGCAGACTACCGTCCGTGTTGGGGATGAGCGTGGCATGAGCCAGGTCCGGCTCCTGCCGGGCGATGCGGTTGGCAAACACTCCCACCACCCTCCTGGCCCAGCGGGCCGCCGGGAGCAGGTAGACATGCCCCGCGGCGAACGACCAGCGGGGTGTCAATTCCTCTGTCCTGGCCATGTCCCGGTCATGGCCTTCGCGCAGTCCGGCCAGCAGGGCGGACTGCCCGGCAAACTCGAGCGGGTCGGCAAACCGGCACAGCTCGCGGTACAGGTCGGCGGGAGGCACGTGCAGGTCGGCCTCGGTACTGCCGTAGCCGTTGTAGTTGAGCAGCTGACCGAGTTCGCACAGGATGCCCGCGTCCCCGGCTCGTAGACCGGTCGCCTCGGCGAGGGCGGTCGCTGTCTCGTCGAGATTATCGCCATAGGCGCCGACGAGCGCCCAAGGGCGGAACCGCCCGGCGAGCAGGCGGTCAACAATCAGGCTGGTGCAGGTGTGCGGGGAGGGATCGATGTAGGCGGTCAGTGCCCCGGAAACAGGCAGCTCGCCGCAGTAGTGATGGTCGGCGTACAGGACGGTGTTGCCGCCGGCCAGCAGCCGCTCCAGTTCGGGGCGGTTGGCGTCGAGGGAAATGTCGAGCACGGTCAGCTGGCAGCCGACGGCCTCCTCCACCCGGCGCAACAAACGGATGTCGCGCTTGACGCCGGTGACCAGCTGCGCCCCGGGCCGGGGCGCGTGCAGGCGGAGTTGCTGCAGGGCGCAAATGCCGTCCGCATCGCCATTGAACACATCGATGCTGCGCATGGACAATGCGGATCGAATCTCGTCGGCGGCCGGCGGATCAGTTGCCGCCGGGCAGATCGATGCCGAAGGGTGAGCCGATGTTCGCCAGCCGGAAGGTGACCATGAAGATCTGGTCGTCCGGTGTGTAATTGGACGACAGTTCCACCGACCAGCAAGCAGGCTGGTAGATGAGCCGGATCTTCTCCTCGATGGTCACCTCGGTCTCGATGGCGCGCTCCAGACTGTAGCCGGCGGCGAAGTTGTAGGGCAGGAGGTACCAGATGGAGCCACTGATGGAATTGATGTCCTTGACCGAATCGTAACGGTAGTCGATGCCCAGCACGTCACCGCGGTTGCTGAAATAGTCGGTTTCCACCGCGTGGTAGAACAGCCCGTCACCGTACATGTCGGTCTGGTTCGTGTACTTGAGGCGGAAGTTGCGTACCGGGTAGAAACCGGACTCCATCTCCAGTGGGATAAACGGCTCATCACTCATCTCGTTGCGCAGATCGTAGCCCTGCTTGAACTTCACAAAGGCGTAGTCCCGATCGAATTCACGACCGCCGCGTTCACCGTACACCTTGAAGAAGTTGTTCAGGCCGTAGAAGATGATATTTTCATCCTCCAACGCATCGATGCTGTCGAACTGGGGCAGTTTGACATCGTCGGGGATGTCGGTGTACTCGTAGGCCACGTACGGCCGGAGCATGTGGCTCCAGGAATTGATCTCGTCACCGCTGACGGCAAAGTCCCGCATGAAGGTGGTGCCGACCTCGCCGCCCAGGTTGTAGAGGAACCGGTTCTCCGAGCTGGTGTCCTCCCACTCGGAGGCGCCGTTGTCGTTGATTACGTAGGCTGTATCGCGGACACCGCCTTTCACGGTCGTTTCCAGATAAGGGGAAAGGGGAACGGCCGTGGAGACCACCGGAAACAGGTCGACCCGTTGCGCATCCACCCCATCGTCCCGCCAGAAATTGACGTAATTGGCGTCCCATGCAAAATCGGACCCGCCGGCATCGGAGATCGGCACCAGCCCTGAGTAGGTCAGCGACGGCAACTGCCAGGCCACCGATGGGTTGTCCGCCGTGTAGTCCTTGTCGCTGACGTCGTTGACCGCGAGGAACTCGCCCTGCAGGGTGGTGCCGTTGTCCCAGGCGCGCAGGAAGCCCAGGGTGTTGTTGCGGTACTTGTCGGTTTTTTCCTGGAACCCGCGGCCAAAGCCGTCGAGATACCTGTTCTGGTTGGCGGAGATGCTGGTCGAACCGGTGTTGAACTCGCGCAGGTAATCCAGGTCGGAGACCACGTCCACATCCAGGCGGGTGATCCACTCGCCGACATTCTGGTCCGCCTTGCCGCGCATCCAGTAGCGTTCCTGGTTCGAGTGGGTGAATTTGCCGTCGCTGTAATAGTCGGGCTCGGCCTCCGGGTCGGAGAGGTCATCGTCGAGATAATGGGCCATGAACACGCCCTTGCTCTCCTCTTCGAGCATGTAACGGAACTCGGCACCGCCCATCAGGCCGCGCTCGGTGAAATAGCGCGGGTAGAGGGTGAGATCCGCGCTCGGCGACAGGTTGATGAAGAACGGCGTCTCGAAGTTGAAGCCGTCGCGACTCGAAAAGTACAGGTTGGGGAAGAGGAAGCCTGTCTGCCGGGTCCGCTTGGCGGGCAGGATCATGACCGGCGAATAGAGGATCGGGACATCCTTGATCCGGAAGGTGGCGTGCTTGAGGAAGGCGTAGCCGCCGTCGGTGATCTCCGTATCCGCGGCGCCGAAACTCCAGGGCGGAGTCTCACCGGGCTTGAGTTTGCAGGTGATGATCCAGCCGTCCTCGATGTGATAGGTGAGTTCTCCGGTTTTCTCGATCACCCTCCCCTCGAGATGCATGCTCTTTTCCTGGCGGATGATGGTGGCATTCTCGAAGGTGCCGGTTGCCTCCTTCAGGTCGATACTGCCCGATTCCGCACTCAGTTCGTCGGAGCCAAGGTCGATGTGCAGGTTGCCGCGGGCCTTGACCTTGCCAAGGTCCACGTCATAGGCCAACCAGTCGGCCTTGATGCTCGTCACGGTTTTCGTCTCGGTGACGGTTTCCTTCGGTTTCTCGGCCGCCTCCTTCGATTCGCCGAGGAGTTCACCCCAACGGGCGTCCTCGGCGTCTTCCTTGACCGAGGTGACGGACTCTTTCTTCTCGAGGATGACATTGCCCTCGGCGATGACGCTCGCCGGGTCCTCGTAGCGGGTGATCTTGTCCGCGGTGATCTCCCACTGCCGGGCATTGACCGTGGCGGCCGTCAGGTTGTTCGCCGGCAACAGTAGCATCGTAAAAAAGAGGCAAAAAACCGGAAGGATCGGTGAGGGTGGGGTTGTCTGCTGCACCTCGATCTGCTCCTTGTGCGTGGTCTCTTTAAAGAAGGGGCGCCATCCCCCGGCAACCGTCCGGTTGCAGGGGCTAAACGCTGCGCCGACAAGCCTTTTCTGATACAAAAACAATAAGGAAAACAATTACAAGTAACGGTTCCGAATGTACGTGGGCGCTCCTGTTGTGTCAAGCGAAAAGTCAAAGATTTACCTTGCGTACGCTCAGAAATTGGTTTAAGTATCGCCAGTCGAAAAAGTCACCTAATAACTTGATTTTCCATGGCTTAGAGCCGAACGTCTTCTCCCGTCCCGCCATCACGGCATCACCCCCACGCAGTACGGTATGAATTTTCTCTTCGGCCCGGTGAACTCCAGGCGCCTCGGCCGTTCCCTCGGAATCGACCTGTTCAGGGAAAAGATCTGCAATCTCAACTGTGTGTACTGCGAGGTGGGCCCAACAGCTGTTCCGGTCAACCGGCGCGGCCTGTACTCGCCCACCCGGGAGATCCTCGCGGAGATCACCGCCTTCTGCGACGACCCGCACCGGCTTGCGGCCGTCGACGTGCTCACCGTCACCGCCAAGGGCGAACCAACCCTGCACCTCGACCTCGGGGCCATTCTCCAACATATCAAGAGTCTTACCGACAAACCGGTGGCCGTGCTCACCAACAGCACGACACTCGCGGACAACGAGGTCCGCGAAGCCCTGCAACTGGCCGACATCGTCGTGCCGTCGCTCGATGCGGTCCGGGCGGAGAGTTTTTCCAAGGTGGACCGGCCCGCCCGCGGGCTGGCCGTCGAGGCCATTATCAACGGGCTGCGCGTCTTCTCCTGGGCGTACCGGGGCCGACTCTGGCTGGAAGTCCTCCTGGTGCAGGACATCAACGACGCGGATGCCGACATCGATGCCCTGTTGCCGGTCCTCACCACCCTGCGGCTTGACAGAATTCAGCTGAACACCGTGGTCCGCCCGCCGGCAGAACCTGGCGCCCGGCCTGTGGCCGAGGCCAGACTGGCGGAAATTGCCCGCAGGCTCCAGGCGGCCCTGGCCGTGCCGGTCGACCTGCCCTCGCCCGTTGCCGGTTTCGGCGACAAACGGGACGCGGCCCCGCTGCCGACCGCGGACGCCTCGCCAGCCGCGTTGCGGCAGGCAATCATACAAATGGTCAGACGGCGGCCCTGCACCGCCGCCGATATCGACCGCGTCTTCCACCTGGGCGGCGCGGAAAAAATTGAGCAGTTGCTCGCATCGCTCGTCGCATCGGGCACCCTGCGGATTCTCACCCACGCCGGGGACCGGTTTTACCACTGACACGCACTACGGGGCGACCGGGTCGAACTGCTCGGAAATTTCACCCGAGGAAACACCATGACAGAAGAGGAACAGAACAACAACGAGCGAAAAGAACCACCGGCGCGCAAGGCGAAAACCGGGGCTTGGTGGAAGAGTGTCCGCGCCACCACGGATACCGAAGCAATGAGCGTGACCCCGCCGCAACCGGCGGTGTCACCGGAGGTGCCGGCCACCGCCACGCCCGCCCTCCCCGAACCTACCAGCAGCCCGGTCGACAGTGCACCGGCACCCACGGTCACAACCGCAGCCGAGCCCGTCGCGCAGCCCCGGCCTGCCAGGAAAAAAACAGCGGACGCTGTCGTCTCCTCCGCCCCGGTGGAACCGCCGGCCGACACCGCTGACCCCGCAGCCGACGACGTCCCCCCCGGCGAAGCGACGGAGGATGGCCTGCCGCCGGCCAAGCCCAAGCGCAAATCCCGCCGCGGCGGTCGCAAGCGGGGCAAACGGGCCGACAGCCAATCAACGGAGGGAACGGGCGGACCGGAGGAGGAGACGGCCGCCCCGGCAGCGGAACAGGAACCGGTCGAGGACCAGGCCGATGAAGACGACCAGGTCCCGGAACCGGAGGTCGACGAGTCACCGAAGAAACCGGTCACCTACAAGCTGCTCATCAACGCCGAAGAACCCGAGGAATGCCGTATCGCCCTGGTCGAGGACGGTCGGCTCGAGTCCTTCCACGTGACCACCATCGATCGCGAGCCCACCAAGAACAACATCTACAAGGGCCGCATCGTCTCCGTCGAGGCCAACCTGCAGGCCGCCTTTGTCGACATCGGCACCGGCCGCAATGGCTTCCTGCCGTTCAACGAGATCCACCCCGAGTATTTCCGCCAGGACGTCAATGAAAAGAGCCGTGCGCTCATCGCCCAGCAGCAGTGGAAAAAGCTGAAGCTCGAGGACGTCGTCCAGAAGGGTCAGGAGGTGCTCGTCCAGGTGGTCAAGGAGGTCACCGGCAACAAGGGCGCCAACATGACCACCTACCTGAGCCTGCCGGGCCGCTGCCTGGTGCTCATGCCGGGCAGTGACAGCGCCGGCATCTCGCGCAAAATCGTCGGCGAGGAGCGTCGTGCCGGCCTGCGGGAGATCATGAGCGAGTTCGAAATTCCCGAGGGCATCGGCTACATTATCCGCACGGCCAGCGCCGAGATCACCCGCTCCGCCCTGGAGAACGACCTGCAGACCCTGCTCGCCCTCTGGGATGAGATCAAGAAGCGCGGCCAGACCATGGACGCTCCGGCCCTGGTCTACGAGGAGCAGGATACCGTGATCCGCTTCCTGCGCGACCATTTCTTCGCGGATATCCAAGAGATCCTGGTGGATACCCAGGAGTCGCTGGACAACGTCAACGCCTTCATCGAGCAATTGCCGCCCAAGCAGCGCAAAGTCAAGGTGCGCATGCACCGGGCGAGCAAGCCGATCTTCAACCAGTACAACGTCGAGGAGCAGATCGAGTCGATCTACAAGCCGCAGGTGACCCTGCCCTCGGGCGGATCGATCGTTATCGACCCCACCGAAGCGCTGGTGGCCATCGACGTCAACTCCGGCCGGACCTCGAAGAACAGCGATTTCGACGAGACCATCTTCCTCGCCAACATGGAGGCGGCCGCGGAACTGGCGCGGCAACTGCGGCTGCGTGACCTGGGCGGGCTGATCGTGGTCGACTTCATCGACATGCGCAACAAGAAGCACATCCGCGAGGTCGAGCGCCAGGTCAAGGTGAGCATGAAGCGCGACAAGGCCAAGGTCGACATCAGCCGGATCTCCCGCTTCGGCCTGATGCAGATTTCCCGCCAGAAGATGGGCGCGCCCATCGAAAAGGGCAGCTACCTGACCTGTCCCCACTGTCAGGGTCGCGGCGTGATCCGCTCGGTGGAGACCCAGGCCCTCTACTACCTGCGACGTATCCAGACGGGCATCACCCGCAAAAAGGTCGGCCGGGTCGAGTGCCGCCTGCCGCTGGATGTCGCCCAGTACCTGCTCAACAAAAAGCGGGCCGAACTGATTGAGCTGGAACATCGCAACAGCGCGCGCATCGACATCATCCCGTGCGCCGACATGAGGCCCGCGGATCACCAGATCGACTTTATCGAACCCGAAGCCTCCGCCCGCTGACCCGTCCGGCATCCGGCCCGTCGCTCCCGTGACGGGCCGGATGCCGTTCCTCCTCCCGGCCGATTCGGCCACCCCGCCGCCGTCTCACTCCGCTTCCGGCCCCCTGATGATTGACCGTACCGAGTCGATCCGGCGGACACCCGCTGCCTTGACCCCGGCCTTCAAGACTTCGCCACCGCACAATCGCAGACCAACCATGTCGCCGATCTGCCCGATGGCCACCTCGTACACGGAAAATTCTGGCAGTTCGAGCGTCTCCAGGGGGCTGAGCAGGTCCTCCTGGGTGAGCACGTAGCCCCGGGCCCGCACCGTGGGGTCGTCTCCCTCCCGGTAATAGAGGATCTTCCAGAATTGCTTCGGCAGACGCACCCCCCGGTAGACTGGATCGTTCTCCGCAAAAATCGGCCCGCCAATGACCGAGACCCGCAGGTCGGCCACCTCCACCTCGGCGAAGAGCGCGTCCTCCAGTTGTCCCCAGATGCCGCCCGCGCCCGACTGGTTGAAACCCTTGTGCTGCGGGGTGATGTTGGTGAAGAAGAAGGAATCCGCGTTGGCTTGGCGGGCCGAAGCCAGGCTGCCCCAGAGGAGGTCCGCCCGACGGGCGAGGTGACCGCGGTCGAGGGGGTTGTTCTTGTAGAGTTCGTCACCCACCTGGGCCTCGGCCGGCAGCCGCTCGTCCCGGCGGAACGAGATGTTGCTGCGGCTGAGCCGGCGGATGGCGGCGCCGTCGATGTTCCAGGCCACCCAGCGGGCGAAACGGCGCGACCGACTCATGGCCAGGGAAAAGTGGGTGTAGGGTATCACCGTCGTGCCGGCGACCACCAGCAGGTCGCTGTCGACCCCGGCGTCGGCGGCTGCGGGCAGCGGCACCGCGCTGCCGAGAAAGCCCGCATCATAGTCGCTGGTGGCCCTGGTGGGCAGTTCCGGCGGCACCGGCAGGACGCCCAGCTTCTCGTAGACCGAGGAGGCATAGCAGGCCAGAGCGTGTTCCGCCTCCTCCCCGACCTCGCCGGCAAAGTGCAGACCGAGCAGCATGTCCGTGGGCTGATCCGGCTGCACCAGCAGCCAGGCCGCGCCGGAGTCGCCGCCGCGGCTCACCTCGCTGTCTTCGCCCGGGTCCTGCGGGTCCGGGCCGATCTCAAAACAGCCGATGTCCTGTTCGCCGGCCTCTCCGTAATCGATACGCGCCACCACGTGCACCCGTTGGACCAGCCCCCGGGTGACGCCGGTGGTGCGGCCCGACTTGACCACCCGGTCCGCCAGTTCGGGCTCGCCGAGCCGGCGTACCGGCTGGCCGAGTTCGAGGATTTCCGGAACCAGCCGCCGTTCGCTGACCGTGGCCAGGGCGCAGTCGCCGGCCACACCGAGATGGCTGCGCACCAGTTGGCCGACGCGGTTGCGGTCGACGCGGTTGTCGTCGTGCCGGCCCGGCTGGACGATGGGATCGCCGATCCGCCCGCCCGGGCCGTGGAGCACGTGCCAGTTTGCGAGAAT
>Ga0265295_1005421_pt1 | contig 16267 bp, 13 predicted proteins | sample Munlansysbiofilm_FD_192503 | JGI IMG/M metagenome (GOLD analysis project Ga0265295, IMG submission 192503) | Leachate microbial communities from a municipal landfill in Southern Ontario, Canada - Methane capture system biofilm | ecosystem: Engineered > Solid waste > Landfill > Unclassified ... | reverse complement strand
CTTGGCAGTCTCAACAGGCTTGGCAGTCTCAACAGGCTTGGCAGTCTCAACAGGCTTGGCAGTCTCAACAGGCTTGGCAGTCTCAACAGGCTTGGTTTCATGCTCCTGTCTTCTCTGCAGTGAGAGGAAATCCCTGTCATCCGATGAAGATGAATTCATCAGATCCTGAATAGACTTGTACTCAGCATTAGGACCGAACGCAAGGAGAGCTTCAAACTGCTCGGTTGCAACCTTGCCTCTGTTCTTGAGGTCCTGCTTGTAACGCTTACGATACCAGCTGGTAGAACGCTTTTTGCTGAGATGCTTGGTTTTCTTTGCACCTTGCTTTCCGCCACCGTAACGATTCGCATACGAAGAGTATCCTCTTCCATAGCCGTAACCATAGCCATAACTGGAGAACGAACCGGGAATGACACCGTTGAATACGAACCCGATGAGGGGCGCGTTCGCCGTCTTGAGATTGCTTACCAGGTCGAACAGCGAACCCTTGCTGGTGATGCCAGCACGTACGGTGACAATCAGACCATCCACATGTTTGGAGATGGAAAGCAATTCACTTGCAGAATCAAGCGGGGGCGCATCAATGATGATGAAATCATAGACCGACTTCAGGAACTCAATGCCCTTTACATACCGGGGATTGGAGAAAATAGCTGCGGGAACCAAGGGTGCATTGCCCGGAGGAAGCAAATGCAATGAGGGCACCTTCTCGAAGGGTTGGACAATACACTCCTCAAGGGGATAGCTCTTGGTGACAAAGTCAACCAAACCAACATCCCTATGTTTCAGCCTGAAGTAGCGTTCCATACTGGGAAGGCGCAAATCACCATCGATGATAAGAACCCTACTTCCCAGTTGTGCAAGTGCAAGAGCAATATTTCCGATGATGGTACTCTTGCCTTCTGCCATCGAGCAGGAGGTAATGGAAAAGACACGTTTCCCCTCTTGGTTGTACAGCATATTGGCAACAAGCTTGAACCGTTCTGACTCAAAAGAGAGCGGATCATTGTACACGGTGAGTGTAGGATACTTGTCTTTTGTACTGATCTTCATCATAGGAATCCAGCCAAGAACCGGAGCATCCTTACCGACTATCTTCTGCAACTGATGCTCATTCTGGATAGAAGCATCAATAGCTTCAATACCCAAGGTAAGCAAGAGACCAAAGGCAGCTCCCAACAAAAGTGAAACCGCAAGGATCAGAAGCTTGTTTGGGCTCACAGGTCTCAAAGGAAGAATTGCCTGGTCGACCACCTTCACATTACCGGTAACGGAAGCTTCGATGAGTTTCACTTCCTCAAGCATCTCGCGAAGCTTCAGGCCCAGCGACTCATATATCATGACATCGCGTTGCAACTCACTCAACCTTCGTTCCAAAACAGGAAGCTCAGAGAGCTCGGATACAAATACATCACCCCGTTCTTCCAGTACCGTGATGGCTACCTCTGTAGTGAGAGCCTGCACAATAGCCTGCGTATTGGCTTCATTTGCATAGGGGCGCGTCAATACATTGATCCGATTCAACAGATCCTTTGTGACTTCCGAGATGGCACTACTGATCACATAGACACGGGAAGATGAATTCAGGCTCGTGGTAGGCGCGGTTGTTGCGGCAGTGCCCGTAGGATTCGAAAGCGATTCGTACATCGTCAGCTCTGTCTTCCATGCACTGAGATCTTTGAGCTTTGCTGCAATAACTGCATCAGAGCGAAGCTGATCCAACGAGATAACCCCCTGCACCCCGGCTTCCTTCAAAGAAGCGTTGTAGGAGTCTATGAAAACCTGAGACTCGGCAAGCTGCAACCTCAGCGGCTCCAAGCGCAGAGCATAATAGGAAATCTGTTCCACAAGCAGTGAACTCTTATCTGTAAGTTGGATGATGTCACTGTTTTCGCGGAAATCCCCGAGAGCGTCACTGGCATTCGAAAGCATCCTGTCATTGATGGGAATCTGGGATTCAATGAATTCCCGCTGCACAGTCTTCGAATTCTTTGCAATTCCGGTGAGCATATTGTCATAACTGGAAGCAAGGGCATTCGCAAAGTCACGGGCAAACTCAGGGCTTGCATCTGTGATGGTGATACGGACAATGTTCGTATCCTTGACGGTGGAAACAACAATACGGTCCTTTACTTTCCCCAGTACCAATTCATCACGATAATCCTGACCCTCTGCATTCTTATAGAGGCTCAAGTCCAACGTACCAAGAGCATAGTCGATATTGGTCCTACTCGTGATCAACTCTACTTCAGTTGCAATCTTTGTGCTGGACGCAGACATATTGAGCATGGACTCAAACGAGGAGGACTGCTGTATCGGATCCACAAGTACCGAAACTTGCGATTCATACTGAGGGGTTGCAACTTGCAGGTAGGCGATGGCGACTGCGACAACCAGGACGACCCCGATGACAAACCATTTGAATCGCTTGTGAAAAATGTGGAGGAGTTCAGCAATTGAGATTCCCTCTTCCGTATTATTGAATGCACTGACTGCACTTTGGAATTCTTCTTGTTGGCTCATGCTTTCATCCCTCCTACAGGCTCTTCGTGTCGACAAGAATGTTCACCACTGCAGCAACAATGCCGATGATGGAACTGACCAAACCGATGATGGCAACCGTGGGGGCAATATCCTTTACGAAGGTATTCTTGGCAACCACAATCGTCGATTCGGGTTCTACCATTGCATCCCCATCAGTTTTCTTTCCGTCCCGATCATACACCTTGATGGACGCAGGATAGGAAGCATCATCGCTGAGGCCTCCTGCAAGAGCTATATAATAGTTGGCAGCTTTATCAGGTACGTAGGCAAAAACACCGGAACGAACCACACCCCCGCTTACCGACACAAAACGCTGGGAGAATGGAATCAGGATGGAATCGCCTGCTTGTAATCGCTGTGCACCCTGTGGATCATTTCCATAGATAATCTGCTGGACATTCAGCGGAATACGCGTATCACCGCGCAGCAGGTAGGAATGCTCAAGATCACTCACGGTGAGCAACCGGACAGCAATGGTGGAAAGCATCTGCTTGATTGTCTCACCTGGATAGAATTGGTAGAAGATCCGACCTGATGAGTATCCCATCAAAGCCGTTGAGGACAGGTTGTCGTATGCCTCGGTGGAAGACACCGCACCCTCAATGACGACACTCTGCAGACTTGGCTGCACCATATCAACATAGACCTGATCCAAATGCTCAAGCTCGAAGCGTTCACCATTGAACAGGTCAACATATTGGACTTGCCATGCTCCGGTTTCTGCATGATAGCGTTGGATACGGATATTCTGTACATCCGAACCGGAGAGCACCCCACCACTATAGTTGGTGATGAGGTCCTTCAGGTCCTCACTCCCGTCTATCTGATAGGTTCCCTTTTCATATACGTGCCCCCCAAGAAGAATGATCCTGTCAGCACGCCTGAGGGTAATGACATCCCCGCTTTGCAGCAGAGGATCCTGGCTCAGATCGCCCTTGCGAAGGGCTTTGTACAAATCAAAGGACTCTGTGCTTCCATCGGTATGGGTGATGCTCACTTCACGGGTTGATGCATAGGGAGTTGCGCTGCTGATCACTTCGGAAAGGCGGCTCAAACCCCAAGCAGGAACCACACGGGTTCCAACAACTTCACCGATGACCGAAACCGAGAACGATCCTGTTCCGGTAAAGACCAATTGGGGATTGGAATAACTGTGGTACGTCTGAACCATAGACAGAATCTGGTCACGCAATTCCTGGAAGGTCAGGTTCTTTCCCTGTATCGATCCCAGTCCGGGGATGGTCACCGTGCAATTCCCATCAGCTTGCAAATCCGCCGTGATGGTCTTCAATCCATCCAGATAGACCAAACGAAAGGTATCACCGGGCGTAACAGGATATGATCCGTTGCTGATTGCGCTCAACACCCGTGCCTCGGGCTCCGTAAGCTCAGCAACCGATCCAAGTCCCAGTTGGGCGGCATAGGATTGTATGACCAAGTCTTCAGATACTTCGTACGCTTTAGATGTCGGGCCAAAGAGCGGAGATCGGATCACCAATCCGGCATCCTGGGCGAATAACGTACCACTGCATACGATCAGCAATACAACCAAAATCACGAACCTGATTCTTGATGTCTTCATGCGACACAATCCTTCATTGACAGGGTAACCGTCCCAAGTTGTACGGACAGACATGTTTCATCCTATCATTTGTACTAGACTGACACAAGCATAAAACCGAAGCGCTCTTTGAGTAAACAACGAAGCCAAAAGAATGATACAAGAGCACGGTATAGAAAGGACTGAAGAAGGAATGCAACACCATGCAACAACTATTCGATAATTCTTGATTTTTTGCAACACATTGATTATTTTACAACATTTTCCCAATACAATTGCAAGGTTTCGCACAACCATTTTCAATTTTGTTGCATTTTGAGGAAAATGGTACATTTGAGCATGTTTTTTTAAATTTTCCTATTTTTTTAGTAATATATCTGAGTTTTACCGCTCTAAATGTTTCTTAAGTTTGTTTTGACAGCAGAAAAAACCTCTCGTATAATTTGATACAGTTGAGGTTCTTCTAGTACTATCAACGACATCACGCAATCTTTTTTAAGGAGAGAATCATGAAAAGAGGTATTGTTCTACTGTTGATCGTGCTGATGGTTTCTTCCTTTGCATTCGCGCAAGGGAGTAAAGAGGCTGCCGGTCCGGCCAAAGCTGATGCACCTATGAAAGTTGGTGTCATCTACATCAGTCCTCCTGGAGACATGGGCTATTCCTACATGCACGACCAAGGCACCATTGCCATGGAAGAGCATTTCGGAGACAAGATCCAGGTCATCAGGATGGAAGGCATTGCTGAGAATGAAAGCAGCGAACGTGTTATGGAGAACCTCATCGACGAAGGCTGTAAGATCATCTTCGCAAACTCCTATAACTATCAGCAGTACATGCTCAACGTGGCACAGCGGTATCCGAACGTCTATTTCGAGCACTGCTCCGGCTACCTTTCCAACGACAACATGTCCAACTACTTCGGAAGAATGTACCAGATGCGCTATCTCTCAGGCATGATTGCTGCAAAGATGTCGCCCACCGGCAAGCTTGGCTATGTCGGCGCTTACAATACTCCTGAAGTTGTTCGCGGTATCAACGCATTCACCCTTGGTGCACGTGCCATCAATCCGAAGGCTACCGTTACCGTCGTTTGGACCAACACTTGGTTCGATCCCTCTCTCGAGCGCCAGGGCGCCATTGCCCTCCTCGACCAGGGTGCCGACGTTATCGCACAGCATCAGGATACCACCGAGCCTGCAAAGGCTGCCATTGAGCGCGGCAAGTATGCTGTCGGCTACAATGCTGACTTCCGCAGCATGATTGGTGATGACCGCATTCTCGTCTCCCCGATGTGGAACTGGGGCAATTACATGATTCCCGCCGTGCAGAGTGCGCTGGACGGAACATGGAAGAGCCAGAGCTACTGGGGTGGTCTCGAGGATGAGATGATTCACCTCAGCCCGATTTCCCCGCTCGTACCGGCTGATTTCGTCAAGCAGATCGAAGCCAAGCAGGCTCAGATGCATGATGGTCAGTGGGATGTGTTCTGGGGCGAACTCAAGGACAACACCGGTGCTGCTCGCCAGAAAGCTGGTGAGAAGATGAGCGATGAAGCTATGCTTACCATGGATTGGTTCGTGGAAGGCGTCATCGGCAAGGTCAACTAAGAGAACAAGCAATTGGATGGGGGCGGGCATTTGTCCGCCTCCACATAATTTCAGAGAACTCTGCCCTCTTTTCGGGGGCTTTGGAAAGCGAACAGAACATGAGTGAAATGAACACCGACGAAACGCTCGTCGTGCGTATGGTTAATATTACCAAGCACTTCCCAGGGGTCCTAGCAAATGACAGTGTCAACCTGGATTTGCACCGAGGGGAAGTACTCGCTCTGCTTGGGGAAAATGGCGCCGGCAAAAGCACGCTGATGAATATGCTGGTCGGACTATACCGTCCAGACAGCGGAGAGATATATGTCAAGGGGAAATTAGCGGAGATCAACAGCCCACAGGACTCTATGGCCTTGGGTATTGGTATGATTCACCAGGAATTCATGCTTGTCGGCAACATGACCGTTGCAGAGAACATTATCCTGGGCATGAAGGATCTCCCGTTCGTCCCTCCCATGGCCGAAATCAAGGCCAAAATCACCGAGCTGAGCAAGCGATATGGTTTGCAGGTGTATCCTGACAAGGTCATCCAGGACCTTTCGGTCGGTGAACAACAGCGCGTAGAAATTCTGAAATTGCTCTATCGTGGAGCCGATATTCTCATTCTTGATGAACCTACGGCAGTACTGACTCCCGGTGAAGCAAGGGATTTGAATGAGATCTTGAAGAAGATGCTTGCCGAGGGCAAGAGTGCCATCTTCATTACCCATAAGATGGATGAGGTCATGGAGTTCAGCCATACCGTCCAAGTCCTCAGGAGAGGTAAGAGCGTCTCGAGTTGCCCGACCAACACCATCAAACGTGTGCAGGATCTGGCCAACATGATGGTAGGTCGTGACATCCTCTTCTCGCTCGATCGTGGTCCCTACAAGCCCACTGACGTCAAGGTTGAGGCCAAGAACCTTACGGTGCTCCCCATAGGCGGAGGGAAACCCGTATTGGACAATGTATCCTTTTCCATCCGTGGTGGTGAGATCTTTGGGATAGCAGGTGTTGCAGGAAACGGACAACAACAGCTTACCGAAGCGCTTACAGGGCTCTTGCATGTCGATAGCGGCAATATTCTGCTCAACGGCAAGGATATGACCAACAAGACCCCGCTGCAGGTCATCAAGACCGGAGTCAGCCATATTCCAGCGGACCGCGGCCGAATGGGTGTAGTTGGAGATATGAGTGTCGGTGACAATCTTTCCATGAAGAAATACCGCACTGATGAGCTCTCCTCCCATAGCGTCATCAAACGCAATTGGGTGCGGAAGTTTGCCGATCACTTGATAGAAGCGTTTACGATCAAGACTCCCAGCCAAGACACTTCTGTGAAATTCCTCAGCGGAGGCAATATCCAGAAAACCATTCTTGCCCGTGAAATCGACTCATGCGGAGGTATCCTCATTGCAGTCTATCCGTCTCGTGGTCTTGATGTAGGGGCTACGGAATCGGTGCGACAGAATCTGATCAAGCAACGGGACAAAGGCAATGCAGTGTTGCTGGTCAGCGAAGAGCTTGAGGAACTGCTGATGGTAGCAGATAAGATCGCCGTCATGTTTGAGGGAAGAATTATGGACATTGTTGATGCCGACAAAGCATCCACTGAAAAGTTGGGAATGCTTATGGCTGGTGTTGAAAGGGAGGAAGTATGAGACTTGGATTGGAAAAACGAGACTTCCGTTCCAAACGAATGACGGTGCTCGTACCGATAATCAGCCTTTTGATCTCCTTCCTGCTGGGAGCCATTGTTTTGGGCATTTCCAACGCAAACCCCTTGCAAACATACGGTGCAATGCTCAAGGGAGCGTTTGGAAGCCAGACCAAGATACAGTATACGATTGCCAAGGCAATTCCTCTGTTGCTGTGCGGACTCGCCGTGGGTATTGCGTTCCGTCTCAAATTCTGGAATATCGGTGCTGAAGGCCAATATGTTGCTGGCGTCATCGGCATTACCTGGGTCATGCAGTTCTGGACCTTCTTGCCTGAGATGCTCTTGCTGCCAGTAGGCATGCTGGTTGGTGTTCTCTGCGGGGCATTCTGGGGAGGCATTCCTGGTGCTTTGAAAGCCCAGTGGAGTGTTGACGAAACGCTCAGCACCCTGATGATGAACTACATCATCATTGGGTATGCAGAATACCTGTATATCAACGCATGGAAGGCTCCCAGAGGGAATATGGGTACCGTGCTCTATCCGAATAGTGCTTGGCTTCCCAGAATCTGGGGACGAGTGCACAGTGGCGTTTACTTCGCCTTGATTCTCGTGGTCATTCTCTGGTTCGTGCTGTACAAGACTCGCTGGGGCTTCGAACTGAATATGATCGGCAAGAACCGCAGGGCTGCCCAGTGCCAAGGTGTCTCCATCAAACGGAACATCATCCTTGCCATGATCGTCAGTGGCGGTATCGCAGGTCTTGCAGGTGTCATCGACTCAGCGGCCGTGACGCACCAGCTTACCAAAGGCGTAAACTCCGGGTATGGATTCACCGGTATCATCATTGCTTGGATGAGCGGATTGAACCCCTTTGTATCCATTGTGGTTGCCCTCATCATGGCGGCCTTGGAAACAGGTTCTGATGCACTTCAGCTGATGAAACTTCCCGCAGCAATGGGAGAGGTCATGCAAGGCCTTATCCTCATTCCGCTGCTTGCAGGCAGTATCTTTACCGAGTACAAGTTGGTTGTTCATACCAATCACAAGGAGGCTACCGTATGAATTTGCTTGATTTCATAACAAAACTGCTGGCAGCCACGCTGGCTATGGGAACCTCCCTGACCTATGCGACCCTTGGCGAGGTATACACCGAAAAAACAGGTATTTTGAATCTTGGTATGGAAGGTACCATGCTCATGGGGGCTTTGGCTGGTTTCGCAACTGCCTTCAATACCGGGAATCTGTTTCTTGCATTGCTGGTCTCCATGTTGGTAGGAGCTCTCCTGTCGTTGATTCACGCATTCTTGTGCATCACGATGCGAGCTAATCAGGTGGTAGCAGGGCTCTCCATCACCATGTTCGGTACCGGTCTGGCAAACTTTCTCGGACAGAGACTGGGACCAGCTTCCAACAACTTCAACCTTACCGGTATGAACATCACCAACAAGTTCAGCAACATCGCCATTCCCGGCCTGAGCGAGATTCCTGTCATCGGAGCTCTCTTTGATGTGAGCCTTCTGACCTATGCACTCTATTTCATCCTCCCCTTCTCCTGGTTCTTCATGTACAAGACCAAGCATGGGATGGTGGTGCGTGCAGTGGGAGAAAATCCGAGGACGGCAGCAGCCATGGGCATTTCTGTCTCGAAGATCAGATATCTCTACACACTTATTGGAGGGATGTTTGCAGGTCTGGGCGGTGCGTGTCTCTCTTTGAGTTTCATTCCCAGTTGGAATGAGGGTATGACAGGCGGGAAAGGCTGGATCGTAATTGCTCTGGTCATTTTCTCCACCTGGAATCCTGGACGCGTAGTCATCGGGACACTGGTCTTCGGAGGTATCACCAGTTTGCAGTTCAGCTTGCAGGCTGCAGGACTGAAGATGGTCATTCCTTCCCAGTTCCTTGGCTTCTCACCCTATCTCATCACCTTGGTCGTGCTCACTGCAATGACTATCATCAACCAGAAGAAGAAGGGCTCGTTTGCCTCTCCTTCTGCTTTGAGCGTTCCATTTGCCATAGACGACAAGTAAGAAAAGGGTACGTTCGCTTTCTCATAGTTGAATTAACCATGAAACACCACGCAGTACCAAGCGTGGTGTTTCTGTATTCATCATCCATCTTCTTGCAAACCACTGCACATCCTTTGTAGGATAGGACCATGAAAAAAACCAATGCCATGCGTATCTTGGAGAGTATGGGTATCGCATATGAGGTAATCAGCTATACGTGGGATGAGGAGCACCTCGATGCAGTGCATGCAAGTCTGACTGCAGGGCTCTCCCCCCAGCAAGTGTACAAGACGATTGTCATGCAGGACAGTAACAACCAAGTCTTTGTCTTCTGTCTCCCGGCTGAGTTCTCGGTGAGTCTGAAAAAGGCGAGGGAACTCACCCAAAGCAAAGACTTGGAATTGATCAAGCTGGATGCGCTTCAGTCAATCACAGGCTATATCAGGGGGGGCTGCTCTCCTTTGGGCATGAAGCGACACTTCCCCACTTTCATTGAGGAAGTAGCGCAACTCGAAGAATTCATCCATGTAAGCGCAGGACAACGAGGCCTTCAACTGAAAATCCGCCCTCAAGACTTGCTTGTTGCAGCAAATGCCCAGTTTGCAGATTTCACCTAAACGTGTCGATTATGGCTGGTAAAATACCGTCTGACCCTTCTTGAGACGGAAACACTGACCAGAAACAGAAAAATGATGAGGCCGGAAAGAAGGAGACTGTCAGACCAACGCAGGATAAAAACCCCTCTCTGATACTTGCTGAGGACCAAGTCGAACACAGTGGCGCTCAGAAACAGGACTACCAGAGTTCCCAGTACAATATCTGCAAGGGGAATGGTCTTGTTTCGTCTTTTGCTGAACCAAAAGAGAAAGAGCGTACAGAGCAGTACCAGAACCAGCAACGAGGGCAATGCCACAGGCAGGAACCACGTAAGTGAACCTGAGAATACCACATTGACTATGGCAAGGTAGGCAAGCGTCGCACATACAACAAGCACTGCGCTACGTCGGGGAGCTTTGCTCATTCGTGCATGGGTTGGAAAAATGCTATACATCCAAAGAAGCCCAAGAGCAGGACTTGCCACCAAAGACCAGGACAAGCTGAGGTCAACGGCATCGATGCCGAGCAGATACAGGGCAATGAGAAGCAATTGGATGCTTGCCTGCCTGCTGAACGTAGGCTTGTTGCTGAATGCAAGAATCAGGGAAAGCGTTGCCATAGCGATGCTGAAAAGCGGGATGAAGCTATAGGCCAAGTTCCCTGACAAGATCATGGAAAGAGCGACCGTGAGTTCACTGACCACAAAGAGAGAGAGGATAAGCTCGATCACCCCTTTACGGGTCTTTGTGATACCCCCCATCCCTGCAGGAGGGAGAGGCTGTGCAAACAACGGCTCAGAGGGCTGTTCTTCCACCCCTTGTGGAAGATGTACTTCAGTATTGCAGAGAGGGCAACGCTTGCTCCCCTCCTCCAATTTCACTCCACATATCACGCAATAGGCCATAGTTGACTCCTACGTTTCAGTATTTCTGTTGGTCGACAGCGTAACCGGTATGCCATCTTCAACCAAGAAGGTACAGAAGAGACGCTCCAATTCAGTATCTTCGTTGAAGAAGCTGGTGAAGTTGATCACCAATGTGTCCAGATACCCGATGACCGCAACCGCAACCTTGTTGAGAAGTCCCGGGCTGAGATGGAAATCAATCCGTCTGATGCTGTCTGAAAGCTCAGGAGGCAGAGCCATCTGCCCAATGTTTGATATCACACCCGAGTATTGGTCATCACCAAGGAAATCGGAGAGCAACTTGAACAGAGGGTTCTTCAGGACATTGGGGGCAAATCGGATCAGCGGAGTCCTCTCTCCCATAACGTTCCGTCTGATCTGGCTGAGCAAACGCTTGCGATCTTGGGAGAGCCCCATCTGAAGATGCACTTCCTTGGTAATCTCGTCAAAGGTATACGATCCAAGAGCCGGCTCAATCCCGATAACTGCAAACAACGTGAAGTTTCGCATGGTGTCATAGCCAAAAATCTTTCTCAAATTCATAGGAACCGAAAGCCTGATGGGTTTTCTGTTCTTCTGCTTGGGAACTTCTTTCATTTGCAGCTGCTGCAGAGCGTAGAGGAAGACTGAGGAAAGGTACTCCCCAATGGTGATCCCTCTCGCTTTTGCCCTATTTTTGATTTCTGCTGTCTTGACGGTGGCACTTATCACCTTCACTCGGTCATCAAAACTTCCTGTCCCTTTTCTGTGATATGCCTTGCTGATCTTCGGGTAGGAAGGAAGGGTTTTATCGTAAAGATGTTGGAAAGGATCACTGAACTCTTGCTTTGTGGGTTTCTGTTCAAAATCCAAACCGCCGGGGAAAGCGAAGTCGGCGATTCCCGCGTGATGGCAATATCGCTCAACCAGCAATTTGAGATATGCCAAGGCCCCAGAGCCGTCAGTGAGCGCATGGAAACATTCTACCCCAATACGATGAGAGCTATAGACAACCCGCAACAGGTACGAGTTGTTTTCTTTGAAAAAGAACCTTCCACTGGGATAGGACCCTTCTGGATGGATTACCATTTCCTTGGTGTTTGGAGAGAGAAAATACCAGAAGAAGCCTTTGTGCAGGCTTACCTTGGCATATGAGCATCGTGTCATGAGGTCATGCGCCGCCAGCTCAAGGATCTCGGGCCGTATGGTCTGAGCCAAATCCAAGGACATTCGAAAGGTGTTCGCGTTGAACACCGCTTCGGTAGGGGGATAAATCAAAGCTGAGTTATCAAGCGCAATGAAGCCCTCCGGGGCGGTGTTCTGTACTCGCATCATCATCTCTCGTTTGCAGCCATACCACGCTTGTAGAAGGGCGTACGAACCAACTTGGCTCGCTTTCTCTGGCCGTGGATCTCAACCTCAAGGACATCTCCGAATTTCAAGGCAGGAGTACGATCGATCATAACGTAGGCACAGAAGATTCCCAGGCTGGGGCTCTTGTTTCCACTGGTAACAAAACCGATCTGCTTCTCGCCGAGAAATACTGAGTACCCACTACGGGGAACCGCTTTGTCCAGCATTTCTATACCTCGAAGCGTACGGGGAATGCCATTCTGCTGTTGGAGTACCAGAGCTTCCTTTCCGCAGAAGTCCTTCTCCTCAAGCTTGACAAACACACCAAGATTGGCTTCCAAGGGTGTAATGGAATCACTGATCTCATGCCCATACAACGGAAGTTTCGCTTCCATGCGAAGCGTATCCCTGCTGCCCAGTCCACAAGGGATCAAGCCAAAATCTTTTCCTGCTTCCAAAAGGGTATTCCACAAAAGTGGTCCGTCATCACTGGCGCAGTACAGTTCAAATCCATCTTCACCGGTGTATCCGGTCCTGCTGATAAGAGCCATCACTTCCCCCACTTCGCATTGACTGCGAAAGGTAAAGCTCTTGATCTCTTCACAGTCACTGACCAAGGTAGAGAGGATCTTAACGGCAAGCGGCCCTTGCAAGGCAAGCTGTACGGTAGAGTCAGAAAGATCAATCACCGGCGGGCAAGCAGCAGCTTTCGGGTTGTCCTTCATGATCCAAGCTACGTCTTTCTCGGTATTGGAAGCATTCATCACCACAAGAAATGAGATGTTCGTTCGACGATATATGAGCAGGTCATCCACAACAGTACCATTTGGATAGCACATCATGGTGTATCGGCACTGCCCTACCTGCATGTCGCTGATGGTGTTCGTACAGAGAAAGTCGAGATAGCTTGCAGCCTCTTCTCCACTTACCATGCACTCCCCCATATGGGATACGTCGAACAACCCTGCACGAGTGCGTACGGCCTCATGTTCGGCAAGAATTCCCGTTTCAAATTGAACAGGCAACTCCCATCCTCCGAAATCGATAAGCTTGACTCCAGGATAGGTGCTGTAGCACTCGTACAAAGGTGTTCGTTTCATGGGTCTCCCTTCTTATGCGAGTGCAATCATCTCGATTTCAACTGCGACATCCTTGGGAAGCTTTGCCACTTGAACAGCAGAGCGCGCAGGAAGGATTCCCTCTCCAAAATAGGAAGCATAGACTTGGTTCACAGCACCAAAGTCGTCCATATTCTTCAGGAACACGGTAGCCTTGACGACCTTTGAAAGATCGCTGCCTGCTTCGCTCAGAACAGCCTTGATATTCTCAAACACCTGTTTTGCCTGATTTGCTGCATCCCCTCCCACCAGCTCTCCTGTGGAAGGATCCACCGGAAGTTGTCCGCTGGTAAAAACAAACGGTCCGGCAATGATTGCCTGGCTGTAAGGGCCGATGGCAGCGGGGGCCTTGTCAGTATTGACTTGTGTCTTTTTCAATTGAAACATCATTGTTATATCTCCTCATAAATGTAGAATACCCTCTCAAAGATACTCTTGCAAGGGAGAGAAGTCCGTTGTAAGGTTTTGGTATGCAGATGATGATCGTGTACGGAAGCCCCAAAAAACATGGCAATAGTGCAACCCTTGCAAGGGTGTTCAAGGAAGAAGCCTGCAAGCTCTATACATGTAGTGAATTCCATCTTCAAGATCTTCATATCGGACCATGCAGAGCATGCGATTGGTGTAAAACACATCAAGGATGCGTGATTGATGATGATATGAAGAGTCTTTGTACGCATGTGAAGGAAGCAGATGCGATTCTGCTTGCAACACCAGTGTATTGGTGGGGTGCATCAGCCCAATTGAAGCTCTTCATTGACCGGCTCTACCAGTTGGAGCTGGAAGACTTTGCCAATAAGAAACTGTATGTGATCGCAACAGGCGCTGATACGCTTGATGGTATCCAGTATCGTCTCATACGAGAACAATTCGAAGCGATCTGTGAGTACACTTCCATGGAGTTTGCCGGCTATCTCCCTGTTTGTGCTGATGAAGAGAATCCGGTGCAAGAGCAGAGCACTGCTCTCGCATCGGCTCGAGAACTCATCAGAGGAGAGTGAGCAATTCTTCTGTAGTGCTGACCATAGCGAGCATGGATTCTTCCTTGGGTGAACCTTTGGGGAATCCAAAACCGTAATCAACCGCAATGAAGGCTACCCCGGCTTCTGCTGCACCTTTCTGGTCATGAATGGTATCTCCGATCAATACGGCATCTTCTGCACGTATGGAGAGATCTTGCAATACCAATTTGATGATGTCTGCTTTGGAGAGATGGGAATTGAGGTCCGCTCCTCGGATGGAGTCGAAATAACGGTCGAATCCAAAGTGGGTCATCATACCCTGTGCCAAGCTTTCATGCTTGAGGGTTCCCACTGCGAGTTGATATCCCTTTTCTTTCAAAGCTTTCAAGGTCTCTTTCATGTTCGGGTAGGCTACTGCATTGAAGCGACCGTGTTGTTCATACTCAACTCGATAGATTGCAACAGCCTGCTCTATCAAGGACTGTTCCAAATTGTAGACTTCTATAAAGCACTGGTTGATGGGAGGCCCGATAAATTTACTCAACTGTGCTGGATCATGCTCTGGTTCCAATCCAAGCTTTACTACGGATGCATTGGCCGAAGAGAAAATTCCTGCACTGGTGTTCATGAGGGTACCATCAAGATCAAATATAACTAGTTTGAAATTCATTCCTGAACCATAGGGAAAATTTGGTGTTGAATCAAGCCGTTTGAAGCAACCAGATCGCATCTGGTGTCTTCAAATGGTCGTTGTGGGTCAGCACTCTCCACCTTTCCTCCGGCTTCCTGCAGGATGATCATGCCTGCAGCCATGTCATAGTATCCTAGGCAGAGTTCATAGTATCCATCCACTCTCCCTGCAGCAATATATGAGAGTTCAAGGGCACATGATCCATAGGATCTGAAATCACTGGAAGCAAGAAACAACCGTTTGGCACGAGCAAAATAGGTATCCACCAAATCGTGCCTGCGATGAGGAGGCACGCAGACCAAGAGCGCCTGTTCCAACTGGGAAATGGAGGATACTTGAATCGGGTTCCCATTGAGGAATGCTCCTTCTCCCTTGCTCGCCCAAAACAGTTCTCCTTGTCTTGGGTTGTACACCACTCCAACCAAAGGTTTGAAAGGCTCTAGCTCCCAAGCAATACTGACTGTATAGTTCGGAAGCGACCGGAAGAAGTTAGTGGTTCCATCGATTGGGTCGATGATCCACCGACCAGTTTTCTGGTCTCCAACTTTCCCGGTTTCCTCACCAAAGATGGCATCTTCAGGAAACCGTTCCTTGATTACTGCAATTATCTTCTCTTCTGCACCTTTGTCTGTGTCGGTAACAAAATCATTCGTATGTTTGCTATGAACGGCGATATGATCCTTGGAACCTTCTTCAAGGATATATGCACCTGCAAGATTAGCTGCCTTGAGAGCAATCTCAAGGTGTTGGGAAATGAGGTTCTTTTCTGTCATCGTATGCGTTTCTTCTCCAGTATCTTTTCACCAAGATTGACAACGTATTTCCAATCAGCCTGGGAAAACTCTTCGTATTTCAGCGTCTTTTCCTCGGCATGATACAAGCTCCCATTGGCGGAATACCCAAGATACAACACGTTCCAAGCCTTCTGCCCTTGAGTATACATGATAGCCCCAATATTATTTTTTCTATCCCAAGCACGGAGCATATCACCTTTGCCTGCCATCAAAACAACAGTCAAGTTGATACCCGGAATGGTAAACATTTTATCCTTGCCATCAGCTTGCTGTTTTTGCCGAGCTTGCTCAATCAGCGAAGCCGTTCCCATGAGAACCTGAGAATCTGCTGTTTTGCAGAAATCAAAGAAAATATTCTCTTCCTTTTCTTTCAGCTTCCCCAAAATCTCTCGAATCGTGGATGGAAGGTTCCCTTCAAGCGTACTTTCCATTTCCAGCACTTGTTTTGGAGTAACAGTAGTACTCGGAGCTGCTGTCTCATTCTGTGGCTGATTCGATGATCCAGA
>Ga0265295_1005420_pt1 | contig 16272 bp, 13 predicted proteins | sample Munlansysbiofilm_FD_192503 | JGI IMG/M metagenome (GOLD analysis project Ga0265295, IMG submission 192503) | Leachate microbial communities from a municipal landfill in Southern Ontario, Canada - Methane capture system biofilm | ecosystem: Engineered > Solid waste > Landfill > Unclassified ... | reverse complement strand
ATTCTTCGGCATCTGCATCGGCGATGTGGGATACGGGCTGATGCTGATCGGCGGGGCATGGCTCATCAAGAACAAGCTCGATGTCGCCGACGGCGTGAAGAAGCTGATGGACCTGTTCATGGCGGGGGGCGTCGCGGCGATCATCGCGGGCATCCTGACGGGTTCCTACTTCGCGTGGGACCTCGAGCTGCCGCCGCTGCTCGAGAGCCTCCGGATCATCAATCCCATGGAGGAACTGCCGACGTTCCTGATCTTCACGGCGGCCCTCGGTCTGCTGCAGGTCATCTTCGGCGTGCTCGTCTCGGCGTGGGACCTTGCCCGCAAGGGTGACTGGGCCTCGGCGGTGTTCGACCAGGTGTCCACGGTCCTCCTGTTCGTGGCGATCGGTGTGGCCGCGGCGGTGCCCGGACTCGCGCTGCCGGCGATGGTGATCGGCATCGGCGCCACCGCGCTTGGCAAGAGTCGCGCTATCGATGTGGCGCTACGCGAGGTCGAGGCGCCCGCGTGGGACAAGGCGCTGGGCGCGGTCTGGCTGGCGGTGTTCGCGGTGTGGATGCTGACACTCGCGTTCAGCTGGACGGTGCCCGCGGGTTGGGCGCTGCTCGGGCTCACTGTGATCGGGCTCGGGCTCTCGAAGGCGACGCGCCGGGTCGTGGTCGCCATCCTCGGCGGCGCGTACGCCGTGTACGGGCTCTCGGCGTTCATCGGCGACATCCTGAGCTACACCCGTCTGGCGGCGCTCGGCCTCTCGGGCTCGCTCGTGGGCATGGTGTTCAACCTGCTGGCGCGGCTGATCGGCGGGGGCGCCGGCGGGATGATCGAGCAGGGCGGCGGCGCGGCGATAGGCGGCGTCGTGGTGTTCCTGCTCGCGGCGCTGGTGTTCGTTGTGGGGCACATCTTCAATGTGGTGATCAACCTGCTGAGCGCGTTCGTGCATCCCGCGCGCCTGCAGTTCGTCGAGTTCTTCAGCAAGTTCTACGAGGGCGGCGGCCGGGCGTATGAGCCGTTCGCCTTTAGGTCAAAGACGTTGGTGCTGCATGCCGATGGCGCGCGGCAGGAAGGAGCGGGAACGTGAACGACCTCTTCTGGGGACTCTCGGGTGTCGACTGGGCGCTGATCGGTGGTGGCGTTGCGGCGATCCTCGGGGGGATCGGATCGGCCATCGGTATCACGGTGGCGTCCGCCACGGTGTCCGGGATCGTGACCGAGGACGGTGAGAAGTTCGGCAAGCTGCTGCCCCTGGCCGCGATGCCGAGCACGCAGGGCATCTACGGTTTCATCGCCGCGGTGCTCGTGCTCATCTTCTTCAACCTGCTGGGCGGCGAGTCCACGCTCACCGGGCCGCAGGGCTTTGCCGTCTTCCTGGCGTGCATGCCGGTGGCGTTCCTCTGCATGATCTCGGCCATCTACCAGGGCAAGACCGGAGCGGCCGCCGCGGGTATCGTGGCGCGACGCAGCGAGGACTCGGGCAAGGCGCTCATCTTCCCGGCGCTGGTGGAGACCTACGCGGTCCTGTCGCTGATCGTGACCGTGCTCATGCTGACGGCGCTTCAGGCGACGTACGGTGGCTAGTGAGGCGGGACCGACGTGGCGATAGCTGACATCATCACGCGGATCGAGCTCGACGCGCAGGCCGAGGCCGACGCGCTGCTCGCCGCCGCCCGTGAGCGTGCTGAGGCGGCGATCGCCGCTGTGAGAGCCGAGGCGGAGCGCGACGCCGCGCGGATCAGGGCCCGCGGTGCCGCGGGCGCGCGGGTGGAGGCCGACACATTGCTGGCCAACGCCCGCCTTGCCGCGCGCGACGGTTTGCTGGGCGCCAAGAAGGAGCTTGCGGAGCACGTTCTGGATGAGGCACGTGCCAGGCTCGAGTCGCTGCCCGACGACGAATACGCGGCGTTCATCGCTCGCGAGGTCGTCCGGGTCGCGGTCTCCGGGCAGGTCGTGCGCGTAGCGCCTGCTGATAGCGAGAAGCTGGCGTCGCTCGGCGAGCGCCTGGCGGCGGCTGGCGTGCCGGTAACGGTGGCGGGAGAGGCCGCGGGGCTCGCCCGCGGGGTGCGCGTGGAAGGTGACGGGGTACGTGTGGAGGTCTCGCCGGCGGCCTATGTGGCCGAACGGCACGACAGGCTCCTGCCGCTGGCCGTGCGAGCGCTCTTCCCGGAGGAGGGGTAGGCGGGTGGCCGGTCTCACCTCGACACGCGATGACATCAAGTACGGCTTCGCCGTGGGGCGCGTCCGCGTGCTGCAGGCGAAGCTGCTGTCGCGGTCGGTGTTCGAGCGCCTGATCGACGCCCCCGACTTCGCCGAGCAGCGTCGCGTGCTTTCCGAGACCGCCTTCGGCAGGTATCTCGAGCACGCACAGACGGCCGAAGACGTGGAGCGTGCGCTCGACGCGTCACTCGGCGACCTGTACGGCGAGTTCTTGCTTGAGGCGGGCCTGCCCGAGGCGGTGGTGCGCTTCTTCAGGCTCCCGTACGACTACCGGAATCTGCGCGCGGCGCTCAAGACACGCGTCCTCGGAGTGGGGCCACCGGCGCTGAGCGCGCTCGGCACGGTGGAGCTCTCGGCGTTCTCGGGCGCAGGCGAGGGGCTGCCCGGAGAGATGGCCGCGATCCTTACCGCGTGGGATGAGGCCGAGGAGCAGCCGCTGCTCGCCGACCTGGAGGCCGAGGTCGATCATGCGCTCTTCGAGGCGCTGGCCGGTGAGGCCAAGCGTTCGCGCGTGGTGTTCCTGCGTGAACTGATAACGCTGCGCATCGATCTGGCCACCATCCGCGTGCTGCTGCGCGCCAACGCGAAGCGCCTGTCGGCCGCGGCGGTCCGCGCTGCACTGATCGATGGCGGTACGAAGCGCCTGCGCGACCTTGCGGCCGAGGTGGGCCGTATGGATGCCGAGGAGCTTGCCGAGGCGATCATCGGCGCGCGCGCGGTGGCGGGTCTGGAGATCCGCGACCTGCTCGATCTGGACCGCTACGACCTGGTGGCCGGTGCGCTCGAGGTGCAGAGGATGGCCTCGGCGCGCATGGCGCCCAGCGGTGCGGAGCCGGTGCTGGCGTACGTGCTCGCGCGCGAGGGCGAGGTGGTGGCGCTCCGCACGGTGCTCGTTGGCCGGCTGGTGGGCCTGGATCGTGAGGCCGTGCGTGAACGGCTGCGGGGGTTGCTGTGAGCGAGAAGCTGCTCATCGGGGTGATCGGTGACGCCACGAGCGTGGCGGGGTTCCGCCCGCTCGGCTTCGACGTGCGCGTGGTGGAGCACCCGGAGGCGGCGCGTGACGTGTGGAGCGAGCTCACCGATGGCGATCACGGCGCGGTGTTCGTGACCGAGCCCGTTTATGCGGCGATAGCCGATTTGGTGGCCGAGGGCGTGGACCGTCCGGTTCCGGCGGTCACGGTGATCCCCGCCGCGGGCAGCGCCGGTGGTGTTGGCGCCGCGAAGTTGAACAAGGCGATCGAGCGTGCCCTCGGCATCTCGGTCGCTTCAGGAGAAGAGGACAGCTAGATGGACCAGGGCACGATCAGGAAGGTCGCCGGACCGCTCGTGGTGGCCACAGGCCTAGAGCACGCCAGGATGTACGACCTGGTGCGCGTGGGCGAGCAGGGTCTCATGGGCGAGATCATCGAGATGCGGGGCGACCGCGCGTCGATACAGGTGTATGAGGAGACCGAAGGCCTCGGGCCCGGCATGCCGGTGGTCTCTACGGGCGCTCCGCTGTCGGTGGAGCTCGGCCCGGGCATGCTGGAGGCCGTCTACGATGGCGTACAGCGCCCGCTCGATGCGCTGCAGGCGAAGTCGGGGGCGTTCCTCTCGCGCGGCATCTCCGCACCGGGACTCGACCGCGAGAAGCGGTGGGAGTTCGTGCCCACGGTGTCGCCGGGCGCTCGCGTGAGTGGCGGCGACATCATCGGCACCGTGCAGGAGAACGTGGTGATCCAGCACCGCATCATGGTGCCGCCGGCGCTTGCCGGCCAGATTGTTGAAATCGCGGGCGGATCGTACACGGTCACCGATTCCGTTGCGCGTCTCCGCGACGACGCCGGCGAGATCCACGACCTTACGCTCATGCAGACGTGGCCTGTGCGCGTGCCGCGTCCGTACGCGCGGAAGATCCCCTCGTCCGAGCCGCTCGTCACCGGCACGCGCGTCATCGACACGTTCTTTCCGCTGGTCAAGGGCGGAGTGGCGTGCATCCCGGGTCCGTTCGGCGCCGGCAAGACGGTCACGCAGCATCAGGTGGCCAAGTGGAGCAACGCGCAGGTGGTCATCTTCATCGGCTGCGGTGAACGCGGCAACGAGATGACCGACGTGCTGATGGAGTTCCCGGAGCTCACCGACCCGTACTCGGGCGAGCCGCTGATGAAGCGCACGGTGCTGGTGGCCAACACGTCCAACATGCCCGTGGCCGCCCGCGAGGCGAGCGTGTACACGGGCATCACGATGGCCGAGTACTTCCGCGACATGGGCTACGAGGTGGTGCTGCAGGCAGACTCGACCTCGCGATGGGCCGAGGCGATGCGTGAGATCTCAGGGCGCCTCGAGGAGATGCCCGGGGATGAGGGCTTCCCCGCATACCTCGGCTCGAAGCTCGCCGCGTTCTACGAGCGCGCGGGGGCTGTGGAGTGCCTGGGCGGATCGCGCCCGTCGGGGTCCTCGTCGCTGTCCTCGGATGATCGCCCGCTGGCGGGCGCTCATCCTGCGGAGGCTTCCTCAGACCCCGCGGACGCTCCCACCCCGGCACCCGCCGCCCCGCCTGCCGCGCCGCGCACGGGCTCCGTCTCCGTGGTCGGGTCCGTTTCGCCTCCGGGTGGGGACTTGTCTGAACCCGTGGTGCAGAACACGTTGCGCGTGGTGAAGGTGTACTGGGCGCTGCAGGACCAGCTCGCGTTCCAGCGGCACTTCCCGGCGATCGACTGGCTCACGAGCTACTCGCTGTACCTTGACCGCATCCGCCCGAGGTGGGAGGCCGAGGTCTCGCCGGAGTTCCGCGAGCGTCGCGATCGCTGCATGGCGATCCTGCAGCGTGAGGCCGACCTGGCGGAGATCGTGCGGCTCGTCGGACTGGAAGCGCTGTCGCCGGAGGAGCAGATCCTCATGGAGACCGCCAAGTCGATCCGCGAGGACTTCCTCCAGCAGAACGCCTTCCGAGACGACGACCAGTTCAGCTCGCTCATCGAGCAGGACCTCCTGCTGCGGACCATCCTGCACTTCCACGAGGCCGCGATCGCCGCGCAGCGACACGGCGCCGCGCTCAAGGACATCTTCGCGGCGCCGGTGCGGGAGAAGATCGCGCGGGCCAAGTACACGACCGCCGAGGAACTCGGCATATTCGATGAGATCGCGTCGGACATCGAGACGCAGCTCGTGGCTGGAAGCGGGGTGGGCGTCTAGTGGCACGCGAGTACACGACGACACGCGACATCGTGGGGCCGCTGCTGCTCGTGGAGCGGGTCATCGATGTGACGTACAACGAGCTCGTGGAGCTCGAGTACCCCGATGGCACCCGCTCGCTCGGCAACGTGCTCGAGGTGGATGGCGACAAGGCGCTGGTGCAGGCGTTTGCCGGAACGAGCGGCGCGAACCCCTCGGAGACCAAGGTCCGCTTCCTCGGCAGGGCGCTCGAACTCGGCGTGAGCAGGGACATGCTCGGCCGGGTGTTCGACGGCCTGGGGCGCCCGCGCGACGGCGGCCCCGAGATCATCCCCGACGAGCGGCGCTCGATGTACGGCGAGCCGATCAACCCCACGGCTCGCGACTTCCCCGATGACTTCATACAGACGGGTATCTCGTCGATCGATGGCCTCAACCCGCTCGTGCGCGGCCAGAAGCTCCCGATCTTCTCCGGTGCTGGCCTGCCGCACAACGAGCTGGCCGCGCAGATCGCGCGCCAGGCCGCCGTGCTGAACCGCAGCGACGACCCGACGAAGGTGGGAGAGAAGCTCGAGGGCGAGTTCGCCGTGGTGTTCGCCGCCATGGGCATCACCTTCGCCGACGCCGACTTCTTCATGACCGAGTTCCGCAACACGGCCGCGATCGAGCGCGCCGTGCTGTTCCTCAACCTCGCCGACGACCCCGCGGTCGAGCGCATCAACACGCCGCGCATGGCGCTCACCTGCGCTGAGTACCTCGCGTACACGTGCGACATGCACGTGCTCGTGATCCTCACCGACATGACCTACTACTGCGAGGCGCTTCGCGAGGTGTCGGCCGCCCGCAAGGAGGTCCCCGGCCGGCGCGGGTATCCGGGCTACCTCTATACCGACCTGGCGACGATCTACGAGCGCGCCGGGCGCATCAAGGGGGCAAAGGGCTCGATCACCCAGGTGCCCATCCTTTCGATGCCCGACGACGACAAGACGCACCCGATCCCCGACCTCACCGGGTACATCACCGAGGGGCAGATCATCCTCGATCGCAGCCTCCATCGCTCGAACATCTATCCTCCCGTTGCCGTGCTGCCGAGCCTCTCGCGTCTGAAGCAGAAGGGCATCGGTCCCGGCAAGACGCGGGAGGACCACGCCGACCTCAGCAATCAGCTGTTCGGCGCCTATGCGCGCGGCATCCAGGCCAAGGAGCTCGCGGTCATCCTCGGCGATGCGGCGCTCTCCGACAGCGACAAGGCGTTCGTGAAGTTCGCCGACGCGTTCGAGGACCGCTTCATCCGTCAGGATGCGCACGAAGAGCGCAGTGTGGAGCGCACGCTCGAGATCGGCTGGGAGCTCATGGCGCTCCTGCCGAGGGCCGAACTGAAGCGCATCAAGGACGAGTACGTGGCGCGCTACCTCAAGGAGCCTGAGGAGTCGTGAACGAGCGGATCGCCACGATACTGAGTGCGGGACTGCTCCTGGCGATGGTCGCGCTGATCGCGTACCAGGTGTACATGCTGAGCTGGACCAGGCGGACCACCGGGTCGATACCCCGGCCCGTCCTCGTCCTGCGCATCATCAACATCACAGCGCTGGCGGCCGGCACGGCGGCGATCCTGTGGGTGCTCCTACCGTGAGGATGTGACGATGCCGCAGATCCGCGCGAATCCCAACCGGATGGAACTGCTCAAGCTGCGACGCCGCGGCGCTGTCGCCCGACGCGGTCACAAGCTGCTGAAGGACAAGCTCGACGAGCTCATGAAGGAGTTCCAGGCCCGTATCGGCGCCAACCGCCGGTTGCGTGCCGAGGTGGAGCGCGACCTGCGTGCCGCGTACTCGCAGTTCGCCATCGCACGCGCTGAGGCGGGGCAGGCGGTGCTTGAGCCGGCGCTGATGGCCGGCGCGCCCGGGCGTCTCCTCGGCGTGGACGAGAAGAGCCTCATGAGCGTGACGGTGCCGGTGCTTTCGCTCGATGAGCTCCCGGAGCCAGGCGGCTACTCGCTCGCCACGACGCCTGCCGTGCTGGACGCGGGTCTGTCGCGGCTCGCCGCGGTGGCGCCCCGGTTGGTCGAGCTCGCCGAGCGCGAGAAGGCCATCGAGCTCCTGGCCGCCGAGATCGAGCGCACGCGCAGGCGTGTGAATGCGCTCGAGTACGTGCTCATCCCGTCGGTTGACGCCACCATCCGCGACATACAGATGAAGCTCGACGAGGCCGAGCGCAGCAACCTCACCCGGTTGATGAAGGTGAAGGACATGATCGCGCAGCAGGAGGCCGAGGAGCGGTAGCGCTTGCCGTGGGGGGGCGTGCGCCGCGACGTCTGTTTGGGATGGCTGGAACCGCTCCGTCGGCTAGTCGGCCACGAAGAGGAATATCTTCACTGTGGTCCCCTTCGGCACCATCGTACCGGCCTTTGGAGTCTGGTATGACTCCCTGGTCCAGTCGGGACTCCACTCCACGACCGCCTTGAGCCCGACCCTCTTGAATCCAGCGATGATCGCCGCCTCGGTGCGCTCCATCGCCTTGCCAAGACCGTACTGCTCGTACTCCTCGTCGGTCATGGGGGTGTTGTCCGGGAACGACCTCCAACTCGGCACCTTCACCAGCTCAACGCCGGTAGAGACGACGATCTCGACCGTCGATCCGGGAACGAGTTGCTCGCCCGCCGCTGGGCTCTGCGAAAGCACCGTGCCCTTGGCGGCAGCGTCGTCCTTCTCCGTGCGCTTGACCACGAATCCCGCTTGCTCGAGGGCAGCAATGGCCTCGGCATCCATCTTGCCAGTGGCTGTCGGCACCGGCACGGGCTGCGGTCCCTTGCTGATGACGAGTCCAACCGGCGTCCCCTCGGGCACGCTGGTCCCAGCCATCGGATCCTGCGACAGCACTGTGCCTGCCGGCGCCGTGGCGGCGTAGCTCTCCGTCACCGCGCCAGGCGTTAGGGTGGCCGAGGCGAGCGCCGACTCGGCATTGGCACGCGTGAGGCCGACAAGCCCTGGAACGGCGGCGGGCTCTGCGCCAGCCAGGGTTATGCCGACGGCGGAACCGCGCCGTAGCCGTTCGCCGGCATCGGTGGTCTGTGCGATGACGGTCCATGTCGGCTCTGCCGACGCGGGATCGTAGATCGTCTCTCCCAGCTCGAATCCAGCGCTGGAGAGTGCGGCCTCTGCCTGGACGGGATCGAGACCTGTCAGCCCGGGCACGAGTGGATTCTGCTGAAGGAGCCACGCCACACCAGCAACCGCGATGGCCACCACGAGCGCCGCCACCGGCAGCACGATCTTCCATGGTATGCGCTGCTGTGGAGAGGCGGGTGGCGGCGCGTCGGCGGCCAGCGGCTCCGTCACCGCGGCCCCACATGAGATACACAGACGCGCGTTCTCCGGGAGATCGTTTCCACAGGTGGAACATGTGCCGGGCATGGGGCCTCCTCGGATCTCAGCACGGATACGCCGCGCGGTGTGCCACTGAGAATGCTAGCAGCCACGCGGATATGACTCCACAGGGAATGCCGACGAGGTACCCGCTGGCGACCGTTCGGCATGCAGTTCGGCCGTTCATCCGCTTCTTCTCCGCGCCTGTCGCCCGAGGGCGTTGCTCGAACTCAAGTCGTCGCATTCATACGCCGATTAAGGAAGTGTCAGGATGAAGAGACTAGAAACCTGGCATCCAGTCCGGCCCGATGGCGGCGCCCCTCCGCTCGGAGGGCCGGATGGCACTCACAAAAGGCCCTGCGGCAGCCGCTGCGGGGCCTCACACATGTGCGGCGACACGATCGGCGCCGGTGGGCGCATGGCTGCCGACGCCGATCAGCCGGTCTGTCCAGTGAACGCCCAGCGCTCGAGCAGCAGGGAGGGGGCAAGCACGGCGCTGCCTTCGCTGCCGTACAGCTGACGCTGCGAGCCGATGGCGCCGACACTCGAGAATGCCGACAGCACACTCTGCGTGAACCGGAGGTTGCGCACCGGCTCAGCAAGACGGCCGTTCTCGATCATGAACGTGCCGTCGCGCGTCATTCCGGTCAGTACGACACGCATCGGGTCCTCAACGTTGACGTAGTGGAACCGCGTGACGTATACGCCGCGTTCGACCGAGGCGATCATGTCATCGGTGGAGGTGTCGCCGGCGGCCATCTCAAGGTTGAGCGGCAGCGGCCCGTACGCATTGGGGGCGGGGAGCGCGTGGCCTGTGTTGTCGCGCCCCAGCAGGGCGGCGAAGTACGAGTCCGTGACCGGACCGATCGCGATTCCGCCTTCTATCAGCGGTGTGCGCCTCCGCGGTTGCCCCTCGTAGTCGAAGCTGATGCCGACGGTAGCCGGCGAGAGCGCGTCGTCGTAGATGCTGATGCGCGGGTCGACTACTCGCGACCCCTGCGCATCGATGAGGAACGAGCTTCCCTCGGCGAACGCCTTGGCGCCGAAGCCCAGGTAGCCGAGGAAGTCGATGAGGTCCGCGACCGCCTCCGGCGCCAACACGACCGTGTAGGTGCCGGGTGTGAGCTCGATGGCCCCTTCCGAGCGCTCGGCGATCGTGGCGGCGTGGCTGCCCAGCTGCGCGGGCAAGAAGCCACGGGCATCGCGGCCGTAGTATGACGACCAGCCGCTGGCGTGGGGGCCGTTCATCGACAGGACTGTGGCGCGAAGATCGTCCGTATGCGTTGCGGCGTCCACGCCGTGTGTGTTGGAGACTGCTGTGAGCGTGTCGTTCACAGCGACCGTGCCGGCGGCGACGAGCCCGCGTGCCGCCGACTGGTCGAGGATCTCCTGGGCGGCCTCGGCGCGCTCTGATGGACCGTAGGCGTCGAGGAGCAGTGGCGTGCGGGAGGGTATGGACAGTTGTCGCGGTTGGGGTAGTCCGGGAAAGTCGCTGTCGTGCGGTGCGTGGCGCGCCGCTTCCGCCGCGGCGCCCGCACACCGCACGATGGACTCGTCGTCGAGCTTGTTGGTGCTGGCCACGCCGGTACGTGAGCCAAGCACCGCACGTATCGACAGCTGGGCGTCGTCCTCGGCAACGTTCTGGTGGATACGGTTGCCGGCGAACCGGGTGAGCGCCGAGTACCGTGAGACCACGACCGCTTCCGCCGCGTCTGCCGGGGTGGTGTGCGCCGCGCGGTCGGCGATACAGCGGATGTCGTCGAGCGACCGGTTCATCGGGTCACCCCCACCTGGACGTTGCGGAATCTGGCGGGCGCAGCCCCATGCGCAACATGGGCGACCTGCATCGGCTCTCCCTTGCCGCAGTTGGGAATGCCCCATACCTGCCAGTGGTCGCGGTTGCACACCGCATCGCACGATCCCCAGAAGCGTGGCGTCACACCCGTGTAGTTGGGGCTCTTGATCATGCGGCCGAGCGTGCCGTTCTTGATCTCCCAGCCGATCTCACACCCGAACTGGAAGTTGAGCCGCTTATCGTCGATGGACCACGAGTTGTTGGTCTCGACGTAGATGCCATCCTCCGTGTCGGCGACCAGGTCATCAAAGGTCCAGTCGCCCGGCTCGAGGCTCACGGTGGTCATCCGGATGAGCGGCTGCCGCTGCCATCCGTCGGCACGCATGCATCCGTTGGACGTGCGCCCGATCTCCAGGGCAGATTCGCGCGACGTTTGGAAGCCAGTGAGGGTGCCGCTGGTGATCAGGTGGTCACGCTGGCCGGGCACCCCCTCGTCGTCGTAGCCGAACGAGCCGATCGAGCCGGGTATCGTCGCGTCGCTCGTGACCGTGACGTGTTCGGAGCCGTAGCGCAGTGTGCCGAGGTCGGGGATGCCGACCCACGACGTGCCCGCGAACGCCGCCTCATCGCCGAGCACGCGGTCGAGCTCGGTGGGGTGGCCGATCGACTCGTGCACCTGGAGCGCCATCTGAGAGCCATCGATGATGATGGTCTTCTCACCCGCGGGGCACGGCGCCGCCGTGAGGAGCGCCGCCGCCTGCTCGGCCACACGGGGCGCGTTGCCCGGCAGGTCGAGGGCGAGGATGGCCTCCCAGCCGCCCTGGACCGCCTGGCCCCCGAGGTTGTTCGGGTATGAGCGGGGGAGCATCTCCCCGTCACCGATGGCGAAGGCCGCGATGCCCGCCTGCGACTCCACATACGACTGCTCGATGAGCGAGCCCTCGGTCGAGCCGAACACCTTGCGCACCGCGATGAAGCCCATGCTCGCACTTGTGACGCGGACCTTCTCTTCGACCCGCAGCACGTCATCCGTTAACAGCAGCAGGGCGAGCTTGTCGTCCAGGGACACGGCGAAGGGATCGATCGAGCATGGGCCCGTCCAGGTGTCGGTGAAGCAGCCGACCGGTGAGAGCGACACGGGGGTGCTCGCGGTGGTCGCAGCGGCGCGGGCGAGGGCCACCGCCTGGCGTGCGGTGTTGACGATGCCGCCCGGCGTAAGGTCGGACGTGGCCGCGAAGCCCCAGGCGCCGTCCGCGATCGTCCGGATGCCGATCCCGAGCGATTCGCCCGACTCGATGCCCTCCACGTGTCCGGTCCGCACCGACAGGCGCTCGTGGCGGGTCTCTACCACACGGGCGTCGGCGTATGTCGCTCCCGCAAGAGTCGCCGCATCGAGCGCGGCGGCTATGTGCTCCTTCATGCGTCCTCCCGACCGTGTCCTGATCGCCACGGGGGCAGAGACGCTACCTGGCCGCCGTCGCCGGATCCGTGACCGCACCCCAGATTGGCTCGGTGCGGTACTCCCAATCATAGCGCCGCGCGCCCGCGTAGTCTTTTCGGTCCGCAAGACGGGACAGCTTCACGAAGTCCCCGGTGCGTGGCGCGTGGATGAAGTACCCCGCACCCACGTACATGCCGACGTGATAGACAGGCGAGCCGAAGAAGACCGCGTCGCCCGGTTGCAGGGCCGACGGTGCGACGCGCTCACCGAGCTGGAACTGGGAGCCGGAGTAGTGCGGCAGGCTCACGCCGTGTTGGCGCATCACGTACATGACGAGCCCGGAGCAATCGAATCCACGGGGTGATTCGCCGCCCCAGAGGTAGGGGACGCCGTGGTACGCGAGCGCGGTCTCAACCGGTGACCCGGGCTCGACGACGATACCCGCCCGATTCGCGCCGGTCAGGACCTCGCGCAGCAGCTCGGCCTCGGCAAGCTGGCGTTCGGCGGCCTGGTCATCGAGCAGCTCTAGCAGCTCCACTTGCGTATTGGCGAGGAGCTCCTCGCGTTCCTGGATACGCAGCATGACTTCGATCTTGCGGGCTTGAAGCTGGAACTCGAGGGAGCGGGCCTGCTGTTCGTCCGCCTCGGCCTCTCGTTCGGCCTCGGCGATCAGGTCGCGCTGCGCCTCGAGTGTGGCGACGATCGAGGCATCGCTCTCGCCCATCATGTACAGGTAGCGGACCCGGGCGACGAAGTCCGAGATCGATTTGGCGCCAAGCAGGATGTCGAGGGACGACAACTCACCGTTGCGGTAGATGTCGCGTGCCCGTTCTGAGAGCGTGTCCTGCTGGAGCTCGAAGGCGAGCTCGGCGTTGGCCAGATCCTTCTTCGTGGTCTCCAGGCGATTGGTGATGGCCTCGAGTTCCACGACGGCCTTGTTGTACTCCTCGGCGGCGATGGAGAGCTCGCGGTCGAGTGCGTCGAGCTGTGCCTCGAGCTCGTCGAGTTCCGCCTGCTTCTCCGCGAGCTTTGCACGGAACGCGGCGGTCTCGGCGTCGGTGGGTTGTGGGATAGGGCTGTCAGCGGACGCCGGGGCCGGGCTGGCTGTTGCCGGCGCCGACGGAGCGGGGGTTGCCGTGGAGGCGGTGGAGGGGTTGGCGAGTGCGGGGGATGCGAACAGCAGAGCGAAAGCGACCAGTATCGCCCCGCTCCGGACCACCCGCTGTGAACGCCGAACTCGCATCGTACCCCTTCAGTCTCGTTCAGTTTAGCGTAACCAGCTTACCCAGATGTCAGCCGAATCTTGCCGAATGTCACCGGTTCGGCACGTGAACGGTATACGGGGCGTCGCCCTGCCGGGACTCGTCGATCACCAGGTCTCAGTGCCCGAGTACGTGTGACCCCAGGCGCCGCAGCCGTTGCAGTACGATCTATCCCAGCTCGAAGTGGGGTTCGCGATGTTCGTTCGCCGGACTCGGACCAGCCCCCCGGCCTTCGCTTGGTAAGGCAGAGGGTCAGTCGTGTAGGCGATCATTCGCGGTCGCCTCCATCCATGAGGCACTGGCGGGTGGCAGTACTGACAGTCGCCGCGGGTGCTGCCCGTGTGGGTCATGTGCACCTCATTGGCGGTATCGATGCCAGTGTGGCACTTTGCGCAGATGATGTTCGTCGGGAACATGCCCTCTGTGTTGGTGGAGAGGTATGAATCCGCTGTCCAGTTCACGTAGGTGGGGTCGATGAGCCACTCCACCGTCGATCCGTGCGGTCCGACTGCTTGCGTCGCTGAGTTCTGGGTGTTCGTGTGACAGTCGGTGCAGGTCATCTTCGAGTCGTTCGTCCAACCAGGCTTCAGGAACGCGCTCGCCGACGGGGGATTCCATGTGTACGCGGTGGAGTTCACCGTGAATGCGCTCTGCATCCCGACACTCTGCCCGGTCACGTTGTGGGTGCTGAAGTTGCTCGGGTTGAACTCCTGCGCGGTATCGCTCAGCCCCGGGATCATCGTTGTGCCGATGTTCTTGCTGTGGCACTTGAAGCACAGGTACGCCTCCATGTCGGAGGTGGCCCCGGTGATGCGAAGCGCCGAGAACCCGGTCGGCGAGGACCAGTTGAGCGTCCCCGGGTTCGATGTCGCGCGAGTCGCGAACGCTGGCAGCACACCCCAGACTCCATGCACTGCTGCGCCCGGGGCACTCGAGTTCGCCGCTGGGTTCGCGGCGTGGATGGCTGATCCGCTCGAGTTCTTCTTGGTCGCATGCGGGTCGTGGCAGTCGACGCACTCGGCGTGAGGCGCTGCGCTGATGTCGCCACCGGTCTCGGTGTCGAAGTGGTCGCCTGTCGTGATCGCCGGGTCGTGACCATAGGAAAGCGTGGCTTTGGTGGCCACGTTCTTGGCGCCAGTCGCTTGCCTTCCGATCGTCCCGTTGCCGTGGCACTGGTAGCAGAGGCCTTCCTCCTGCGAGAGGGTGGCGTTCGTGTTCGCACGGGTGCCCGCGTTCGGCGTCCACGTTCCGATCTTCTCGATGCCGGTCGGCGCGGTCCAAGCCGTGAGGCGCGCATAGTCCGATGCATGGGGGTCATGGCAGTGCTTGCACAGCGCTGGCTGTCCGCCGGTCGTAGGTGAGAAGTGGTTCGACTCGCCGGAGGCAAGCGTCGTGAATCCGCTCTTGTCCCAACCGGGGAAGTACGGCGCGGCGCTTTGGTCGCTGAAGCCGATGCGGTACGGCACGAGCGCGGTGTCGCTGATCGTCGCGCTCGCCGGGCTTCCATCGTGGCAGTCCAGGCAGAATGCGGTCATGTCCGAGGGTGTGTTCTTCGTGTTCGAGGGCGTGCTCACCCGTGAGAGGCTCCATGCCGCGACACCACCCTCGGCAACGTTGTGCACGTTGTGACAGTTGGCGCAGGTGAGGGAGCGTCCGGCTGCGTTGCTTGTTGCGGGGTGCGCCGAGGCACGACCGAACTCGGCCTGGACATCACGGTCGTTCCACGCGAACGGCTTGACGTAGCCAGCGGCCACCTTGTTCTCCGTGGACGCCGCGCTATGACACGCGTAGCACAGTCCGGCCTCCGCGTAGGCGCCGCCGGCATCGCTGCCCCTGTACGCGATGAGCTTGTCCGCCGCCGACGCGTGCTTGTCGTGGCAGGCGAGGCACTGCACCTGGGGATATTCGTCCTCATTCGCGCGTCCGAAGTCATTGCTCTTTACGACCGCCGGCCCGTGCACGGCGGCGCTATACCCGGCCGAGTTGTGGTCGCCGCCGGTGCCGGCGTAGTCATCCGCATCGCCCACGTAGCCGATCGGAGTCGCGCTGGCACCATGACACGCGAGGCAGAACGCCGCGCTCTCGCCCGCTGCCGCAGGCGTCTCGAGATCGGCGTTCTGACTGTAGTAGGTGTACGTGGGTCCGTCGGCGCCGACGCCCGTCTGCACCCGGATCATCTTCCGGTAGCTGGTCGAGGCGACGTAGGCGCCATTGTTGTCGTAGTAGTAGGGCGTGCGATGCGCGCTGTGGCAGGCGTCGCACTCGGTACGGTCGGTCTCCATCTTCGTGCTGCGGTGGACCGAGCCTGGCTGGGCCTGGCCGCCGTAATCGCCGAACTCGGCCTGGACGTTGAGCGAGCTCCTGGCGCCCACAGCGCTTGCCGCCGAGGTCGCGCCATGGCACCGGTAGCAGAGGTCCACGTAGGTGTAGTCGTAGTCGTCCGGATACGCGCCGTGCACGCTGTGGCACCGGGTGCAGGTGACCGCGGTGCTGCTGAGGCGATAGCCGTGGAGGTTGGCCGCCATCGTCTTGGACACCGCCGAGACGATGGCAGGGGTGGTGGTCTCCTTCGCGCGCACGGCGTAGAACCACACGTACGACTGCTCCACCTCGGCCGAAAGCGCGGCGACCGTGGCAGTTGTCGTGGTGACCGAGGCGACCGGCGTGAGCGGACCGACATTGCTGCCGGTGATCGGCTGGGGAAGGCGGTAGACGTCATAGGTGAGCGCGTGTCCGCCGGTATCGGTCGAACCGTTCCAGGTGATGGTGATCTGACCTGCGGCGCTCACATATACATCTGTGAGCACGGGAGTACTCGGCGTGGCGGCCATCGCCGGCGCGGACACGAGCAGGGAGCAGAGCGCCACTGCTGCCACGAGGCCGAGCCGCGTCCTGCGCTGGCGCCGAGCGGACTCACGGAGTGTGTTCGCGTTCATAGCTGCACCGCCTGTACGAACGTGAGCGTGATCATCGGGTCGTCGAGCGTGGTGAGCCGCCACTCGCCGTTCACGTACCGCATCGGAACGGGGATCGTATGCTCCGATCTGA
>Ga0265295_1005419_pt1 | contig 16272 bp, 15 predicted proteins | sample Munlansysbiofilm_FD_192503 | JGI IMG/M metagenome (GOLD analysis project Ga0265295, IMG submission 192503) | Leachate microbial communities from a municipal landfill in Southern Ontario, Canada - Methane capture system biofilm | ecosystem: Engineered > Solid waste > Landfill > Unclassified ... | reverse complement strand
CCCGCCCACGGATGCGACCGGCCTTGTGATGATAGGCGTCAATGGCGCCGTCGGTGCCGTGCCCTTCGGCTTCCGGAGCGAACGTGTACACCAGCCAACCGCTGATAAGTCCGCCCAGGGCCGGGAGAACGAGCAGCATGTATCTGTTGAAGGGCTGCCCCGAACTGGGCAGGAGATGCCTCTCGCCCGCAGGCGACGGCGGGTGATATCCGGCCAGCACGTCCATGAACAAAAAACTGCCGCCCTCGCACAGCAGATGAAAAAGAACCGCGCCCAGACCGCTGACGACGCCGATAAGAACAAAATTGAGCAACCATTTGCCCATGACCACTACCCGGTCGTACTCAGCCGGTAGTCTCCGCATGAATTCTCCTGTCGCCTGCGGTGTGTTTATTCCATGATGATTTCGACCTTTTGACCAGGCACGTTGCCCTTGAGCTCGGTCAAAAGCCCGCGAAGGGTCGCCGTGACCAGCCTGTCCAGGAACGGGTTGAGCGCCAAGCGTTGCCCGCCCACGCGTATGCAGAGCTTGGCATGCATGGCCACGCAGGACTGGACGTCTGCCTCGCCGCTGACGATCTCCCGCGCCAGGGCGTGGCAGGAATCCCGGCCGCAGCCCCCGCAATCAAGCCCTGGCAAGGTAAAGGCGCGGTTTTCGACCAATGTGGCCAGTTCCGCGACGCTGTCCGCTCGGCGCACTCCGGGGAGCATTCCCTCGCCCCAGGAGGCCAGGGCCAGACCGTTGTCCAGCATCGATTCGTCCTCCTTGGAGCCGAGCGCCACGATCCGGGGCAGCCAGGTCAGGGATTTGCCCCCTTCGACCAGCACGATCTCGGCATCGAGCAAGGGAAAGATGTCCTGCAGGGGCCGGGCCGCATTCCAGAGCAGGGTCGTGGTTCCCGGCCCGATACCGGCCACGCTGACGCATTCCTGCGCAAAGCGGGACGTATCCGTTCCCTCCAGATCCAATCCGTGATGCGTAAACTTGACCGCCGCCACTTTCCAGCCCCGCGCGGTCAATTCCCGGGCGAGTTCGAGCACCAGGGTCGTCTTGCCCGACTTTTTGAAACCCACCACCGACACAGCTTTGAACATCGGCCCTCCGTCTTTGACAATCACGTGCGCATCAATTAACCAATTCAATTTTCCTCATGCGCATCGCCGCAAGTCCTGCCCCACCGCAAGCGGAGCCTGACCCAAGGCGCGCATCTCCCATCCCAAATTCGTCAAGGACACATATTTTCTATGTCTAAAATTCAGAAAATTAAAGGCTTTTCTGACCTCTTCAGCCCCGAGAGCACGGTCCACACCCTGATGGAAAACCTGGCCCGCCAGGTTTTTGGCGCGTACGGATGCCAGGAAGTGCGCGTGCCCATCCTGGAAAAGACCGAGCTTTTCGCCAGGTCCATCGGCGAGGAGACCGACGTCGTGCAAAAGGAAATGTACACCTTCGCCGACCGCAAGGGACGCTCCCTGACCATGCGCCCCGAAGCCACGGCCGGTGTGCTGCGCGCCTTCATCGAGTCCGGCCAGTGCGGTGCCGAGGGCACGACCAAGCTTTTCGCCTGCGGCCCCATGTTCCGCTATGAACGCCCGCAAAAGGGACGTCTGCGCCAGTTTCATCAGCTCGACGTGGAAGTCCTGGGTACGGATGCGCCCCAGGCCGACGCCGAGGTCGTGCTCATGCTCTGGACCTTTTTGACCAAGCTGGGCCTTAAAAACCTGTCCCTGGAACTCAACTCCCTGGGCTGCCCCGAGTGCCGCCCCGTCTTTCACCAGCGCCTGCGCGACTTCCTGGCCGGCGTCGATCACTCCCAGCTCTGCGAGGACTGCCGCCGCCGCTCGGAAACAAACCCGTTGCGAGTACTGGACTGCAAGGTTCCGGCCTGCAAGGCGCTGGTCGAGAACGCGCCCAGCATTACCGGCTCCCTGTGCCCCGGCTGCGACGAACATTTCGCCCAGGTGCGCGACATCCTGGACAGCGCGAAGCTGCCCTACCGGCTGAACGACCGCTTGGTGCGCGGCCTGGACTATTACCAGCGCACCACCTTCGAAGTCGTCTCCGGCGAGATCGGAGCCCAGACCGCCGTGGCCGGAGGCGGCCGCTATGACGGGCTCATCAAGCAGCTCGGCGGACCGGACATGCCCGGCATCGGATTCGCCTGTGGCATGGAGCGGCTGGCGCTCCTGTACGGCGAGGCCCAGGTCCCGGCTCCGGATTTCTACCTGGCGGCGCTTGACTCCCGCGCCCTGAACACCGCCCTGCTCCTGGCCCAGCGCTTGCGCGAGCGGGGCTTTTCCGGGGAAGTCTCCTTCGAGCCCAGAAGCATCAAGGCCCAGATGCGCCAGGCCAACAAGCTCGGCGTCAAGACCTGTCTGATCCTGGGACAGGACGAAATGGAAAAAGGGCAGATCGTGGTCAAGGACATGGCCACAGGCGCGCAGAAAAACATTGGCCAGGATGACCTGGAGCAGGCCCTGGGCTTTCGTAAGCCTTAAGAGGCCGTCCCAAAAATTCAAACTTCACAGGGCGTTCAAAAATGGTGAGATGCAAGGAAGCGAAAAAATCCAGGCCGCGCAGTCATGCGCTGATGCGCGGTCTGGATTTTTTCGCTGACGCAGCAGATTGCCGTTTTTGGGCGGCCTGTTAAATCTTTACACTGTGAATTAGCAGCTTATTGTACCCAAGCGAGGAACATATATGGATGACAGAAACACGGAACTCGGGATGGACGCCCTCGGCGGATGGCGCAGAACCCACACCTGCGCGGATCTCGGACCTGAACAACTGGGCCAGGAAACCTGCCTCATGGGCTGGGTGCAATACCGCCGCGATCACGGCGGCCTGATTTTCATCGACCTGCGCGACCGCCATGGCCTGACCCAGGTCGTATTCTCCCCCGAGGTCGCGCCCGAGGCTCACGCCCGGGCCCATGTCCTGCGCACGGAATTCGTGCTGGCCATCAAGGGCATGGTCCGCCCGCGCCCAAGCGACATGGTCAACTCCAAGCTGAGCACGGGCGCCATTGAGGTCTACGTGACGGAGTTCAAGCTCCTGAACACGGCCAAGACCCCGCCCTTTCCTATCGAGGACCGGGTGGACGTGTCCGAGAATTTGCGCCTCAAATACCGTTTCCTGGATCTGCGCCGCAAGACCATGGCCGACAACCTGATTCTCCGCAGCCGCGTGTCCCAGTCCGTGCGCCGCTACTTGGACGAACTCGGGTTCCTTGAAATCGAGACCCCGGTCCTGACCAAATCCACCCCCGAGGGAGCGCGCGACTTCCTGGTGCCCAGCCGCGTCAACCAGGGCCAATTCTATGCCCTGCCCCAGTCGCCCCAGCTCTTCAAGCAACTTTTGATGTGCGGCGGCATGGACCGCTATTTCCAGATCGTCAAATGCTTCCGAGATGAGGACCTGCGCGCCGACCGCCAGCCCGAGTTCACCCAGATCGACATCGAGATGTCGTTCGTGGACGAAGAGCAGGTCATGGACATGGCCGAGGGCATGATGGCCCGCGTGTTGCGCGAATCCATGGGTCAGGAGCTGTCCCTGCCCCTGCCGCGCATGAAGTACGAGCAGGCCATGGCCGAATACGGCGTGGACAAGCCAGACATCCGCTTTGACTTAAGGCTCACGGAAGTGACCGACATCGTGCGCGGCTCGGAGTTCAAGCTCTTCGCCACGGCCGCCCTGATCAAAGCCCTGCCCGTGCCCGGCGGCGCGGAGCTTTCGCGCAAGGAGATCGACGACTTCACCGAATTCGTCAAAATCTACGGCGCCCAGGGCCTGGCCTGGATCAAGATCAAAGAGGACGGCTGGCAGTCCCCCATCGCCAAATTCCTGAGCGACGACGAACGGGCAGGGCTTACAAAAGCCTTGAACCTGAAGCCCGGCGACATCGTCTTTTTTCAGGCTGGTGCCCCGGACATGGTCAACAGCGCGCTCGGCAACCTGCGCCTCAAACTCGGCGAACGCTTCGGCCTCATTCCCGAAGGCACCTTCGCACCCCTGTGGGTCACGGACTTCCCGCTCCTGGAATGGGACCCCGAGGCCAAACGCTGGGTGGCCATGCACCACCCCTTCACCGCGCCCAAGGACATGGCGGCTCTGGCCACTGATCCGGGCCAGGCCGTGGCCCGCGCCTATGACCTCGTGCTGAATGGCACCGAAGTTGGCGGCGGCTCCATCCGCATCCACAATCCCGAAACCCAGCAGCAGATGTTTTCCGCCCTGGGCATCAACGAAGAAGAAGCCCAGGCCAAGTTCGGATTTCTGCTCGACGCCCTGGCCTTTGGCGCACCGCCCCACGGCGGCATCGCCTTTGGCCTGGACCGGCTGATCATGCTCCTGACCGGAGCAAAATCCATCCGCGACGTCATCGCCTTCCCCAAGACCCAGAAGGCTACCTGCCTCATGACCGAGGCTCCGTCAGCGGTCGAAAACACGCAATTGCGCGACCTGGGCCTGCGCCTTAGAGAAAAGCCCAAAGAGTAATATTATGTCCAGATCGATCATAACCTACCCCAATCCGGTGCTGGCCATGAAAGCCGCGCCGGTGACGCAGGTCACGGATGAAATCCGCGAACTGGCCGCCGAGATGCTTGAAATCATGTACAAGGACAAGGGCATTGGCCTGGCTGCGCCGCAAGTCGCGGAAAGCATCCGCCTCATCACCGTTGACCTTAGCGGCCCGGACAAGCGCGAAGACCCGCACGTCTTCGTCAATCCCGTCCTGTCGAACCTTGAAGGCGAAGTGGAATCCGAGGAAGGCTGCCTGTCCGTCATCGGATACCGGACCACGGTGAAACGGGCCGAACGCCTGCACCTCTCGGCCACGGACCTGGATGGAAACACCGTGGAAATGGATGCCGACGACCTCATGGCCATCTGCCTGCAACATGAAGTGGATCACCTTAATGGCGTGCTGTTCATCGACAAGATCAGCAAACTCAAACGCACCTTGTACGAGAGAAAGCTGAAAAAATGGCTCAAAGAGAAGAAAGAAGACTAAGAGTCGTGTTCATGGGCACGCCGGATTTCGCGGCGGCGTCCCTCAGGCATCTTCTGGACTGGGATGGCTGCGACGTGGTCGGCGTGTACTGCCAGCCCGACCGACCCTGCGGTCGGGGCCAGGTCTGCACGCCGCCGCCGGTCAAGCTGCTGGCCATGGAAGCGCGGCTGCCCGTGTTCCAGCCGGTCAATTTCAAGGACCAGTCCGACGTGGACCAGCTCTCGGCGCTCTCGCCCGATCTGCTCCTGGTCGCGGCCTACGGGCTCATCCTGCCCCAATCAGTGCTGGACATCCCAAGGCTTGGCGCCATCAACGTGCACGCCTCGCTTTTGCCCGAATACCGTGGAGCGGCCCCCATCCAGCGCGCCATCATGGATGGGCGCCCCGTGACCGGCATCACCATCATGCAGATGGCGGCGGGCCTGGACACAGGCGACATCCTGCTGCAGCGCAGCCGGGCCATCGGCATTAACGATACGGCCCAGACCCTGCACGACGAACTGGCCGAGATGGGCGGCAAGCTTCTGGTCGACGCCCTTACCAAAATGGACCAGGGACGCCTGGTGCGCATTCCCCAAGACCATGCCCGGGCCACCTATGCGGCCAAGCTTTCCAAGGAAGAGGGACGCATCGACTGGAATCAGCCAGTACTCAGCGTGCACAATCGCATCCGCGGTCTTTTTCCCTGGCCCGGCTCCTGGTTCGACTGGACCGGCATGCCCGGCAAGACCCTGCGCCTGACCGTTCATCCCGGCACCATCGGCGAACCCCTGCCAGAAGGCGTGCAGCCCGGCGAGATTCACGGCGTATCCGGTGACAGCGTGCTCATCGCCTGCAGCGACAGGCTCTACGCGGTGCCGATCATCAAGCCCGCAAACAGCAAACCCCTGCGCGGCCGGGAATTCTATTGCGGATACTTAAGCCGCTGCTCCGGCGAACACCTGCTCAAATCCGAACCCCTCTGTCCGGGCGAATAATCCCATGGCCAGTCCCAGGAGCAGCAAGGTCAAGAGTCCGCTCGAACAGGAAATCCGGGACTCCTTCCAGACCCGCAAACGCGTTTTTATCGGACTCATCACGGGGACTTCGATTTTCCTGTGCCTCTTTATCGCCCTTCTCTGGATCATCCCCTTTGTCGGCCTGACCACTATCCATCCCGCCGCTCCCTGGGTTTTCGGCTTCATCACGGTCGCGCTGATCCTGGCCATTGGCTGGGCGGCCCTGGCCCTGGTTCTGAACATCCTGCTCGGTCGCCCCGTGCTCTTCGCCAAACGCCTGCGCGGCGTCACGGTCAAGCTCTTCCTGCCGCTCATGACCCTACTAGGCCGATTTGTCGGAATCCCCAAGCAGACGGTGCGGGCCTCCTTCATCAAGGTCAACAACGAACTGGTCAGAGGCGAGGGGCACCGCTACCCGGCAGACAAAATTCTGCTGCTCATGCCCCACTGCATCCAGAACAGCCGCTGCAAATTCCGGTTGACTTACAACATCGACAACTGCAAGCGCTGCGGTGACTGCGCCCTGGCCGGTCTATTGGCCCTGCGCGACAAATACGGCATCAAGCTGGCCGTGGCCACGGGCGGCACCATTGCCCGGCGCATCGTGGTCCAGCACCGTCCCAAACTCATCATCGCCGTGGCCTGCGAACGCGACCTGGCCAGCGGCATCCAGGACACCCATCCCCTGCCCGTCTACGGCATCCTGAACTCCCGACCCTTTGGCCCCTGTCTGGACACCGACGTGTCCCTGGACCGGGTCGAATGGGCCATAAAGGAGTTCACTTCATGAGTTCGCCCGGCGCCCGGCGGCTGACCCTGGACATCCTGCGCCGCACCCTGGACAACAAACAGGACCTGCAGGCCGCCGTGGACGATGTGTTGAGCCTCGTCCCGGCAGGGCCGGACAAGGGACTGGCCACGGAACTGGCCTACGGCTACCTGCGCATGCGCGGACGCATCGATTTTCTGCTCTCCCAATTGCTCAAGAATCCTGTACAGACCTCGCCCATCATGAAGCGGATTCTGGGCGTTGCCATGTACGAGCTCCTTTTTCTCAGCCGCATCCCCGACTACGCCACCCTGGACTGGGCCGTAAGCCTGGTGCGCGAACGCCTGGACCAGACCATGGGCAAGGTGGCCAACGGGGTGCTGCGAAACCTGTTGCGCCTTGGTCTTGCGGTGCGATTTGCGGACTATTACCAGACCAAGACTGCCGGTCACGACCAGTTTCTCTCCGCCTGGTACTCCTGCCCGCAGTGGCTGGCGCGCCTGTGGCTGGACGGCTACGGCAAGGAGCAGACCGAGGCCTTTTTGCAGGCCTCTCTGGCTGCGCCGCCGCTCGGGGTGCGCATCAACCGGACCCATGCCCGCGCTGAAGAGGTGAGGGAAGAATTGCGGCCCCTGGCCCAGAATTCGTCAGAATGGGGCCTGGCTCTGCCGCAGTGGCCGGACTCGCTGGTGGAGGCCGTGGCCGAAGGATCAGCCACCCGCCAGAGCCTGGCCGCCCAGAAGATCATGACCGCCATCGGCGCGGAGCATTGGCCCTCGCCGGTCCTCGACGCCTGCGCCGGACGCGGCGGCAAAACCTATCTCTTGAGTGAACTGGACAAAAAGGCGTGGGCTTCGGATATCAATGTCTTCCGCCTCCGGCAGCTCAAGGCCGAGGGGGTAAGGCTCGGCTTCGACGTGCCCGTCTTCAGGGCCCAGGGCCAAGGTCCGTGGCCCCTTAAAGAGTCGCCGCGCACCGTGTTCCTCGATGCGCCCTGCTCGGGCCTGGGCGTTCTGTCCCGGCGGCCCGACATCAAATGGAAGCGCACCGCCGCCGATTGCGCCGGGCTCGTCAAGCTGCAACGGGAAATCCTGGATGCGGCGGCCGGTCTTTTGCCTTCGCAGGGGTGCCTGGCTTACGTGACCTGCACCCTGAATCCGGAAGAAAACGAAGGGCAGATAGAGCGATTCACGCACGATCATCCCGAGTTCGTCTGCCTGCGGCAAACCCGGAGCGATCCTGCGGACGGATTGGGGGAATTTTTCTACGGTGCGGTGCTGCGCAAGACCTGAGCAATGTACCGCCCGGACGGGCGGCAAGCCACGTTCCCGCCTCTATTCCTTTGACACTGCCCGGCGGTGAAACTCCTTGACCAGGATCTTTTCCAGGCATTCCCGGCAAATGTCGGTGTTGTTGCTGTTCTGGAGCTTCATCTCGATGACCGGGCTCACCTTGCCCAGCTGCCCGCCCAGGCGGGACAGGTTGGCCGCATCCTCGATGACCAGGGTGTAGCGCTCCTCGTAGATCCCGTCCTTGAGGCCCAGGATCTCCTTACTGCAGATGTCGCAGAATCTCTTGATCATCCGTACCCTCCTTGGAAATGCGTCCATGACGGACCAAGCCGCCGCATCCCGGACATCGTTAACAGATTGCTGAAAAATTCAAAATTCGCAGGCCGTTCCAAAATGGTGAGATGCAAGGAAGCGAAAAAATCCAGGGCGCGCGGTCATAGGCCGATAAGCGGTCTGGATTTTCTTCGCTGACGCAGCAGATCGCCGTTTTGGGGCGGCCTGCTAAACTTTGAGCGTTCCCCGGTAGTCATCCCAGGACTTAATGCCCAGGGACTCGGCCAGGGTCCGCACCTCTTCCACCAGACGAAAGGCATTGTCCGGGCGCATGAAATTGTAGGTTCCGACCTGCACCGCGTGCGCGCCCACCAGGATGAACTCCAACACATCCTCGGCGCTGGCGATGCCGCCCATGCCGATGACCGGCACGCTCACAGCCTGCACGACCTGATGCACCATGCGCAGGGCCACAGGCTTGATGGCCGGGCCCGAAAGCCCGCCGACCACGTTGGCCAAACGGCTCCTGCGCGAGCGGATATCCACGGACATGCCCGCCAGGGTGTTGATGAGGGAAAGCATGTCCGCCCCGGCGTCCACGGCCGCCCGGGCAATGACGCGCACATCGGTGACGTTGGGACTGAGCTTGACTATGACCGGCTTGGCGCCTGCCCGCTTCTTGACCGCGCCGACTACCTGCGCGGCCATGTGCGGGTCCTGGCCGAACTGCACGCCGCCCTCGCGCACGTTGGGGCAGGAAATATTGACTTCCAGGGCCGCGATCTTGTCCTGACCCGAAAAAATGGCCGCCAGTTCTCCGAATTCCTCGGCCGTCTGGGCGTAGAGGTTGGCGATGAGCGTTGCCCCCGCCGGGATGTAGGGCAGCTTCTCCTGCAAAAACTTTTCCACGCCCACGTTCTGCAGCCCGATGGCGTTGAGCATGCCGCAGGGAGTCTCGGCGATGCGCGGCATGGGGTTGCCCGCACGCGGAGCCAGCGAGATGCCCTTGAGGCAGATCCCGCCAAGCGCTGTCAGATCCCCGTAACGCATGAACTCGAGTCCGTAGCCAAAAGTGCCCGATGCCGTGATGATCGGATTCTTGAGTGTCAGGGGGCCGAGTTTGACGGTCTGGTCCATGTCTATTCTCCCAAATCGATGTCACGCACGTCAAAGACCGGACCATGCACGCAGCTCTGCACGTAGTCACCAGCCACTGTCTTGCCCACGCAGCCAAGACACGCCCCTACGCCGCAGGCCATGCGGTTCTCAAGGGAGACCTGCCCGTCCGTGCCATGCAGCAGGCAGTATTTGCGCACGACTTTAAGCATGGGCTCGGGCCCGCAGGCCAGCACCTGTCCGACCCCGGCCAGGGCCTTGATGCGCTCGGACAGCACGGTCTCGAACACGGCGATGTCAGCCGGAATCTTCTGTTGCATGGCCTGGCTTTTGATGCGGGCCGCAATCTCGGCGTACGGATAATGCTCAAGATCCAGGCGATGCCCGAAGAGCATGGACAGATTGTCCGTTTTTTCGCGCCTGGCCAGCATGACAAAGGGGGCGATGCCCACGCCTCCGGCCAGGATCAGGTTGGGCCGGGTTTCGTCGATGCGGAACCAACGGCCAAGCGGCCCCCAGACCGTGACTTTTTGTCCCGGAACGAGTTCGGCCAGCTTGCGAGTACCGCGTCCCACGGTCTGGAACAGGATGCGCAGTCCCTGCTCGGACACGTCGCACACGGAAAAGGGCCTGGGCCAGACCAGTTCCGTGCCCCAGTGCGCGGGCCGGAGCATGATGAACTGTCCGGGCTTGCAGGTCCAGCCCGGCGCGGACAGAATCAGGTTGATCAGGGATGGGTCTTTAGCGGGCGTGCAGGAGAGGACCTCCAGATCCCGACATGGCGTTTGGCTATCGATCATATCATATTTCCGGACATGGGTCCTGGCTCATGGGTGACGGGTGGAGCCTCTCCCGCCATGCGCGCCAGTTCGGTCTGACGCTCGGCAGGGGAGAGGCTGGCGCACAAGGTATAGGTCACGCCGTCGTGAACTTCCTTGCTGATGGAAAAATGTTCGTCGGCCAGACGGGCCAGCTGCGGCCAGTGGGTAATGAGGATGACCTGCTGGCGCTCGGAAAGAAGCCGGATGCGTTCGGCGACCTTGATCAGGGTCTGTCCGCCGATACCCGAATCGACTTCGTCGAAAAGCAGGGCCGGAAGCTCATCCCGGGTACGCAGGCTGACCACGGCCAGCAGAAAACGCGACAGTTCGCCACCCGAGGCGATGCGATCCAAGGGCTGGGCGTCAAGACCGGGGTTGGGCACCCACAGGAACCGGGGTCGAAGCTCGTCAATGCCCTCATGGATGGTCTGGGCGCGAAAATCCACCAGCACGCGCAAATGTTCGGAAAAGCCCAAATTGACGAGCTCGTTTCTCAGATCCCTGGTCAGATCGCCCGCAGCGGCCTCGCGCGCGGCGTTGAGCGCAGTGGTCGTCTGGGCCAGACGGCCCCTGGCCAGGGCTTCGTCCTTTTCCAGGCGCTTGAGGGCTAGTCCGCTTTCATCCAGAAAGGACAGGTTTTCCTCGATCTCCGTGCCCAGCGCCACGATGGAATCAAGGGAGCGCTTCAGCTTGCGCTGCAGCTGTTGCAGCTCCCACAGGCGCTTCTCCACTTTTTCGGCATCGAAATCCGCGTTCTGATGCGAACCCAGGGCGCGCAGGTCGCGCACCATGTCGGACAGGCCATCGCGGAAACGTCCAACCTCTTTGGCATGCTCGCCAAAACCTTCGTCCGCTTCGCCAAGTCCGGCCAGGGCCCTTTCCAGAGAGGTCAGCGAATCCTGCAACCCGTTCTCGCCCAGCAGCAGGCCCTGGGCCTCATCAGCCAGCGAGTGGAACTTCTCGGCCTGACGGGAAGCGTCGCGCTGGTGCAGCAGCTCTTCTTCTTCGCCGGGGCGAGGATCGACCTTGCGGATTTCGGCCAGCTGAAATTCCAGAAATTCGCGACGCTCCTGCAAACCAGCCATGCGCCGCCGCACCTCGGCCTTGCGCGCCAGGATTTCCTGCAGGGCGTCGCGGGCCTCGCGCTGAAGACAAAGAGTCGCGGGTTCGGCCAGAAATGCGTCCAGGATCTCGACATGGTGTTCAGGGGAAAGCAGGCGCTGCTGCCCGTGCTGGCTGGTATGCATCAAAAGCCGGGGCCGCAGTTCGGACAGACGCTCCTGGGAGCCCAGGTCGTCGTTGATGAAAAGACGGCTGCGACCGGTCTTGGCGGAAAGCTCGCGCCGCAAGAAAAGTTCTTCGCCATCCAGATGGAACACGGCCTCGACCAGGGCTTTTTCGCTACCGGGCCGCACCAGATCGGCGGCGATGCGTTCGCCCAGAATGAAATCAAGGGCGCGCAGGATAAAAGATTTGCCCGCCCCGGATTCGCCCGTGAGCACGTTCAGTCCTGGGCAGAATTCAAGCTCCACATCGTCGATGAGGGCCAGATTGCGAATGCGCAATGTTTCGAGCATATCCGCCTTTTATCAAGATTGTTGAAAAATTCAAAATCCGCAGGCTGTTCCAAAATGGTGAGATGCAAGGAAACGAAAAAAACCAGGGCGCGTAGTGTATTGGGGCATACATAAGCGGTCTGGTTTTTTTCGTTGACGCAGCAGATCGCCGTTTTAGGGCGGCCTGCTATGGTGCGTGCGTTGCTGAAACCAGGGCGACAAGCATGTCCCGTATCCTGCCGGATTGGTCATGAGCGTCCAGCCTGCGCCAGAACCGCGCCTCCTGCCCCTGGCGCAGGGCTTCAACCTGGGCAAAGAGCAGTTCTTCCAGGCCCTGCCGCACGCGAAAAGCGCGGCAATCGGCCGCCCCCAGCTCCTGCGTCAGCCGCCAGTTCCTGCGCTCGCGTAGGGAAAGATAGGACAGGGCCCTCAGCCGCAAGGCGTCCCAGCCGCTGTCGCGGGCCAGAATCCTGGCCATCTCGCGGTACACGTTAAGATCGTCCGGAGCGAATTCGCTGGCCAGCACCAGGCATTCCAGGCTCGATGCCGGCAGATGCTTTTTGGGATTGAAAACAAACCCCGGCCTGAAACTCTGCCCCAAGCATTGTAGCTCCCTGGCCCAGGCAAGGCAAATTAAAAGGGGCGTGTGCCCCGGGTCCGGAGCCGACGGGGCGAAGTAGCGCTTGTGGCGCAGAAAGAACAGGCGCGACAGCCGCACGTCCCCAAAAGAAAGCGCGCCCATTGCGCCCGCCAGATTGACCTCCAAAAAGGCCGCGAACTGCTCCTTTTCCGCCACGGGCACGGCCAGGCGCATGAACTCGTCGCGGCCCCCGGCGGCCCGCAAGCACAGCAAGGCGGCCAGGATCTCGTCGCTCAGGGGCAGCCTTTCCAAACCGGCAAGCAGCCCCTTGCGGTCCATGTCCAGGCGCCCGGCCTCAAAAAGATGGAACAAAGTCAGCCACCAGGCCCTGTCCGCGTCCGCGCCGCGCGCGGCCCCCGTTCCTGCGGCCCGAGCCGCCTCCAGCAGCGCCTCGGCGCGGTGCCGCGGCAGGTGTTCGCCAAGGACCCTCTCCCTGGCCCGAAGCCCCATGCTGCGCGCCAGAAGGTCATCGCACTGCAGGCGCTTGACCCAGTGGGCCAGTTCGGCCCCCTCCCGGTAAACAGCCACTTCTTCGTCCGGAACGAACAGGTCTTCAAGCCCTGGAACAGCCGGATTGATCACCGCGCACCCGCAGGAAGTCGCTTCGAACAGACGAAAATTCACTTCGCTGAAAATGGATTCATTGGGCACGATGCGACTCTGGTCGTAAAAATCGAGCATGGGCGCAAATTTGAGATCCTCACGCCGTTCCATGGCTCCCAGCTCTCCCAGCCAGTCCAGAAACCAGCCCCGCACCGGACGCTCCGGGGTGACCCTCCCTACAAAACCCAGGCCCGCTCGCCGCTCGTCCCAGGGCGCCCTCGGGCGCAAGAGGCCGTACCAGGGCAACCAGCGCACGCTGGCCACACCCCGCTCCCGGAACCAGGCCTGCCAATGCTTCTGGGTCGTGCAAAAGAGATCGAAGAGGCGAGCGTAATAGACGTGCCAGAAGCTGTTCAGATGCGTGTCGATGGACCAGAAGACCTTGGGACAGGACAGGGCGGGCAGATCGGCGACAAGGGTCCGGGGACCGAGGGATTCCTGCTGAATGAAGAGGTCGGGGACAAATTCGCCCAGAAGCGGAGCCAGGCGCACGATACCCGGTCCGGGACGCAGTTCCAGCACTTCGTGACCGAGGCCGGACAAAGCCTTGCCCAGACTTGAGTGCAGGCAGGCGATTTTCATGACCCGGCCCTGAGCTGCCCAGGCGCGTCAAAAAGGGCGGTAAAGGCCGGATGCCCGCGAAGTCCGGACCACTCGTCCGCCGCCAGACAGCGCCCCTGATCCAGAATGATTCCATGGCTCAAAAGATTGTCCATGTGTTCCGGCGAATGGGTGGCCAGCACCAGGGTCCGGCCCTGGGAAACCCAATGTCGCAGCAGCAGGGTCATGCGCGTCTGCCAGGATGCATCGAGGCCAGAAAACGGTTCGTCCAGAACCAAGAGTTCCGGGGCATGGACCACGGCCCGGCCCAGCATGACCTGACGCCTCTGGCCGTAGGACAGGGAACCGAGCGGGCGTTCCAGCCAGTCCTCCATGCCCCAGGCCCGGCCCAGATCCTCCACCTGCCTGATCTGCCCCGCAGAAAGCCCGCTATGCACGCCCAGGCCATCGCAAAGGCCCGAAAGAAGCACGTCGCGGCAAAGGGCGGACGGTTCGATGCGCTCGCCTATCCAGGGGGCGAGGATGCCAATGCGACTGCGGATCTGACGCACGCGCGTAAGCCCCGAAAGACCGAACCACCGCGCCTCCCCGCCCGGCCAGGGGCGGCGGTACCCGGTGACAAGTTGCAATAGCGTCGATTTTCCCGAGCCGTTGTGCCCGAAAACGCCCCAGCATTCACCGGCCATGACCGTCCAGCTGAGCGAATCCACGGCGGCATGCCCGTCCATGACCACGGAGCAGGAATCAAGCTCCACCACGGTGTCGGAGCGGGACTCAGCAGCCTGCCTGTCCGGCAGGTCAAGTTCGCCGGGGCGAACACGGGCCGGTCGCTTGGCCAGTCGTCCATGCTCCAGATATATCCGTCCGCGGACTTCTTCGGGCACCGGCAACAGCCCGTGGCCGCTGACCAGAAGACGAGTGCGGCCCGTGGCCGCGATGCGGTTCAAGGCGTCCAGAAGGCGCAGTTGCCCCTGGCGGTCAAGCCCCTGGGTCAGTTCGTCAACGGCCAGAAGCAAAGGCTCGGCAATGAGGGCGCGGGCCAGAAGCGCGCGCTTGGCCTGCCCGGTGGACACGGAGCGCATGGGACGGTCCAGCACCATGCCCAGACCCATTTCAAGACCCAGGGCGCGGGCTTTGCCGCGCTCGGCGTCGGATGGTTCATGGTAGAGAAAGGGCGTGTTGCTGAGTCCGGCGCAAATGACTTCCCAGACTGGAACGCGCAAATCGTGGCGAAGATACCAGTCCGCCATGTCGGGCGTGACCAGGCGCACGTGGGGGCGCACGCCAATGGGTGACAGCGAGTCCTCCCCGAGCAGTCTGTAGACGCGGCTGCCGCCGCTACGCTGCGATGGCCACAGTTCCCCGACCAGCAGGCGCAGCAAGGTGGTCTTGCCCGCGCCATTGTCGCCGAGCACCGCGAAATGGTCGCTGCCGGAAATGGTCAGATTCAGGTCGTGCAGGATACGGGCGGTGCCGATGTCCACATCGACGTGGCGAAGATGAATTTCAAGACTGTCCATTCTTCCTCTGGCTGCAGGCAAACTCGCCGGGACGTTCTAACTGACTATTGAAAAATTCAAAATATGCAGGCCGTTCAAAAATGGCGAGATGCAAGGAAGCGAAAACATCCAGGGCGCGCAGTGTATTGCGCATACATAAGCGGTCTGGATGTTTTTGCTGACGCAGCAGATTGCCATTTTTCAACGGTCTACTAGCGTTGCAGCAGTTCCATGTCGACAGTCAGGTCCACGGTCTCGCCCATGACTCCCATCCGGCTCCATTTATCCGTGCCCACATGAAAGTCCAGCCTGTTGATGGAAAATGCCGCATGCAGCCCAAGCACCCTGACGCCGGGAAATTCGTCCGTAAGGGGATGCGCCGTGACGCCGAGCACCTGGAGCGGAACGCGCACCTCGGCGGTCACGTCGCGGATGGTCAGGTCGCCGATGACGACAAGAGTGTCCCCGTCTTCCCGGATCACTTTTCGGGAAGAAAAAATCATCCTGGGCGAACGCTCCACATCCAGAAAATCCGGGCTGCGCAAATGATCATCGCGGGCGGGCACGCCGGTATGGACGCTTGAACTGTCGATGAGCAGATAAAACTGACTTTTTTCGGGCCGGGCCGGGTCATACTCGACCTGCCCGGTAAACCGGCTGAACACGCCGGGCACATAGCCCGCGATGTGCCGGATGCGAAAACCCACGCTGGAGTGGTCCGAGTCGATCTCCCACTGCCCGGTGGCTGTCTCGGCAGCCGGGAGCGCTGTCGGAACAAACCCGCAACATAACAGAATCATACATATCTTCAAAGAAAAACGCATCAAATACTTCTCCGCTGAGGTTACGACGAGCCCAGGCCCCAAACGCCCGAAAAGCCCGCCCCGGCCGCGCTCCCGCCATCATTTTTCCGCATCGGAAAAAGGCGGGGAAAACCGGATTCGTCAGGCCCCCCCTATCAGGGACACACCCTCAACGCCATACCTGAGTGTATGACAAATTTTCCTGTTGACACTCACAACGGTTTATATCAAAAGGCGGCTTCGCGTTGTGGGGCTGTAGCTCAGCTGGGAGAGCGCTTGAATGGCATTCAAGAGGTCCGCGGTTCGATCCCGCGTAGCTCCACCAC
>Ga0265295_1005417_pt1 | contig 16276 bp, 12 predicted proteins | sample Munlansysbiofilm_FD_192503 | JGI IMG/M metagenome (GOLD analysis project Ga0265295, IMG submission 192503) | Leachate microbial communities from a municipal landfill in Southern Ontario, Canada - Methane capture system biofilm | ecosystem: Engineered > Solid waste > Landfill > Unclassified ... | reverse complement strand
AAATGAATAGCAACAACAAACTGAAAAAGCTTAATGGGGGCTTTTCTGCTTTTTTTGGTTATGCGTATCGAGATGTCAGTAAGTGTATAAGAGTAAATGTTTGTCAAAATGTTAGTGGTAAATTAAAAAAGCCACTCACAATTTAATGTAAGTGGCTGATTTTGAAGCCCTCTATGCTCTCGGGACTTCTAACCAACTGAGAATAGTCCTGCGCCACTCACACTCCCGATGTTTCGAGATGCGCCCATAACTCGAAACCTGCCAGACGTATCCACCCAACTAACTCCATTTTTTGTCCTGAAAACCATTATCGAATTTTGTGGCAAAAAAGGGACAGAAATGTCCCCGAACTTGCTGGTAAACTTGCATTAGTTAATGCTGTTCAATAGCAATTCTTAATGATTTCAATACTTAACTGAATCGCAGAAATTATTCTAAAATGAATGGGCCAGGATTTATAACAATAAGAAAAAGGATACTTTTGCATAAACATACAATAATTCATTCTTATGATTGTTGCAGAATTAAATGAGAAGTATCATGAAGAATTATCCTGGACACAAGGTGATCAGGAGCTTCGTTATAATTTGCTTTCGCCTTTATTTCAAAATCTTTATGAAAATAAAGCTGTGTATCATGAGCGTTTTACCTGCATTATTCAACTTCCCGATATTGTGATTTCTCCAGAAAGCTTTCGGGCTAAAGTCAGACGACTTTCATTGATCAATCCTGGAGTATATCAAAATATGCCTATACCAGAGAATTGGACTATTGGATCTAATTGGGCTTGGCTTAGATTAAATGTTAACTGTTTATCCGCATATTCTTCATGGGTGCTCTGGCCTGATCCGATATTTGTGCAGAAAATTGAAGAATTGATTCAAGAGAATAAATTAGATGTTGCTGACAATTTAATTTGGGGCGAAAGCAAGTAAAATGAAAAGAATAGCACATGCACGAAATATTTTGAAAAAGATGGAATAGTGCTTTCATTATACTGACAGATTTTTGAAATTAAAGTGCCCTTTTATAAGCTAAATCGTTGACAGATGGTCACAACTACCGAGATTTCACCTTCACCCCAATTAGCTTCCTTTGTCCGTTGTTACGCCTATCGCGAATTTGACACCAACGGTTCAGATGTAACAATGCCATGGCGCGCATCGCATGATACCAGTATCATTTTTTCTTTAAAGACGTTACTACATCGGGAAAAGTTCGTAATATTGATTGGTTTTTCGACTAAAGGAATCTGACATTTGGATTTTAATTTGCAAATTTATCATGCATAACATTCATGCTAAGAGACAATTGTTAGTTACATAATTATTCAAAGGAGCGAATTATATGTCATCAAAGTTCTTCACAAACGAAATAAACAACTCCCTGTTTAAGAAGTTTACAGGCGCATTCGAAAATATAGCCAATCTATATGCTTTCCATGCTGTCGTCGGATACTTCAGATCATCAGGCTACTTTAAAATACGTGAGCATCTTTCTAAATTGCAGGATGTTAAAATACTGGTTGGAATTAATGTTGACATAATAAGTGCGGAAGCCAAAAGGAGAGGAATGATGTTCTTCGGTGATCCTGAACGAAGCCGTGATGAGTTTGTAAAATGGATGAGAGCTGATATTCGTGAGGCATCTTATTCAAAAGAAGTTGAAGATGGCATCATTAACTTTCTAGAGGATATCGTAGATAAAAAAATTCAGATAAGAGTTCATCGTACCAAGAAATTACATGCCAAAATATACATATTCCTTCCCGGTGATTTTAATGAATATACTGGTGGTGAAGTCATAACCGGTTCGTCTAATTTAACCGATTCAGGACTGGGTACAAAGGAAGAAGCTAACTACGAGTTTAACGTAGCTTTACGCGATTTTGAAGACGTAAAATTTGCCGAAGACGAATTTCTGAAATTATGGGATCAAGGAGAAGAACTGTTACCAATTGATCTTGAGAGAATAAAAAAAGGCACACACATTGGACAGCTCTTCACCCCATTTGAACTCTATATCAAATTATTAATTGAATATTTTGGCAAGCATATTGACTATGACCCTGATTCAGTAGGAGACCTTCCTCAGCATTTCAAAAAACTAAGTTATCAGATAGATGCAGTTAACCAGGGTTATCAAATGATATTAAATCATAATGGGTTTATGCTGGCTGATGTAGTTGGACTTGGGAAAACTGTTATTGCTACAATGATAGCCAAGCGTTTTCTGATTGCAAACGGAACTATAAACACTAAGATTCTGGTTGTTTATCCTCCTGCGATTGAAAAAAACTGGAAATCCACATTTCGACATTTCGGTATTGATAAGCATGCCCGCTTTATCAGCAATGGAAGTCTTCATAAGATTTTGAATGATGACCATGATTATTGGCCAAAAGAAGATTACGACCTCATTCTGGTTGATGAGTCGCATAAATTCCGCACACATACTTCGCAAATGTTTCAGCAATTGCAACTTATTTGTAAAGCTCCAAGGGCTGTTGAAGGAGATGTTGTAGGTGGGCGTAAAAAAGTCATACTTATTTCGGCAACTCCACTAAATAACCGCCCCTCGGATATCTATCATCAAATATTATTATTCCAGGATGCCCGAAAATCAAATCTTCCTGTCACCAATTTGCAGGCATTTTTTGCACCTTTGATCAAAGAGTATAAAGATGTGCTGGTAGCATCACGTGTAACGGGACAACCGGATATGACGAAGCTTCGAAAGATATACTCCAAAATCCGGAATAAGGTTTTAGAACCGATCACCGTACGGCGTACCCGAACCGACGTTAAAAATTATCCCGATTACCTTAAGGATATAGAAGATCAGGGTATTAAATTCCCGGAAATTGCTGACCCTAAAGCAGTCGTGTACGATATGGATGAGGAGCTTGATGCCCTTTTCTATAAAACCATTAAATACCTGGTAAGTGGTGATAAAATAGGATATTACCGGTACCAGGCTATTAATGGATTATTACCTGAAGTTCAGGAACGCTGTGGATATAGTAATGCAGAACGGGCTTCAAAATCGCTGGCTCATATAATGATGACGCAGTTGGTAAAAAGGCTTGAAAGTTCATTTTATGCTTTTCGAAAATCTATTGGCAGACAAGTGATTTCCGTACAACGGATGATTGACATGTTCGAGAAAGGCAAAATTTATATTGCACCAGATATTAAGGTCAATGAACTCATGGATAAAGATTGGAGCGATGAAGACATTGAAGAACTAATCCTCCAATTATCTGCTGAAAATCCCAAAAATAATGTTTTTGCACCATCAGATTTTGAGGAAGACTTCCTTGATTCATTAAAGAACGATCTAAAATCGTTCACTGAGCTTTCAGATTTATGGGATACTATCGACGGTCGTGATCCGAAATTTGATGCATTTATCAATCTTTTCGACAATGAATTATTGCGTCCTGATATGAATCCATCGGGGAAGATTGTGATTTTTTCCGAATCAAAAGAAACAACAGAATATTTGAATCAGAGGTTAACCGAAAAAGGGATTTCGAAAATCCTTCTGGTTTCTTCAAAAAATCGTTTCCGGATATTCGATGATATTCAGAGTAATTTCGATGCTAATTATAGTGGCAACCATAACCACGATTTTGATTATCTGCTTACTACCGAAGTACTGGCTGAGGGTGTAAACCTGCATCGTGCAAACATTGTCGTGAATTATGATACTCCCTGGAATGCTACTCGCTTGATGCAACGACTTGGCAGGGTAAACCGTATTGGGAGTGTCGCTGAAATTGTATATAGTTACTCCTTCTATCCTTCACGCCAAAGTGACGACCTAATAAATTTGTACAACAATGCGTATGTAAAACTTCAGGGGTTTCATACAGCCTATGGGGAAGATGCCAAAATATACACTATTGAAGAAGTGCTTGAACAGGTTAAACTTCATATAGCAGGTTCTACTGAGGAAGAAGATAAACGCTTGGTTTACCTAAGATTTATCCGCGAGTTTAAAGCAAAGAACGAAAAAGAATTTAAGCGGATTGCTAAATTACCAATGAAAGCACGTACAGGTCGCTCTCCGATTGCTTCAAAAAAAGCAAAAATGAAAGGGAGTAGCCTTATTTTTATGAAATCTCCATATAAGCTTGAATTTTATAAAGTTCAGGTAGATAAGAAGATTGAACCTCTAACCTTTATTCAGGCTGCCGAACTTTTTGAAGCAAAATACAACGAACTATCATTCGATCTTTCTGCTTATCATCATGAACATGTTCAAACAGCTGAAAACCACTTTGAACAGGAGCTATTGGCTACTTCATCTGATTCTATTTCAGGCAGTGCTGCTGATGCTGTTACAAACCAGGCCAAAAAATTCATACGAGAACGCCGGGCAGAAAGTACCGATGAAAAATTTCGAGAATCTGCTACAGCACTTATTTCTCTCCTCGAATTAGGAACTATATCAATACTTCCGCTTGAATTGAAAAAGCTGAAAGCTAAATATGATAAAAACCAAATAAATAAGCACCAGGCCACATCATTGATAATGGTACTGGCTGTAAAATATACCAATTCCAGCCACGATGAAGAGTCCTCGGTTTACGAATTGAGTTCTGAACTTCCGATCGAAATTACTCAAAAGGCTGAAATTATTATTTCAGAAACATTCACTTTATAAATACTCCATTGTACAATGACCGCCACCGACCTCAAGACCTTATTTGAAAAGGACTATAACCGCGCAGACTGGACATCAGCTTTACGCGATATTTTCCATATCAAGGACCTTCATATTGTTCCTCATCCAATTGACCTGGGAGATAACCCCTGGAAAGCTTCTGCACTTGAATTGGGATTCTTCGAAACTGCCGAAGGGTTATTGGTAGGGCTATACGAAGTCCAGGTTTCTCATCACAAGTCGTTGAACGGCAAAGTGGGTCTTCGCAACTTGATGAGTAAAGTTTATACTAACGATGCTGATGCTGCACTCATTGTTTTTAGTCAGGGAGATACATGGCGCTTTTCTTATGCCAGTGAACTTACAGTTGAAAACAAAGAAACGGGGAAACGCGAACGCCGCCAAACCGACCCCAAAAGATATACTTATATTTTGGGCCGGCACCAGCTTTGCCGTACTGCAGCCGAAAGATTTGCTATCCTGAAAACCAGTCCTGACCTTTTCGATACACGGATTTCAATTACAGAAATTGAAAAAGCATTTTCTGTTGATACACTTACCAAGGAGTTCTACCGGGAGTTAAGCAACTGGTACTTCTGGGCATTACAGCATGTGCAATTCCCGGATGACGCTGAAAAAGATGTTGAAATTCGTAATTCAACCAATACAATTCGTTTAATAACACGACTCATTTTCGTTTGGTTCCTAAAACAGAAAGGCCTTATCCCGGATGAATTTTTCGAGAAAGATAAAGTGTTTGCCTTGCTCAAACATCAAGGTAAAAACAAAAGCACCTATTACAAGGCAATACTTCAAAATCTGTTTTTTGCTACCCTGAATAAGGAGATGGGGAAACGTGAATTTCGCAGAGAAGGCCAGCATTATAACATTACCAACCTATTCAGGTATGTGAAACTTTTTGTGAATCCATCAGAAGCTATTAAATTATTTGAAACTATTCCTTTTTTAAATGGAGGATTATTTGAATGCCTTGATAAACCTCATCCTACTGAAAAAACATCGCAAGGTTCTGAAAAAATTATTAGAATAGATGGTTTTTCAGATCGGGAAGATAATAAAATCACATTCCCTGATTTTTTATTTTTTGGTGGTGTTGAATCAGTTGACCTAAGCGAGGCTTATGGTGATAAACGGCAAAAGAATATTAAAGTAAGAGGTATAATCGAAATACTGAACAGTTACAACTTTACCGTTGAAGAGAATACGCCGTTGGATATTCAGGTGGCACTCGACCCGGAATTGCTTGGAAAAGTATTCGAAAACCTGCTGGCAAGCTACAACCAAGAAACAAAAACAACTGCGCGTAAGCAAACCGGTTCGTTTTACACACCCCGCGAAATTGTTCAATACATGGTGGATGAGAGTCTGAAAGCATATTTAAACAATAGACTTATCGAGAAACTTGAAGGTGGGTGGCGCGTTAAAGATTGTGATCCTTCGGATAATCGCATAGGTTCAACTCCCGAAATAGAACAGTACATTGATTCTCAAAAGGAAATAATTCAAAACAAGGTTTCAGAATTGCTTTCCTACAGCAATACTGAACCTGGCTTTGAGCCAACCGAAGTTTATTACCTGATAGAGGCTATCGATGAAATTAAGGTGCTTGACCCCGCCTGTGGTTCTGGTGCCTTTCCTATGGGTATTCTTCAGCAACTGGTTCATATAATGCAAAAGATTGACTACGATAACAGACACTGGAAAAACCTGCAACTCAAAAAAGCACAACAGGAACTTCAAAAAGCAATAGGCACCAATGATGCTGAAAGCTTCAAGGCCTCGGTAGATGAAATCATGGAAGCTTTTAAAAATAATTCCAACGACTATGGACGAAAATTGTTCCTCATTGAAAACTGCATATATGGGGTGGATATTCAACCCATTGCTGTACAGATAGCCAAATTGCGTTTCTTTATTTCACTAGTTTGCGAACAAGAACCAAATCCCGAATTACCAAACCTGGGTATAAAGCCGCTCCCTAATCTTGAAACAAAATTTGTTGCTGCAAATACTTTGATAGGTTTAAATACTAGTTCCACATTTAAGCCTGACAGCGTATATGCAATGGAAAAAGAACTGGATGAGGTTCGCCACCGTCACTTTAGTGCAAAGACTCCCGAAACCAAACGTAAATACCGCGATCGCGATAAGATATTACGTGAGCAAATAGCTGTTGAATTAATCAATGCCGGTTTCCCAACTACATCTGCCGACCAGATTGCAAATTGGAACCCTTATGACCAAAACACCCATTCTTCATTTTTTGATAATTATTGGATGTTTGGTATTGAGGATGGTTTTGATGTGGTGATTGGGAATCCACCGTACCATCAACTTTCCAAAGATAAATCTGCAAGCATCAAATACAAATTATATTTAAAAGAACGCTTTGAAACTTCTGGAGGTCGGTTAAACACTTTTATTTTTTTTATACACCATGGGGTTGGTATTTTAAAGAAAAATGGGGTAATTGCATACATAATACCTAATACCATACTATCACAAGATTACTATAGGGAAACAAGAAAGTTCCTGTTGGATCAGACGAACATAACTCAAATTGTTTCATATACACAATTGCCCTTTGAAAACGCTGTTGTCGAGAATGTTACTTTTATTGCACTTAAAAAGTATAAAGAAGATTACTTTATTAAACATTTTATTGATAACTTGAATACAATTGTAGTTGACACTGTAAAATCAAAAGCTGAGTTTTATAAATCGAGATCTTTTTCATTTAATTTTCGGAGCAACGCATTAACTAATAAGATTTCAAAAGACACAACTACTTTTGGTGAAATATGTAGCATAAATCAAGCAATTGCATTAAAAGGCGATAAAAATTTATCTCTTCGTGAGTCAAATCCTGAAAGTAAATTTTATAAATTGCTTGATGGTCGAAATATAAATAGATATTCCATAAAATGGGGGGGCGTTTTTTTTGATTACAAAATAGAAAAAATTCATTCTTGTAAATCAAAAGATATTTTTCTTTCTGAAGAAAAACTTTTTTTTAGACGGGTTTCTTCACGACTAATCTTTTGTTATGACGATGAACAATATTTTGCATTGAATACCCTTGTTGTTGTAAACCTAATAAAGAATTCAACCTTCAAATTGAAATATCTACTTGGCATACTAAACTCTAAATTGATGGATTACTATTATTATAACAATCACAAATCAACTAAAACAGTGTTTTCAGAAATTCAGGCTCGAAGTGTAAGGGAGTTACCCATAAAAAAAGCTAAAAATCAAAATATTATCATTTATCTGGTTGATGATATTTTGAATGCAAAATCAGCAAATCCTTTTGCAGACACCTCATCTATTGAAAAACAAATAGACGAAATGGTTTACAGGCTTTACAACCTTACATATGAAGAGGTAAAGGTGGTTGATCCTGACTTTTGGTTGAGTGAGGAGGAGTATGAATTAATTAAAGTAGATTAGTCAAAGTGTTTTTTAATTAAGGAATTATGGTATTAGCTGAACTGCAGGGGAAATTGTCATCTTCAGTTGCTGAGAAAGAGGACATTCTAACTTCGAATGTCTTTTCCTTCTTTAAGTATTCTGACAGAAAGTATCTTTTCAATTATTTGAAGTTATTGGGCATACCCATCTTATTAAAAGATGCGGCTGATGCTGAGTTTGAGTTCTGGCCAAATTATAGCGATGGAACCCAGCCTGATCTTGTCATTATCTGCGGTGATTATTATATTATCCTGGAAGCTAAATTGTACTCGGACTTTTCTGAAAGAATTATTGATGAGGAATTACAAGTAGTGGAGAAACAGCTTCAAAGAGAAGCAAAAAGAGGCAAAGAAGTTGCAATCTTATTGGGTAAGACTCCCATAATCATTGCAATAACTTCCGAGCCTTATAAGTGCGAAGAAAAATATGCGTTTGCAAGCGAATTAGAAATGAAATTTATTTGGACCAACTGGCAATTTATAGCAAAATATTTATTTTGCACAATTGAACAAGAAGAAGACAATAATCTGTTTTTAAATGACCTGTACAAATTACTTTTACGAAAAAATTTAAGATCATTTAGAAGCTTTAAACAAATAATAATACGAGAAGTAATTCCGGAAAATAATCAGATATTCTACAACCGCGCAACGTCTGAATTTAAAGGAGAGTACTCAGGTTTTCTGTCAGAATTAAAAGATCTGCAACCAATCGGTCAATTTTTGCCACGTTACAGACGACTTTTTTATCAATTTGAAATAACCAAACTAATTAACTTCAACCAATCTTTTTTTTATCATGGAAACAATTCTAAATGAAAAGCATCAGGTAGCTAAGCAGATCGAGATGGCCTTTGATTTTGTACAAAAACTTTACCAGGAATCAGCCTACCTAATAAAGGAAATTGAAGGAAAATTGGCAGAGCATGAATATCATTTTATGATTATCAAGCCAAGTGGTTATGGTGTTAATTCTAGAAGTTCGAATAGTCTCGATCCAACCGGGATCAATTTTTGGCTGATGAGGAAATTCGCTTTCGCATTTGTTACGGAAAATCAAACTGCAACACAGGGGTCAAAGACTAATACTGAAATTACAGACAAACTGAAAGTAATGTATTTCAGAATAATTCTTAATGATAAAAAGATAAAAGAACCCAAACTTCTCTTTGGGACTTTTTATGAAATTAAAGCTTTAAAAGAAGGCGGTTGGATTACGAAATTTGAAAATCTAATGAGCCAATTTGAGTATTTAGACGATAAGCTTTTTAAAAACACCCCGAATGTTGATTTTGAAAATTCAGACTTCCGGTTAAAGGGAATATTTAAAGAAGCTCATCTACTTGACATTAATTCAAGCGAAGAATTAGTGAGCAAAGTAATTAATCCGGCAATCAAAATATTTGATGGAATAATTGTTTAATAATTTTAAAAAAACAAGATGGAGAATGACAATTTACTTAAACCCTTACTATTCCCAGTTGGTCTGGTTGGTTTGCACACTGAGGAATTTATAAATGAGAATAATACCTCGACAACTATTCCTGTAAAAGAGTATTTTGCTGTGATTAATTTACGATCATCTGAAGTCTTTAGCGTTGTTTCAAGGGGTTATAGCCTGCTTTTGAATGAAGAAGCAATTGCGATTGGGAAAAGTGTTTTTGTGAAACTCTTTCCTCTTGTAAGTAAGGATGATCTTATTCCTTTTAATGTAGTAGCATCAAAGCGTTTAACTTTTTGCTTTATTGATTTGGTTCACAAGGATGTAAATTTCGATCTTTGGGAACAGGAGACATGGTTACCGTTTTTAAGGGTAACCAATAGCTACAATAAAACATACGCTTTTACTCTTGAAATTGGTTTTGTTAAAAAACTTACCTGGTCTGGAATCATTTTGGATAAAAAGACAGTTGAAGTTAAGCAAGCACATAGTGGCGGAAAAGATCCTTGGAAAATCACAGCAAACATTTCTACTTTGCAAGAAGCACAGGCGGAGTTCATTAATTATATGCTAAATCTTAAACGCTTTCTAGTACCATCCAAATACATACTTCCACTCATTTTGAAGGCGCTAAACTTAAAATACGATTTTCATAGATTTTTGGGAAATCCTAATTCAAATACAATACCTCTCAAGGACAGGAAGCAGATAAACGAATATCAGTCTCTGAAGAATTCAGCTAATGGAATTTTCCAAATGCACAGTAGTAGTTATGGTGAGTCAGCGTTTGCTGCTTTTAATACCATCATAGATATTACTAATGGTAAAGGTATTGGAATAATTTTTAGTGATTATGCTTCAAAATCTCGACGATTAAATGAAAACCTTTCCCATTGGATAAAAGACTTCACAGATGCCATTGATAAGCGTTCTTTTGACTTTGAAAAGTATCTGGCTGAAGAGATTAATTATGTTAAAAGGATAGACAAGTTGATGTAATTTTTGTTGTATTTAATCGATTAGGCTATTTTTTCCAAGATGATACAACACAGACACTTCAACATTGATTTCTATCATGAAATAAATATATCGGCCAATATTATCCGCAATGCCATCCGTGTCGTTTTGGACTATTTTGGTGAAAATCCATTGAGCATGAAGATTTATTTGAGAGAGGACAGGGATGCGGGAGCTAAGATATAGGAGTATTAAATGGTGAAGATTGAGTAAAATAATGAAAAATAAAAATGAACGAATATAACGAGTCAAAGGACCTGATAAAATCTGTATCCGATTTCTTATCGGTAAAAGATCGATGGTTATATACTTCGGATATCATGCCGGGCAAATGGTTGTACCGGGGCTTAAAAAATTATGGTTATCAATTGATCCCCAGTATTGGTCGTCTTTTTGGCAAGAAACCATTTCTGATAAAGGATAGACTTTCCCATTTTGAAAGATCTGCTTTTGCTGAGTTTATGATTAACTCAAATCATGAGTTGCACGAAAATAATGAGTTCATTGTACTTGCGGTAGCTCAGCACCATGGGCTGAAAACCCGATTGCTTGATTGGTCATTTTCTCCGCTTGTTGGTTTGTTTTTCGCTGTTGAAGATGAAACCAGCTATGATTTGGATGGAGCATTGGTAGCTCAGCAAACTAATTACTTGTTCAATAATGTAAAAAATGCTAAAACACCATTTGATGAAGAATTGGATGAATATCATTTTTTATCAGTACCATATTTGTCCTCCCGCATCAGAGCCCAACAAGGCGTATTCCAACTATTTAAAGATCCGACAAAAGAGTTGATAGAAGCACCATACTTGGGTAAGTTCCGTATCCCGGCAAAATACAAGTACAGAATTAAAAATGAGCTCAATGAATTGGGAATTACCTATAAAACAGTATTTCCTGACATGGATGGGCTGTGTAAATCGATTAACTTTGACAAGCTGAGAGAATCTCGTGAATCAAGGAGGATTAATAAAAGCAGCCGATCCGGGTAATAGCTCGAAAAAGTATGCAACCTATATTCCTTTCTGGGGTTAGGCTTATTTCATTGGCAACTTATTTAAGTGATATATAGCATATATATACTTGAATAACAGCAGTTTGTTATTTCATTTAGAACTCACTGGATGGTTGAAAGAATGAAAAAAATGAAGTTAATTTTCTATTGGAGGCTATGTAAAAGGTTGATTTACAATGCTAATCAACAAAAGCAAAATATACCAACTTGTTATTTTTCAGTTAAGGACAAAACTCAATGACCAAAGACAAAATCAAAGACATCCTCGACACCCTGGATACCATTCAGGAACAATTGCTTGCCCTGCCGGAGGATATGTTGCTAAACATTGACCCAAGGGACAATGAATCCCTGGACAGCGGGGTAGCGTTTATCAAGCAATTTAATAAAAACCTGACCCAGTTTAGCTCTTCAGCAAACCAGTTGGCTGAACAGATTAAGACTTACCTCAAAATCAACCCCGAGGAAGATGAGGTGGAGCTGGAGAACAGCAACCGCCAAAAGCGCGACCGCATCATAAAAGAACTGGACCAGACGAGTCCCCACTCCCTGGAGGAGGATTTTACCTACAAGCGACCATTCGGTTTCGTTCTAGGCGATACCGCCATGAAAGGCCTGAAAACATGGAAGAACCTATACGTTCATGTATTGAGCATCTACATGAGAAAAGATACTGCACGATTTTCAAAGATTCACCAGGATGAGCGGTTTATCAGTTCACGGGGCAACCCCTTATTTTCAAAAACCGGCAAAGAATTGCGTGTAGCTGAAAAATTGGCGGATGATTTCTATCTTGAGATAAACATGTCGGCCAATATGATTCGCAATGCCATCCGTGATGTACTGGAATATTTTGGTGAAAACCCTATGGAAATGAAGGTTTATTTGAGAGAGGATAGGGATGCGGAATAGGCTTAGAATTAACTATTTTTGTTGAAGATAAAAGCAAAGCACCGATGTTCGCAACCATTCCAATTTACGAAGCCATCGATATTATAGAAATTATTCCGGAAACAGTCGGCCATACCAAGCCATGGGTCGTACTTGCGAATACACCGGAAGGACTGAAATCTTATGTTGTTAAGCTGTATAATTCAATACAGGTTGAAGAGCACTTTATAGTTATAAGGGAAGTAGTCAGTAATATACTTGCTGAAGAGTTTGATCTGAAGGTTCCACAATTTGCACTGATAAGCATCCCACCCGATTTGGCGTTTATGCAGGATAGCGATGCTCAGCAACAATACGATAATGCCGATGATCGTCCGAAATTTGTTACAATTCAGTTAAACAACGTTTTAACAGCAACAAAAGAAATTCCAAAACGATATTTCACTAAAAGAATTCAAATCGATACCCTTTATGCTTTTGACAATATAATAAGGAACAGCGACAGAGGGCACCCAAAGATGAATCTTTTAATGAGGCCCAAAGAGGCAATACTTATAGACCATGAGCTTGCTCTACGGCGCCAGGATATCGTGAATATTGATATAAACAATTTGTAGATTGAAGATAGTTTTACAAGGTACCATCTTGCTTACCCTTATTTGAAAAACTTAAGAGGTGCGAATCGGCAACAGGTATTTAATGACTTCTCCGAATATTTGAGATTACTTAATATCAACAAATTAACTCCATACTTTAATCAACTTGTAAGGGAAGGCTACCCTGATTATTCGCGGCCAATTTTAAATTGGCTTAACCATGTTAAACAGAATAGCACTATCTTTGTTAATAAATTAAAAGGATCGCTGCAATGAGCAATTATTTCACATATAGTGTATTGCAATACAAGCACAGCCTGGCATTGGGAGAAATCCTGAATGTTGGGATCCTTTTCTATTTTCCAGATGATGGCTGTTTTGAGTTTATAAATGGTGATGGATCCAGAGTTAAGTCTGTTTATCCTGATTTCGATAATTCTTTATTTAACGGTTATTTAAAAACAATTCAAACCAAGGTTAAAAAGAAAATTGACCTTTTTAGGCAGTCTCCATCAAGTTCGGAATTTGAGAAATTTATTAAAAAACATATACTTGCAGAAGATGCCGCCGGATTAATTTTCAGAGAACCGGTTCAGGTTAAGAATGTTTTTATAGATAATAAGCAGGCAGTCGATTCTTATTCACAATTATTATTGCCAGGAATCATAGTTTCCAAACCTATAATTACCAGGCACAATGAGAATTATATTCTTAAAGAATTCAACAGCTATATAACCGAAAAGGATAAAGCTATTGAAAATAAGTTTACTAAAAATGAATTGGTTGAAGCAGGGAAGTTTAAGGTTAAATTTGATTTGGCATGGGAGAATAAAACTAAAAATTATATAAAACCGATTAGTTTTGACCTCAATGATGAAATAAATATTGCAAATAAATCATTCCAATATTCTGGTTTGATCAATGCATTAGATAAAACAACCTTGAGGAAAAAATCAAGATTTGACTTCCTGATTTCAGGTCCTCAGGAACCCGGCCTACAGCGTTCGTTTCAAAATGCACTTGATATTCTTGATAGTGCTGAAGGCAATAAGAAATTAATTACACAAGATAATTGGGAAAGCTATACTGAGCAGCTCATCGCTGAAATTGCCTAATCCAAGCTGTAAATTACGCCCCCACTTAGATAAAGTTGCTTATAACTCTGTCTGGTCTATTGATACATCAACATAGCAGGATATTGACTTCTCAATAATTAAACTCACCCCGCATTGCAGATCGAAGGTTGTAAACGTCTGATATTAAATAGAATTATTTTTGAAAGTTTCTGCAGGGGGGGACTACGGATTTTCCCGATGCACTTCCACAACTTATTTTCTGGTTGTCTGTAGCCAATTCATCATCTTCCATGTTTGGGCGTATAAATAAACGCAGGGTGGATATATGTCTTTGAAGAATAGATTTATCCCCTACACTTTAAGCCGGTCTTTCTTTAATCGACACGGCTAATTTTATGAGTTTTTGGTTGGTTCATATCAGATTCGTTCAATAAGTTCATTTTTAACGAGTTCGTACGCAACATTGATGTCGTAAGTTACTTCAGGCCGAAGAAGGCCTTTGGTATCACCAATAAAATCAGAATCAAGCATTTTCTCATCCAGGTTCATCAATATTTCTTTGGCTGTATTTGCCCTTCTATTGCTAAATTCCATGTATTTTTTATAGCAGGCAATAATTTTATCACGATCAGGATTCGTATGAATTAAAGCATAATAAAGATCAAATAAGTCCCTACCCTTTTTTCGTTGGTACATCGCCCGCAATTTGGTGCCGAGTAACTCTTCGATCTCATAAGATATTATTTCGGTTTCTCCCGAGAACCATGGATTTGTTATTTGATGACGGACTTTTTTCCATCCAAGTAAAGAGAAATGCTCACGGCAGTTTATTTCAAGTTTTAATCGTGAGTTTATTACAGGTGCTATTTCGGTGTCAAAACGATAGACCATTGTACTCATCTTGTCGTTTTGTTTGGTATTTCGCTTTAATCCCAGAAATGACATCGCATTTCTTATTTCCGTCATCACCGGATTAATTGACCCGGGCTTAATCTGCACCAAATCAATATCTTCAGAATATCTAGCTGGAGGATTCATAAAAATCTTGTGCAGGGCAGTTCCGCCCCGAAATGCCAGATTTTCTCTAATCATATCATTTGAAAACAACGCTATCAAAGCCCTTTCAATAACCAGGTCCTGTTCAACCTGGGCATTTGTTTGCCAGGGTGCAAATTGCTGCCATTCTAATATATATGCTTTTGGTATCATATATCACTTTCTATCTGAAGGTTTACTCTCACTTTCCATTTGGAATCCATCGGGCCTTCTTTCTTACCAGATGATTTTAACAACACAGGTTGATATTTTATCTTTGCCAGTTTGTTCTCAAAAACCAATGACAATTTATGATTAAACAACACATTTTCTGCAATATACCCGGCTCTTTGAAAGACGCTTACAGGAAAATCATTTAACAGGACTTCTTTCATCTGGTTTAGTCTGATTCCCTCAGACAATTCCTGAAGTATGGTGCTGATCCTATTAAATCCCCCCATGGATTGCTCAAAGTAGATTAGGTCAAGAAAAGTCAATTCCGGTCCGGAAATGCGGAAATATCCGGTTTCTGTTTTCCGGTCTTCAATGCCATTGACCGGAAACTTGCTTTTAGCATTAAAGTTAATACGCAAATTGCTACTTTGAACCATTCTTGGCTTTGGTGATTCTGAAATCACGAAAAACTCCTGTGGTTGCTGGTGAGCCGCTCCCAAAAACATAGCGGCGCTATATAAGCCCACATAGTATTGTTTATTCAACTGCTTCATCAGTTCGTCTATGTAAAACTCAACTGGCAAAGCACCCATTTTACGATACTCATCAGGGAGAATGGTATAAAATTCCCTGCGAATATTCACTATTTCACCTTTTTCCCGAAGTCTGTCAAGATCTTTCCTCAGATTCTTCACAGGTTTAGGTACATTATTAATAAGGTCATCTATAGTAAAAGCATATCTGCCATTGCTACGGAGAACTCTCAAATAATCACTTGTATGTTTAATGGTTTCAATCACAATTTGATCTTTATAAACTGCTTGCAATATACCCCTTTTTTCGGGGTATATTGCAAGTGTTTCATA
>Ga0265295_1005415_pt1 | contig 16277 bp, 13 predicted proteins | sample Munlansysbiofilm_FD_192503 | JGI IMG/M metagenome (GOLD analysis project Ga0265295, IMG submission 192503) | Leachate microbial communities from a municipal landfill in Southern Ontario, Canada - Methane capture system biofilm | ecosystem: Engineered > Solid waste > Landfill > Unclassified ... | reverse complement strand
GAAAAGAAGATGCGGCTGATTATAGATATTTTCCAGACCCAGATTTACTTCCTTTAATCATCACAAATGAGATGATAAATGAATATTCAAAAATTCCTGAACTTCCAGATGAGAAAAAAGATAGATTTGTAAAAGAGTATGGAATAAAAGAGTACGATGCTTCTGTTATTACATCATCACTTGAAATGGCAAACTACTTTGATGAAATGATGAAAGAAGGAATTAGCGCTAAAAATGCTGTTACATGGCTTACTGTTGAACTACAAGGAAGATTAAAAGAGGGTGTTACTATTGAACAATCTTCAATTGAAGCAAAAACTTTAACAACTTTAGTAAAAAGAATAGAGGATAATACAATCTCTGGAAAAGCAGCAAAAGAAGTTTTAGATTATTTAATGGAAAATAGCTCAAGTGTTGATGAAGCTATTGAGAAATTAGGTTTAAAACAAGTAAGTGATGATGGAGCTTTATTAGCTATTATTGATGAAATTTTAAATGCAAATCAAGACAAAGTAGCTGAGTATAAAGCTGGTAAAGAAAAAATGTTTGCATTTTTTGTTGGACAAACAATGAAAGCTTCTAAAGGTACAGCAAATCCAAATAGAGTAAATGATTTGTTAAAAGAAAGATTATCTTAAAATGCAAAATAATTCTATTGCAGTTATTGGTGCAGGAAAATGGGGACAAGCGCTTCATTTTGCACTAAGCCAAAAACAAAAATGTTACATAACTTCAAGAACAAAAAGAGAACTTGAAAATTTTGTTGATTTAGAAACTGCAATGGATTGTGAATATTTAGTTATTGCTATTCCAGCACAAGAGATAAGATCTTGGTTAAAAGAGAACTTTGTATTTAAAGGACAAAAAATACTTGTAGCTTCAAAAGGAATAGAAGCCTCGAGTGGTGAATTTTTAAATGAAATTTATGCCTCATTTGTTCCAGATGAAAACATAGGATTTATATCTGGTCCCTCATTTGCAGCTGAAGTGATAAAAGGGTTACCTTGTGCATTGGTAATAAACTCAACATCAAAAAATTTATATGACTTATTTCAACCATTTTTTCCTAATTTTATCAAAACTTATTATAGTAAAGATGTTATAGGAGCTGAAATAGCAGGAGCATATAAAAATGTTTTAGCAATAGCAAGTGGAATTTGTGAAGGATTACACCTTGGTAAAAATGCCCAAGCTTCACTAATTGCAAGAGGACTTGTAGAAATGCAAAGATTTGGAAAACATTTTGGTGCTAAAAAATCATCTTTTTTAGGATTAAGTGGAGCTGGTGATCTATTTTTAACTGCAAACTCTACTATGAGTAGAAACTTTAGAGTAGGGCTTGGACTATCACAAAATAAAAAATTAGAAGATATTTTAGAAGAACTAGGAGAAGTTGCAGAAGGTGTGAAAACTGCTGATGCAATCGATAAACTTTCAAAAAAATATAAAATCTACACACCAATAGCAAATGAGGTAAAACTCATACTAAATGGTAAAAATCCTAAAGATAGTTTAAAAGATTTACTTAAAAATTAATCTATCTTTTTTTATGGTTATCTCCCCAAAGATAAAGCTGTTTTATAATCGGTTTTAAACTTTTTCCATATTCAGTTAAAGAATACTCAACTTTTGGAGGAACAACTGGATAAACTTCTCTATGAACTATTCCATCATTTTCTAACTCTCTTAATTTTTGTATTAACATCTTTTGAGTAGCTTTTGGTAATAGTTTTTGTAATTCATTAAATCTTTTTTTCTCATCTTTTAAATACCAAATTATCAATATCTTCCACTTTCCTGCTAATACGTCAAGAGCCGTTTCTACAGGGCATTTAAACTCAGTATCTATATTATCTTGATTTATTCTTTTAGTCATATTTAACTCCAAAAGTATCTTTTTAGTAAGTACATTTCTTAAAAGATAGTTCTTGCTATTGTAAAACATTTTAGCTAAAGTTTCATACAAAGTAAAACAAAGGAGAGATTGTGAAAGCTTTCGTAGTTGATAAAATAACAGATGATAAGTTTATTTGTGATGTGAGAGATATAGCTAAACCAAAGTGCGAAAAAGATGAGATTATTATAAAAGCTACTTATTCTTGCTTAAATTATAAAGATGCCTTAAGTTCAATTGGACATCCTGGAGTTACAAGAAATTTCCCACATATCACTGGAGTTGATGTAGCAGGAACAGTTTTTGAATCAAATTCTACAATATTTAAAGTTGGTGAAAGAGTAATAGTTACTGGTTATGATTTAGGAATGAACAGTGATGGTGGACATAGTGAATATGTAAAAGTTAAAGCTTCTTGGGTAGCTAGAATCCCTGATTCTATTAGTGATAAAGATATAATGATATATGGAACAGCAGGACTTACAGCTGCACTTAGCATAAATGAATTAATATCAAATGATATAACACCAGAATCAGGAGATATTTTAGTAACAGGCGCAACAGGAGGAGTAGGTTCTATTGCTGTATCTATCCTAAATAAATTGGGTTACAATGTAGTTGCACTTTCAGGAAAAGAAGAAAAAGCTAACTATTTAAAAAGTATTGGTGCAAATGAAGTGATTTCTAGAAATGAATTTCTTGAAAATATAAAAAAACCCTTATTAAAAGAAAAATATGCTGGTGTTGTGGATACTGTTGGTGGAGATATTCTTGCTCAAACACTAAAACAAGCAAAATATGATGGAGTGGTTACTTGTTGTGGTCTTACAGCATCTTATGATTTAAATACAAATGTTTATCCATTTATTTTAAGAGGTGTTAGATTAATAGGCATTGATTCAGTTGAGTGTAAACTATCAAAAAAACAATTGATTTGGGAAAAACTAGCATCTACTTGGAAAATAGATAACTTAAAAGAAATTACAACAGAAATCACTTTAAATGAAATAAAAGAAGTTTGTCAGAAACTACTTTCAGGAGAAGTAACTGGAAGATATATAGTAAAAATAGAATCGTAGATTATTTAATCTACTTCTATTTCACCATTTTCAACTTGTTGACTATAAGTTGTTTCATTTCCATTTTTTAAGATTCTTGCTTGTTCAACCCACTGGTTATTTTTTACATGGAATGGTAACTCTAAAAAGCCTTCTATCCATTCTACGTTTTTATTTGTCCAATTTGCTATTTGTTCATAATGAAAAATCCCTAAACTATATAAGTTTTTCTCAATTTGAGAGTTAATACCTTTTATCTTTTTGAAATTATCTATTTTACTTGATGAACTTAAAACCATTGGTTTATAGTCTAAGGATGAAGTTTTATTAAAAATAGGATTTATTCTAAATCTAACTTTTTTATTTTCCATCGATTCTTCATTATCAGTTTTAATAGTCTTAATCTCATTTCTTTTCTTTCCTATTAAATAACCAATAAAAACACCTATAACCAAAGCAATAACTAAATTAGTAACTATAAATGGGGCAATTTCAAACACGTACTACTCTCCTATAATAAATTCCACCCTACGATTAATTTCCGACAATCCATTTTCATCATCTTTTGCAATAGGGAACTCTTCTCCATAACCAATTGCTTTAATTCTAGTCTCGTTTACGCCACTATTTACTAGAATATTTTTTACACTATTTGCTCTATCTTGAGAAATTTGTTTATTTAAAGTAGCTTCTCCTCTTGAATCTGTATGTCCTGCTACTTCAACTTTAAAATTTGGATTTTCATTTAAAATTTTTGCAATTTCTTTGATAGTATTTTGTGATTGTTCTGTTGGAATAGAACTTTTTCTCTCAAAACTTATTTTTCTATCTTTTAAAATATTGTTTATTAGTAATTGTATTTCAGGTAGTTTCAAAGTTTCATTTTTGATAACTTCTTCATTACTATTTTCATTTTGTTGATTATTTATTGGATTATCTTCAGGAATTGAAATTTCTGTTTTTAGAATTATATTCTTGCTTTTTTGTAAAATAATTGTATCAATAAGATTTTTATACATTTTATTTTTTAATTCGCCAGAAAGTAGTATTTCATTATTTATAACTGATATTTTTGAGTTATCTGTAAAAAAATCTTTAAATGGTACGATTAAAAGGAAAATTGTTTCTAATACTCCTTTATCAACTACAACGTTATTTTGATATGTTAAAGTGCCTTCTTTATTTATTCCTAATGCTTGAATAACATCTTGAGCAACTTTTTGATTTTCAAAAGTACCACTTAGTTCTATAGAATTATCGATTTTTGTTATAGTAAAGTCTGAAGGTTTATACTCAGTTTTATTGAATAAATTAAAGCTACTTTTATTTTCAAAATTGATATTGCTACCGCTTTTATCTTTAAAATACTCATCATAATTGAAAGTAAAAATAGATATGAAATTTAAAAGTAAAAATATGAATAATAATAAAATAATCTTACCAGAAATTGACATAAACAAAAACCTCAGTATAAATTATTTTATTATATCATAATTATAAAAATTTTGTTAAAAATTATTTTAAAACTTCTATCCAAAAGTATTTATTTGCGCTTCCTTTTTCCACAGGCTTCCATCCATAAGTTATAGAGTGCAAGTATAAAATATTATTTAAAAGTTTAAAAGTTAACTCTTTATTTGAGTTTTCACCTAAAATTATTGAAAATATTGCATAAATATGATTATCATCGTTATCAATTTTATAAGAAAAATTGTCTAAATTTTCTAACTCATTTTCTAAAAAATCTTTTACTCTTGAAATTGGCATTAATTATTCCTTTTTATTATATTTTTAAATCCCAGCTATCTGTAAAAATATGCTCTTCTAATTTTGCTTTTATATTATCTGGAATTTTTATAGCTATTTTTGAATCAAAATCATAATGAATCAAAACTGTTTTTGAAGATGTACATAAAACACCTTTTTGATAAACTGCGTGTTTTAGCTCAAAAGATGAGTTTCCTATCTTTGAAACAGCTGTTTTTACAATAACTTCTTCACCCCAAAAAACCTCTTTTAAAAAGTCATTTGAACTGTGAGCCATAACTAAACACCATTTTTTTATATTTAAATTTGGTAAAAATAGTTTATATATTGGCTCCCTTGCTGCTTCAAACCAAACTCCGTAAGTATTGTTATTTATATGTCCTAAAGCATCTGTTTCGCTAAATCTTGGCATTATATTTTGTGTTAACATTATTTCTCTCCAATCAAAAGAAATAAGTTTAACAAAATTGGTTTAGAGAAAAGTTAATTACTGTTTACTTTCTTTTAATTCATTATATTTTTCTAAAATCTTCTCATTTTTCCCAAAAGCTTTTTTGTCATATTCTAATAGTTGTTTTTCAATATCTTTATTTAAAATAATATGTTCAAAAAACTCATAATCTTCAACAAGTTTTTTAAATCTTCTTTTTCCAATACTTCCTAAACAATGATAAAATAAAAATTCCAATTCATCTTTTGTAAATTGTGCTCTAAAAATATTTACATATCTTTGTTTATTTTCAATATTATTTTCGTTTATAAATTTCAATATTTGATAAGCTTGCCCAAAATAAGTTCCTGTAAACTTTTCATAATTATTATTGAATTTATCATAATTATAATTATACCCTCTAGTCTTAAAACTATGCAAGTAACCAGATAAAACATTAAATCCTTTTTCATCTATTGAATGCTCAATATTTTTTATATTATTTGTATTTATATCTTTACTATATGTACCAGAAACAAAAATATTTCCATTACTAAAAATAATTTTTGTAAATAAAGAATCTCTAATATTTAAAAAAACATTATTTAATTGAAAAAATGTATTCTCAAAAATCTGTAATTTTGTTGCATCATTTTGAAGTTTTAATGATTCACACTTTGTTCTTGTTGGGCAATTCTTGAACCTTTTAATTCTTCTCTAGTAGCTTCAAGTTCTTCTCTCGAAAGTTTTAATTCATCCATTTGAATTTTAATTGTATAAAGTAATGCCATAAAACTAAGAAATGCTAGTATTGGATTTAAAGTACCTCCAATAAAATCACCAAATTGTCCAAAATGTTCAACATTTGAATCTATTTTAAAATCAAAAAATATATATTTATAATAAACAAATACACTAACTATACAAAATAAAGCAAATAATCCAAATGATATTAAAATCCAAGGTAACTTTTTCTTTGTTTTTTTATTTGATAAAATTTGATTATGTAGCATTTGAATCCTTTTTAATAGTTATTTTATTCAAGGTCAAGGCGGAGTGAGTTTTTTGCGAAGGAGCATACAAACAGTATGTGACTGAGTGAAAAAATTGCTCCAACGCAGAGATTGGTTAAAAGAACTATTAAAAATCGTCGAAGTCTATAGAACCTTTTGAATAGTTTACAACATTCCCTTCAAAGAAATTCGTTCTTTGGTCATTGAAAGATGCATAACCATCAACCCAAGGAATTGGATGTTTTACACCATATTCTGGTTTATATCCAACAGCTTCAAGTCTTCTATCTGCTAAATACTCAATATATTGTCTAATAATTCCATCTGTAAATCCTAGAATTTGTCCTTGAGTAATATATGCTCCCCAAGAAGCTTCTAAATCAACAGCTTTTCTAAACATCGCTCTAACTGTCTCTTCTAATTCACTAGTAAATAAATCTGGTCTTTCTTTTCTTACACTATTTATCATATTTTGGAAAAGTAAAAGGTGTGTTACTTCATCTCTTTGAATAAATCTAATCATTTGAGAACTTCCAAGCATTTTTCCTGATTTTCCAAGAGCATAAATAGCAGCAAATCCTGCATAGAAGTATAAACCTTCTAGAATTTGATTAGCAAATAGGGCTAAAACTATTTTTCTATCATCTATATCACCTGAAAGATTTTTATAAACTTCTGCAATATATGTATTTTTTTCTCTTAATTTTGCGTCATTTTTCCACATATCGTAAATCAAATCTGTGTTATCAGAGATTGATTCAACCATAACAGCATAAGATTTACTATGGTTTGCTTCTTCGTAAGATTGTCTTGCTAAACAAGCATTTATTTCAGGAGCAGTAATATAAGGATTTATGTTATCCATTAGATTATTTGTTTGTAATGAATCCATAAAGATAAGTTGAGATAAAACTAAATCATACATTCTTTTTTCAGCAGGTGTTAAAAACTTATAATCTTTTGCATCACCTGTCATTTGAACTTCTCTTGGAAACCAAGTATTTGCTTCCATTGTATCCCAAAGATTTAAAGCCCATTGATATTTCATTCTAGTGAAATTGATCATTCCATCACTATTTCCACCAAAAACTCTTCTATCGTTTAAGCTCTCTTTAGAATCAGGGTTATAATTAGTTTTTCTTTCCATTTAAAGTCCTTTATATATTTTTTAAACAGGCAATTATTGGCAGCCTGCACACTCCATACTTCTATCTTCTACATCATTTTTTGCTTCTGGACTTTGGCTTCTTAAATAGTAAGTCGATTTAAGTCCTAATTTCCAAGCTAATGTATAAATTTCATGTAAATATTTTCCACTTGCTTTATCTAAGCTCATAAAAATATTTGTTGATTGCCCTTGGTCAATCCATTTTTGTCTAATTGCAGCTGCTTTGATAACTTGTAATTGGTCAATTTCAAATGCAGGTGTATAATAAGCCCATGTTTCTGGACTTAATCTTGGAACAACAACTGGAATTAATCCTGATAAGTTCTCTTCAAACCATTTTCTTTTATAAACTGGTTCTATAGCTTGTGTAGTTCCTACAAGAATCGAAATAGAAGAAGTTGGAGCAATAGCCATTAGATAACCATTTCTCATACCATCTTTTTTAACTTTTTCTCTTAATACATCCCAATCATAACTTGTATCAAATAAATCTTTATCTACAAGTGCATTAACAGCTTGAGGGGCTAAATCATGAGGCATAATACCTTTGCTCCATTTTGAACCTTCAAATGTAGGATATACACCTTTTTCACTAGCTAAATCTGAACTAGATTTAATTGTGTTATATGAAATTGCTTCCATAATTTGATCAATCTTTTTGAAGTGTTCACTTGAACCCCAAGCTAATTGATATTGAGCTAACATCTCTGCTTCACCCATAACACCTAAACCAATACTTCTTGATTTTAAGTTTGTTGCTTTTACTTTTCTAAGTGGATAGAAGTTTAAATCTATTACATTGTCAAGCATTCTTATTGCAGTTGGAACAACTCTTTCTATGTCTTCTTTTGTATTTATTTTTGATAAATTTATAGAAGCTAGATTACAAACTGCTGTATCTCCATCAATTTTCTCTTTTTCAACAATAAATACTCTTTTACCATTTACACTATCAAGTGCAGAAACTTTATTTGCTTTTTTAGTAACTCCACCATCAACAACTACTAAATCTGCTTCTTCATAAGTAGAAACTGTACCATCTTCAAACTCTAATTTGATTTTATAGTGGTTTGGATTTGTGTTTTGGAAAATCTCTGTACAAAGATTTGAGCTTCTAATATGTCCTACATGAGAGTTTGGATTTGTTCTATTTGCTGTATCTTTCCAACATAAGAATGGACTTCCAACCTCAAAATATGAAGTTAAGATTTTTTTCCATAAATCTTTTGCTTTCATTCTATCTTTTGTGATAGTTTCATCATTTTCATAAGCTATATATTTTGCTTTGAACTCATCACCAAATGTTTCACTTAAATCTCTTACTTCATAAGGATCAAATAAAGTCCAATAAGAGTCTTCCATCACTCTTTCCATAAATAAATCAGAAATCCAAAGAGCAGGGAATAAATCATGCGCTCTTCTTCTTTCTTCTCCAGAGTTTTTCTTTAAATCAACAAAATCAACTATATCCATATGCCAAGGTTCAAGATAAACAGCAATTGCTCCTTTTCTTGTACCTAATTGGTCAACTGCAATAGCTAAATCATTTGTAATTTTTAAAAATGGTACAGTTCCACCTGCTGCACTTTTGTGGTCATCAATAACTCCACCTAAACTTCTGATTTGGTTCCAATCCCAACCAATTCCACCACCATATTTAGATAGAAGTGCCATCTCTTTATAACCATCAAAAATACCTTCGATATTATCAGGACTTGAACCAATATAACAAGAACTTAATTGATGTCTATTTGTTCTAGCATTTGATAAAGTTGGAGTTGCTAGCATAACTTCAAATTTAGAGATTACATCATAAAACTCTTTTGCTTTTGATTGTTTGTCTTTTTCATTTTGAGCTAAAAACATGGCTATTGCCATAAACATTTGTTGTGGTAACTCTATTGGTTCAGCTTTTCTATTTTTTATTAAATATCTATCATATAAAGTTTTTATTCCTAAATAGTTAAATAAAAGGTCTCTTGAAGGGTCAATATATGCATTTAGTTCATCTAAATCATAACCATCTGCAATACTTGGTATTAATCTTCCAGCTTCTATTCCAAATTTTATATAATCTTTTAAATGACAATATGCCTCACCTTTTACACCATGAGTTGCAATTCCTACTCTATGATATAAATCAAATAAAAATAGTCTTGCAGCAACAAATGTCCAATTTGGTACATCAATATCGATTTTCTCTACAGCTGTTTTAATTAAAGCATCTTGAATATCTTTAGAGTGCATACCATCAATAAACTTTATATGTGCATCAAGTTCTAATTCACTTTGACTAACACCTTCTAAGCCTTTTGTTGCTTCCATAGACATTTTTTGGATTTTTGTAATATCTAAAAGTTCTTTACGACCATTTCTTTTTTGAATCATAATTGCCATTTGTTACCCTTTATTTAAAAACTCTTTTGAATATTGCATCAACATTTTTTGTATAATAATCAAAGTTAAAACACTCTCTAATTTGCTCTTCACTCAAAGATGCTCTTAACTCTTCATCACCTAATAGATATTGAAGATATAAAGATTCACCTTTTTCATTTGTTGTTGGTTTCCCTTTTTGAATCTCTTCCCATACTTTCATAGCGTTTCTTTGAACAATTCTATAAGCATCTTCTCTACTAACACCAGCAAGTGGTAACTCTAATAAAACTCTTTGAGAGAATACTAATCCACCTGTTAAGTTAAGATTTTTCATCATATTTTCAGGCATAACTGTTAAGTTTGCAATTACACTATTCATTCTATGTAACATAAAATCTGTTGTTATAAATGCATCTGGTAACCAAAATCTTTCAGTTGAAGAATGGCTTATATCTCTTTCATGCCAAAGTGCAACATTTTCCATAGCTGGAATTGCATAAGCTCTAATCATTCTTGCAAGTCCAGTTATATTTTCAGTTAAGATTGGATTTCTTTTATGTGGCATAGCTGAACTTCCTTTTTGCCCTTTTGCAAAATACTCTTCAGCTTCATAAACTTCTGTTCTTTGTAAATGTCTTACTTGAACTGCAAACTTTTCAACACTAGATGCTAAAAGTGCTAATGCAGTTGCAAGTCTTGCATATCTATCTCTATGAATAACTTGATTTGAACATGGTTCTGGTTTAAGTCCAAGCTCAGCCATTGCATACTCTTCAAGTTCAAGTGGTGCATGAGCAAAGTTACCCATAGCTCCAGAGATTTGTCCAACTGCAATAACATCCATAGTCTCTTCAAGATTTTTTAAATGTCGTGCAACTTCATCATACCAAACAGCTAAAGTTAAACCAAAAGTAATAGGTTCACCATGAATACCATGACTTCTTCCAACCATTAAAGTAAATTTATGTTCTAATGCTCTTTTTTTAATAGATTCCATAAGCATTTTTACATCATCAATGATGATTTTTAAAGAATCTCTCATTTGTAGAGCAACACCTGTATCAACGGCATCAGAAGATGTCATACCATAATGAAACCATCTTGATTCTTCACCTAAAGATTCAGAAACACTTGTATTAAATGCAATTAAATCGTGCTTAGTAATAGCTTCGATTTCTTCTATTCTTTCTACGCTGAAAGAGGCATTTTTTACTATTTTTTCGCAATCAACATCTGGAATAAGTCCAAGTTTATTCCAAGCTTTTACTGCTGCTTTTTCTACTTCTAGCCAAGCTGCATATCTTGCTTCTTGAGTCCACTTTGAACTCATTTCAACTCTAGCATATCTTTCAACCATAAAAAATCCCTTATAATCATATTTGTATAAATTTTATTATAAAATTGTCGTTATTTTGAACTTGAACTATATCTAATCAGAACAAAATATAAGATAAAAATAGGAAATAAATTTTGGCATTTACTCTTAGAAAATATGATGCAATAAAAGGTAAAAAAATACAACTTTTTTTAATACAAGATTTGAAGTTTGCCCCTAAAATAGGGCAACGTCTAACTTCAAAAGGAAGAATCTTCGATGAGAATATGAATCAGATAAATGCAGGGGATGAAATCCCAACTGAGCACATTTTTATAGCTGTTTTCGAAGGTCAAACAAAAGGTTTAAAACCACTCTTAGAATTTGAAGATTTTGCTATTTTTGATAAACCTACAAATCTTATGGTTCACCCAATTTCAAAAAATACTTCTTACTCTTTACTTGATGAAATCAGATACCACTTTGGTGAAAATGCGAACTTAATTCATAGAATAGATGCAGAAACTTCTGGGCTTGTAATTGTTGGAAAAAATAAAAAGAGTGAAATAGAGTTAAAAGATATGTTTCAAGAAAAAAAATATCATAAATCATACTTAGCTATCGTTCAAGGGGAAATAAAAGAAGAACTAAAAATTGATAAGGCTTTAGATAGAGAAGGAAAAGCTATTGGTGTAAGAATGAAAGTTTGTACGCAAGAAGAGGGTGGAAAAGAATCAATAACTATAATAAAACCAATAATTTATGATAAAGAAAAAAATCTAACTTTAGTAGAAGCTCTTCCTCTTACAGGAAGACAACATCAAATAAGAGTTCATCTTTACTCTATGGGACATACAATTTTAGGTGATCCAATTTATGGAGTTGATGATGAAAATGCAGAAAACTATCTAAATAAAACTTTGAGTAAAGAAGATAGATTTAAAGTTACAAAATCACATAGATTGTGGCTTCATGCAAATTATTTAGAGTTTAATTACAAAGATGTAACTTATAAAATATTTTCTAAAAATAGAGATTTGTATAAAGAATTTTTCTAAAATAAAAAAAGGCAAGGATAAAAATCCTTACCTTTTAAAATAAACCTTCAAGATGAAATTAGTTTGTAATTCCATCTGAAATTGGTTGTTCTACTTTTACTTGAACAGTTGAATTTCCATCATTTGTATAAACATCAAATGTTTTATTGTTTTCAGTAATTGTTGTTTCTGACTTTTTCCATCCATCATTTTTTGCAAATGAAACACCATCTTTTTCATCACCAAGGATTGTAAGATTTATATTTCCACTTCCATCTTTTTTACCAATATCCATAACATCTTGAAGTGTAAGATTTAGAAGTTTATTCTCTCCTTGTGCACCTAAATCAATAGTACTTACATCTTTGATATCTCCACTTTCTATTTTTGAGAAGTCTATATTCATCTCTTTTCCTAAAGTAAGAGTTCCATCTTTAAGTGCATCTTGAGTAAAGTTTAGATCAAATTTACCTTCTACTTTATTTGATATATCTGCATCTTCACCGTCTTGTGTCCAAGCTTCTACTTTGATATCTTTTACTGACTTATCATGAGTAATTTGAATATTATTTATATCTTCATATTCAATTCCATTTATAGTCCATTTTCCATTTTCAAATTTAGATTGTGAACTTAAATCTGTAATATTTCCATCTTTATCAACAATTCTAAATTGTGCTGAACTATCTAATCCTTCAAGAGTGAAATGCATTTTTTCACTACCATCAACATCTTTCATATTTGCATTTAGATTTAAACTTGTCCATTCAAATCCTTTTGCATCAATTCCTGTTTTTGTTGGGTCAATAGTAACACCGTCTGCAACTTCTTTAATATAAACAGAACTATCTTTTAGTTCAATTGTGCTTTTAGAGTTTCCATCTTTTACATTTATTATTGCATCAAATTTAATTTCTCCACCAAAGTGTTCATTTCCTTTGAAGAAAATTTGAGGAAGAGTGCCATCGCTATTTACAGGAACTAACCAAGAACCATCACCTAAATTCATAGCTAAAGATTTTCCTTCATTATAATAAATAGCTACTCCTGAAGCAACTTTTATTAAAACACTTTCAAATTTCTCAGATGGGTCAGCTTTTACAACATTTAGTTTTGCACTTGCCATTTCTTTATCTTCAATACCATCTTGTACTTTTTTCACTTCTATTTCAGAAGAAGCAACAGGTTTTACAGTAATAGTTGTAGTTCCTGTTGAAGTTAATTCATTTGCTGCACCTGTTTCTTTATTTTGAGCAATTACTTTTATTTCAACAGCTCCATGTCTATCTTCACCCGATTTATAAGTAAGATTTAAACTATCACCTAACTTATAATCTGCTGGTAATTTATATTTTCCATCTACTAATTCTAGTTTAGTATTTCCTAAATATAACTCACCTTTTGAGCTTTCTCCAGCTTCAAAGTTTTCATTTACAACAACATAAAAATCATTTATATTTGTAAACTCTTTATCTGAATTATTCGTAAGTTTAATATCAAAATTAAACTCACCATTTTCATCTATAGTTGTATTATCATTTGCTGTTATTTCTACATTTAAACTATCTGTTACAGGAGTCACAGGAACTTTTATAGTAGATTCTTTTCCATTTGTTTCTACTTTAATAGATATTCCATCTGCATCTTGATTACTATTAAAGTCTTTATTTGGAACTACTTTTAAATTTGCTAAAACAGACTCAATATCAGCTCTATTTCCTTTTATTGTATAACTTCCATCTACATTTTTATAAGCATCTAAACCTTTTAATGTTGCATTTGAACCTACATCAATTCTGAAATTTAATTCTGTTCTTCCATCATTTGAATTATCCGCTACTGTAACTTTAAATACATCTAGGAAATTAAACTCTGTATCTTCTGTTGCATTAAAATCTTTTTTAACTTCATCAACTATAATATCTAGTTTTGGACCTGTTCCAGTTCCTCCTCCATTTCCATTATGAGTTTTATCTAAAGTTATTTTTGTACTTGTTTGTTCTTCAATTGATCCTTGAGCATCTTTTGTATATGCAGTAATAGTAATATCTCTATATTCAAAATTTGCATTTCCATCTACTTTAAATACGATATCTTTAAAATTACTACTATTTAAATTATGTCCTGTAATCGTATAAATACCATTATGCTCACTTACAGTTATTTTTGCATCTAATTCAGCAGAACCTGTGTCTATTATAACACCTTTTGGAACACCACTAATCACTATTTTTGTGATATTTTCACTTCCATCTGTATCTTCTGAAGATACTTTTACAGGGATTTTTATCTCTGTATTTTCTCCTGCATTTACATTTATATGTGTTTGTGTACCAGTTTCAACTTCTATAGTTGGAGTATCAGTAACTGGTGTAATAGTTAATTTATGAGTAAAATCTTTTGTCTCTTTTGTCTCATAATTTACATCTTTTCCAGCATATTGACTATCTTTTACTGTATAAGTACCTTTTATATCAAAGCTACCATGTTGATTCTCTTTTACTTCTACATAAACTTTGTTCAATTCACTAGTTTTAAGAGTATAGTCACTTGTAATTTCTGTTTTCGTATTACCATCTATTATGAATAATTTATATCCACTATTTGCTTCTGGAGCTTTTATAGTAACACTTTCTAAAGTTTCATCATTATCACCATTTTGGTGAGAAATTCCTAAATCCACTTTATAATAACTATTTCCACCATCTACAATTTCGCTATCTTCTGCTTTTGTAGTTTGAGAATCAAATTGTGCATCAATAGTAGGTTTTACAAAGATACTTATTTTATCAGTCTCTTGTTTGCTATCGTGAGTTTTACTTGGATTATTAGCTTCACCTTTTTCTGTTGTTATATATGTAATATCAAAGTTCAATTCTCCACTATAATTTGGTGGTGTTACAATCTTGATACTTGAAATATCACTAGCTTTAAAGATATATTGACCATTTATTAAAGTTACATTTCCTTCTAATTCAACACCTTTTGGTAAAGATTTAAGAATGATAGTTAAATCTTCACTTTCTTTATCATAAGATGAAAGTTTTGTAGAATCTTTAAACACAGAATCTAATTTTATTTGTGTATCTTCTTGTGTTACTAAGTTGTAATCTTTGTTTGTACCATCTGCTAAAGATAAATTTTCTACATTATAATCATTTCCTATAACACTATCTGCAACATCTTTTACAACAACTAATATATCTTTATTAGTTGCTACATCTTGAACATTTGTTACTGGTTGCCCATCTATTATTACTGTATCAACTGTTTTTGCATCAACATTTAATTTAAAATCTCCATGTTCATTATGTGGTGGAATAAATTTTGGAGGATTTTCATTGTCAAATTTTTCAATAGTTATACTTCCTTTATTCGCTGTTATAGTAGTTCCAGTATAATCTTCTAAAATACCATTATTCCATACTTTTATTGTAGGTGTTCCATCTTCACCATAAGTTACAAGAATATCTTTCCCTGTAAGTGGTTCTTTCACAAAAATAGCTCCACCATCTGGAATATCTTTGATAGTTACAGTAAATGTTTCACTTCCATCTGTATCAGTTGAACTAACTTTTATATCAAGTGCAATTCCATTTTCTGGATGTTTTATAGTTCCATCTTTATCTTGAATATTTTTATTTGTATTTCTAGCTGTATCTTCATATCCTACAACTTGACCAACTTTAAGTGTTGCTTCGTCTGCAACTGGGTTTACATTTACTTTGAAATCAACTTCAGCAGTTTTAATACCATTTGCACCATTTCCATAATCTGTTGTATCTCTTTGTCCAGATTCTACACCATTATCATAAACACTTAAAGTAATCTTTCCATTTACTGTTCCAGAGAAACTTGTTGGGAATTTCATAGAAAAATCTGGGTCGGCATTTTTATTATTTGTATCACTAAATACTATAGTTGCAATACCTTTATCATTTGCAACAGCAGTTTGTCCACCTAAAGTTACAACTGTACCTTCTGGAATGCCAGAAATCGTATATGTTCTTTTTTCACTTCCATCTAAATCAGCTTTATTTCCAGTTGTACCATCGTTTAGTTCTGTTCCACTTGTTTTAGTAAGAAGTGCTTTTAAATCAATAGTATCATTTCCTTCTTTTATATCATTAAATGTGTAAGTTTTTCCACTATCAGATATCGTTCCTGCACTCTCATCATTCCATTTTAAACTAATATCATCAGTTACTGGTTTAAT
>Ga0265295_1005413_pt1 | contig 16281 bp, 13 predicted proteins | sample Munlansysbiofilm_FD_192503 | JGI IMG/M metagenome (GOLD analysis project Ga0265295, IMG submission 192503) | Leachate microbial communities from a municipal landfill in Southern Ontario, Canada - Methane capture system biofilm | ecosystem: Engineered > Solid waste > Landfill > Unclassified ... | reverse complement strand
CCCGAGTTATCCAGCGCCGCATCCGCTGCGAATTTTTCCACCGAATCTGACGCCGTTTGGGCTGGTCAGTTTGTTCCGGAATCGGTGGTCAGTTTGCCGTGGAATCCGTGGTCAGTTTGCCATGGAATCGGTGGTCAGTTTCCGCCGGAATCCGTGGTCAGTTTGGACTGGAATACGCAACAATTAGAAATAAATTCTTGGGGAGCAGAAAAGAGCTGTATTAATAAATGATTCAGAGTGATGTAAATTCCAATAATGAAAAAATGAATGCTTTCCACTAACCCCATCCAATCAGGCCATGCATTCAGCGCATGGCTAATGTAGCAGCTCTGATTTTGACTTATGCAGTCTTAATCCCCTCAAATCAGGTCATGCATTCAGAGAAGGTGAGAGAATTTATGTTCCGCATAACTCAAAGTCTTAATCCCCTCAATTCGGGTCACGCATTCAGAGAATTACGTGGACCCGGTCAGCGGAGCGCCGGTTCACGTCTTAATCCCCTCAATTCGGGTCATGCATTCAGAGCATCGGGGGACAAGAAGTCCACCTTCGGCGGCATCGTGTCTTAATCCCCTCAAATCGGGTCATGCATTCAGAGTACGCAAGGGTTGTATGGTTTATGTCTCGGGCAAGAAGTCTTAATCCCCTCAAATCGGGTCATGCATTCAGAGCGGCTATCTGGCTGGAAGGTCTCGTTGAAGGTGACATGTCTTAATCCCCTCAAATCGGGTCATGCATTCAGAGTGATCCCAAGGTTTCCGGGGACATCTAATCCGCCCGAAGTCTTAATCCCCTCAAATCGGGTCATGCATTCAGAGCGCAACAACCGCCGTCGAAATTGCTCCTGGGTCTACGGTCTTAATCCCCTCAAATCGGGTCATGCACTCAGAGTCTCCCCCGTCGGGTCGAAACTGTTTGGTGCTGATGGTCTTAATCCCCTCAAATCGGGTCATGCATTCAGAGTGACGATCTTGGTCAAGCTCCAGGTGCGGTTCAAGCTGTCTTAATCCCCTCAAATCGGGTCATGCATTCAGAGGTGGCTGACCGAGATGGCCGGTCGGCAGGTGCTGGAGTCTTAATCCCCTCAAATCGGGTCATGCATTCAGAGATCACGGGCAGGAGGCCTACGATGAATTGGTCTCTGGTCTTAATCCCCTCAAATCGGGTCATGCATTCAGAGCCTTGGGTCTCTGAGTTCAGGGTTTGCAAGGGTTACCGGAGGCGCTCTCACGGATCCCCCCTAAAAAAGGGCCTCGGGAAATTTTGTATGCCATCCAATGCGTGCTTTTTATATACTAACCACCCAGTTTTGCAACGAAAAACAGCTCTCACGTATCGATTTTCACAGGGCGTGCAATATCAGGCGGATAGCAGGTTTTTCAAAAAACTGCGGAGATGCGTGAGAGAATTCCCCTGAGCTTGACCATTTTGTACCTGCTAGAAGGCAAGCCTTCTCTTCACGCCTTCGAAAGCACTAGATTTCAGAGCATCCAAGAGAGAAGCCTCCTCACAGGCGTCCCGTATATCCAGCCTGATTTCACCCGCTGCTAGCGAAAATTGAAAGGCAGCAAAGCCTGAACAGTCTCAAGCGCTGACTCTCCAAGAGCCGCCGCATATTTCTCCAGAAGGTCCAGGCGATCCTGGGCGCCCGGAAGGGCAGTGCGCAGCTGCTGCACTTCAGAAGCAAAAACGGGCCATGAAGCATCGATCAGTCCAAGGGCCACGCCCAGACACATACCGATGTAACGAACAGTCGGCCCTTGGCCTGGGTCGAAGGCCAGCTCCCAGATGGACTTTGCTGTCTCCTGCCACAGTTGAGGTGCATGCTTCCTGGCCAACAGGCAGCGGTAGAACTGGATAAGAGGCCAAGGATGGCCGTAATCATAGGACATGGTCTTTGCCGAGCGAAGATAATCTTTGGCAGATTTTTCGTCTTCGCTCTGGACAAGGTAGCGCACCAGAAGGTGGTGCTTGTACTTATTATGGACCTTGGTGTTCGAAGCCAAAGCCTCTATCGCAGCGTTAACTGGACCCAGCACCGACTCCACCAGCCTGGTGACCTCCGTCGGGGCGCAGTCTGGATCATCCATGGACGCAATGGCCAGATAAATGCCTGTCTGCTCCTTGTCGCGGGCTGCCGAGACAGGATCGGAGAGTCTGTCAAAATCCTTGAGTGCCATCTCGAACATCTCCCGGGCTTCCGCCAGACGGCCCTCAAAAGCCAGATGCTGGCCCAGCGAACTCTTCACCCGGCCAGACAGTTGAAGCCCGATGGTCATGTTTGACAGTTCAGCATACTGCATGAACTGGGACGGGACCAACCCCATTTCGCGAAACATGGCTTCCAGACGAGGCATGCCCCGCCAACGCTCCATGAAACGAGATGCTTCATCAAACTCAAAACGGTTGGTTGCCTGCACAGCCAGATGTAGATCGGCCTTGCATACGAGCCTTGCGTCCTCATCGAGCAGCCTGTCTCCGGCAGACTTTATCACCCTTATCGACTCCTGACACTCCGTCTTGCCCAGATGATTTGCGTTGGCCAACAGCGCTACGTTCCACATGAGCTCCATGGCGGCGGGCAAAGTCTTTCCCGACGGGCGACACTGCGCCAGCCAAGCGCACTGGCGTCCGAGAATTTGCAAATCCAAGGCCTTGCTGTCCAGATGTTCAAACAGGGCTCCGACATATTCGTCCCATTTCGTGGGGTTATTGGAGCAGTAAGTGGCAAGCCGCCCCAACAGATGCCCGCTCAGGCTCTCAGGACGATCGCTGCCTGGCAGGCCGCTCAGCCACTTCCAGTACTCTCCGTCCAGCAACTCGGGGCGGGCATAGAAGTCACGCAGATCACGCAGTTTTCTGCCACTCCCGATGCTCTGGAGGCATTCCCCGACCAAGGCGCTGCGCCTCAGGCGCTCTCTGCTCTCTTGCGCTGAACTCCCCCACGTGAACGCGACGGCATCTACGTAGCCAAGAAAGTCTTGCCCGTCCTTGGGGGCGATGGACATCGAGAGCTCCACCTTGCGGGAAGCGTCGATGCGAGCCCACTGGCGCAGCAGTTCCCTTTCCAGGGCCTTGAGGTCCAGGCGGGCTTCGTAGTCGCCACGGTTTTCTATGTGCACGTGTAATTCGGTGTGCAATGTCTGAGTGTCGAGGGGCAGGAGCTGCCAGACCCAGTGGACAACCTCGCACACCCCATCCATCCACCTCTCGCCGGCGGCCTCCGGGATGTCAGTTACGGAAATGCCGAACACTCCGACCGGACGGTCCAGTATCGCCTGCAGGGCCTGATCGACCACCTCGGGTGTGGCTGAAACTGCATGAAAACCCTTTAACGCGGGAAGATCGCTCCCCCGGGGGACCAATAGGCCCACAACCTTGCCGGCCTGGGCACCTTTGGCACCAGCTTCGAACTCCATGCCGGACTCGTCGATGACGAGATCCCATGCTGGACAAGGATCCAGGGTCTGGATGGCGTGCGACCTACCGGAGACCACCGAGGACAAGGGCTTTCCGGTCTTGCGGAAGTCCTGGTTGCGCTCCAGACGTTTTTTCCTGTTTTTTTGGTACTCCATGGTTTTTTGCAATTTTGCAGACAGAAAAGGGTATTTCTTCAGCAACTGGGAGTATTTTTCCGCGACTTTCTTCTCGTCGGGCGTTGTTGCAAGAAATTTTTCGAAAGCATTAAGGGCATTGCGGATTTCGAGTCCCAGTTGCTTCGCACGGGTGATGTCACCCACAGACACTTCAGGTAATGTGGACAACCAGGCCTCCACCTCCTCGACCTTCTCATCATTGCCCCAGGAAACGTATTTCTGCAGGCTCCTCAGGAGAGGCTTCGCGCCGCTGCGAACATGCCGGGCGATGTCTTCCAGGGAAACATCGTCCCTGCCGGACAAAACGGATCTGACAAACGCGGACCGCTCCTGCCCATGTGGACCGAGAGACACACATTCTTCAAGCTCCTCAAGCAATCTTCTGGACGAGGTGTTTGCCGAATCAATCATTTGCGTTGTCTCCTGTCTGCGTGCGAGGTCGAGGGTTCAGGGGCTATTGTACTTCTCTTTATGCCTTCAATGAGGTGCCTGCCATACCGACAATGTCAGACACAAGAGAAAAGTTAAATTCGGCAAGCTTCAAAATACCCAATTGCTGCCATTTCTGCTGACTTCCAGATCTTAGCGGGAACATAGTCAATTTTTTCAAGCAGGGATTGCAACAAGGACTGGTTGCCGGCTGAATATTCCGAGCCCAAAATGATCGTTTCCGTGAAAAAAAGCCCGCCGATTCCGTAATCCATTCTATGAAAGACGTTCCGGAATCCAACGCAACGTTTCTCGAAGCGGTCGACTAAAAACCCCTCCATCAATCAACACGGCCACAAAAACCGGGTCCAGTAACAACCACCGGAAAAACTTCAAGCAGGAAAGGATTAAAAGACATGCAGATTGACGGCAAGGAAGTGAGCAGGAAAGCCCGCCGAAGGGCCAGACGCGAAGGCATCCGGCAATGCGGCCGGAAAATGGTCACCGTTGTCATGAAAGATGACACGAAGCAAACAGGGCGAAAAGTGAAACACAAAAAGAACTGGATAATGGAAAATTGTCATGACACGGAATTGTGACACAGGAAGCAGTCCAAAAATTCATCCTTTGTTTTCCTGAAGAATTTTTTTATGCAATCAGAAACAGAGTCCCAGATTGGAATCAATCTGATTATTGATATTGAAGTCAAGCATGACAGCGGTTCATTTTTCTTCTATCAGGCGTACATCTTTCTTTGCAGGGGCTTTGCCGTCTTCGAGACTCTCCATAGGTGGTTATTCAGCAAGGCTGCAGGAGCGCAAAACATGACAAGCCCTTGTCAGACATCCCTCACCTGAAAGGTGAACCATATAATCACACGCTGCTTGTGTCATACATTCCTGGTCTGATACTAGCTCGAAATAAAATTCCAAGGCGTTTTGAAATTTTTCGATGCAATATTGAAAAAAACCGACTTCCTCCCGTTATATTCTCCGATGGAGGTTAAAATGCTTTACGGGCGCTATGATTTTCGGGCCACATTCAAGGAGAACGCAGTCCTGCCGGAGTTCAAGGGCTCAACCTTTCGCGGGGGGTTCGGCTGGGCGCTGAAGAGCGTCAGCTGCTCCATGACCACCCGCGAATGCGGGTCTTGCCGCTGCGAACGCGCTGTCTGTACCCCACCATGTTCGAACCGCAGAGCGGCATGTCTCCGGAGCTTCACGGGACAGCCCAGCATCCCTACTGTATATCGCCTCCGCTGGACCGGAAGCGCCATTACGAACGAGGCGAAGCCTTCGACTTTTCCCTGCTACTGTTCGGCCAAGCAAACCACTATCTCCCCTACTTCATCTACGCCTTCGAAAAGATGGGGCAGTCAGGGATCGGCAGAGGCGAGGAAGGACCACGAGCCAGGTACGTCATTCAGCAGATGAAAATGGACGGTCGCAGTCTCTATGACGGGCGTGATGGGCGCATGATGGCGGAACCGATTGTCCGGGATCTCAACTTTGACTCGCTTCCGGAAACCGTCCTTACGGATGCGAACGGAGTAGAAGTGTCCTGGGCGACCCCGCTTCGGATCAAGAGAGACAATCGCCTCGCTGGCGACCTCCCCTTCCACGTCCTGATCAGGAGCCTGCTCCGCAGAGTGTCGGGCCTGTTTTCCAGTTTCGGCAACGGCGAACCGGACCTTGATTACCGAGGCCTCGTGGATCGTGCCGAAGCGGTGACGATCCAACACAGCCGACTGGCCTGGCTAGAGAATAAGCGCTTCTCCAGTCGCCAGGACCAGGAGATGCTCCTCGGCGGCCTGACCGGCTACTGTTCCTACAAGGGCAGGATAAAAGAATTTCTGCCACTTCTGGAGATGGGACGCATCCTGCGCGTGGGCAAGCAGACGACCTTCGGGTTGGGGCAGATGGAATATCGAGTGAACTGAGTTCAACAGGCCGAATACTATTTAGGAGGTTTGATGAGAAATTTTCTATTGAAACAGCTCCCGGATTATCAAAGTGATGATGAAAATCTGATAACAAATGATTTCCATCTCGAGGTGATTACCCCCATGCTTGGAGGCGATGCCAAATCCTGGGAATTGAATCTCGATGCACCTATTCGGGCACAGTCCATCAAGGGACAATTACGTTTTTGGTGGCGCACCTTGCAGAACGAATCAAATCCGCAAAAAATGCTGGAAAAAGAAAACGCCTTATGGGGAGGCAAGTCAGGCAAAGACAAAGACGGTCGCGTCAGACATATACAGTCTCCAGTAAAAATAGCCGTCCTAAATCAAAAAATATTATCTACACATCTTGCGGAACTTAACGACAAAGGTTTTGCATTAAGAGATGAAATAATTCCTACCTATGTAGCCTTCCCTGTGACTGATGCTATAAAAAATAAAAAACAAGATGTAACATATGTAAAAAGCGCAAATTTTACACTAAGAGTCACATATTCAAAGCAACATGAAGCAATTGTCATGGCCGTTTTGAAGCTTTGGACGCTTTTTGGTGGCGTCGGCGCCCGAACACGAAGAGGATGTGGGTCACTGTATTGTGAATCACTTCTTGCCGAATTCGGCACTGCAGAGGATATATGCGAGTTTATCAAATCCTGCTCCTCCACCGACGAAAGACAGCTACAGTATTGTCGACTCGCTGGGTCCGTCAGTGCGTGGGAACAGGGAGGAGATGACCCTACAAAAACATGGGATAATCTAATTCGCAAATATGCAGGATTCAGACAAGACCGAGTCCCGAACTCCCCAAAACCAGGACGCTCCTACTGGCCTGAACCAGATGCCATACGCCGAGTCACAAAGCAGGCGTCACCGCTGCATCAGCCGAACCACCCCGATGGTGTATGGTTTCCTCGGGCCGCGTTCGGCTTGCCGATCATCACCAAATTCAACACCAGGGACAACGGTAATGGGGATCCTGACCCGCAAGTGCAGCTTATTCCCGATATTGGCACTGGCGATCGGTGGCCGTCACCTGTGATCCTGAAAGTCATCAAACTTAACAACGGCGCAGTCCTCAAGGTAGCCTTGGTCCTCGGGCAGCAATTCCCCGAAAAACTCCGTCTCGATCAAAGCGGAAGAAGTTTCCCTCTTGATCAGACAGCTTCACCTTTCGCCAAAGGTCCGCATCAAATGAAAACCAGAAACGGCTTCAAGGCTGCAGATTCCGTTTACAAGGCACTGTTCGAAGCCCTCAATCTCAAGGAGTTGTCATGAACACGCTCCTTCTTATCAGCGTTGGCCCGGTCCAGGAATTCATAGCATCCGCCCGCAAACTGCGAGACCTGTGGATCGGGTCTCACTTGCTGTCGGAACTGTCGAAGACCGTCGCTAGAACGCTGGCAGGCCACGGCGCGGAACTCATCTTCCCGGCTCCAACCGACAACTCCGATCTGGAAAAAAAGTCTTCCTTGGTTGTCGCTAACAAGATTCTGGCAAGGGTGTCGGATGCCGCCGAGGCTGAAAGGCTTCAGAATCTGGCGAGACAGTCGTGGCGGGCCCATCTGGACTGCTTGGGCGTCGAAACTATCGCGGAAATTGAAAAACGATTTCATAAGCTCGATATCAACAAAACCAGATTCAAAGCGCAGGTCATTGATTACGGAGACTTTTTCGCTGTCTGGACAGAGATCGAAGCCCCCGGAAAGTACAGGGCCGCCCGCGCAAGAGTTGAGCAGTTACTGGCCGCCCGAAAAAATCTGCGAGAATTCATGGCGCCAATGTGGGATGGCTCAGGCGTTCCGAAAAACAGCCTTGACGGCTTCCGCGAATGTGTCACGCCCGAGAATGCGCCTGACATTCGAGGACTTCTCAAAAAGAATGAAAAACTTGATGCCATGGGCTGCATCAAACGATTTTCGGACCTGACAAATCCGGCGGAAACGAAGCATTTCGCCGATCTGGCGGATGTGGCTCTGGTGCCCTGGCTCATGGGACTGGAAAACAAGCCAGAAGCTCGGGAACTCATCTCTGCGTTCCAGCAATCCCTGCTGCCATCTGATGCGAAGCGAAACGACAACAAGCGACAGATATCAAAAAACATCCCGCTGCTTGTTGAAGCAGAATGCTTTTTCGCCCCGTTGGAAAAACTGCAGGAGATCAACGGAATTGACCCCGAGAAAGCTTGGCAACTGCGCTCCAGGATGGTCAAGGCATGTGGTGAACCCTCGCATTATTCCGTCATCATGGTCGGAGACGGTGATCACATGGGCAAAATGATTGATGCTATTACTTCCATGGAAATTCACAAGACATTCAGCCGGAAGTTGAGTGAATTCGCCCGGGAAGTCGAACCGATCATTCGAGAGGCGGGGGGCTCCCTTATTTATGCGGGCGGTGATGATGTCATGGCTTATCTGCCATTGCACCAAGCGATTTCGTGCGCGGACGCAATCCGCAAAAAGTTTCATGACGTCATGAAGGCACTCCATGACAAGGAAAAGCTCGATTGTGAGGTGCCCACTTTTTCCGCAGGGCTTGCAATCGTTCATCATTCTTGCCCCCTTGACCAGGCTTTAGACTTGGCCAGAAAAGCTGAAAAACTCGCAAAAACGAAAGGCCAGCGCAATGCCCTGGCCCTCATCCAAAGCAAGCGCTCCGGGTCGGAACTGAAAATCTGCGGCAAATGGGACGCCGATGGCTATTTGCCAGGGATCGCGGAACGCATTGCCTCTACTGTGGCCATGTACAACGAGGACAATGCCGTACTGCCCTCCCGGTTGGGGTATGAGCTGCGCAGAGTGCTCGTCGAGACTGGCGGAAACGGCGAAATGAAGTTCAAGTATGAAGGTGCTGTGATCAAACCGGACAATGCGACTGCCGCCCTCGTTAAACGGATTTTCGACCACAAGAACGACGGGAACACCACGAAGAACGTCAAGCTGTCTACATTGCTCAGCGGACGCAGTGACGTGGCGCAGTTTGCGGACGAGTTGGTCATTGTTCGCCAGGTCGCGGAAGCGGTTTCTCTTGCCCAGGGAGGCGAAAGATAATGAAACGATACGTACTGTCAACCGAGGACATGCTCGTCCTGCGAGATGGCCGCCCCTTTGGCGAGGCGGGCATGTTTGGCGGATCGGCTTTGGATTGGCCCTTGCCACAGACAATTGCAGGCATGTGCAGGACTGCGATGGGCTTCCAACGGAACCCTGACTTCTTCTCAAACAGCCAGGATGCACAGTCTGTTCTGAACATCGGCATCGTTCAGTTGCTTCCCCAATTACTTCATGATGGTGGCGTGGAATACCTCCTGCCGACCCCGGCGGACCTTGTGTTTTCCGGAGAGATTTCAAAGGAGGTGCATCAGCTTACCTACAATGCCCTGAATGCCGGGGAGGGAAGCGACATCCCATATACTGACTGGCTCTATCCCACGGCAGATCTCAAGGAGAAACCCGTCAAAAGCCCGAAATTCATCCGCAGCGGTTTTGCGAGCAAGTATCTCAATGCGACATTATCCGATGCCCCAAATACTGTGGATGAAGACAACGACCTGGTTTCCGGCCCTGTCATGGATATGCGCATTCATACCGCTATTGATCCACGATCAAGATCTGTCCGGGAGGGGCAGCTTTTTGCCGAAAGCAGCATGTACCTTTTTGCCCCTAAATCAGGGGGACTTCGCAGTGCAGAGAAAAAATTCAGGATCCCCGGCGCAGCAGCAGATGGCGCAGGAATCCAGGGACGATTGCAGATAGGGTTCTCTCTTTCGGGGCTGGAACCAGGCGAATGCCTGCCGCAGATGATGTACTGCGGAGGAGAACGCCGCAGGTTGGATGTGGGAACAGACTCGGCCCAGACATTTCCCGCACCGCCAGCAGACTTGGCCGAGCAGAAATTCCTGAAACTCCTGCTGACGACGCCAGGCGATTTCCAGACATGGGCCCCTGACTGGCTTGTGCCGGCAGGCCAGGTAACCAACTGCGACTGGGCTATCGAACCCCGGAGTGGGGTGCGCATGCGTTTGCGATCTGCCGTAATCGCCGGTTGGGAGGGGGTGAGCGGCTGGGACTACGCCGAAAGGAAACCCAAACCGTTCCGTAAACTGGTCCGCCCAGGCTCACTGTATCTGGTGGAACTGCAAGACCCGGAAGAGGCGCCTCTTCTGGTCGAGAAGCTCTGGGGCAATTCGCTTTGCGACATTAATTCCCAGGCCGAGCGGGATGGATTCGGACAGGTCATCATCGCCAAATCAACACTCATTTCCAAATAAGGTGCCGATCATGAAAAATCTTATGTTTGCGATCAAGGCGTTGTCCCCGCTGCATTGCGGAATCGGTAGCGGCATGAACGATATCGACCTCCCTGTAGCCAGACACAAAGTCAGCGGCCACCCCGTGATCCCCGGCTCCTCTATCAAAGGGGTCCTGAAGGATGAGTTCCAGACTGTCTTGAAGCCAGTTGCCGAAAACGCGGATACTATTGTCGAGGCCATGTTCGGAGGCAACGGCAAGGCGGGGAACTTCTTTGCTTCGGCCATCTCCATAGGTGATGCCATGCTCATTGCCTTGCCGGTCCGCTCCTTTTTCGGAACGTTTGCCTATCTGGCATCGCCTTTTACCCTGCAGCAATGCAAGAGAATCATGGAGCGCTGCAATCCAGGGCAAGAACTGCCGAAGATCCCGACCCAACTGGGGCTCGAAAAGGATGCGGACTGCTATCGGGCGATGGTTACGAAGAGCACTTTGCTCAAGGGGCCGAAGGACCTGGTTCTGCTCGAAGAAATGGATCTCATCATCGACCCTGCGGATGCCGGAGACTGGGCGGCATGTCTCGCAGACATTTACTGCAGCTCTGACGAGGAAAAGTCGCTTTTCATGCAACGCTTTGCGGTAGTGGACGACAATGTCCTCAATTTCCTGTGCGATACGGCGCTTCCGGTCGATGCACACATCCGCATTGACGAGGAAACCGGAACTGTCGCGCAGGGCGCGCTGTGGTACGAGGAAACGGTTCCGCCTGAAACCATGTTCATGAGCCTTGTTGGCATGGACCGTTCATTCCGTGACGGGACGGACCTCTCTGCTGAAGCCCTGACGGATGCACTCCTAGCTTCAAACAGGTCGGAGCGCAATATCTTCACTCAGATGGGCGGCAAGGCCACAACCGGAAAAGGCTTTGTGGCAGTTCGCATGCTGCGGGGAGGCGCCAATGCTTAGAAGTCAGCGCTATTCGGATCTAGTGTTCAAGAACGTCACGGCAATGTCCGATGCGAAAAGCGACACACCAAAAAGATACAAATCTCTGTGCAAACGAGCCGGAGGCATATTCCGTACTGTCGGGCTGATACAGTTCATGGCCTTCATTGAAGCAAAGAGCGCAAAGGAAGACCACTACAAATTCCTTGCAGATCATCTCCGCAGAGAGCTCAAAGATCTTAATTTAGTTCCTGATTACGCACCAGCGAAATGCATGGAGACAATCAGAGGAATGCAGCTGCCTGCATACATGCACATTTCCAGGTCTGTTTTGCAATTGCTTCAGTGGCACAAGCGCATTGCAGAAATAATGATCGAAGGTGATTCGCACGATTCTGATGACAAGGAGTAAATATGGCCATTGAAGCTTGCAGGAAAGCTCACCTCCTCTTCGCTGGCTCTGGTGAAAACCTGAGCCTGAAAGTCGGCAAGCTCATCGAGCGAGTCGATGAGTGGAGTCATAATGAGCATGAATCCAAAGACAATGCACTGAAACTCATGAGCTGCTTCAAGCTCGAAAAATCGGCATGTAATGCATACAAAATTGCGTTCCAAAATTGGAAAAGTGCCATTGAAGGCCGTCAGGATTGCGAATCCTTTGACATCAAGGCAAGCACGAGAGTTCTTCTGGGAACTGGCAACGCCTCTGTCTTTGAATTCGGGTTCAACCTCAACTATCCATGGGGTATCCCTTATATTTCGGGATCCACGCTCAAAGGGGCGGTGTCCTCATACCTGTCCCGGCACGGTGGCACAGGATGGTCGCGGTATGACGGGGCAGTCAAGAGCGACGCCCAGGTCGAATTGTTCGGCGGTATAAGGGAGGAAAGCAGCCAATCATATGCCGGATTGCTCACATTCCACGATGCATGGCTCTGCCCCTGGGACCGGCGCACCAATAACAGGGGGGACTGGTTCGACGAGGACATCATAAATCCCCACTACCCTGGTTACTACAGGGAACAGCGCCTGCCTGACGGCACCGACAATCCCATCCCCATCAAGATAGCGGCCTTGTGCCCGGGTCTCCAGTTCCATGTCACCATCCAAGGACCTGAAGAATATCGCAAGCTGGCCAAAGAAGTTCTGGTCAGGCTGCTCGCGGAAGAAGGAATAGGCGGAAAGACTGCGGTGGGATACGGACGTTTCACCTACGTCAAATCCCAGAATGAGGCACTGGATGATGCCAGGGAAGAAATCAGTCAGGCAAGTTCACCTGAAAAAATGAAAGCTGTGTTTGAAAAATTCAAAACCAACAAATCGCTGCAAATGGATCTGATCAGCGCTCTCGGCCGTGTCGACTGCACCAAAGACCTCGAAGGAGCGTGGACATCGCTACACCCGCTGGGATTTCTTGAACTGTTAACCCGCCGGGGCGACTTGAAGAATCTCAGGATGCTGAATGACCGCTTCAAGAACTTTGAGAAAAGCATCCAGAAATGGATGGAAGCATCCAGGATCGACAGTGTGTCGAAATCGCGCGAAGGGCAAGCACTCTTTCGCCTGATGCTGGAAAAATGGTCCGAAGAGGTTGCCGGCAACCGGGACATCAAAGCCGTTAAAGAATTGGCTTTCGAATGGAGCGACACCTCTTTTTCCGCAGACGAACTCCTGGAGATCATCGAATCCAAAAAGTTCAGCTGGCCTCCGGCGGATGGACTGCGCTACTTCATTGAAAACAGTGAACGCAATTCCGATGAGCGGGAATTGCTTCTGCTGGCATTGGAAGAAGCCGGACTGTAATGCCAATGCCTGCCCGCGTCATCATTAACGAACAGCACTCCCTGAATCCGGCCCAGGGCCGGATTCTCGGGGAGCGTTTCGGCTCGTACGAATCCATCAGCATTCCGGCCCAGGGCCTGTCCCGCGCACAGCAGGAGGCCCTGGCCGCCGACCTCATGCGCACCGATGGTCCTGTGGTCTTCGTCAGCCCGGTCCCGCTGCTGCTGGCCATCATGGCTGGCAAGTGCGGCCGGGAGCTGGCGCACCGGGATTGCGGCGAACCGCGCGCCGGATACCCGCCGGTTTTTCTGTTCCATCATGATTCAAGATCCAAGACTGAAACTGCCGACGCTACCATCACATCGACCGTGGTGGCAGATGGCTGGACACTGCTACTGCTCTAGAAACGCAATCAAAGCTCAAGATGGGCGAGCACATCATCTAGAAGGCGACGCACATCATCAATCAATACCTCACACTTGGCTGGCTGTGTGATGCCTGCATGATTGAGATCATTTCGCCTCTTGGAGAGCGTATCATAAATGCCGAAAATTTCTGCAGGCAAACCCTCCAAAGACACTTCTTCACAACCCTTAACTTCAGAGATTGGATTGTTTTTTGCCTGCAATGCGCTCGATGCCTTTTCTCGAAAACCTCTATCTCCGATATCTTTCTGATTTAATATGCATACATAAGTGAGGATATTCTCACGAAAAATTGTATATGCTTGCTGAATCTGCGCATGATCAACGCACCATTTTACAGCCTCAAACCCTCTTCTTACAACAAGCATTTTTTCAGCGCCATGAATTTTACAACTACTTATTTTATTTTCAATAATATTCAAAAGAGGGGAAAGAGCTCTGATGGAATTATAATTTTTCAGACAATTCACTTTTTCAAGCAAAATATCCAAAAATCCTTTCTCGTATAAATCTTTGCATCTGCACGTCGCTAAGGATTTTACGAAACTATCCAAAGTTTTGCTAAATTCACGTAAATGAACAGCTTCTTTATCACATCCTTTGCTCTCTTTACATCTAGGTATTACCTCTGCATCGATTATTTTTTTTAGCCATGCAATATCGCTGGTCGCCTCAAAAGAGCGAACCGCATAACTCCAATCCATTAACTGCACGAAAGCTGTCAGATCAATAATTGGCGCAATATTTTTCTCTCTTGCCTCCCATGCTCCATAATAAATACCGACTAAATCAACTCTCTTAACAACACGTAAATATTGAATACAGGCCAAAACAATAATAGGAATAGATCTAAAAGAGTGTGTTACATCAAATATTATTTTATCATTACAACCAACTTTTTCGCTAACAATATCAAAAATCCTCCAAATTTCTTCAATATTTTTCCCATCAGGAATATCTATTGCGTCAAAATAAATACCAGCAGTGTCTTTGGCGTATTGTTTCAACCCTTTGATGCGAGAGACATTTCCATCTCTATCTTCGCGCACGCCCTCCCAGTTACAACGCTTCGAACCAGCTGATCCGCCGGTCACGAAGACGCAGACTTCTTCAGGCTTCAACAGATGCGCCAACGCGACCTGTATAAAAGGTGATTCAAAGCTTTTTTCCCCCAGTCTGTAAGTGGTAGAAGAATATAAAGTAGATCCTAAAAATGTTATTAACTTCAACGACATACCGTCTTGCCTCCGCTAAATATATATGGACTTTAAAGAATACCTCGAAACCCGGTGATGCTCAACCGTTTGAAACTCCACACGTCGTTCCCGTTCTGCTGATCATACCCAGGAGGAACACATGAACAGCCAGGCCGTCCGCATCATCTCTCTGCCGTCCGCCGAAACGGAAACACCGAAGCCCCAGGCCGTCCCGGTGTCGTCCACGGAACTCCAGCAGCAGGGAGCGCTGCCCATTGACCTGAGCCCGGACGCGATTGGGGCTGTTGTCGATCCCTTTGCAGCACTTGCAGACAGCTTTGGCGGTGCGGAACAGGCTTGCAAGCTCCGTGACCGGGTCCTGGCAGAGATCGGTAGCCTTCAGGCCGAAAACCGCTGGCAGGAAATCCTGGATCTTTTCTACCCCATCGAAGATCACGAGCCTTCCCTGATAACCCATGGCCTGGACATGGAGATCCGTTCCAGCCTGGGGTTCGTCCTCGGCCAGCTCAAACGCTTCGACCAGGCTCTGACCGAGTTGCGAATCTGCGTCCAGCGCGATCCTGAAAACTTTCGCTACCGATCGTCTCTCGGATACACTCTCATGAGCAGTCTGCAGGCCGCAAACGCCAGGGAGATCATTCTTCCCGGCCAGGAAAAGAGAACCCGACTGCAGGAGGCCCACGAACATTTCCGCAAGGCCCAGTCCATCCTGCCCGACCGGGTCACGCCATTCTATCGCGAAGGAAGGCTCTTCAAGGACTTCGACAGAAAGCCCGAAAAAGCCCTGCCCCTGCTGGCCCAGGCCGTGCGCAACTGGGATGAATATCCCGTGGAGACGCGTCTGAGCCGCCACCAGGAACGCAAAAATGCCGTAAAGGCGAGATACGCCCTTGCCTCGTGCATGCTCCAGGAAGGGCAAGTTGCGACTGCTCTCGAACATGTCAGGATCGTAATCGAAGAGGACGCCCGGACCTCCTACCTGAAAAACGAGCACAAGCATTTCGCAGAGGGCAAGGCCCTGCATGCACTTGGCCGCTTCGAAGAGGCACTGAAAGCCCTGGACGCTGCCGCGTTGTTCACCAACCCGACGGATGGAGACTATGTTCACGAACTGAGCGGACGCTGCCACTTGGCCATGGGCAATGCGGAGCAGGGTCTGCAGGCTATAGAGCGCATCCCTCAGAAGGCTCGTCGCCCCTACGTGCGTTGGACCGAAGCTGACTGCCTCGTCGCCCTTGGCCGCATCGAGGAAGCTCGACGCATCCTTCTGGCTTGTTGTGAGCGCGACCGGCGGGGACGCCACAAAGGTCTCACCCGTCTGGCCCGCATCGCCTACAACCAGGGAAACTTCGCCGACGTGGCTGCCTTTGCTGAAAAAGCCGTGGCCTTCCACATGGAAGTTTACTCCACCCCATGCGCCGACGGACTTTTCTGGCAGGCCGTGGCCGCCCTGCGATCGGGACAAAGGGAAAAGGCCCTCGGCTTTGAACGTGACCTCTCAGCCCACCGTCCACGCTACCCATGGCTACCCAAGCTTCGCCAGGCATTGCGCGAGGGGGGGCGCCAGTGAACGCGATCCCGAAACATAGCCAAGGAGCCGTCCAGTATGACCTCCTGCTGGACAATCTGCGTCAGCAGGTCCTCACCGGCAATAACCCTGACAAAACCGCAGCC
>Ga0265295_1005412_pt1 | contig 16281 bp, 10 predicted proteins | sample Munlansysbiofilm_FD_192503 | JGI IMG/M metagenome (GOLD analysis project Ga0265295, IMG submission 192503) | Leachate microbial communities from a municipal landfill in Southern Ontario, Canada - Methane capture system biofilm | ecosystem: Engineered > Solid waste > Landfill > Unclassified ... | reverse complement strand
TGATCTCCGATGGCCGAGCTACTTACAGCGATCAGGGAAAAGATGCCTTTGAGGAAGCGATGAAAGTGGCCGGGCGCATTCAGGCCGAAAAGATCAAAACCATTGTCATCGATACCGATCAGAGTTTTATAAAACTCAATCTTGCCGAAAAACTGGCGGTTCGGATGGAGGCGGATCGTTATCAGATCGAAGAACTTCAGGCGAATAGTCTGATGACTGCGGTAGCACTATCGCTATGATAATTAGAAAGACAAAATAACAGAAAAAGAAAAGGAAAAGCAATGAAAAAAAATATCAAAATCTACCCATTTACAGCCATCGTCGGGCAGGAAAAAATGAAGCTGGCACTGATTCTCAATGTCATTAATCCCTCACTTGGTGGGGTGTTGATCAGAGGCGAAAAAGGAACAGCCAAATCAACGGCAGTTCGTGCCCTGGCAGATTTGCTGCCGGAACGGGATCAGGTCGAAGCCTGTAAGTTTTCATGTGATCCATCAAATCGGGATCAGGCCTGTTCCGAGTGCCTGGAAAAAATAAAAAGTGAGAAGATCAATACGGTTCAAACAAAAATGAAGGTGATTGATCTGCCGGTGAGTGCCACCGAGGATCGGGTGGTCGGAACATTGGACATTGAACATGCGATTAAAAAAGGGGAAAAGCGCTTTGAACCCGGCATTCTGGCTCAGGCAAACCGGAATATTCTTTATGTTGACGAAGTAAACCTGTTAGACGACCATGTCGTTGATATCCTTTTGGATTCAGCCGCCATGGGCGTAAATACCATTGAGCGGGAAGGGATTTCATTTACCCATCCGGCTAAGTTTACCCTGGTGGGGACCATGAATCCCGAAGAAGGGGATCTACGACCTCAGCTCCTGGATCGTTTTGGATTGGTGGTCGATGTGTTAGGTGAAGGCGATATCAGCCAGCGGGTGGAAGTTATCAAAAGACGGTTGAATTTTGAAAAAGAGTCGGATTTGTTTCATCAGGAATTTAACGCGGAACAGACGGCATTGGCTGACACGATTCAAAGAGCCATTGAATTTCTACCAGATGTAAGCTTTGATGATCAGTTGCTCGAAATTATCGCCAGGATATCGACGGCGCTGGGGGTGGATGGTCATCGGGCTGATATTGTTATGATGAAGACAGCAATGACCATTGCTGCTTATCATGGTAGAGCAGAAGTGACCAAAGAAGATGTTAAAGAGGCGGCGGGTTATGTGCTGCCGCATCGGATGCGCAAACGTCCGTTTGATGATTCCCAGTTTAGTCGGGGCAGCATTGACGAAATTGTCGATGAATTGGTTGGCTAGGTAAAAAATAATGTGGCCCTGTAATTTAGGATCACTTGATGATAAAAATAAATTAATTGAGGAGATTTAGGATGAAAAAGTTAAAAAATATCGTGATACTGTGTGTCATGATAACGGTAGGGTTATTCTGTCTGGCAGGCTGCAGCAGTTCGTCGGACAATGTGGATGGCAAACTGGAATTAGATTCAGCGATGGAATTAAAATATGCGCAGAACTTTTCGGTTGATTGTTATAAGGGCGGATATAAAATTATTACCTTAAAAGATGGATCACGTTATCTGACTGTTCCTGAAGGAAAGAGTGTTCCGGAAAATCTTGATGCTGATTTAGTGGTATTGCAACTGCCATTAAGCAATGTATGTTTGGGATCAACAAGCGCTGCTTCGTTGATGACTGGTATTGATGCCTTGGATGCCGTCACTTTGACAACGCAGAGTCGTGATAGTTGGTATATTGATGAGGTTGGCGCAGCCATGGATTCGGGACAGATTGCCTATATCGGCAAGTATGATACCCCGGACTACGAAATGCTGGCGGCACAACAACCCCAGCTGCTGATCTATTCCGGGATGCTGGATACCCATCCTGAAGTATCCGATAAATTTAAAGAGCTGGGTCTTAACTATCTGGTTGACCGTTCATCCGATGAACAACATCCTTTGGCTCGCGTTGAATGGGTGAAACTTTTCGGCATTCTGTTTGACAAGGAAACTGAAGCTCAGGCGTTATTTGAAGAACAGGAAAAGGTTGTGGATGCAATTAAAGCTGAACCAACCGGAAAAACTGTCCTGGCATTCTATCGGACCACCAAGGGAGATTGTTATGTTCGAAATGCCGGAGATTATTTGCCCAGAATGATTGATTTGGCTGGTGGCACCTATACGCCAGGGGATCTGAAACCCGATGAAGGCGGAACGACAAAAATGGATTCGGAAACCTTTTATCAGACCGCTGTCAACGCCGATTATATTATTTACATCGACTTCAGTTCAACCGAACAAATCACGAAGCTCGATGAGCTGGTGGCAAAAGACCCCATATTTGCTGATCTGAAAGCGGTAAAGAATAAAACCGTCTGGAGTACCAGACAGGATTTCTGGCAAGTCACTGCGACATTGGGTAATATGATTTCAGATATCAATACGGCGATTACCGCTACCGATAATTCACATGATGAATTGACCTATCTTTATCGGTTACAGTAGGTAAAACTGAAATATGAAAATAAGTAGCGTTGGCAGAATTGCCCGCTATCAGATTGTTTTTGTGCTGTTGATTTTTGCTCTAATTGGGGCATTGGTTTTCAGCATCAATTCTGGTAGCGTGGAGATGTCAGTCAAAGATATTATTAAAATTATTGTTTTCAGAGCGCAGGAAGGTTCGGTTGAAAGCAATGTCATCTGGAAAATCAGGCTGCCGCGTTTAATTGCGGCAGCCATTCTCGGTGGGGCCTTATCGGTATCTGGTTTTCTGCTGCAAACCTTTTTCAGAAATCCGATTGCCGGGCCCTATGTATTGGGGATTTCGTCAGGGGCAAAAATGTTTGTCGGGTTTACGATGGTCGTTTTGATGAGTTATGTCAGTGTCTTGCCATCGACGATAATCGTGCTTGCAGCATTCGCCGGATCGCTGTTGTCGATGGGATTTGTCTTGTTAGCGGCCAGAAAAGTTTCCAATATGTCGATGTTACTGTTGGTTGGCGTGATGATCGGCTATATCTGCTCGGCGTTGACTGATTTTTTTGTTAATTTTGCTGAAGAACGGGATATTGCCAATCTGACCAACTGGTCGATGGGCAGTTTTTCCGGTATTGGATGGTCGGATATCAGGGTCATGTCGATTATTGTTTTTATCTCGTTGATTGTGGTACTGATGTTATCTAAACCAATTGGAGCCTATCAATTAGGCGAAGGATATGCCCAAAGCATGGGCATTAACATTAAATGGTTTCGGATTCTGCTGGTTTTGTTTTCAAGTCTGCTTTCAGCAACGGTGACGGCATTCGCCGGGCCCATTGCTTTTGTGGGAATTGCGGTGCCGCAAATCGCAAAAATTCTCATGAATACCTCAAAACCGATCATCATTATTCCAACGACATTTTTAGCGGGCTCAGTATTTTGTGTTTTCTGTGATATTCTTGCCCGCACATTGTTTGCGCCAACAGAATTGTCGATTGGAACAGTGACGGCATTTTTTGGTGCACCGTTTGTGATCTGGTTGTTGTTAAAACGAAAAAAATAAAAGCTTGTATTTGCTGGCGGGACTTCAGCTATTAATCCATAACGCCCAGAAGTGGCAGGAAGCGAGGAGTCTTAAATGATAATTTGTGAGAAGGAGGATGAGCTGAAAATCAGTTCTAAATAATTATGTATTTTCAAACTGATAATCTATCGGTTGGTTATGGCGGAAAAGCATTGATTAAGGATATTAACATTGGTGTCGAAAAAGGGAAAATTCTTTGTTTGCTGGGGCCAAATGGGTCAGGAAAATCCACGGTGCTACGGAGTATTTCAAAGCATTTGAAAAAAATAGCCGGAACAGTTTTTATCGGAAAAGAAGACATCAATCATTTAAACAGCGTTGAGACGGCGAAAAAAATATCGGTGGTGTTGACCGATCGGGTGGCACCAGAATTGATGACCTGTCAGGAAGTCGTTGCAACCGGGCGTTATCCTTATACCAATCATTTTGGTAAACTGACTGAAAGGGATGAGCAGATAATCGAAGAATCGATGAAATCGGTAAAGGTTCTTGAACTGCGGGATAAAGATTTTACCCAGCTCAGCGATGGCCAAAAGCAGCGGGTGCTTCTGGCCCGGGCAATTTGCCAGAAACCCGAAATTATTATTTTAGATGAACCGACTTCTTATCTGGATATCCGCCACAAAATTGAGTTGTTGGGTATTTTGAGAAAAATGGCTGTGGAAGACAAGGTAACTGTCGTATTATCGCTTCATGAAGTCGACTTGGCGGCAAAATTGGCCGATACCATTATTCTGGTTAATGATAATCGGGTTTATGGATGTGGCTGTCCCGAAGATATCCTGGATGATGCGATCATTCGAAATCTCTATGGGATTGACCAGGGCAGTTTCAATATGCTGTTGGGAAGTGTGGAGTTGCCGAAGACATGTCATGCTGATCCCAATGTTTTTGTTTTTGGTGGAGATGGATATGGAACCCTGTGTTATCGGGCATTGAACAAAAAAGGGATTTCCTTTTGTACCGGGGTTTTATACCATAATGATGTGGATTATCAGGTTGCCAAAAGTTTGGCACACGAAATCATTTTTGAAAAAAGTTTTCGACCGATCAGTGATGCGGTTTATGAAGCAGCCCGAAAAGCGATGTTTAAATGCGATGTGATCATTGATAGTGGCTTTGAATTGGAGGGCGAAAACAATCGTAATCGGACATTGCTGGAACTGGCCAAAAATACCGGCAAAACGATTTTGTGTTTGCGGAGGAAGCCATTAAAAACGAGTGGTTCCGTTCGGTATTTTGATGATATTCAGACGATGATCAACAGTCCGGAACTGGAAGCGTTAGCATCTGAGAAAAACGAAGTGGCGTTATGCAGCTGAAGGGATCGGCACGTTCGCGGGGTTGTAAAAAATCAGAAGCTTTGAATAAAACTAAAAAAGAAGGATTCTCAAGCTAATTTTGTTGGGATCGGTATTATAAATGAAGCGGGAGGAAAAGAGCATGCTATTATATACGCTGCCAACAGGAGAACGGGTTTTTCGTTATCAGAAAAGCATTGTTATCCCATTTAAAGGAAAAAGACACGTGTTGTCGACAGCTCATTTAAATGGGGGGTATCAGGAAGATTTGAAGACGGTTTTTAATCATGACGCTAATCCTGGTGCAGGAATGGCCTGTAGTTTACGGGCCGATACCTATCAGGAACACATGAAATTGATTACCGAAGAGCTTGGGTTGGATCCGGCAACGACAGCCGGAATCACTACCGCTGCCTCGATGGAAAATGTTTCAATTAAGACGGCAGAATTTAGGGAGTTGAAAGTGACGGCCATTGTAACCGGAGGTATCGAAGTCAATGGTGGAAGAGTTGGAGATCCGACAATCTGGCATGAAATTGATAATAAAACACAACGGATTAAAGCAGGAACCATCAATATTATGCTTTATATTAATGGGAATTTACCGCCCGAAACAATGACGCGAAGCCTGGTAACCTGCACTGAAGCGAAAACGGCAGCGATCCAGGAGCTGATGATTGGAAGTCAGTATTCAAGAGGTTTGGCAACCGGTTCGGGAACGGATGGCACGATCATCGTTTGCGATGCGGAATCGCCATATACCTATCAATTTGCAGGAAAACACAGTAAACTGGGGGAGCTGATTGGATTGGCGGTTAAGCCAGCTGTGAAAGAAGCCCTGTATCTCCAAACGGGTGTTAATCCGGAGCGGCAGTTTAGCGTGTTGCGAAGACTGGAACGATTTGGGATCAATCAGGAAATAATCTGGGAAGCCTATCAACAGAAATACGCGATGGATAAACCTGAATTTGTCTGTCGCCTGGAAGGAATCGATAAGATTCCCGAATGGGTACTGCTTGCCTCAATCTATGCCCATTTAATGGATCAGCTGGACTGGGGTCTATTGGCGCCGGATCAGGTTATTCAGGAAGGTACGGTTGTTTTAAAACGAATGTGGAATCACAACGAAATCGATATACCAGCAGAGATTAACGGCGTATCAAAAGATGAATTAATTCAAATGATGACGCAACAGATGATCACGTGCCTGGTGGAACTCGTACAGGAGGAAGAGTAATGTATCGAATTGTTTTTATCTGTTCACCGATGGACCATTCCTATCATATTAAGGAGGCGGCACAGCAATTGAAACAAGAAACGGCTGATATTTCAGTTGATTTTCTGGACAGTAGTCGTATCGATCGTTCATCAGATGAACAGCTTCTGGCGATGGAAAAGCTGAAAAAAGCTGATTTTATTTTTGTTTTTATGCATGGTGGCCTGACTCAATTTAAGTCTTATGCGACGATAATGGAGACGTTTGAAAATAAAAAACGATTTTTCGTCTGGTCGGGTTATGATGAGGAAAACCGGCTGGCATTAAAAAAATCTGGCATTTCACCGATGGAATATGAAGCGATCCAGCACTATGTCATGGATCATCGCGTCGGTAATGCGATTAATCTGTTAAAATATCTGGGTGCCTATTATGGATACTTGAAACTTGAATACCTGGCGCCTGCCCATGCCCAGTGGGAGGGCATTTATTATCCGGGGAAAGAACTAAGCATTGAAGAAGCCCTGAAGGAGGCTGCGGCCAGCAGTAAACCGGTGATTGGCATTCTGCTTTATAGCCGCTTGATGCAGGAAAATAATCTGGAACATATCGCCGCATTGATTGCGGAAATTGAAAAGCAGGGAGCATATCCACTGGCGGTCTATTCGGCATCGGCACCGGATCTGACCATCGGCTGCCGGGGTTTTCACTGGGTTGTCGATCATGTGTTTACGACGGATGGCAAGCGGAATGTCGATGTTATTATCAATACCATGAGTCATTCTCAGAGCATTCTCTCAGATCCGGGAGATGGCTCGCAGACGGTTGAAAAAAGTATTTATGAAAGCATCGATGTCCCGGTGATTAAGGGGCTCAGCACCTATCAAAGCTATGAAGACTGGCAGGAGAATCTTCGCGGGATTGATAGCATGTCTTTTCCCGGAAGCGTCTATTATCCGGAGTTTGACGGACAGATCATCAGCTTTACCTTTGCTTACACCACGGTGATCCGGGATGATATTGGTGAAAAAACAACCAATCAACCGATTCCGGATCGGGTGGCCAACCTGTGTGAATTGGCAATTAATTGGGCGAAGTTGTCACATAAGGATAATAAAGATAAAAAAGTTGCCATTCTCTTTCATAATATGCCGCCGCGAAATGATATGATTGGTTGTGCCTTTGGTCTGGATACGCCCCAAAGTGTTTTTGATATGGTTAAGGCCCTGGAAAAAAATGGTATCACAACGGCCTATGATTTTGAAAATGGGGATCAAATCATTCAGAATATTATTAATGGGGTCAGCAATGATACTCGGTGGTTGTCGGCAGAGCAGGCAATTGAGCGAAGTATTGCGATCATCGAAAAGAATGAATATGATCAATGGTTCGAGCCGCTGGATGAAAAAAGCCGTCAGGAAATGATTCGTGACTGGGGCGAACCCCCAGGAGAAAATATGGTGCATCAGGGCAGAATGCCAGTACCGGGTATTCTTAATGGTAATATTTTCATTGGACTGCAACCGGCCAGAGGTTATGAAGATAAAGCCGACGAGGTCTATCACAGTACTGATATTGTGCCGCCTCATCAGTACATTGCCTTTTACAAATGGATTAAGTATGGATTTCAGGCGGATGTGATTGTCCATGTGGGGACTCATGGGACGCTGGAATGGCTGCCGGGAAAAGAAATCGGCTTGTCATCGGCCTGTTATCCCGATATTGCTATTTCTAATATTCCTCATCTTTATCCCTACAGTATTACGGTTGAAGGCGAAGGGATTCAGGCGAAAAGGCGTTCTTATGCGGTGATCCTGGATCATTTAATTCCATCATTGACCTTAAGTGGATCTTATGATGAAATGGAAGAACTGGATGATCTGATTAAGCAGTATTATCGGGCACGAAGTACCGATGCCGGCAAGATGAGTTTTGTGCAGGAAAATATTGAAAAAATTGTTATGGAGGGTGACTACTTAAAAGATTTGAATCTGACGGTCGCAGCGATGCAGTCAGATTTTTCGGGATTTGTTGAACAGTTGCATAGCTGGGTTGAAGAGATCAAGAATACTTTGATTAAAGATGGCCTTCATATTTTTGGTAAGGCGCCGATTGAAGAAAAACGTCATCAGTTGGTTTGTGCGTTGTTGCGTTTGTCCAATGGGAAGGTGCCTTCTTTAACCCAGGCCACCTGTCGGGCCAAAGGTTATGATTATGAGGTTCTTAAAAACGAACCGCAGGCAGTCGATCAGCAGGGAATTACGAATTTGATGAAATTCAATGAAATTGAAGCGATCAGTCGCAAACTTGTGACGGATTATTTCAGCAATCAGCAGGAACCGACCTTTGTTCTGGAAAAATCGAGCGATTATTTTGAAACAGTGGAGTCGTCTGATTTGGAGGATCTGGTGACGGTATTTCAATTCATTAAGAATACCGTTGTGCCAAAACTCGATGCAACGACCGATGAGATGAAATATCTGGTGAATGGCGTGGATGGAAAATTCGTACCGCCTGGGGGTTCAGGCGCACCGACCAGGGGACGGGTCAGCATCTTGCCAACTGGTCGGAATTTTTATGCCATTGATCCCTCAGCGGTGCCGACCCGGGCTGCCTGGGAAGTTGGGAAACAATTGGGACAAAAAATGATTGACCGCTATGTTAAGGATGAAAACAAATTTCCGGAAACGATGGTCATTGTCGTTTATGCCGGTGAAACCATGAAAACATCCGGTGATGATATTGCCGAAATCTATTACCTCTTGGGTGTCAAACCAAAATGGCTGGAAAATTCGGACAAGGTGATTGGACTGGAAGTGATTCCGATCGAAGAATTGGGCCGGCCCCGGGTTGATGTGACGTTGCGGATTTCCGGTTTGTTCCGTGATACCTTTCCAAATCTGATTGAATCAGTCGAAGCAGCAGTCAATATGGTTGCGTGCCTGGATGAATCGGATCAGGACAATATTATCAAACGGAATTTTCAAAATGAAGTGCGGGAACTGATTAAAAATGGTACCAGTCTTGAAGTGGCTCAGGAAGAGGCGGGAATGCGAATTTTCAGTGATCCGCCAGGAACCTATGGAGCCGGTGTCACCCAGCTGATCAACAGCAAAAACTGGCAAAATTATACCGATCTGGGTAATATTTATACCTTCTGGGGCGGCCACGCTTATGGCAAAAATGTGCATGGGAAACGGGTGACCGAAGTTTTTGCCAGGCGTTTATCCAAGGCGCAGATTACGGTGAAAAACGAATCATCGATGGAAATTGATATGCTTGAAAGCGATGATTTCTATAATTATCATGGGGGATTGATTGCCGCAGTGCGAACCGAATCGGGTGAAAAGCCGCATTCCTATTGTGGGGACACCAGTGATCCGTCCCGGGTGGGTTTAAACAACGTTAAAGAGCAGACCGCTAAAATTATGCGCGCCCGGATTTTGAATCCGAAATGGTTTGACGGTTTAAAAGAACATGGTTACAAGGGGGCCCAGGAGATCTCGGGAATGGTTGATTTCGTTTTTGGCTGGGATGCGACATCAGATATTGTTGAAGACTGGATGTATGAAAAAATCAGTGAAAATTTCCTCTTTAACGATGCACGACGGGAATGGATCAAGGACGTAAATCCCTGGGCCATTCAAAATATGACTGAGCGTCTGCTGGAAGCGGCACAACGGGGAATGTGGGTCGCCAAAGCAGAAAGTCTGGAAAAGCTTCGCGCGATGTATATGGATATTGAGGGTGACATTGAAGGATTCAGTGAATAGAAAAGGGGATGAAAATTGATTTTACAATTTAAATAAAGATCTAAACAAAAGGTGGTCGAAATAGAAAATGTGTTTCGGTCTGGAGTGATTGAGGAGGAAGGGAAAAAATGCTGGAAATAAAAAATTTAACCAAAGTGTATAAAAATGTTACTGCGGTGGATCATCTTGATTTAACCATCAAGGATGGGGAGTTTTTCGGTTTGCTGGGGCCCAATGGTGCCGGAAAAACGACGACAGTTCGAATGATCAGTACCATTACGCCAAAAACGTCGGGAGAAATCGTGATTGACGGAGAAAGTATCGATCGGAATTTAACGGCGATTAAAGCTAAAATTGGGGTGGTTCCGCAGCAGAATAATCTGGAAAATGAGACGTCGGCCTGGGAAAATCTGGAAGTACATGGCATCTTGTATGGAATCAGCAAGGAAAAGCGACGCAAGAAGATTGAAGAGCTGTTTGAATTTACCGGCTTGACCGATCGTAAGGATGATCTGGCAAAAACCTATTCAGGTGGGATGAAGCGTAAGCTGATGATTGCCAGAGCGCTGCTTCATGAACCGGAGATTTTGCTGCTGGATGAGCCCACCGTCGGGCTGGATGCATCAGCCAGACGAAAAATGTGGGATCTGTTAAAAAGATTGAAGTCAAATGGTTTAACAGTGTTGTTGACCACCCATTACATTGAAGAAGCAGAGGTTTTATGTGACCGGGTTGGTTTAATAAATAAAGGGAAACTACTGAAATTGGATACCCCCTGGAACCTGATCGAAGAAGTTGGTAAGGTGACAGTTGAATATTTTAAAAACGGAGAAACCCAGGAAGAATTTTTCAGATCCCGGGAAGAAGCCAATGTTTATGCTGCTGAACTGGAAGGGGATGTGCGCATTCGTCCGTCGAATCTGGAAGATGTCTTTTTGAAATTTACGAACAGAAGGGTGGAGGAAGCATAATGAGTGGATTATATGGCATTTTATGGCAGGAATTTATTGTCTTTAAACGAAAATTCTGGGCCACGACGATTGGCTTTTTAGTTTCGCCCATCTTATATCTGGTGGCATTTGGCTGGGGGCTTGGAAGCGGTATGGAGATCGATGGCGTGTCCTATATGGCCTATATCATACCGGGGATTATTGCGATGAATACAATGATGACAAGCTTTAACAATACCGCTAATTCAATTAATATCTCGCGCATCTTTTATAAGACATTTGAATATTATGTGATTTCACCGATTAATATGACAATTTACGCATTGGGAAAAATAATTGCCGGCGCCTTTTATGGTATTTATTCCGGAATCTTGATTACCGTGATTGTGTCGATTTTCACCTCGGATCTGGTGATTACGCCATATTTTATTTTTATTGCGTTGTTAAACTGTTTTGTTTTTTCGGCGCTGGGGTTCTTAATTGGGTTACTGATTAATTCTCATGCCGACATGTCCAAATTTATGAGTTTTGTGATTACTCCGATGTCCTTTTTATGTGGAACCTTTTTCCCGATTGACAAGATGCCGGAAGTTTTACGATGGTTTATTTATTTATTGCCTCTGACGCATACCAATATCGCATTGCGGACAACGGGGGAAACACCCGAAAATATGATGCTGCATGCAGCAGTGTTAATGCTTTATTTGATCGTGATATTTATCGTCAGCATACGGTTATGTAAGAATGTGGAATAAAAGGTAGCATGGACATGAATCAGACTGATGAGGTAAGGGAAATATTAGAGTCGGTGGATAAAAAAGAAGCTAAAGCGAATGCTGAATCTATTGAGTTGGAACTGGATGGTATTTTTCATCCTGACAATGAAGGGGTTTTTCAGACATTGGAGGCCTATAATAAATGGTATCGACGTTTAGATCGTTCAGAAATGATAGTGGGGATTTTAACCCATTATGATAATTGGAACAAGAAAAAAATCGAAGTAGAGGAAGCACTGGTCCGGGAATTGGAAAGTCAAGGAATTGGTGTTATCCCGGTTTTTAGTTATTCGACTGCTGATGAAAAAAGTGGGATAAAAGAGTTTAAAACGATTATTCAGGATTATTTTTCCAGTGATGGAAAACTAAAAATTGACGGGCTCATTAATTTTCAGATGCAGGCGGCAACAGGAAATAGTCAATCCGGGGATTTATTCACCCAAAGTGTGGCGGTTTTTAAAGAGATGAATATACCCGTTTTTCGGCCCGTCGTCAGTCGGCTTCAAAATTTATCCGAATGGGAAGCCAATATGGCGGGCCTTGCCACCGAGATATCGTGGTCATTTACGACCAGTGAAATGATGGGGATGATCGAACCGGTTATGATTGGAACCCGAAAAGAGGCAGATGATCTATTGAAGATCACCCCTATTCCCGAGCGGATTCAGCGGCTTGTGTCCAGAATAATCAGACGAATTGAATTAAGAAAGGTTAATATAGCGGATAAAAAAATTGCCTTGATGCTTCACTGTTCACCCTGCGCCGGTGTTGAAGCAACGTTGGGATCAGGAGTCGGGCTGGACGTTTTTGAAAGTGTGGTGCGGATGTTAAAAGCCATGAAAGAACAGGGGTATATGGTTTCAAATATTCCGGATGATGGATCGGCACTGAAAAAAATGATGCTGGATAAAAAAGCCTATCAGGATTTTCGTTGGACGACGGTGGAAGATATTGTAGCGGCTGGTGGTGATGTTTATCGAATGTCTTTGGAAGGAAAGGATGGCTACCATCAATTTTACCGGAAGTTGGAGTCCTCGCTCAGAGAACAGATGGAAAAGTCCTGGGGAGTTCCCCCGGGAGAAGGGATGGTATATCAGCAACAGCTGATTATAACCGGGCTTGATTTTGGAAACGTATTGGTGATGATTCAGCCTAAAAGAGGCTGCTATGGGGCAAAATGCACCGGAGAAGTCTGTAAAATCCTCCACGATCCATCTTGTCCACCACCACATCAGTATCTGGCAACTTATCGCTATATTGATGTGATCTTTAAAGCCCAGGCTGTTGTTCATGTGGGAACGGGTGGGAGTCTTGAGCATTTGCCCGGAAAAACCAATGCCCTGTCGATGTTTTGCTGGCCGGACGTGGTTATTGGGGATCTGCCCAATTTTTACTGCTATAATGCAGGGATTGGCGTCGAAGGCATCGGCGTTAAACGGCGAAATTACGCAGTTGTCCTGGATTATTTACCCAGTTGTCTCAATGCCGATTACACAAGAATTGAATTGATCAATGAGTTGGGGAACTATTTAGAGGCGGTCGCGACGCAAAGTCAGCAGGTTAAGATTATGCAGGATGGCATCGAGAACCAGATTAATCAGAGTCCGGAATATGTAAAAATCGTTCAGACGGAAGCGGATTTTTTAGCCGGCATTCAAAAACTTAAGAATTACTTGACGCAATCGATTGTCCAATCCTATGAACAGGAAAATCATATATGGGGAGAAGTCCCCAAATTAATTCAACAGGTATCCTATATAAAAGAATCCATCGATGGCACGAGTTTGTATGCTTCGCTTGTCAAAAAAGAGTGTGAAGATGAGTATACCTACCATTCAGAAATGTTGTTAAAGATTGCCAATGACCTCAATCATAGTGACAGTGAAGAAGAACAATATCGTTCAGCTTATGAGGTTGGTTTGGCACCGGCTATTCTGGAAGCGGCTGTTTTGGGTAATGAAATTTGGCAAAACAGAAATAGCCTGCTAACAGTTGGCAATGAAACAAAGGCATTGATGAAAGCGCTCATGGGTGATTATATCGAACCGGGACTTTCAGGTTTACCTCGAGATGGGCTCAATCGGATTATGCCAACCGGGCGTAATTTTTATTTAATGGACACTCAAAAAGTGCCAACCAGATCAGCCTATGCCATTGGCGTGGAAATGGCAGAACAATTAATTCGTCAACATGAAAAAGATAGCGGATTATTTCCGGAAAAAGTTGCGATGAACATGATTTCTACCGATATTTCAATGACCAAGGGGGAACAGTTGTCTCAGGTGTTGGCGTTATTGGGGGTTGTTCCGGTCTGGAATGAGTCAGGCATTGTGATGGATATTGAAGCCATATCACTGGAAGAACTGAGGCGACCCAGAATCGATGTTATTATCCGAATTTCTGGAGTTTTAAGGGATTCCTATCCGGATCTTATCGCCATGATGGACCGGGCGGTACAAATGGTTGCAAGTTTAAAGGAGCCGGAAAGGCAGAACTTTGTTCGTCGCAACACCATAAAAAGCATTTCAGTATTACAATCAGAATCAGAAATTTCCCAATCAGATGCGTTCCGTCGAGCAACCATGCGAATTTTTGGAGACAAGCCAGGAACCTATGGTTCGGGAGTGGATCTGGCGTTGAAAGCCAGTGCCTGGGAGTCGGAAGATGAGTTGGCCAGGATCTTTGCGTCTTTTTCAGGTTACGCCTATGGAGACGGCTTAATCGGAACGGTTTCTTATAAAGAATTTGTGGAAAATATAAAATCGGCGGAGGTTGTTTTTGAAACTTCAGCAAGCAATCGCTATGATCTGTTGTCATCAGGCTATACCGCATCGGTTATCGGTGGATTTAACATGGTGAAAAATCAGTTTTCACAAAAGGGGCTTAAACAATATCATGGAACATCCAACCATCAGGAAAAGATTGTTGTTACCAGTCTGGCCGATGAAATTAACCGGATTATGGAGTATACCGTTTTTAATCCACTCTGGAACCGATCGGTGATGGAGAAAGGTTATAGTGGTGGCGCCGAGATTATGAGAAAGATTCAAACCCTGTTCAGCTGGAAATGTACCACCAGAAATATTGATGATAAAGCGGTTGATAAAATGGTGCAAACTTATTTGGGTGATCCGGAAATGGTGAGTTGGCTTAGCCAAGAAAATGGTTTTGCGATCGAAGAAATATCACGACGATTTCTGGAACTAAACCAACGAAAAAAATGGAATCCCAGCCCTGAAGCATTGGGAATTCTTCAGAAAATATATATGAAAATCGAGGGGAATATGGAAGAAGTAATGGAAAAATCAAGTGGTGATTATCAGGGTGGTGCTGTTGAAATTGTTCGACATCAGGAGGTGGAAGACTGGAATAAGACCATCAAGGAAGTAGGAGCTTTGTTTGATTCCGAGCGAAAAGAGTGGTAGTGGGTCAAAAAGAAAGGTGAATTTTGCCGAAAATCAAATGAAGGGAAAGGAATTATTCGTGATGGTGAAAGAAAAAGTGTTGATTGTTTTGTGGACAACCAGCCGCTGCAATCTGGCCTGCAAATACTGCTATGCCGGTTCAACCCATTTAAAAGAGGATATGGATTTTGAGACAGCGGCTCAGACTCTGGATCTGTTTTCAGATCAACCGATGAAAGTTCAGTTTGCCGGGGGAGAGCCGCTGCTGAACTACCCGCTGATCTGTCAGGTTGTTGATTATGTAAAAGCAAAAAAATATAATGCCAGCTTTCAGATGCAGACCAATGGCACCTGCATTACCCCAGAAATTGCTGCTGGTCTGAAAAAAATGAAAATTGCTTTAGGGGTCAGCCTGGATGGTCCCCCGGAAGTGAATGAGTTTACCCGGGGAAGGACAAAGGACGTGATTGCCGGGATTGGGTGTCTGGCTAATGAAGGAATCAAAATCAATCTCAACAGCGTGGTGACCAGTCACAGCGTTACACAGCTTCCCAAGCTGGTCAGTTTCGCCTATTATTTGGGTAATGTAGGCGGGATTGGCCTTGATTTATTGCGGGATGCAGGGCGCGCCAGAGACCAGCGGGCGATCATCAAAAAAGCCACCCCAGAGCAAATCAAGACAGCGTTGACAAAAATGGTCGAGACTGCTGAGGAATTATATCGGCTGACTGGTAAAAAAATTGTGATCCGTGAGGTTCATGAAGCGAAGCAGCGGTTGAAAATGACCTCGTGCAACAAGGAATACTGTTATGCGTCCTGTGGTCGATCCTATGTCGTGCTGCCTAGTGGCGATGTTTACCCTTGCGGATCACTAATTGAAAATCCGAAATATTTTATGGGCAATGTGGTAAAAGCGCGGCCCTTAAAAAACGTTGTCATTGTAAAGGCAGAATCGCAAGGCTGTAAAACATGTGACTATTATAGCATCTGTCCCGGGGGCTGTCCCTCGCGCCTGATCTTAAATGATGAAAAAAAACAGGACACCTCGCTGGACTGCGTGTTAAAAAAGGCCGCTTTTAAGCTGGCCGGACAATAACAAGGCTTGGTGAAGTGGGAAACGATTAAGACGCAAGTTTAGCAATTATATCGCTGTTTGAAAGTAAGTCTGCGGCAGGTCTGTTTGCTTAATGATCAAAAGCGACATACGCCTGAATAACCGTCCTTAGTTCAGAGACCCCTTCGCCGGTCAATGCACTTACCGGGTGAATCTTATCAGGGTGGACTCCGGCATAAGTCAGGTAGCG
>Ga0265295_1005410_pt1 | contig 16286 bp, 10 predicted proteins | sample Munlansysbiofilm_FD_192503 | JGI IMG/M metagenome (GOLD analysis project Ga0265295, IMG submission 192503) | Leachate microbial communities from a municipal landfill in Southern Ontario, Canada - Methane capture system biofilm | ecosystem: Engineered > Solid waste > Landfill > Unclassified ... | reverse complement strand
TAAGGATACTTTATCGGTGATTTATATAGCGGTTTTTGGAATTTTCAAAAACGTCGAAAAAATGGAAAACGAAATAAAAAACGAAATAAAAAACGAAATAAAAAACGAAATAAAAATGAAATAAAAAATGAAATAAAAAATGAAATAAAAAATGAAATAAAAAATGAAATAAAAAATGAAATAAAAAATGAAATAAAAAATGAAATAAAAATGAAATAAAAAACGAAATAAAAAGGAAATAAAAAGGAAATGAAAAATTCTCGTAAATTATAAATCCGTTTTCAAATGATATTTTTCGTCATTATTAGGTTTTATTGTTTAATTTGGCTTTTTTAAATCATTTTCGTTTATTTATTTTATTTTCTTCGATCAATAACTCATAATAAGGTTGAAATAAAAGCGCGCCGAAATACACATATATTATTGTTAAAAAAATTCAAACAAAGGAACTGCTTTATGTTTATTGACGGTGAAAAATATATTCCTTCTCATGCCGAAAAAATTCAAGTGTTAAATCCGGCAACCGGAGAACTCATTTGTTCGATTCCGGCCGCGTCTGAAAAAGAAGTTCAAAAAGCGGTTTTTTCCGGGGTAGCCGCGTTTCAAAGCTGGGCGAAAAAATCATATTCCGAACGCTGCGCCGTTTTGTCCGATATTTCTTCGGCGTTAAAAGAAAAAGAAATCTCGGAAAAACTCGCCGTTCTTTTGACAAACGAGCAAGGAAAACCGCTCCAAGAAGCCCGCCGCGAAATCGAGGGCGTCACGGAAGTCATCGATTACTTTATCGGGCTTTCTTCTGCGATTCATACCGATTTTTACACCAACGAAAAAAACAACGGCTATTCTTTTACAATCCAAAAACCGCTCGGCGTTTGCGCGTCCGTTTTGCCGTGGAACATGCCGGCGCTGATCTTTTCATGGAAAGTGATTCCGGCGCTTCTTACCGGAAACGTGTGCCTCGTCAAACCGTCTTCCGTCTGTCCGCTGACAATATTGGAGATGGCAGACGTCTTTCACAAAACCGGATTGCCGCCGGGCGTTTTGAATGTGATTGCCGGCTCCGGAAAAGAAATCGGAAATCAACTTGCCGCAGAGCCCGCCGTTTGCAAAATCTCATTTACGGGAAGCGCAAACGCCGGACGGGAGTTGCACGCCAAAGCCGCTTTAAACAACAAGCGCGTCACATTGGAGTTGGGCGGCAGCGACGCGATGATTGTTTGCGATGACATCGATATCGCGGATTGCGCGCAAAAAGCGGTTCACGCGCGTTTTTTTAATTGCGGGCAGACTTGCATTTCTCCCAAACGCCTTTTCGTTTTTGAATCCGTTTACGACGAGTTTATCAAACACGTTTTGGATCTCGTTTCAAAAATCAAAGTCGGAAACGGCGTTTTGCCGGAAACGACAATGGGACCGCTCAGTTCTCAAAAAGAATTGGAAAATATGATTCGCTTCGTTTCCTCCGTTCGCGATGAAAATCCAAAAGCGATTTTGACCGGCGGAAACGTTTTAAAATCGGAATCCTTTTCAAACGGCTTTTTCTTTGAGCCGACCGTTCTTTCGGGGATTTCGCTGGATTCGTCGGTGATGACGGAAGAAGTTTTCGGACCCCTCCTGGTGATTCATCCCGTCAAAGACATGGATGAAGCGCTCAAATGCGCCAACCAAACGCGCTACGGTTTGGGCGGCTCGGTTTGGACAAACGATTTAAAGCAGGCGAAAAAAGCGATTGAAGGACTGGATGTCGGAATCGTTTGGGTGAATCAGCATACCAAAGTTCTTCCGGAACTGCCTTTCGGCGGCGTTAAGGAAAGCGGATTCGGCCGCGAAAACGGTTATGAAATCTTAAAGGATTACCTGGAAACGAAAACGGTCGTTTTCAAATTTTAACGGAGCGGCGTTTTATTCAATTTCATTCCCTTCAATTTCATTTCAATATTTTAATTTTCCATTTCATTTATTCATTTTATTTTTATTTCAAATTCATTCTTTTCAAAAAATCGGTGATATTTTTGACAACTATCGGAACCCCTTTAACAAAAAACGCGACCAAAGTGCTCCTCTGCGGCTCGGGCGAACTCGGAAAAGAAGTCGCGATTGAACTTCAGCGTCTCGGAGTTGAGGTGATTGCCTTGGATCGTTATGAAAACGCGCCGGCGATGCAAGTCGCCCATCGCTCTTACACGATTCAAATGACGGACGGCGCCGCTCTTCGAGCCATCATTGAAAAAGAAAAACCGGATTTTATCGTTCCCGAAATCGAAGCGCTGGCAACAAACACATTAATCGACCTTGAAAAAGACGGTTTTAAGGTCGTTCCGTCGGCAAAAGCCGTTTCGTTGACCATGAATCGCGAAGGGGTTCGCCGCTTGGCTTCCAAAACGCTTGGTTTAAAAACATCGAAATATGATTTTGCGGAAACGGAAGACGAAGTCAGAGCGGTCGCTCAAAAACTCGGCTTTCCGTGCGTGATTAAACCGATTATGAGTTCTTCCGGAAAAGGGCAAAGCGTTCTTCGAGAGGAAAGCCAAATCTCAAAAGCCTTTGAAAAATCTCAAAGAGAAGCGCGCGGTGGCTCCGGAAAACAAATGAAAGTGATTGTCGAGGAATTCGTTCCTTTCGATTACGAAGTCACGCTTTTAACAATTCAAAGCGTTTCCGGAACCGTCTTTTGCGAACCGATCGGTCACGTTCAAATCAACGGCGACTACCGCGAATCCTGGCAGCCGCAAAAAATGCCCCCCAAGGTGCTTCAAAAAGCGCGAAAAATCGCCGAAAAAATAACAAAAGCGCTGGGCGGTTACGGCATTTTCGGCGTCGAACTTTTTGTCAAAGGAAACGACGTTTATTTCAACGAAGTTTCCCCGCGCCCGCACGATACCGGGATGGTCACCCTGATTTCTCAGGACCTTTCCGAATTCGCGCTTCACACGCGCGCTTTTTTAGGTTTGCCGATTCCGTGTGAAAAAAAGAAAATGAAAAAGAAAATGAAACAAAAAAATAAAATGAAAAACAGTGCCAAAGTTGTTCGGCTGAACGCCCCGTCCGCATCAAAAGCCGTTTTTCGGGAAGGAACTTCCAATCAAATTTCATATTCCGGTTTAGAGAACGCTTTAAAAGAAAACGACACGCAAATTCGACTTTTCGGAAAACCCGACATCACAGGAGAAAGACGGCTCGGCGTGGCTTTGGCGAAAGGAAAAACGGTGAAAAAAGCGCGTAAAAAAGCGAAAGCGGTTGATCAAAAAATTATTGTGAAAACGGAGTGATTTATATTTTAATTTTTTTGATTATTTGTATGCCATATTTCTAAAAATGTAATAATATAATAATAATATAGAATCGAATGAAAATAAAAAATGGTAATTATGACCCCTGACCCTTACCCGACCTACGAAATTGAAATTGCCGGCCTCACCCGGTATTTGCCGATTTGTCCCGTTGACGAACACTTAGACATTGCCGGCTTCGTTATTTTTTCCGACGTTGAATTAACGGTTGCCTGCGCCAAAGAACTTTTACAAATCGTTCCCGACTTTGATGTTTTGCTGACGGCCGAATCCAAAGGAATTCCGCTCGCTTATGAAATGTCTCGGCAGTCCGGAAAAAAATATATTTTGGCGCGCAAAAGCAAAAAATTGTACATGAGGCAGCCGGTTGCCGTTGATGTTAAATCCATCACCACCGAAAAAATGCAAACGCTTTACTTGGATATCGGGGATATGCAATATTTAAGCGGCAAGCGCGTTCTTTTGGCGGATGATGTCATCAGCACGGGAGAGTCCGTTGCGGCGATGGAGCATTTATGCATTGAGGCGGGCGGCATTGTTGCCGCAAAAGCGGCGATTTTAGCGGAAGGAGACGCGGCCGACAGAACGGATATTTTGTTTTTGCAAAAATTGCCGCTTTTCTTTAAATAAAAGATTTTCATTCTTTTTATTCTTTTTTATTTATTTTTTTGCTGAATTCAATGGAGAATTGCATACTCTCTGAAAAGCAAAGAGTTGCCTTCCATTTGCAGATGCAAATGCAAACTCAAAACGCAGCAGCAAACTCAAAAACGCTGACCATACTACAAAACAAAAACGTTGACAAAACTGAAAAATAAAAATCATGCTGCGGCATTTCAACAAAAATCATGCCGCGCCAAACAGCGAAAGCAAGATTCCATTTTTTAGAATAAAATGAAACGCGACCGGCGGTTTTATTGATTTTGTTGAAAACATATTGAAAAACGGTCAGCCTTAATGGAAACATTTGATTTCAGACACACGTTCGCGAATGCGAACGGATGTATTTAAAAAATGCAGATGCAAGCGGCAAATAAAAACAGATAGTGATTTTTTATTTGATATTTTTTGGTGTGAATCCGCAAATTTCCGATTATTTTTTGCTCGCTATCGCTCACAAAAAAAATCGAAAATTAGCGGTCGTATTTGGGATTTTCAAACATTCCTTAAATACAGCCTGAAACAGTTTTTCTGCCGATGCCCTGATCTATTTTCAAAAAAAATACGGTGAAAAATCAAAAAAAGATAAAATGATGCACTTCGCGGTTGAAGACAGGTTTGAAAAACGGAGGGTTTTTCGCGCGGCGGGCTTTTGCCCGGGTACAATGCAAAAGCGCATTGCGGCGGTAATAAAAATGTTAAAAAAAAGCGGCGGTGAAAAATAATATGGTATTATCTAATATAAATCAACATTCTATAATTACATATTGTATAATTTTTAAATAAAAAAACAGAAAACATCAAACGGATGTTTTCTTTTTTGTCGTTTTTGTTTTTACCGTTTTTTCATTTTCCGGCGCTTGAACTTTTTCTTTTCGCGCTTTTTCCATCATCGGTTTTAGGTATTGGGCGGTGTAGCTTTTCTTGTTTTTGATCACTTCTTCGGGCGTTCCTTTGGCGATGATTTGCCCGCCTTCTCCGCCCCCTTCGGGACCGAGGTCAATGATGTAATCGGCGCATTTGATGACATCTAAATTGTGCTCAATCACAATCACCGTGTTTCCCATATCCGTGAGATCGTTTAAAACGGAAATCAATTTTTTAACATCATGGAAATGAAGGCCGGTCGTCGGCTCGTCCAACAAGTAAACCGTTTTGCCGGTTGCTTTTTTGGAAAGTTCGCGCGTCAATTTAATGCGCTGCGCTTCGCCGCCCGACAACGTCGTCGAACTTTGGCCGAGTTTAATATAATCCAAACCGACGCGCGACAAAGTGTCCAATTTATCGTAAATATAAGGAACGTTTTTAAAATGCTCCAAAGCCTCGGCCACCGTCATGTTCAAAACGTCGGCAATCGATTTCCCGTTATATTTAACCTCCAAAGTTTCCTTATTGTAACGCGTGCCTTTGCACTCCTCGCATTCCACATAAACGTCCGGCAAAAAGTTCATTTCGATTTTTATCAAACCGTCCCCTTGACACGCTTCACAGCGGCCGCCTTTCACATTAAAAGAAAAACGGCCCGGCATGTAACCGCGCATTTTCGCCTCTTTCGTTCCGGCGTATATTTCCCGTATTTTATCAAAAACCTTGGTGTAAGTGGCCGGATTGGAGCGCGGCGTCTTACCGATCGGATCTTGGTCAATCACAATCACTTTATCGACTTTTGTGTCAAATTGAAGGGAAGAATAAGCTCCGACCTCCATTTTGGAATGATACAAAATTTGCATGAGCGCCGGATACAGCGTATCGTAAACCAATGTCGATTTTCCCGACCCCGAAACCCCGGTGACCGCCGTCAAAACGCCCGTCGGAATCTCAACGGTCAAATTTTTCAAATTGTTGGCTTTGGCGCCCTTTAATCGAATAAACGCATCGGACGTCCTTCTTTTTACGGGAATCGGAATAAACTCGGCGCCCGACAAATAACGCCCGGTCAAAGAGTTTTGATCAACAATAATTTCGGCGGGTGTTCCGGCCGAGACGACGCTTCCGCCCGTCACTCCGGCCCCGGGGCCCATATCGATGACATAATCCGCATTTAAAATCGTATCCTCATCATGCTCGACAACGACAAGAGTGTTTCCCAAATCGCGCAATTGACGCAAGGTGTCAATCAATTTTTTGTTGTCACGCTGATGCAAACCGATGGACGGCTCGTCTAAAACATACAAAACGCCCGTCAAATTCGAACCGATTTGAGTCGCCAAACGAATTCTTTGCGCCTCGCCGCCGGAAAGGGTCCCGGAATTTCGAAACAACGTTAAATATCCGATTCCGACTTGATCCAAAAAGTGAAGGCGCGTTTGAATTTCTTTTAAAATCAAAGACGCGATTTCTTTTTGTTTTTCCGTCAGTGGCAAATCCGTAAAAAAATCAATCGCTTCCGTGACGGACATTTTTGTAACATCAATGATATTGTAATTGTTGATTTTAACCGACAACGCCTTTTTATTCAACCGATCGCCTTCGCATGCCGGGCATTTTGAAACGCGCATAAATTTTTCAAACTCCTGCCGGCGGTAATCGGATTCTGTTTGGGAATAAAGGCGAAGACATTGCGGCATCACCCCCTCCCAATTGTTCGTGGACGTGTAATTGAATTCCCCGTTATTCATTTTCATGCTGAATCTGATCTTGTCATCTGATCCGTACATCAAAGCGTTGTATTGGTCGGGCGTTAAATCTTTAATCGGTGTCATGGATGAGAATCCGTAATGTTTTGCCACCGACGCCAAATGCTGCTGGCGGTATCCGTCCACGTAATTCTTATAAACCGCAACGGCGCCGTCTGCGATGCATAATTCTTTGTCCGGAATAATTAAATCCTCGTCAAACTCCATTTTAAAGCCAAGGCCGTTGCACTCCGAACAAGCGCCAAACGGGCTGTTAAACGAAAACATTCTCGGCTGAAGTTCTTCAAATGAAAGGCCGCATTCGGGACACGCCATTTTGGAAGAATAGGTGACTTCGATGATTTCATCCGATTTCTCTTCAAAGGATTCGCTGTCCGTCTCGCTTCTTTTTTTCAAAACTTTTTGATATAACCCGCGGGTTCCTTTTTCTTTTCGATATGAATTGGGACTTCCAAATACGTAAACCAAACCGCCCGACTTTTCGGTTGCGCGCTCGCAGGCCTCGACCAAACGAGAATGTTCGTTTTCATCATCCGCGTCCAAACGGTCAATGACGATATCGATATCGTGCATTTTATAGCGTTCCAAATCGATTTCCTCATCCGTTCGATAGATTTCACCGTTGACGCGAATACGGGAAAATCCTTCGGCGTTTAAATCGCGAATCAATTGTTGATACGTTCCTTTTTTCTTGCGGACAATCGGCGCGAGAATGGTGACCGTTCCTTCAAATTCGGCAAAAATCAAATCCGCGATTTTTTCGGGAGATTGAGATTCTATTTTTAAATGGTGGTCGGGACAATAAGGGGTTCCGACGCGCGCGAAAAGCAAGCGGAAGTAATCGTAAATCTCCGTGACGGTTCCGACCGTACTTCTCGGGTTTTTAGAGGTTGTTTTTTGCTCAATGGAGATGGCCGGCGACAACCCTTCAATGCTGTCGACATCCGGTTTATCCATGACGCCCAAAAATTGTCGCGCGTAAGAAGAAAGCGACTCGACGTATCTGCGCTGTCCTTCCGCGTAAATCGTATCAAAGGCGAGCGTTGATTTTCCGGATCCGGAAACGCCGGTAATGACGGTCAATTGGTTTTTGGGAATGGTGACGGATATATTTTTTAAATTGTGCTCGCGAGCACCTTTAATAATTAATTCTTTCATAGTTTTTCTCGATATTTTTTTTGAAAGATATGTTTTAATATGAATTTTTTGAAATGTTATTTTGAATAAAATGTTATTTTGAATATTTAGTTTTTTAAAAATATTTAAAACGTTAGTTTTTAAAAATATTTAAGATGATAATTTTTATAAGATTTATACTGAAAATGTTTGTTTTTTAAAATGTTTGTTTTTTAAAATGTTTGTTTTTTAAAATGTTGGTTTTTAAAATATTGGTTTCTTAGATTAATTAAAGTGATAATTTTTCCGGGAGTCATATATTAAAACGTTTGTTTTTTAGGAATATTAAAATGATATTTTTAAAATATTATTAATGATTTTTTTAAATATATATTGATTATTTTTTAAAATACTTTTTTCCTACCTTTTTTTATTTTTTAAAATTTCTAAGATTATAATACTTCTTTCATATTTGCGTCAAGTAGAAATAATAAGAGTTATTAAATGATATCTATTATTATTGAAATAATATTAAAAAGATATTAAAAAGCGAATCATTGAATAATATGATTCAGATATTCTTTCCAAATAAAAAGACGCTTATTGCAAGGTGAAAGTATTGAATCTGCTTTTCTTATTTTTAATATAATAATATACGTCAAAAATAGTTTTCATAAATTTTATTAATTATAAACGTTATTTAAGATTATTTTCTAAGATGATTATTTAGGTTTCAAGATTTTATTTGTATTTCTCATTATTTTTATTTAATACGTCATACAAAAATATTCATATAGTTTAGATATGCTTAATATTTATATATTCAAATGAACAGAGAGATTGAAAAAATGGTTCAAACGCTTCAGAAAAGGATAACATCTGCATATTCGTTTTGGTTTTTTGCAGTTTATTTTATAATGTTCATGTATTTTTTATTAACGGGTAATATTTTTGAAACGTATGCGCAAGCCGCGCCTTGGGTTTTTGCATATATTTTATTTGCCGTTATCGGCAATATCGCCGTTTTAATTTTCATGTATAAATTTTTGGTTCCGGATAAAAAAAGTTTAAAATTCGTCGTCCTTTATGAAATTCTTTTCATTATTATTTTGGTTTTCACCTACCTTGTTATTTCAATGGAATGGCTTCCCTTAAACGGTTACGGCAATTTGAATTTCTTGACGATGTTAAACGCGGTTTTACCGGTTATGTTTATTCTTTTGATTTTAGCGGAGTACGTTTTCTCCAAAGCCGTTCGTATGATGCCGGTTCGTACGAATTAATCATATTTTTTTGTAAACGGGCTGATTTTTTCGTTTCAGTATCCGTTACTTTTTTATTTTGCTTTATTTTTAATATTTTATCTATTTTTTTATATTTCCTTTATTTTTTATTTCTATCATTTTATCCTTAATTTTTGAATCGTTTGTCTTTTATAATATCGTTCATTTAATGGGTATGAGGGGATGTCATTTGGGTTTATCAAAACAAGAAAAGCTCGGAATTTTCAATTTTATATTAACGGTTATCGCAATTATTTTTATCAGATATTTATCCCTTTACGTTCCGTGGTTGCCCGCAGCGCCGGACGGTTCGGTTGAAATAATACCCTTCGTCACGCTTACAATTATCGCCGTTTTGTTTGTTCATATTATAACATGGATTTTATTGACACGATACTTTGCGACGAAGACAAAAAGCAATCAAAAAATGCTTCTTCTATATGAAATATTATTTTTATTCTCGCTTTTATTTTTATACATCAGCGCAGCTTATGATTTTTTACCCGACATCCTTCGTGAAAACTTGTTGGACGGCATCGGTCTTTTTATTATAAGCCAAATGATAATCAGTATGTTTTTTACATTTATTGTTTCAAAAATAGAAACGAAATCATAATCATAAAATAATAAAATATATACATTTTATTTTTTACAAATATATTTTATTTTAGAAATAAACTTTATTTTTTATAGAATAAAAGATTTTGAGTGTTTAAAATTTTAAATTTATTTTTTGAATAATCTTTATGAAAACGGGTGAATTTATGGTTAATTTTTTTGTGACCCTGACAATGGCTTGTGATTTGGAGTGTCGTTATTGTTTTGGAGAAGTTTGTGATTGTTTTGATGATTTTGACGACGGCATTTCAGTCGATTACGATGTTCCGGAAACAATTAATTATGAAACGTCCGCTCTTCGAGATTTTATTTCAAAAGACAAAGAAGCGGTTGTTATTTTTTACGGCGGCGAGCCGCTTCTTGAGCTTGAAAAAATGAAAGAAATGATGGATGTGCTCCCTGCGAAATTATTTCTTTTACATACAAACGCGACGATGCTGGATCAGGTGCCGGCAGAATATTTGGAGCGATTGCATACGATTTCAATTTCGATTGACGGGAATCGGAAATTGACGGACTACTATCGCGGAAGCGGCGTTTATGACGCGATTGTAAAAAACGCGAATATCGCTCGACAAAAAGGCTTTTCCGGGGAAATTATCGCGCGCATGACGGTTCAAGAGGAAACGGATATTTATGAAAGCGTGATGCATCTCTTTGAAAATCCGGATTTTTGTTTTGACAGCGTCCATTGGCAATTAAACGCCCTCTTTTGGAGAAATGATTATCCGAGAAGACACGACGGTTTTTTGGAATGGGTGAACACCAGCTATAATCCGGGAATTCAAAAATTAGCGGACGAATGGGTCCTTCGAATGAAAACAAACGGTCAAGTTCTTCACATCTATCCGTTTGTCAACATTATGAACACCCTTTTGAGAGGGGAAAAAACGCATTTGCGCTGCGGCGCCGCTTGGACGGAATACAATGTGCAAACGGACGGAAAACTTTCTCCCTGCCCCGTTATGAGCGGCATGAGCGATTATTATGCCGGAGATATTTTTAACGGAAAGCCGGACCAACTGCGCGTGATTCACGTTTCCGGCGAATGTTTAAAGTGCGACATTTTAGATCTTTGCGGCGGGCGCTGCCTTTACGCGAACGCCACAATGAAATGGGGCGTCAAAGGCTTCTTAGAGGTCTGTCAAACGGTTCGCTTCCTGATAAACACATTAAAAGAAAAACAGCCTGAAATTGAAAAACTCATCAAAGACGGAACCGTCCGCTTGGAAGATTTCTCACAAAGGATTGAATACAACAGCTGTGAAATTATTCCTTGAAGTTTGACGGATGACGGACAGGCTTTTCGTTTTTTCTTTTTTTTATTTTTTGGCGGCGCCCGTTTTTCATTATATTGCCGGCAGTACTTTTTTTGTGTCGCCGCCGCGCGCAACGGTCAAAACAAAATACACGTTTGAATAAATTTTAAAATCCGCTTTTGATTTTGCACGGTTTTACCTTTTCATTAAACACCGTTTTTTGCAATAAATAAAACCGAGGGCAGAATAAAGAACCAAAATATTTAAATAAAATCAATTTGTCTATGGGTTGCTGTTTTAATAAAAATAAAAATAATGCATCGATGGTCTAGTGGCTATGACTGCGGCCTTCCAAGCCGTAAACCCGGGTTCAAATCCCGGTCGATGCACTGAAATTATTTCTTTTTTGAAAATTTTTAAAAATTTTATCATTTTAAGTTCAAAACCGTTCGCGTTTTTGCTGTTTGTCGCTCTTATTTTTCCGAATTCGTATCCGCATTTTGATTTAAATTCATAACAGAGATTTCAAATTTTAACCGATCATAAAATTTTGGCATCCGTCACAACATGATAAACGCCCGGCGAATATTTTTTTATTTTTCGAGATTCTAAAATAACGGCTTTTCGATTGCAATTTTGAGCCGCGTCCCTTATTCGAGAAATCGCTCGATTCGGAAAATCCTTTTCATGAACGGTTTCATGGTAATGCAAAAGACCGCCTTCTTTTTTAACGGCCTTTATTCCGGCCTCTAAATAGTCGTGCGTTGTGCCGACATATCCCATTAAAACGCGATCCGCGATATATTCCGGCGTATTTGTCAAACAATCCCCGCAAATCGGCTCCACAATCGATTCTAAACCGTTTAAACGAATGTTGTCACACAAATACCCGTAAGAAACCGGATTGAGTTCAATCGCGATTATGCGCTTCGGTTTGGAATGAACGGCAATCGGAATTGAAAAATACCCGATTCCGGCAAACATGTCCACAATCACCTCATCTTTACAATCCGCCGTTAAAAATCTTTTTTCGGCCAGATTTCCTTTTGAAAACATGATTTTTGAAACGTCCAGCTTAAACAAGCAGCCGTTTTCTTTGTGAACGGTTTCGGTCAAGATTGATTTCAAATTCGTTTGTGAGATTGATTTTGAATTTGAATTTGAATTTGAATTTGAATTTAATTTTGAATCCGGTTTTTTATTTGATTCAAAATCTGTTTTTAACTCCTCTCTCGAAGCGATGATTTCACGGCGCGGAATTCGAAACGGACCGAAAATGCCGGAATCGTTTAAAACCAGCCGCGCGTTTGAATCCATTTTTAAAAAAAGTTTGCCGATTTCATTTTTTTTATGAGAAAGGGAATCGGGAATTGAAACGATTAAAATATCGCCGATTTTTTGTTTATTGGACGGCAAAGTTTGGACTTGCAAATCATTTAAAGCGATTCCCTCTTTTTTCGCGTCGTCGGAAAAATTCGACAAATAATATATTGCGAAATCCTTCAATCTCTGCGGCTTACGGTTCACAAAATCCCTCAAAAACGGTTATTGCCATTCTTATTCATTTTTATTTTATTTTTGTTTTTATTTTTAAAAACGGTGATTGGTTCATCATTTACTTTTATTTTATTTTATTTCGTTTTTTTCTTAAAAAACGGAAGTCGTTTTCATTGATCGGTTGCGCGCCTTTTTTACCCGCCGCGTCGGCTTGTATCCCATGACCGCTTGCCGTTTGAGTTCTCGATTTTTCAATCAAACGATTCTTTTCAGTCTCGGATTCGGGCGATACGCTCGGCCGGCCTTTGCCGTCGGCTCCAAAGTGTCAATTGTTTCGCCGACCGCGACGATATCCATGGTCGCGTCTCGGGAATCATAAATGCCGCCGACACCCAAACTGTCAAACAACTTCATTTCGAGGATTTCTTCCGCCTTTGAAAACGCTTTCACCTTTTTCACATCCCCGAATCCGCTGGAAAGCATAATTTGGATATGAGAAAATCCGTTCTCATCAAGCGCTTTTCGAACGGCGTAAACCCCCGTTACCGAAACGCCCGTTCCGAACCAATATTCCTCATCCCCCGGCGGAACTTGAACCGGTTTTGAAAAGAAATCCGCCAAAAGTAAATCGATTTCGGACTGCGTTTTTCCTTTCAAATCTTTAAACGAAAGAGCGCCTTGGCCGATATTTTCCCCGCAGGTATCAATGCGAACGGCCGCCAACGACGAGACGGCTGACGCGGTTTGAAGGGTGTCGTCTATTTCTTGATTGTTATAATCAATCAAAGCCACGCGAACAACTTTTTCGGGCATGTGTTTATCAAAAGCCAACGTTGAATTTTTGACGGCGTTTTCTTTTCCGTCTTTCCAAGCGTAAATATTTTCAAGCGCGTGCGGAATCGTTCCACTCCCTTTTTTTTGGACGCAGGCGGCGCCGATATCGGTGGACGCGCCGACAGCCCCGCCGGCAATCGCGGCTTTGGATAGGGCGGCATCGTCTTTATAATGCCAGTGGCGCGCGCCAAAATAAGTGACGGGCCTGTTTTTTGCGGCCGTTACGACCGCTCTCATTCTCTCTTTTGTTTCTTTTAAATCCAATTTTTGCCCGTCGTTTAAAACGGCCAAAGAAGAGCTGAGAATGCCCAAATAAACGGTTTCCAAACGCACGATGTCTAAAATCGGCGCTTCTATCATTAAAAGAGTTTCCAAAGGCTCGTAAGAATCCCCGTCCAAAAGCGCATAAATGCGGCCGCCGTTTTTTTCCAGGTCGGAATATTTTTGAATAAATTGAACGGCCTCCGCCATTCCGGAAACGATTCCGGGGCCTTTTCGAACAAAAACCTGGAGCCGGACGAAAGGATTTAACTTTTCTTTTTGAAGAATTTCATAAGCTCTTAAAAAGTATTTATCCGTGTATTTTTCAAAGTCAAACTCTTGTTCCCCGCCCATGCTCCACAAATCCTTGATGTCAAAATATATAATTTATAATTTTCCATATAATACTCTAAAATAAAATTCAAATTAAACAAAAGCGACGAAAGACATAAATATTTATACCCGTTTTTTTGCATTGTAAAGTTTTTAGATTTTAAATTCGTTAATTTTTTTTCAGTCACATCTTTTTGAGGACTCTTTTTTTAAAAAATGGACCCGTTCAAAAATTTATCATTCATCACAATTAACAATTAATAATTGAATTCTTATCTCATCCGATAATTCACTTCAAATATTTTCAAGGACTTATTCAAATATTTAATATTATTTTAATTCAAAACAATCATAAAATATAAAATCACTGGGAATTAATATGAAAAATCAAATACAGGAAGACGAACAATATCCTGATTATTGTCGTAATCGTTTAATGGATTTTGTTAAAACCAAAAAAATAGACGTTGAAATTTGCGATGTCACACTCAGAGACGGGGAACAAACGCCCGGCGTCGCTTTTTCAAAAGAACAAAAGATGTCCATCGCGCAGCATTTGGATGACATCGGCATTGACATCATTGAGGCCGGCTTTCCGGTTGTTTCGGAAGCGGAAAAAGAGATTGTCAAATCCATTTCCGGTATGGGGCTTGACGCGCGCGTTTGTTGCCTTTGCCGCTCAACGCAAAAAGATGTCGAAACGGCCGTTGAGTGCGACGTGGATTTTGTCAGCATTTTTTTAGCGATGTCGGATCTTCATTTAAAATACAAGTATCACAAAAGCTTAGAAGAAATGCTGGACGTTTCCATGAAGGCCGTTGAATACGCCAAAGATCACGGCATCGGCGTCAGATTCGCCGCAGAAGACGCGACGAGAACGCCGATTCCGAGATTAATCGAAGCGTTTCAAATGGCGGAAGATCGAAAAGCGGATTATGTCAGCATCGCCGATACGATCGGTATTTTAAATCCGATTACGGCCAATTATTTGGTGGACCAAATTTACAACGCGATTGACACGAGCAAAACGAAAATTTGTATTCACTGCCATGACGATTTGGGACTGGCCGTTGCCAACACGTTAGCCGCTGCCGAAGCCGGCGCGTTTCAACTTCATACCACCGTAAACGGAATCGGCGAGCGTGCCGGAAACGCCGCATTAGAGGAAGTCTTGATGAATTTAAGAATTCAATACGGCATTGACCGCTATGATTTGAGCAATTTGGTGAATTTATCCAACGAAGTTCAGGAAGCTTCCAAAATCAATGTCGCCATCAACAAAGCGGTTGTCGGGCAAAACGCGTTTGCGCACGAGTCCGGAATTCACGTCGCCGCAATTTTAGAAAATCCGAGAACGTACGAACTTTTCCTCCCGGAAATGGTCGGCGGGAAAAGAAATCTAATCGTCGGAAAGCATACCGGAAAAAAAGCGCTTGCCGGAATCATTAAAAACATGGGTTACGTTTTGCCCGAAAATGATTTTGAAACATTTTTCGATGAAATTAAAATCATTACCGAAAATGAACAAAGAAGCATCAGCCGCGACGAGCTTGAAAAATTAATCACCGTTATTGTTGAAAAATGAGTGGAATCAAATTTCAACATATTTTATATTTTTTATTTTTTTCTATATTTCATTTTCTTCCAAATCTTTTAATATATTTTTATATGTTTTAACATTTTTATATATTATTTATCATATGTTTTTATTTTTTATCATACTGCTGTTTTTTAATATTATATTTCCATCTTTTTATTTTATACTCTCTTTATTTTAGTCTTTTTTGAATAATTTACTAAAAATTATTCTATTCTAGTTAATCGACGATTTTCTTTTTTTGAATCTTTTCATTTATTCATTTTTTTTCCAAATGTTTATAACTCTTTGAATCGAATTCTCATTGAATTCTTTATTATTCGTCTTTATTAAAATCATAATCAATCGACTATACGAGAGGATACGGATGAGCACAATCGGATTTCTGAGTTGTAAAATGTTACAGGATGAAATCGTTTATTTACTTCAAAACGATTCAAGTATTTCAAGCGTTACCGTTGTTGAAAACGGGGAGCATGAGGAGTTTATTCAAAAATTAGACGAGGTCGGAATCGCTTTTTCTTTAATTTCCGACATTTCTTCTCTTCCGGATTCCAATGAAACAAATTCTATTACAATGGATTCCGATGAAAAAAACACAAAATCCGATTCCGACTTTTCCGTTGTCGTTTGGATTTTAGAGCTCGGGCTTCATGAATTTCCGAAAATCTTAAAAGAGAAAGTTTACGAATGTTTGGAAAGGTATTCCAAAAAAGCGGACGGCATCTTTTTGCTCTACGGTCTTTGCGGCAATGTTTTGGGAAAAGTGGAGGAGGATTTCAAAGACAAATGCCCGGTCGTCATTCTCAGAGACCCCGAGGGTGAAATCGTGGATGACTGTATCGGCGCAACCATCGGCGGGCGCCGCCAATATATCAATCTGCTGAAAAGTTTTAAAGGTG
>Ga0265295_1005409_pt1 | contig 16286 bp, 16 predicted proteins | sample Munlansysbiofilm_FD_192503 | JGI IMG/M metagenome (GOLD analysis project Ga0265295, IMG submission 192503) | Leachate microbial communities from a municipal landfill in Southern Ontario, Canada - Methane capture system biofilm | ecosystem: Engineered > Solid waste > Landfill > Unclassified ... | reverse complement strand
TGTATTTTTCTTAATCTTCAAGTTATATGTAAACGTTTGTTTAAAGCGTAATATTCTCCACATGCCAAAGCTTTTGGGGCGTGACGATCACGGCGTCGAAAACAAAGTCGCAGTCGACGCCGTTTTTGCTCATATAGATTTGTGCGGTTTTAATGATTTTTGAGAGTTTGGAGCGGGTGATGTTTTGGATGGCATGTTCGTAGTCTTCGCCGCTTTTTACCTCGACGAAGTGGAGCACCTCATCTTTAAAAGCGATAATGTCGATCTCCCCGAAACGGGAGTAAAAATTGCGCTCTAAAACGCTAAAGCCCGCATCGAAAAGGAAAGTACATGCCAAGCTTTCGGCTTCGTTCCCTTTTGCGCGACTCATGTTAGCAGGCGATCACTTCCACTTTTATCGACTTAAAAGCGGCGGTGAGAATCAGCTCGTCGCACTTGTCCCCAAAAAGGGCATTGATGCGCGAAGAGGCGTGGTGAAAGCTCGTAAAAAGGGTTTTTGGCTGCACCTTGTCGGTAAGCTTGACCGTGAGCGGATTCGTCTCGCCGAACTTGGTTTTTAAAATCACCTTCTCACTCGGGAAATCCGCCGCGTCGCTCTCGCATACAAGCAAGATATCCTCGTCGTAGCGTTTGTTGAGTTTCTCGCTTTGCTTGGTTTGCGCGGCGTTGTTGTAGTGCTCGAGTACGCGCCCCGTGGTGAGGTGGTAGCCCGTGAGTTTCTTGTTCACGATCTCCTCGATCATCCCGCGCAGTTCGTAGCGGTGGTAGTGAAACTCCCCCAAACCGTCTTCCGTTCTAAAGTCGAGCTGATGCAAAATCGGCGTATCTTCGGTGTGTACGGGCCATTGAAGCCCGCGCTTGCGGTGACGCTCCAAGCGCACGTAGGAAGCGCCGCTAAAACGGCGGTACGCCACTTCGCGCACCTCGTCCCAAACATCTTTGGAGCTTGCATATGCGGCAGTTCCCCCCATTTTGTTATCAAGTATCTGCAACACCTCCCAATCGTCGGGCAGGTCAGATTTGACTAAGGGTTGCGAGAGGTGCAGACGGCGCATCGCATTGACGTAAACGCCCGTTTTCTCATATGCCGATTTTACCCCCACGACGATATCCGCCCTTTGCGCTACGTCGGTCATAAAAAGCTCTTGAACGAAGATAAGCTCCAAATTCTCTATGGCGCGCTCTATCTTGTTGAGATTAGGGTGGATATGGGTGATATCCTCGCCGATATTAAGAAGGGCTTTGACGCGCCCCTCAAGCATCTCATCGACGAGTTGCGGGGTCATAAGCCCCACCTCTTTGGGCTCTTGGTAATCGGGGTCGTAGTAGGGGAGCATCCCCATATCACAGGTCCCCTGAACGTTGTTTTGTCCTCGCAGGGGCATCAACCCCGCTCCGCTTTTACCGACATTTCCGGTCATAAGTGCCAAATGAGTGATCGCCATAACCGCGTAAGAGCCGTCAAGATGCTCGGTGATCCCAAGCCCCCAGAAGATCATCGATTTTTTAAGAGCATATTCGCGGGCGATTTTGGGGATCATTTTGCTGAGATACTCATACCCCTCTATGTTTTCAAAATATTTTGGATCCGCATAGGGGTCGTTTAGAATCTTCTCTTTAAACTCCGCAAAACCTTTCGTTCTATCGGCAATAAACTCCTCGTGGTAAAGCTCCTCATCTATAATGACGTAGGCAAGCATGTTGAGCACCAACAGGTTCGCTTCGTGCGGCATGATCGCTTTGTATTTGGCAAAACGGTGTAGTTTGATTTCGCGCACGTCAAACACCGCCAAGTTATCGTGTTCGCGTGCCACGTCTAATATGCGGTTGGAGATGATGGGGTGGGCTTCGGTGGTGTTGGAGCCGATGACGATCATAAATTCGGTATTGTAGATGTCGTTGTAGGGGTTGGTCGCCGCACCCTCGCCGATGGTGGTTCGCATCCCTTTTAAGCTCGGAGAGTGGCATACGCGCGCGCAGTTGTCCACATGGGGGGAGTTGAGGGTATGGCGGGTAAACTTTTGAAACATATAGGAGCTCTCGCACGAGGTACGCGCCCCGCCAATGGAGCAAACCGATTTGCGTCCGTAGGTTGCCTGCACCTCTTTGAGTTTCATAGCACACGCCGTGGTTGCGCCATCGAGGGTCGTTTCAAACCATACGTCGTCAAACTCGCGAAGCGTAGAGGCGATCGCCTCTTGGATGCTCGGGTTTTTGGCTAAAAAACTTTTTTTGATTCGCGGGACTCTTAAGCGCTCGGGGGAGGTTACGAAATCGAATCCGTATTTCCCTTTGACGCAGAGTTTTCCTTGCGACACGACACCGTCGGGATGAGCAAAAATGCTCTCAATCTTATTTTCGCTCACATTTACTTTTGCGGCGATATCACACCCTACTCCGCAGTAGGTACATACGCTGTCTATCGTCTCAAGATGTTCCATTTTTTCTCTCATGTAAGTTTTAAGTGATTGAGGTTTTTATCTCGTTAAACACTCAATTGTAAAGGGAGTTTATTATCTTTTCTCTTAAAAAGTTTGGAAGCATTTTGAGTGCGGTGATGATTAAATAAAATCTCAGCGGAAAGGGGTAAAACACCCTGTTTTTTTCTATCGCTTTTTTCATAATTTCTACCCCTTTTTGGGTTGAGAGAAGAAACGGCATGTGAAATTCGTTTTTATCGGTCAGCTCGCTTTTGATAAACCCGGGCAAAAGGGTTATCACCTTGATATTATCAGGGGCGTATTTGTAGCGGATCCCCTCGGCGTAGGCGTTGAGCGCACGTTTGGAGGAGCTGTACACCTTGGAGCTTGGCATGCTGATAAGCGAAGCCAAAGAGGAGACAAAAACTATCTTGCCGCTCTTTTTTGCCTGCATTCGGGGCAGTAAAATCTCTAAAATAGCATGGTTTGCCAAGACGTTGACGTCGTAGAGATTTTTAAACGCTTCGATGCTCGGCATGCCACCTTTGTGTCCCAATGAAACCCCTGCATTGAGAATAATCATATCGAGATCCCAAACGTGTTTGATCTTCTCTTGCAACTCGCCAAAGAGGGTCACGTCCGCTTCGATAATCTCTACACTCTTGGCATGTACGAAAAGTTCCGCCTGCAACACACTAAGCCTCTCTTTGCGCCGTGCCAAAAGGATCAAATCGTTCTCTTTCGTGGCATATTGACGTGCAAACTCGGCACCCAAGCCGCTGCTCGCACCCGTTATTAAAATCTTCATCTCTCTCCTTATTTGGTGGTCATTTTTAAAATCGGGGTGAACTCCCGCTCGGGGTGGGCTAAAAACTCTGCACATCGTTGGCTGTAAAACTCGTAAAGCTTCGAGGGGTTTTGCATCTGCAAATTTTGAAAAATCTCATACGCTTGCGCCACCTCCGCGCCGCGAAACAAAGCAATCGCTTTTGCGTAACTTTGCAGCTCCTCTTGGGAGATATTTTTATTTTTGCACACCACCTCAAAAATTTCGACCGCTTCGCTTTTTCCCTTCACCTCCACCAAATCGAGAGGGCGGATCACGTAACTTCCCTCAAGCCTCTCGTACGTTGCGCGGGAGATTAAAATCGACGCGCCGTACTGTTTTGTAAGCCCCTCCATCCTTGAAGCAAGGTTGACGTTATCGCCGATGATGGTGTAGTCGCTGCGCCCGTAACTCCCCATATCCCCCGCGGTGACGATCCCCGTATGGAGCCCTATGCCGATGTTGATGGTGACGTCGTATTTGGGGGTGATAAGCTTGTTGATCTGCTCTAACATCTCTATCTGCTCAATCGCACTTTTGAGCGCTTGGTCGGCATGGTTTGCCACGGGAATCGGCGCATTCCAGTACGCCATAATGGCATCGCCGATAAACTTGTCGATGGTGCTTTGTGGTTGACGATGCTCTGCACCATGGGGGTGAGGTAGGTGTTTAGCATGTGGATCACCTTGTCGGGAGAGCCGATTTTTTCCGAGATCGTGGTAAAGGAGCGGATATCGCTAAAAAAGATGGTCGCTTCAAGCTCGCGCGAACTCACCAGCTCTTCGGCGGAGTGTTCTAAAAGATACTCCATCACCGCGGGGGAGACTTTTTTCCCGAGCATCCTCTTTGCCTCTTCCATACGGCGCGAGGCGACGATGTAGTCGATCCCCACTGCAAGAGCGAAACTCAGCACAAAAGCCAAAAGGGGAAAGAGAAGATTTAAAACAACTCCGTAGTTAAAAAAAAGCACGTAAAAAAGTTCAAACATGCCATAAAAAAGCAAAAAAGCGCTCGGTAAAACAAACCACGATTTTAAAAACGAAAAGAGGAAAAAGAAAACAAACACCGCACCCCAGATGATAAAAAGGTCATACAGCACGAAATAGCGCGGTTTGGAGAGGAAATCTCCCGTAATTATATTGTCGATTACGTTGGCATGTACCTCAACCCCCGCGATTGCGTTCGCATAAGGGGTGCTTCGCAAATCAAACAATCCCGCCGCACTCGTACCGACAAGAACGAACTTCCCTTCAAGCAGTTTTTGATCGAAGTTACCCTCCAAAATATCGCTTGCACCGATATAGGTAAAATGTTTTTCCCCTCCGCGAAAATTGACGCTTAAGCGTCCGAAACTATCGGTGGGGATATGCAAATCACCGAGTGCTACATGCCATACCCCCTGCGCATCTCCCACCACGTCGACGCGAGAAATGCCGCGATAGATACGCACGAGTTCCAACGCCAAAGAGGGAAAAACCGCCCCCTCGTACTCCATAATAAGCGGTACGCTGCGGATCATCCCCCCTTCATCGGGGATGTTGTTAAAAAAACCGCTCGAATACAAAGCATTTTGTAAGAGGGGGATATTTGCTATAACCCCTTTTGGCGCTAGCAAAGGAGTTTCGGCGCGAAGCCCTTTTTTAACGAATACGGCGGGGATGTCGGGCGCCTCTTGTGTGCCGTTTTGCTCAAAACTAAAAAGGTAGCCCCCCACTACGGGGGTATTTTGAAATGTTTGTGCCAGCAGGGCATCATAGTTTTGCAGCAATTGCGAGGGATTTTGCAAGTAGTGTGCAAATCTATGGGGCGAGGTGCGATCCTCCTCGGCAAAAACGATGTCAAGCCCGATAATCCCCGCCTTGGCGTCGGTGATTTTATAAAGAAGCTCCGAGACGACGTTACGCGACCACGGCCACTGCCCGTATTTTTTTAAAGATTTCTCGTCGATATCGACAATCACGACGTTTTGGCTCTTTGGCAACTCCCCTCGAAGCACGAAAAAAAAGTCTTTCAAGCGGCTCTCAAACGAAAAAAACACCTCGGGGAGAAACAGATACCCCCACGAGAGAAATGTCGCGATCCCAAAAGCGCTGGCAAGCTTAATAAACGTACTTTTCAATCTTGCCCTAAGGACCTGTAATATCTTGGTAATGATGCATATATTCAGATTCTTGCTGCTGAAGAATCTGATTTATGTCGGCAATATCTTCCGTTATAGGTTCCTGTGTGGCAGTAAAAATCTCTTCCGCGGCAGGGCTTTCAAATTTTCTCTCCCGAGTTGTTGTTCCCATTTTCATCTCATGCATCTGCATTGTATCGCGTAAAAGTTCAAGCAAAGACCCTGCATCCAGATCACGAATTTGCCCCTCAAAATCAACGTAGATTTTCCCTTCAAAACATCGAATAATCTCTTTTTTTTCAAAAATTTCCCCGCTAAAGTCGGTTCCTCGTATTCCGATGGTTGCCGAAGCGGTTTTCACCTTAAACCTCTCGGGTGCTACTTTGCCTATCTCTCCCGTTACGGTACGGAAAAATCCGCGAGATGCCTCCATGCTAAGGTGTGAGTTTTTTGTGCCGTCAAACGCAAAACTTTTAAACGCAAAAGAGGAATCTCCGCCGATTGTAACTACGGTATTATCGTGTAGCATCACCTGCACGCGTGCTTTTGTTTGGGTTACTATCGTATCCCCTGCCAAAATCTCCATTGCGTTTTGTACATTCATTACACTCCCGGCACGCTTAAGCGATGCCTCCCCCTTAAGTGCCACGACAGTGCCGATACTTCCCCACGCGCTCAAAACCAAAGCGATCCATATAAATAATAATTTCATCTCTTCCCCCTAATAACGTATGTTCATACCGAACATGCTCACGCTTTTGTCGTAGTTTGCAACGCGATAGTTTGAATTATTTTCAATATATTTTTGTGCAGCATATACGGAGAAATTCTCTTCAATAGCATAAGAAAGTTTTATATCTACTTGATGCATCGTATCTTCCCTCTTTGCAACACTGCTCCATGCAAAAAGATCGCTCGAATCTTTGTAGTATCCTTTTTTCAATCGGTACTCTCCGCTTAACGCAAGGGGCTGTAAAAACGAATACCTAGCCCCGATAACCGAGGTGATATTTCTCTTGTCGACATAAGCACTTGGGATATTTTTTGAAGGGTGAAAATCTTCGTACTGTATTGTTGCATAAACAAAATTTTCATCAAACACCCCTACCAATCCCCCGCCAAAACCGTAACTTTTATATTCCATTGTTTCGTATTGCGAAGCAAGATAGTTGCGATTTGTGTACAAAAAATTAAAATTTGCATAGAGATTTTGCGCCAAAGCAAAGCTTACACGAGGTTCAAACTTAATTTGGTTATAGAGATCGGTATCAAGATAGTGCAAACGTTCTACAAAAAGGGGAACATAAATGCGGTAGAGTTCTGTTTCATACCCAAAACCTGCACCGACTGAGGCATAAAACATATCATATAAATGCGCATCCAAATTGCCCTGATGCAGCAAGTTCCCCTCCGCTTGAGCGAACCATCCCCTTTCTAAGTTATGTTTATAACTCATTCCGCCGCTTATACGGGTAAAAAGTGTACTCTCTTCCCCCTTATGCAATCCGCCGAAGTATTGATTTAACTCATCGGTAGTTGCACTCATATTTACGTTCGTGTCATACCCTACCGCCACATCCGCTTTAAGATGTAACATGCCAAGGGTATCTTGAGCGTCTTGGGCAATCCCAAGTTCTAAAGCGATCTCGGATGCCAGCGCCTCACGTCCTGTCTTTTTATAAAGTCCGTAAAGATTTTGCTTCGCTTCATCGTTTGAAGGATCCAAAATTACGACCCTCTCATACGCACTCATAGCTTCATCGTCATTCCCGAGTGCTTCGGCACTCTTTGCCCAAAGCAAATGAAGTTCAGAATCGGCGTACTTGTTTTTCAAACTCTTGGCATGAAGTAATGCTTCTTCGTATCGCTGCTCTTCATAAAGCTTTTGCAACTCCCCCATATCGGCTTGCAACAAAGCAATACCACCCAACAATAGTGCAAAATACCTTTTCATTCATCTTCCTTATGTCCTCAAAACGGGTTTTTATTTTTAAGAAATAAACTAGCTTTTGATTATAGAGCGAAGAGTTTAAAAGAGGGCTAAAAAGGTGAGCGCCGCTTGAGCGCTCATGAAATTTAAACGATGCGGATCATCACCGGTTTAGAGTTTACAAATTCCAAAGAAGCAAGAGTGCTTATGAGATTTTGGATATCTTTTTCCATCGCAACATGGGTCGATATTAAAAGATTTGCACTATCCGAAGAGGTTGGGCGTTGCAACATCGTCTCCACGGAAATATTATGATCTTCAAACAGCTTCGTAATCTTTGCCAAAACCCCTTTTTTGTCGGAGACGTTGATGCGCAAATAGTATTTCGATTCGATCTTTTCGATCGGTTTAAGGGTGAGTTCTCCCTCTAAGGGTTTGTCAAATCCGAGCATCGGCTTGCTTTTGCCGCTGCGGGCGATGTCGATAATGTTTGCCACGACCGCACTCGCCGTAGCATTGCCGCCCGCGCCCGGACCGTAGTAGAGCGTTTCGCCTACTTTGTCACCCACGACGCTGATGCCGTTCATTACGCCGTCGATTTTTGCGATCATCTCGCTTTGATCGATTAAGCAGGCATGTACGCGAAGCTCTACTTCGTTTTTATCTTTTTTGGCAATCCCCAAAAGTTTGATGGCATAGCCGAACTCTTTGGCAAATGCAATATCATCACCTGAGACGTTCTCGATCCCTTCGATAAGAATATCTTCGGGTTTTGCATCGATTCCGTAAGCGATACTTGCCAAGATGAGCAGTTTGTGCGCCGCATCGTAACCGCCCACGTCGAAGGTTGGATCCGCCTCGGCGTACCCTAACTCTTGCGCCTCTTTGAGTACGTCGGTGTAAGAAACTCCCTCGTGCATCATTTTGGTCATCATGTAGTTACACGTACCGTTCATAATCCCCATGATAGATTTGATATGGTTTGCGGAAAGTCCGTCGCGAAGGGCGTTGATGATGGGGATCCCCCCTGCAACGCTTGCTTCGTATTCAAATGCGATATCTTGCGCGATCTCTTGGAGTTCGTAACGGTGGTATGCCAAAAGTGCCTTGTTGGCAGTTACGACCGCTTTGCCCGAGCGAAGTGCTTTTTTCACCACTTCAAATGCCTCTTCGACACCACCCATAAGCTCCACGACTACGTCGATCTCGGGATCGTTTAACACATCGTCTGCGTTATCGGTAATTTTGATATCGAGTCCGCGATCTTTTTTAAGGTTCTTGACGACACCGCTTTTTACGCGTATATCAACCCCTGCACGTGCAGAAATTATGTCGGCATTGTCTTTTAAAATCTGTGCTACACTCGTTCCGACCGTTCCAACGCCTATAATTCCTACTTGTATCATCGCTTACCTTATTTCTTCTCTTCAAATTGTTTTAAAAACTCTTTTATATTGCGTGCCGCTTGACGGATACGGTTATCGTTTTCGATAAGTGCAATACGCACGTACTGATCCCCGTGCGCACCAAAACCGATCCCCGGAGCTACCGCTACGCCCGCTTCTACAAGCAACCGTTTTGAGAACTCCAAGCTTCCAAGATGTGCCGCACATTCGGGGAGTTTTGCCCATACGAACATACTCGCCTGATTTTTACGGATTTTCCACCCTGCTCTCTCAAACGCTTCAAGCAAAATCTCTTGGCGGTGGTTGTACTTCTCTACGATCTCTTTGACGCATGTCTGATCACCGTTGAGTGCCACGGTCGCTGCAACTTGGATCGGAGTAAACATCCCGTAATCAAGCCACGATTTTATTTTTTGGAGTGCTCCGATAAGTTTTTTGTTCCCTACGAAGAAACCTACGCGCCATCCCGCCATGTTGTAACTTTTTGAGAGAGTAAACGACTCTACCGCCACGTCTTTTGCACCAGGTACGCTCATGATAGAAGGGGTTACGTAGCCGTCAAACGTAATGTCGCCGTAAGCGATGTCGGAGATAACGTAAAAACGAAGCTCTTTTGCAAGTGCCACAAGACGCACGTAAAAATCTTGCGTAACCGTTGCGGTTGAAGGGTTGTGCGGAAAGTTTACGAGCACGAATTTAGGTTTCGGGGAGCTCTCTTTATAAACTTTGATAAGGTCTTCAAAAAATTTATCTTCGTTGATTTTAAAATCTTCGTCAAACTCGATACCGAATTTTACGACGCTTCCCCCCGCCAAGATAAAGGCATATTCATGGATCGGGTAGGTCGGATCGGGCACGATCGCAACATCACCGAGGTTCGTGATGGCATACGCCAAATGTGCATACCCCTCTTTTGACCCCATCGTTGCGATACATTCGGTCATAGGGTCAAGTTCGCACCCGTAGCGGCGTTTGTACCAATCGGCTATCGCCATAAGAAGTTTCGGGATCCCTTTGGATGTAGAATACCCGTGTGTTTTTGTCTTTTGGGCCGATTCGATAAGTTTTTGACGAATGTGTTCGGGTGTGTCACCGTCGGGATTTCCCATAGAAAAGTCTATTACGTCTTTTCCTGCGCGTCGCTCTTGCATTTTCAGCTCATTGACTTCGGCAAATACATACTTCGGAAGTCTTTTTATTCTATCAAATTCTATCTCATCAAACATTTTCGTCCCCAATGGTACCGGCTCTTGTAAGCCCTAAAATAAGAAACGACATTTTAGCAAAAAATATCCCCAAATGGAAAACAAAATTTTAGCGCGAACCAAGCGGTTTTAAAACCAAAGAGTCGCGAATATTTTTGATCGTATAGGTGTCGGAGATTTTAATATATTTGGTGTATTTTGGGATCGTAAGCACCATTTTTTTGCGTTGGTTCTCCTCTTTTATCACCTTTAAAAGATGCAAAGACGTATTGTAGTACGAGATATACGGATACCAACTATTGCGGCTTGAGCTTTCGATTTCGAGTTTTTCGATCCCCGAAACATCGATCCAGTAATCGTATAATGAGCGCTTGAGTTCCATAGTATGGGGATACTGTAACACCAAAGTATCCAAATGCCCATCGCGCATATCGATCATATAGCCCCACTCCTGAGGTGTTTTGCGCTCTATATCAACGATGTTGCAACCGCTTTTTTCAAGTTCCCGTTGAAGAATCAGCGGGTCGATCGCATACTCGGAGGTAAGGTGGATCGTCCAGTTAAATTCCGCTTCATTGCGATTCGATTCTTTCGTAACATAACGGTAGTAACCCATATTACGAAGCGTATCCCCCATAATTTTAACAAAGAACAGGGGGGAGCCGCTTGTTTTAAAACGAACGGTAATCTCTTGAGGCGTTTTAAAAAAAATATTCAAAAGACCGTTGTCTTTAAGCGTTTGCACCACGCTGACGACGTCAAGGCGTTCGGAATGAAAATATTTCGATTCGGGTGCAAAGATAATTTTAATAAAATCTTGATTGGCAGAAAAAGTTTTTTCATCTACCAACCCTTTGATCTTTTCATAAAGAACCTCTTTTGGCTCCCGCGTATCTGCATGTAAGCCAAAAACGCAAAGAGCCAAAAATAAACAAACAGCTTTTACCATACGGCACCTTTGTTAAGCTCCTTGAACTCTTTAAAACTTATCTCTTGCAGCGTCCCCTCACGGTATAAAAAGCGTATGTTGTTTGCACTGTTGTACTTTTGCACGGTTCCGTGAACGTCCACACTGATATCGCCGTGCCCCAAGCTTAAAAGCCACTCTTTCGTCGGGTCAAGCTCAATCGTTTCTGCGGTAGTGATTTGGGATTTTTTATGGGTTGCAAGGTCGATATAGCCTAGCCAGAGTTTTGCATTGGGAATAATTTTCAACGATAAGGTAGGTTGAGGCTCTTGTTTGGTCTTTAAAACTTCTTCGCTTTGTATATTCTCGGAGATATTCGTATCTAAAGGGATTTTAAGTATCTCCTCTTGAACGATTTTGATCGTATCGTTGCCGTGCGTTGCAATATCCGCCGTCGTTTCTTTTGTTGTTTCGGACAAATTATAGATCATACCTAACGCAAAAAGAACGATCAACAAAACAATGTAAAGTCTCGCATTAGAAGTAGTTTTTTTAGGTTCCAAGAATACCTTATTTTCCTCTTGAGGTGTTCTCCTGCTCATAAAATGTTCCAACCCGCGCTCCCGCAAGTCATCCAAATGCACGCCGTATTCCCGCTCCAAAATCGACACGAACCCTAAAAACTGAATTTTCGTCATCTCGTCGAAATTATTATGAAGCAAAGATTGCACATGGTACTTGGCTATGTGCGTTTTCTCATGAATCTTTTGTGCACCGATAGATTTTAACTTTTCAAACCCTTCACTATTGCTCATATCCTCATCCTGTCAATTAAAATAGCGCCTGCCACGCTCACGTTTAACGAATCAAACTGATGCGACATCTTGATGCTCACAACCTCGTCGAGTTTGGAAACCACGCGAGAGGTAAGCCCTTCCCCTTCGCTGCCGAGCACCAAAACTCTTTTTTGTTTGGGTACGACTTCGCGGATATCCTTGCCTCCCATATCGGCACCGTAAAGGGTAAATCCCGACATTTTAAAATCATTTAGCACGTCGTGAATATTGTGCTCGATCGCAAACGGAATATCAAAAAGCGCTCCCGTACTCGTTCGCAAAATCGGCTCTAGTGCTAGCGATTTCACGCCGCATGCCACGATAGCATCGACCCCCAAAGCGTAGGCGGTGCGCACGATCGCGCCTATGTTGCCCACATCAGTAAGACCCGACAAAACGACGACGAAATCTTTGTCTAAAAAAGTTTTAAATTGATGCAGTTCTAAATCCCGCACCTCGGCCAAAAACCCTTGATGGTTTCCGTTTTTGCACATCTTCCCTGCTGCATCTGCCGGTATTCTTTTTATCTCAAAGCCCATTTTCATTAAACGGGAATACTCTTTTTTATCAAGCTCTTTAGCTAAAAAAAGAGTTTTTATCATCTGCGGATGGTTTTCTATAACATAATAAATCGGTTGTTTTGCATAAATTAACATGGGAGGTATTTTAGCTAAAAAATTTTAAAAAATTACAAGCTGACCTTACGCACTCGATTTTATCGAGTGCGAAAAGGGCAGTTTTCTCCCATATCCGAAAGATATGGGTAGCTTTAGGGGGTTGTAGGGACATTTGTCCCTGCCACTTTACGTGCTTTGCTCGGAAAGTGCGTAACATCAGTTACAAGGAAAGGAGACGTTGGTAACAAGCCTTCGGATTTTCGCCCGTAATTTTTGCGATAAGCTTGGCTTGTACCTTTTTGGGAAGGTCAAGTTCCAAAATGTCGTTTTGGGATACGGCACTCTCGTTTTGTGCTTCGGAAGCCTTAAGCACGACTACCCATTCCCCTTTGTAATTGCCATCAAGTTTTTTTAAAATCTCTTGTGCCGTGCCGTGAAGATAACGTTGAAACTTTTTAGTCAACTCTTTTGCCAAAAAGATTTCACGCGTTGCCTCTGCCTTATCGATTTCCAAAAGAAGTTTCTCTAAACGGTGGGGCGATTCGTACAAGATTGTCGTGTATCCGCTATAGAGTGCTTTTTGCAGCCCCGCTTCGCGCGACGCGCCTTTATGGTCTAAAAAGCCGAAAAAAAGCATCTGCGTTTCTACGAATCCGCTTGCGACAAATGCTGTTAGAAGCGCATTGGCTCCGGGAAATACGTCGTACTCTATGGCATGTTCGATGCAGTAACGCACCAAAGCCTGCCCCGGATCGCTCACTCCGGGCATCCCCGCATCACTTACGTACACAACATTTTGCTCAAAAAAAGAGGGGTCGAGTTTCTCTATAAACTCTTTTTCGTTATGTGAATGCAACGAAATAAAAGTTTGGCTCTCTTTTGGAGTAAAATCGTAGCGCTCTTGTAAAATATGGAGAAGTTTTTTGCTAACGCGGGTATCTTCGCAAAGAAGGGTATCGGCTTCCTTTAGAGCTTCAATGACTCTAAGGGAGATATCGCCGATGTTTCCGATAGGTGTCGGAAGAAGTTGCAACAAAGAGGTTGTGCCTCTTAGTTCATGTTGTAACGTTTTTTGAACTTGTCGATACGTCCTGCAGTATCTACCATTCTCTCGCTTCCCGTGAAGAAAGGGTGGCACTCGTTACAAATATCGATTTGCATAGAGTCTTTTTTGCTTTTTGTAACAAATGTGTTGCCACATGAACATGTAACCGTACAGTCAACTAATACAGGGTGAAGATCTTTTTTCATTGTTTTGCCTTTTGATACGCGTCTTGTGTACGCCTATCGATATATATTTTACATCCGTATGGGGGCGGATTTTAAAGACGCAATTATACCAAAATTTATTTTTATTTTCAAATGCTACAAAAGTATCTTACTCGCCACCGCCATCACGGCGCTTTCGCTGCGAAGCACCATCGGGGTGTCGAGGCGAAAAACCTCTTTGGAGGACAAAAGCTCTTTTTCTGCCTTGGAAAATCCCCCTTCGCATCCTATAAGCACCGTCGTAAAGTCGGCATCCGTATCCAAAATTTTATCGGTAAAATCAAACACTTTTACATCGGGAAACGCTTGTAAAAACTCTTTGAGATTTTTGTACATGCCAAGCTCCATCTTCGTACTTCTGCCGCATTGCCCCATAGAACTTTCCAAAATCCGCTCCAACCGCGAAAAATCGGGTTTAAAACTTTTTTGAGAACGCTCACAGTAGATAAACGAGATTTTTTCTACCCCTATCTCATTGAGAGAAGGGAGCACTTTTTCTACCGATTTTGGATCGATAACGCACCAGCCTATATGAAGTGATTTTTTGGGTGCTACCACCACCTCTTGAGCAGATTCCAAACGCAAAAGCGCGTCCCTGCCTTCGATCGAATCCACTTTGTAGCCATAAAGCATAGAGGGGTTTGCAGGATTGCGAAACATAATCGTATCACCCGCCTCGTGGCGACGCACTTTTATGAGATACTTAAAAAGTTCCCCTTTGAGTTTGATAGTCGGCTTTGAGGCCTCCGCATCAAAAGTAAAGATCATAGCCACATCCAAAGAGAGATCAAGAGGGAGCCGAAAAACTCGATCGCCAAGATAGAAAATGCAAGTTTTTTGTACATGCCAAAGGGATTCTCTTGCGCAAGATCGAGATGTTTCAGCCTCGCATAACGACGTGCTTCAAGGACAATAAGCGCCGTGCCGTAAATAATCATCACGATGTTCTCGACCGTAAAGCTCAAATGTTTCGCCGCCATCATCACCGCACCCGTAAAAAGTATCGTAGCGATAAGCCCCGCACCGATAGGCATAAAAACGCGCATTTTTTTGGCGTATTTGCGGATGTCGCTTGCAAGGTAGAGCATAAAAAAGTTGATACAAATCACACCTAAAAGACCGATAACACCTAAGTTGTGGGTTAGGATACCCATTGCGTACATTTCATTCATGGGCGAAATTTTACTATAATTCCTCTAACTATTTACTAAGAGGTAACGATATGGCAGTCAGCGTAGAAGAGGCTTTGGAGCTTATTTATCAAAATACCAAACGAAAATCGGTGCAGATTCTCCCCATCGAAGAGGCTTTAGGGTATATCTTGGCATGTGACGTCGTTGCGGTGCACAATCTGCCCCCTTTCGACAATTCGGCAATGGACGGCTACGCGGTAAAAATCGCCGACTCGGGGCAGTGTGTCAAAACGGAACATACTATTTTTGCGGGGGATGATTCCAAAGAGGAGCTTATCGGCGCACATGCCATCAAGATCATGACGGGCGCGCGTATCCCAAAAGGGTGCGAAACCATCGTCCCCATCGAAGAAACAAGCACATGCCAAGAGGGTGTGTTGCTGCCGAACAATCTTACGTTGGCAAAACATATCCGTTTTTGCGGCGAGGATATACGCGCGGGGGAGAAGCTCTTGGAAAAAGGGGAGAAGCTTTGCGCCCACCGCATCACCCTTTTAGCTTCACAGGGGATTAGCCACGTTCAGGTGTACAAAAAAGTACGCATCGCCCTTTTTGCCTCGGGGAACGAGTTGCGGATGCACTACGAAAACCTAGAATCGCACCAACTCTACAACACCAACACGCCTACTTTTTATGCCCGTGCCAAAGAGCTCGGATGCGAAGTGGAATTTATCGGCACCGCAAACGACACCCTCGAAGATATCAAACGCCATATCGAGAGTGCGCTTGGGTGTGACCTTATTATCACCTCGGGGGGTATCAGCGTCGGGGATGCCGACTTTACCAAAGAGGCGTTTGAGGCGTTTGCATACGAAAATATCTTCGACAAAATAGAGATAAAACCGGGCAAACCCACAAGCTTCGGGCGCATCGGCGGGAGTTTCGTGCTCAATCTCCCCGGCAACCCTCTTGCCGCCGCGCTCAATTTTGAACTTTTTGCCCAAAGCATCATCCTAGCCCTTAGCGGTGCAAAAGAGAAATATCTCGCTGCAATCGAGACGAAGATGGAAAAAGAGTACAAGATAAAAAAAGGGAGACGCACCCTTATTCCGGGCTATTTCGACGGTGCATCTTTTATGGCATGTGAAAAATTCGCCCCCGGAATGGTCTCGCCGCTGGCAAAATCAAACGGGTTTATCATGGTCGATGAAGCGTGTGAAACCTTGGCATGCGGCGTTAGCGTGAAAGTGATACCGACGAGGTTTTCGTTTACAAGAGAGAGTCGGGGTGATTTGGTGACAAGATAAAGGGGACAGGGGAAAAACTCCCCCTGAATAAGCTATAAAAGCTTAGGTGCAAAAATACACATAAGCAAAAATGCGAATAGAAGCTTATCCATAAAATCCCCTTTCATAAAAACTAGGGACTGTTTTGTATAGACAAAAAAAAAGCCTAGAGGTTAATTACTCCTCTAGGCTTCAGCCCCATTGTTTTTATGAAGACTCTATTCGCACCGAAATTATACCATAAAAATTCACACCTCCGCGGGGTTTACAAACCTCTCCCCGCGCTTCATTTTTGCAAACAACTCTTTATCTCTCCACTCATCCCGCACCGC
>Ga0265295_1005408_pt1 | contig 16287 bp, 14 predicted proteins | sample Munlansysbiofilm_FD_192503 | JGI IMG/M metagenome (GOLD analysis project Ga0265295, IMG submission 192503) | Leachate microbial communities from a municipal landfill in Southern Ontario, Canada - Methane capture system biofilm | ecosystem: Engineered > Solid waste > Landfill > Unclassified ... | reverse complement strand
GTGGGATATCAAAGGTCGACAAGCCATTGATTTATGGGATAAAGACGGCGCTTATTATGATGAGTATCCAGATTACGAAGAAGAATTATCACAATATGATGACCTTGATGAATTTGACGTAGATGAAGAAGATGAAGAAGATGAAGTCGATGTTGAAGAAGATGAAGATGACGATTCTATATATGAAAAAGACTATGATGACGAAGATATTGAAGACGATGATATAGATGATGATTTGGAAGAAGAATTTATTGAAGACTTCTCTGAAGATGATGATGAAAGCTTGTTCGATGAGTTTGAAGAGGAAGAAGAAGAACTAGAATTCGACGATGAAGAAGAGTTCACTTACGATGTTGAAGAAGACGAAGAAGAATTTGATGATGAAGAATACAATGAATACATGGATGATTACGAAAAAATGTATGATGAATAAGAGAGTTTGGAAAAAACTCTCTTTTTTTCTTTTATATATTGTGTAATACACACTAGTGTGTTATGATTATAACAGGAGGTTATATATGAATTCTCAATTTAAAAGAGGAATTATAGAACTGTGTGTACTTAAGGAAATGTTAGAAGAAGATAAGTATGGATATGAGATAATCGATAGTATTTCTAAACATATTGATGTTAATGAAAACACAATATATCCTATATTGAGAAGATTAACTAAAGAAGGTTACTTTAGCACCTTTCTTGTTGAATCTAATCAAGGAGCCGCGAGGAAATACTATAAAATTACAAAAAAAGGTTTTGAGTACTATTTAAAACTAAGAGATGAATGGGATTTATTTATTGGGGGAGTATATCATATTTTAAATAAAGGAGTGAAAGATGAAAATGAAATATATCGAAGATTTAAAGATTGAGTTAAGTAAAACCGATTTAACTGATTATGAAATTAATGAAATTGTAGAAGACTTTCAAGAAATGATTAACGAAGCCTTAGAACAAGGCGTTGAAGAAAAAGACTTTGAAGCTAAGTTTGGTAATCCCAAACAATTAGCTAGTGAATTAGGTACTGAATACAACGAGAAACAAGAGAAAAGTGAGGGGAAATCAAATATGAGATTTTCACCAATTAATAATTATAATATTCAAATTGAATTATGTAATGAAGATATCAATTTAGATGTAATAGATGGAAACGAAATACTAGTGGATTTTAAGGGTGTAAAAAGAATAAAAGATTACGAAATTAATTATGTAGATTCAAGTTTAGTAATAAAATGCCCTAAAAAATATAAAACAAATATTTTCAATTTTAAAGGAAAAAGTCAGTTTAATATATTTTTACCAAAAAATATCACGGTTGATAGTATTAATATTATAAATATTAATGGTGATGGAGAGATTAAAGGACTAATTGCTAATAAATTTAAAATTAAAGTCACTAATGGAGATTATAGATTTTTTGATTGTAACTTTGCTTTAAGTGAAATTGAAACAGTAAATGGAGATTATGAGTTTAAAAATTATAAAGGCGAAAAATTATCTGTTTCTTTAGTGAATGGAGACATAAAATTAGGAAATATAATACTCAGTGGAGATTTTTCAATAAATACAGTTAGCGGAGATGTCAAAATCAATGATTTTGTGTGTATAGATTCTTTTATTAAATCTGTTAGTGGAGATATTAATGCAATTGATTTTTATCCAGAAAACTTAACATTAAAAACTATATCTGGGGATGTTGATATTAAAAACAGTGATAAAATGAAAATTATCAAGAACTTTAAAAAGACAACTATTAGCGGAGACATTGTAATTCATTAAAAAATGTAAAAGAGAAATATGATGAAATTATGAAAAATGGTTTAAATTGGTAATTTATCTAAATAAATATTAGATTAAATGATATAATGAATTTAAAGTTTATGGAGAAAAGGAGAAAATGATGGATTTAAAACAAAAGTTTAGAGAAAACGTTAAAAAAATTAAAGCATACATTTATGTTTTACAGCTAGCAGGATGGGACTCAAACACTGAAGCTCCTAGAAATTCATTTAAAAGAAGGGGAGAGATTTTAAATGTGTTAAGTAAAGAATTATTTTCTTTACAAACTAGCCCTGAAACTATAAAGGCGATTAATGAACTATATAGTAATATTGATGAATATGATGATTTATTTCAAAGAGAAATAAGAAAAGCAAAAAGATCAATTGACAAGATAGTAAATATACCAGAAAAAGAATACTTAGAATATCAAAGACTTATTAATGATTCTCAATTAATTTGGGAAGATGCAAAGCATAATAATGATTTTGAATCATTCAAAAAGAATCTAGAGATGATATTTGACTATAACAAAAAATTTGCGTTATATTACGCTCCAGACAAAAATCCATATGATACTATGTTAGATGATTATGAAGAAGGTATGAGCACAAAAGACTATGACATATTTTTTGATGCCTTAAAGAAAGACTTAGTTCCTTTTGTTAAAGAGATTTTATCAGCTAAAAAAGAAGACTATTCAAAGTTTATAAACAATAAATATGATGTTAAGAAACAAGAAGAATTTTGTGATTACTTAATTGATGTTTTAAATTTTGATCGTAATAGCGGTTTAATGAAAAAATCTGTTCATCCTTTTACTTGGAATACATCTCCAGAAGATGTAAGGTTTACTACGAAATATTTAGAAAATTATGTATTTTCTAGTATTTTTGCGGCAATTCATGAATTAGGACATGCTCTTTATGAGCAACAAGTATCTACAGATTATGATAATACTTTATTAAATGGTGGAACTTCTATGGGTATTCATGAATCGCAATCAAGATTCTATGAAAACACAATAGGTAGATCAGAAGAGTTCTGGAATACTCATTTTAATAAATTTAAAGAATTATTTCCAGAACAAACAAAAGACTTTACCGCCCGTGATATGTATAAAGCAGTGAATCAGGTTGAAGCATCATTAATAAGAATAGAGGCTGATGAGTTAACATATCCTCTACATATCATGTTAAGATATGATATCGAAAAAATGATGGTTAATGGAGAAATTACTGTTGATGATTTACCTGAAGTTTGGAACAATAAGATAGAAGAGTATTTAGGAATTAGACCAAGCAATAATTCAGAAGGTGTTCTTCAAGATGTTCATTGGAGCGGAGGTATGATTGGATATTTTCCAACTTATGCATTAGGAACAGCTTACTCAGCTCAAATTTATCATGCGATGTTAAAAGACTTGGATGTTTTTAAGATTATTCGTGAAAATAGAATTGAAGATATCAACTCATGGTTGAAAGAGAAACTTCATAAGTATGGTTCAAGTAAAACACCAAAAGAGTTATTGGTTATGATTACTAAAGAAGAATTCAACCCAAAATATTATATAGATTATTTAAAAGAAAAATACTCAAACTTATATTTAAATAAATAATAAAGAAAATTTTAAGGAGGAATATATGTTATTAGAACAAAAATTAATTGAACAAATCCTTGATTCTGCTTTAGAAACAGGTGCAGATTTTTCTGAAGTATATATTGAAGATCACAGTGCATCAGTTTTACAATCAGTTTCAGGAAGGTTAGAAAAATCTAATAATACTAAATCTTTTGGAGTAGGAATTCGTGTTGCGAAGAAATTCCAATCTGTTTATGGATATACCAATAGTAAGAATCCAGAAGATTTAATAAAATTAGCAAAGGATTTATCAAAATCATTTCATGATGAGACTTTAACAAAAAGGACTCCATTAATGGAACTTGAAGTGGGTAAAAGACATCTTGTAAAGATTAAACCAAGTGAAGTTAAGATTCCTGATAAAGTTAAACTGCTTAAAGAAGCTTACAAATATGCAAGTGAATATGATGAAGTGATTAAACAAGTTATATGTTATTTAGTAGATGATGAAAAAGATGTTTTGATAGCTAACTCAGAAGGTAGATTTGTTACTGAAACACGTGTTAAAGTTAGGTTAATGATATCTGCAGTAGCTTCTGATAAAGGCATGATGCAAACAGGTTCTGATGGTGATGGTTCAGGAAAGGGATATGAGTTTTTATTCGATGAAATGGACATTAAATCACATGCAGAATCAGCTGCGAGAATAGCTAAAACTATGCTATACGCTGATGATTGCCCTAGCGGGGTTATGCCTGTGGTTATAAATAACGCTTTTGGTGGAGTGATATTTCATGAAGCATGTGGACATTCTTTAGAGGCTACATCAGTAGCTAAAAACGCATCTGTTTTTTGTGGTAAACTAGGGACAAAAGTCGCTTCTGATATAGTTACTGCTATTGATGATGGAACGATTGAAAACGGTTGGGGATCAGCTAATTATGATGATGAAGGTTACCCGCAACAACGTCGTGTTTTAATTGAAAATGGTATATTAAAATCTTATATGATTGATAAAATAAACGCTAGAAGAATGGGTATGGAACCTACAGGTTCCTCAAGAAGACAAGATTACAAGTTTTCTCCTACCTCAAGAATGAGTAACACATTTATTGATAACGGTACTTCAACTTTTGAAGAAATAATTGCTAACACAAAATTTGGTCTTTTCGCTAAAAAAATGGGTGGCGGTTCAGTTAATCCTGGTAATGGAGATTTCAACTTTAGTGTTATGGAAGGTTATATGATTAGAGATGGTAAGATAGCTGAGCCTGTAAAAGGTGCTGCTCTAGTTGGGAATGGAGCTGAAATCTTACACAAAATTGATATGATAGCTAATAACCTTGAAAGACAAAGAGGAATGTGCGGTTCAGCTTCTGGGTCAATTCCAGCTGACGTTGGGCAACCAACAGTAAGAGTAACTGAAATTACTGTCGGCGGAAGAAAGAAAGGAGCGTAAAGATTATGAATTTAGATTTATTATTTAAAAAAGCTAAGGAAAAAGGAATCTCAGATATTCAAATTTATTCTAGTGATAGAACATCTTTAAGTATTGAAGTTTTTGCAGGTGAAGTAGACAAATACGAAATAGCAGATACAAAAGCTTTAACTGTTAAAGGTGTATATAACAATAAGATGGGTACATTTAGAACAGAAATACTTGAAGATGATATAATTGATGAAATACTAGATACAATAATTGCTAGTGCAAAAGAAATCGACTCATTAGATGATGCAATTATCTATGAAGGTGATGAACATTATGAAAAATTAGATGACTTATATAATGAAAATCTTTTTAATCTAGATGTTCAGAAGAAAATTGATACAATTTTAGCTTTAGATAAATATCTTCATGAATATGATGAAAGAGTTACTGTTGTGGAAACAATGTACTCTGAGACTAATGGAGAAGTTTTACTTAAAAATTCAAAAGGTATTAATTTAAATAATAAGGCAAATTCTGCTTATATTGGCGGAAGTGTTATTGTTAAAGATGATTTTGATCAAAGAGTAGGGTTTGACGTAACGATTTCAAATGATTTTAATGATTTTGATATTGAAAAAATCGGAAAAGATATTGTTGATGATGCTTTAGCTTCTTTAGGAGCTAAACCTGTGCCATCTGATAATTATGAAATAGTTTTCTCTAATGGAGCTATCGCAACTTTATTATCAGCTTTCCAAGGGATTTTTTCTGCGGATAGTGTTCAAAAAGGTCTATCACTTTTAAAAGATAAACTAAATGAAGTGGTAGGATCTGATTTAGTAACAATAGTGGATGATCCATTTATGAAAAAAAGTTCTAGTTCAAGGTCTTTTGATGATGAAGGTGTAGCTACCCATTACAAAGAATTAGTAAGCAATGGTGTGTTAAAAACATATTTACACAACTTAGTTACTGCTAAAAAGGATGGAGTTAAATCTACAGGTAATGGATTTGGCGGAAGCGTAAGTGCTGTCAACTTAAAGTTAGAAGCTGGTAAAAGCACTTTAGAAGAAATGATTTCCAGTTGTGAAAAAGGTATTTTTATTACAAATGTTCAAGGAGCTCACGCTGGAGTTAATGCAGTAAGTGGAGACTTCTCTCTTCAAGCTTCTGGGTATTTATTAGAAGAAGGGAAGAAAATACGTCCTGTAGCCCTTATTACTGTTGCGGGTAATTTCTTAGAAATGTTAAAAGATATTACTATGGTTGGTAATGATAGTAAGATGAGTTATTATGGTATTACTTCACCTTCAATAAAGGTTAAATCAATGCCAGTTTCAGGAAGTTAATAATATTTTGTTTTGTTAAAGATGACTAGTTGTTTAGTCATCTTTTTTTTACATTTTACTTGTTATTGATGTATTTTTATAGACTAAATGGTAAGATATTATTAAACTAGGAGGTTTCTTATGGAGAATAATAAAGCACTAATTAATATTAATAGAAAAAGTTTTTTTAATGTACTAATTATTTTAGGCTCTTTAATGGTAATTGCGTTTTTGTTAACTTATTTATTACCTCAAGGTATCTACTTAAGAGATGATTCTGGATCAATTATTGCGGATACATATCAAAAACTACCAAAAGAAAACTTAAAAATATGGCAATTTTTTTATGCTCCAATTGGTTTGTTATTTAGCAGCGATGGACTAAATGTAATAATGATTTCTTTATTTTTGTTTATTCTAGGTGGATTTTTTACGGTAATGGATAAAACAAAAGGAATTGTCGTTATTATCAAGAAATTAGTCGGAAAGTATGGAGAGAATAAGCATTTACTTATTAGATTAGTTACATTGTTTTTCATGGTTTTTGGGGCTTTCTTTGGTATTTTCGAAGAATCAGTTGCGCTTTTACCGATAATGATTATCTTATGTTTATCATTAGGGTATGATACATTAATGGCTTTAGGATTAACTGTTTTAGCAGCGGGTTTTGGTTTTGCAAGTGCTATTACTAATCCTTTTTCTGTTGGGATAGCATCAGAAATTGCTGGAATTAATATTTTAAGCGGTGTATTTTTTAGGATAATAGTATTCGTTATAATGTATTTTGTAGTTTCTACTTTTTTAGTAAATTATGCAAAAAAAATTGAAAAAGATCCTAAAAAATCTTTATCTTACGAGGATGATATTATAAAAAGAAAAGACTTAAATGCTGATTTTACATTAAAAATTGAAAATGAGCATAAAATCTTTAAAACTTACGTTGCTATTTTTATTGTTTTATTAGTATTTATAGTTTTATCATCTCTATTACAGCTTATTCTACAATTAGAAATTCCGACGATTATTTTAATGAGTATAACTTTTTTAGTAGGCGGATTATTAGGTGGGATTTTAATAAATAATGACTTTGTTCTAACTCTTAAAATATTTTTTAAGGGAATGCTTGCGGTGATGCCTGCCGCAATCTTGATTATCCTCGCAGGTAGCGTGAAATTTATAATGACAGAAGGAAATATCATGGATACAATATTGTATTATTTTGAAAGCCTTCTTGGTGATAAACCAGCTATTATAGGAGTTTTAGGGATATATTTAATAATATTAGTTATTCAGTTTTTTATTGGTTCAGCCTCAGCCAAAGCAGTACTGATTATGCCAATACTTGTACCGCTAGTTTCTTTGATTGGCGTATCAAGCAATATAGCAATTCTAGCCTTTATATTTGGCGATGGATATACAAATGTTATCTTTCCAACTAACGGAGTATTATTAATTGCTTTAAGTATAGCTTCTTTAAGTTATCAAAAATGGTTTAAATGGACAATAAAACTTCAAGTAGTTACTTTTATACTTACTATCTTATTGCTAATTATCGCTTACGCAATAGGATACTAAAGGTTATTTCTTTACAAAACGGCAATATAACTGTATAATTATAATGGTTTTAAAAATAATTAGGAGGATATAAAATGGGTTTAGTTTCAGCTAAAGAAATGTTAGATAAAGCATACCGTGAAGGGTACGCAGTTGGACATTTCAATATTAATAATTTAGAATGGACAAAAGCAATACTTTTAACAGCTGAAGAATTGAAATCACCAGTTATTCTTGGTGTTTCAGAAGGAGCTGCTAAATATATGACAGGATTTAAAGTTGTAGCGGATATGGTTAAAGCAATGGTTGAGTCATTGAATATTACTGTTCCAGTAGCTTTACATCTAGATCATGGTTCATACGAAGGTGCAATTAAAGCAATGGAAGCTGGTTTTTCATCAGTGATGTTTGATGGTTCTCATTATTCAATCGAAGAGAACATCAAATTAACAAAAGATATGGTTGATAGAACTAGAAAAGCTGGAATTTCATTAGAAGCAGAAGTAGGAGCTATCGGTGGAGAAGAAGATGGAGTAGTAGGCGGCGGTGAAGTTGCTGATCCAAAAGAATGTAAGATGATTGCTGATTTAGGTGTTGATTTCTTGGCTGCTGGTATTGGTAATATTCATGGTAAATATCCAGAAAATTGGCCTGGATTAAACTTTGATGTTCTAGATGCAGTTAACAATATTACAGGAGATATTCCTCTAGTTTTACATGGTGGCACAGGAATTCCTGAAGACATGATTAAAAAAGCAATTTCAATGGGTGTTTCAAAGATCAATGTTAATACTGAATGCCAATTAGTATTCGCTGAAGAAACAAGAAATTATATTTTAGCTGGTAAAGATTTGATAGGTAAAGGTTTTGACCCTAGAAAACTTTTAGCACCAGGAACTGATGGAATAAAAAGAGTAGTTAAAGAAAAAATGGAATTATTTGGTTCAGTTAATCGAGCTTAAACACAAAAAAGCCACATTTTTATTGTGGTTTTTCTTTTCTAATATTGTATAATAATAAAGAGGGTTGGTTATGAAGAAATTATTAAAAGAATATCAAAGTTGGTTAATTGAAAACAAAAAGTTTTATGAACATTTAAAAAATCATAATTCATCATTATACACGAGATTTCAACCGGTTTTTGATGTATTAAATCATCTGCATCACGAGTTTCAAGAAAATAACGAATATACAGAAGATATTGAAAAGATTTTTCAAGTAGGGTTAGAATACATTAATTTACAGTTTTTTACTTGTAAAGTTTACTTAGAAAAAACTTTCAATTCAGACTTTCATCAATTTTTAAGTTATGATCAAGTAATTAGTTATTCCTTGTTTGTTGAAGACTTAAAATATGAACTGATAGAAAAGTCTATAGATTATGACGGAGAAGAGTTAGAAAAATTAAGTAACTACTTACAAGAAATAATTGAAGAGAAAAAAGAGATACCAGATAATCTTAACCTTTATGTAGATAGTAGAATTCATCGTGTTATAAAAGAAGATGATTATCACTTCACAGGAATTATTGATATTTTTGTTGAAATAGGCGATGCATTAGGAATCGAAATAGATGAAGATTTAGAATATGTAGTAGGAGAGGATATTTGATTATGAATAGAAAACAGTATTTAACAGCTTTAATTGCAATTATAACTATCGGCTTAGCTTTAATAGTTACTAATACTATTTGGGCTTGGATAGATTGGTTATGGGTAGTTTTAATTATGTTCGCTGCATATATGTACTTTAAGTACAAGTTAACTGGACCATTACAAGTTTTTTCTACTAAGTTTAACATGTTAGTTGATTATGATTTAGATGTTCAAGAAGCAAAAAAACTTTGTAACGAGCGTGTAAATCAAGCCCCAACTAGCAGTATTAAGAATTTATATATGGTTTATTTAGGTATGGCTTCTTATTATGCTGGTGATTATGAAGATGCAATAAAAGTCTTTAATCAAATCGAATTGAAAAAACTTAATAATTTGTATCATGTCTTGATTTTTGCTTTTTCAGCTTACTCAGCGAACGAAATCGGAGATGAAGATACATTTGAACTTTCGTTAGAAAGAATCAAAAATATTCAAGGAACTGTTAATCAAAAATATTTAGCTTTTGTATCCTCATATGTTCAAGTTCTTGAAGCTATAAAGAACTTAGAAGTAAATCCTGAACATTATCGTGAAGTTATCGAAGCTCAATTTGCTAGAAATGATGGATATTTAGCTACAAAGCTTACTTATAACTATAGATTAGCTCATTACTATAAAGTAATGAACGATGAGTTAGAAATGGATAAGTGCTTAGCTAAAGTTATCGCTAATGGAAAAGAACATCATACAGCAATTCAAGCTAGAAAAATGTTTAAAAACAATGTCGATATCAATGATTATGTATTTCAAGAAGAAGAAGTTGAAGATATCGAAAATATCGAAGATCAACAACTATTGGATACATCAGGTATAGAAACTGATAACATCGAAGAAATTGAAACTATAGAAGAAAATGAAGAAATAGAAGATGAAAATAAGTAGTGCGAGATGCACTACTTATTTTTTTTATAGATATATATTTTTTACTTATTTTTCATTTGTGGAAATAACAAAACATCTCTGATTGACTTTGAATCAGTCAATAACATTACAAGTCTATCGATACCGATTCCAATACCGCCTGTTGGTGGCATTCCGTATTCTAAAGCCTCAACAAAATCAATATCCATTTCATTGGCCTCTTCATTACCGAGGTCTTTTTCTTTAATTTGGTTTTCAAATCTCTCTAATTGGTCAATTGGATCATTTAATTCAGTGTATGCATTAGCATACTCGCTTCCATTAATGAAAAGTTCAAATCTTTGGGTGAATCTTTCATCTCTAGGATCCTTCTTAGTTAATGGAGATATTTCAATTGGATGTCCATAAACAAATGTCGGTTGAATCAAGTCATCCTCACAGTAATGTTCAAAGAATAAATTAACAATGTGACCTACTCCATAAAGATGAGGAGCTACTTCTAGATGATGTTCTTTAGCTAATTTTTTAGCCTCTTCAAAATCATGTATTTGGAAAAAGTCAATTCCAGTTTTCTCTTTAATAAGATCAACCATATGAGCTTTTCTCCATCCTTTTGATAAGTCAATTTCAACTCCATCATAAGATATTTTTGTGGTACCGCATACCTTTTCAGCTAAATGGCTAATTAAGTTCTCACTTAAATCCATCATACCTTGTAAGTCAGAATAAGCTAAGTATAATTCAATAGTAGTAAACTCAGGATTATGTAATCTATCTATTCCTTCGTTTCTAAATAATCTACCTATTTCATATACACCATCAAAACCACCTATAATGCATCTTTTTAAGTGTAATTCAGTTGCGATTCTTAAATAGAACGGCATATTTAAAGTATTATGATGAGTTATGAACGGTCTAGCATTAGCGCCACCAAGAATCGGTTGTAATACAGGCGTTTCTACCTCATAATATCCAAGATTATCTAAGTAATCTCTCATTTCTTTAATTATCTTTGATCTCTTTATAAAAGTTTCACGGCTTTCTTGATTCATTACTAAATCAACATATCTTCTACGGTAGATTTCTTCCTTATCTACAAGTCCGTGATATTTTTCAGGAAGTGGCCTTAAAGCTTTTGTAAGATGTTCATACTTTTCAACTTTCAAAGACAATTCCCCAGTGTTTGTAATCATAGCTGTCCCAGTAACACCAATAAAATCGCCTATATCACCTTTTTTGAACACTTCATAAGCTTCTTCACCTATTGCGTCCATTCTAATGTAAAGTTGAAGTAATCCATACTGATCTTGAATATGAACAAATCCCGCTTTACCTTTAACACGTCTTGTCATGATTCTACCAGCAATTTTAATTAACTTTGGATTTTCCATATCATGTAGTTCATCTTTTGTGTAGTTAGAAAATTCTTTTTTAAAAGATTCTGTATTGTGAGTTCTATCAAATCTAGAACCAAAAGGATCTATTCCTTTTTCTTTTAAAAAATCTAATTTCTCTCTTCTTACTATTTCTTGTTCTGTTAGTTTTTGTTCCATAATAATTCCCCTATTCTTCTTCGAATGCACCAGCAGTTTTTAGAAGTTCTAAATTCTCGCGCATAATAGTTAAATAATTTTTTCCGTTCTTTTCATCGTCATTAGTTATCATTTGCAATATGTGAAATTCCATTTTCACAGGTTCTAACCCCTTCGATTCTAACTCGCTAAAAACAGCGTTAGAAAGAGGTGAGTTTGTATACATTTCGTAAATAATATGATTTATATCGTGATACAATGCCTCGGCTACAATTTCATCTTTTTGTTGAGTTGTAAATTGGTCGCTTTCTTCATGATATCCTGGGGATATTGGAAGGTAATTTAAACCATAATCATGTTCTAAATAACCATATAGATTAGTAGAAGTCATCACAGGCTTAGTTAGATTAGCAATTGCAGAATGGAATTCTTCATTCAAAGTAGTTAGATCTTTGACAAGATTAGTATAGTTAGTGTTAATTAGTTCTTCATGTTCAGGATAAGCGTTCAACAATTTATCATATACTAATTCAGAAATTTCTAAAACTTTTAAAGGTGAAATCCAAAAATGTGGATCAATACCTAAAGTAGTTTCATGATCATGATCATCAATATCATGACTATCTGTTTCATCATGATTATGTTCATGAACAATACCAGGTATTAAAGTTATATATTCCGTTTCATTTTCAATCTTAACTAATTCTACATCAGCATTTTTAAAAATACTGTCAATCTCTTTGTCGATATAGTAGTCATAATTAGCGCCTACGTAAAATAAATACTTTGCATCTTTCATCCAGATGATTTCCTTAGGAGACCAATCAGCACTTTCATTATGTGAAGTCACACCAGGAACAATTCCCACTGTATATTCGGTACCTGTCAAAATTTCTTCAGCTACATATTTCAAAGGATACACTGTAACATATATATCGTGTGGGCCATCTGTATTATTACAAGCAGCTAATATTAAGGATTGAAATAAAATTATAATTAATACTAAAATCTTCTTCATTTTTATCACTCCATTATCTAATTATATCTAAATATAGCAGTTAAATCAATTAATATCCTCAATAATCTCATACATAGTTTCTGCATCATCTTTTTTAACGTAAGCAGGAGTATTCAAGACTTTTACCTTTAGTTCTTTTCCACCATAGGAAATAACTAATATGTCGCCTTCCTTAACATCAGTTCCAGGTTTAGCTACACGATCATTTATCATAACTCTTGAATTTTTACTTACTTCTTTAGCAATAGTTCTTCTTTTAAAAATTCTTGATACTTTTAAATATTTATCTAATCTCATAATCGCTCCTTAAAATTTAAGAGGGATACCTTGGGTATCCCATTTAAAATTTTCTTAAGATTCTACTGAATTTTCAGGTTTCGTTTCTATCGAGTCATCTTTTGAATCTTCATCAACTTTATTTGAACCAAGTTCTTCAGCTAATACATCATCCCAACGGGAAAGTTTATTTGTTTCTACAATTTCATCAATATCTTCTTTAGTTAATGTTTCAACCTCTAATAAATAATGTGCGATTGTATTTAATAAAGTCAAGTTTTTTTGAATTAGTTCTTTAGCTTTTTCGTAACATTCATGTACTATTCCACGAACTTCTTTATCAATTTCAGTAGCTATTTGTTCTGAAAAATTCTTTGATTTTCCATAATCTCTACCTAAGAAGACAGTTTCGCCATCCTTTTCATAAGTGATTGGCCCTAATCTTTCGCTCATACCATATTCAGTAATCATAGATCTAGCAATAGAAGTAGAACGTTGTAAATCGTTATGAGCTCCTGTAGATATTTCGTTAAAAGTGATTTCTTCAGCTACTCTACCACCTAATAAACCAATAATCATTTCTAATAAGTCGTTTTTAGTTTGTAAGAAAGCTTGTTCTTCCTTAGGTAACATTAAGTTGTATCCGCCAGCCTGTCCACGAGGAATAATAGTTACTTTGTGAACGATATTAGCATTTTCTAATTTTATACCAATAACCGCATGACCGGCTTCATGGAAAGCAATAATTTCTTTTTCTTTCTTTGAAAAAACTCGAGATTTTTTTGCTGGGCCCATCATAACTCTATCAACAGCTTCATCTATATGTGATAATTCTATTTGATTTTTGTTTTCCCTAGCCGCAAGAAGCGCTGCTTCATTCATTAAGTTTTCTAAATCAGCACCTGTAAAACCTGGAGTTCGTCTAGCTATTTCTTGGAAAGTAATTTCCGGATTAATTTTTTTGTTGCGAGAATGAACCTTTAATATTTCAACTCTACCTTTAATATCAGGTCTACCAACATAAACTTGTCTATCAAATCTTCCTGGTCTCATTAAAGCAGGGTCAAGAATATCTACACGATTTGTAGCTGCCATAACGATAACGCCAGAATTATGTCCAAAGCCATCCATTTCAACTAATAATTGATTAAGTGTTTGTTCTCTTTCATCATGACCTCCACCAAGGCCTGTTCCTCTTTGTCTACCTACCGCATCAATTTCATCGATAAATAAAATACATGGAGCGTGGCTTTTAGCTGTCTTAAACATGTCTCTAACACGAGAAGCACCAACACCTACAAACATTTCTAAAAAGTCAGAACCAGAAACAAAATAGAAAGGAACCTTAGCTTCACCAGCAACTGCTCTAGCAATTAAAGTTTTACCAGTTCCTGGAGGACCAACTAGAAGGACACCTCTAGGTATTCTAGCTCCTAACTCCATGTACTTTTTCGGATTCTTTAAGAAATCAATAATTTCTTTCAATTCTTCTTTTTCTTCGTCAGCTCCAGCTACATCTTCAAATGTAGTTTTTTGGTTCTTACTAACTTGTGCTCTTGATTTTCCAAAATCAAAAGCTTGTTTGTTTGCATTACTTCCGCCTCGCATCATTACAACTAACATAATGACGACTCCAGCTACAAGTATGATAGGGAAAATGATGTTTAAAATGTTGTAAGTAGCTCCGTGAACAAATACAAATTCAACATCATTGATTGCAATAGCATCATTGTTTAATTGGTTAATAGTGGCTCTTATTTCATTTAACTCATCATCATTTGCTAGATATGTAACATAAGTATCACCATCTATTAGTTGACCAGTTACTTTGTAAGCTCGATAGTTAATCTCCCCAGCTAATGGTGTAACATTAACAGAGTCGATTCCTTGGTCTTCTAGTAATTCTGAAAACTTAGAGTTTGATAGCTCCACTGGGCCATTAGCGTTTCCAAAACTATAAAAGATTGATATCAATAAGATTACCAATAATGCTATCATTATGAATCGCGAAGAGCGATTGTTTAACGGTTTATTGTTGTTTGGGTTTTTAGCAACTGCCATAAGATTGCCTCCTTATTTTTTATATACTTCTTCCTTCAAAACACCTATATAAGGAAGGTTTCGATAAATTTCATCATAATCTAAACCAAATCCCACGACAAATTCTTTAGGGATAGTAGTACCAATATACTTCGGAACGAATTCTTCAGTTCTACCTTCTGGTTTATCTAAAAGTGTTGCCACTTCAACTGTTAAAGCACCTCGATACTTTAATAAGTTTTTTACTACATTAATTGTTTTTCCTGTATCAACGATATCTTCAGCTATTATTATATGTCTACCCTCTACAGAAACATCCAAATCCTTTGTAATTTTAACGTTTCCAGAGGATTCTGTACCACCATGATAACTTTGAACTCCCATAAGTTCAATTTCACAGTAAATATCAATGTGTTTTATCAGTTCAGCTAGAAAAGGAATACACCCTTTTAACAAACCGATAATAATTGGTTTTTCCCCTTGATAATCCTTAGTAATTTCTTTCCCCATTCTTCTTGCTATATCTACGATTTCGTCATGTGAAACGAGGATTCTTTCAATATCTTTTTCTAACATTATGATTTTTTTTGAACTTGAATATAAAGCTCATTTTCCCCTTCCGTAGTTTTGTTATATATACCTGGTATAAATAGTATTTCATCATTTTTATCAATAAAAATAGGTAATAAATCTCTATCAAAATGTGGTATTTTTTTATCGATTAAAATGTCTTTAACTTTTTTTGATCCAAAATTGTAGTTTACACGATCACCATCTTGCCTATTTCTAACAGTTAAAGGAAAGACTAAATCTAGATTATTATAACATAATTTATATAGAAAACCATAATTTTTGTTTGGTTTTTTTGTGATGTTTACTAAATAACCGTTTGGCAATCGATATTCTTTGAAATCAGTTAAATTAATACTAAAATCATATCTTACTTGAGGCTCAGTATTAAAATACATTTTTTTATATGATTTGAATATATAAAGTTTATTTTCTAGACTAAATTCTACGTAAGATTTATCGTTATTTAAAAGTTCTAAAATATCAATGAAGTTTTGATAGGAAAGTTCTAAACTATTATTTGTTATAATATTAATTACTCTTTTTATAACTTCAATCTGGATAATTTTATATTGCTCTTTTAAGTTATCGATATCAATTGAATAATCATCTTTGTTTAAGTTTTTAGCAATATATTTTTGTGATATATCATCAATCAAATCATAA